>Ga0209514_10000029_pt1 | contig 383982 bp, 381 predicted proteins | sample Subgrocontami58m_FD_187452 | JGI IMG/M metagenome (GOLD analysis project Ga0209514, IMG submission 187452) | Subsurface groundwater microbial communities from S. Glens Falls, New York, USA - GMW37 contaminated, 5.8 m (SPAdes) (version 3) | ecosystem: Environmental > Aquatic > Deep subsurface...
AATTCCAAGAAGCGCCAATTTAAGACCTTATTTGCCCCGCAAAAACGGGGAGTTGTGACAGTGGTGAAAACCTTAACACCCAAAAAGCCAAATTCGGCTCTTCGCAAGGTAGCCCGCGTCAGACTTTCCAATAAACAAGAGGTGACGGCATATATTGGCGGAGTTGGCCATACTTTGGCCGAACACGGCATTGTCACAATTCGGGGCGGAAGAGTGAGAGATTTGCCGGGGGTAAAATACCACATAATTCGCGGTAAATTTGATTTAGCCGGTGTTGAAGGAAGGAAAACATCGCGCAGTAAATATGGGGCAAAGTTAGTGCAGGTATCAGCCGGTCCAAAGGCGCCCGCTTCGCCCGCCGAAGGCGAGGTTCGCCAAGGGCGACAGCGAGGCGAGCCCGCTGTCGCACCCGTTGCCGCACCAGCTCCTGCGCCTGCAGCATAATAGTGAGGGAATATGTCCAGACGAAAAAGAAAAATAGAAAAGAGAATAATTCCGCAAGATGCGATTTATAATAATTTGCTTGTTGCCCGATTTACTAATCGGCTGATGCGCGACGGCAAAAAAACAGTGGCACAAAAAGTCATGCACCAGTGTCTTAGCTTAATTGCCGAAAAAACAGCAGAAGACCCGATTAAAATATTTGAGGCCGCCTTGCAAAATGTTGGTCCGCGTATGGAAGTGCGTCCCAGAAGAGTCGGTGGAGCCTCCTATCAGGTGCCGCAAGAGGTGCGGGGTGACAGACGAGTGGCTTTGGCTATTCGCTGGCTTATCCAATCAGCCAAAAAACTTTCCAGCCGCGAATTTCACACCTTTTCTCAAAAGCTGGCGCAGGAGTTTATTGCCGCGGCCAAAGGCGAGGGAGAAGCGATTAAAAAAAGAGATATGATATTGAGAATGGCAGAAGCCAATCGGGCCTTCGCCCACTTCAGGTGGTAATCTTTGATTTTACAATTTGGTGGTGTATAATATCTTTAAATATGCCAGATATAATTGAAACAAAGCCAGATGTCTTAGGCGGAATGCCAGTTATAAAAGGGACAAGAATTCCCATCGCACGTGTAGTGGCTTTACATATTCAAGGCTATAAAATAAAAGATTTAAAAAAAGAATATCCTTATCTTAAATTAACAAGAAGAGAGCTTCAGGAAATTTACAAATATTATTCTGCACAAGTTGCCTAATAAATCGTCCATCAAACCCAAAAAGATTAGAAAATTTAGAATAGCTTTAGATTCTGCATTTGCAAAAATAAGCTTCTTTCCAAGACTTAGTAAGCGAGCAAAAATTTTTCATTGTGTACACGATTTCGGATTATCAAAACAAGCTTCAGATAACGACATTTATCAAAAGGCCTACGAAAATAATTGTTTCGTTTTAACGGTTAATTTCGTTGATTTTAAAAAATTAGTAAAAGAAAAAGGTCCTGGAGTTTTAGGGATTGAGTCTCAATTGACAACAGAAAAGATGGATAAAAAGGTTGCTGATTTTCTCTCCGGAAAAAATCCGCAGGATTATAAAGGCAAAGCTACAAAGATATGAATCTCCCCCGACCTCACGGTCGGGGTATCTTCTCCCCACGCTTCGTCGGGAGAGAAATCCCTCCGAAGCGGAGAATTCTTCGCATTCATCCTCCCCGATCAAATCGGGGTGGTTTTCCGCGAAGGGGGATAAAAACTTAAATCAAAAAGTTCTCAAAACCCCGATGTGTAAATTTAATCTACTTCGGAAGTGGTAAACAGTGGTAAACAATTTACGTACTCATGTACGTACTTAGTTACGTACTTCTTCTAAAACAGCATCTGCCTCAATTTCAATAAGCCACTCGGGGTTAATAAAACGATTAACTTCCACAAATGTGCATGCAGGTTGAATATTAGAAAAAAATTCACCATGTGCTTTTGCAGCATCTTTCCAGGTATTCATATCAATAAGCATAATTCTTGTTCTAATTATGTTGTCTAGATTACCTCCTGCTTGTTCTATAACATCTTTAATTATTTCCAGGCATCTTTTAGCTTGTCCATAAACATCCTTTGGACTTGCAACAGAGCCGTCTTTAGCAATAGGAGCAGTGCCGCTTACCGAGATAATATTCCCAATCCGCACCGCTCTTGAAAATCCAATTTCTTTTTCCAAAGGTTGATTATATGTAATATTTTTTCTAACCATAACCTGATTATATCAGACTTAAATCCCCACCTCCAAAACTAAATACATATTGCAAACCTTAGGACTTTTAGGGAGGAAATTACCAGAGTTTATCTCCACAGTGAGAATTTTTTGGTTAAATTATTAATAATTTCTTTGGGACCAAATAAACAAATTCCATAGTATTCCAGTTCTAGTTCCGGAGTTTGTTTTGTTCTTTCCTGTTGTTCTTTGTATGTTCCCACAGTCATGGTTGATGTAAAATCCACAAAATGGATGCCGGCACTAATTAACTCCTGCCTTAAAGTTCTGATTTGATTGGAATTATCAGCAGATAGAATAATAAAAGGGTTATCAGAAATACTTTTATGTTCTCCGCCATCTTTATCAAAATAGCTGTCAAATCTCATTTCCTCTAAATTTGGAGCAGAACCGCCAAGTCCAGCTGCCATATGTCCCAAGGCATTCATCAAATTTACCACAGGAATTTTCTTATTTAAAACCGCTACAAATTTATGAGTTAACTCATCCATAACCAAATTTTACTCCTTCAGCCCATTCGATTCAACTCGGGGTAGACCCTTCGACTACACTCAGGGTAAACAAGCTCAAGACAAGTTTTAATAGTGAGCGAAGTCGAAGGGCCCACTTCCGCTGGTAGACGTTTTTGTTGATTTAACAACCTATTTCTACTATAATCCTCTATTACCTATGACAATATCCGAAAGAAGAATCAGAAGGGGACCTGAAGGGGGTATTTGGAAAGGGTCAGATATAGAAGCGGCAGGTACAGTTACTATTGGCCCAAGTCAAACAGCGCTTGTGCCGTTCATTCTTTATCCTCATAATCTTCCCCCACTAGGCGAAAGAGCTTATCCTTCGGTACGCAGCAGATACGCTCAGGTTGGAATTGGTATTGAGGCCCAGGTGGTACATCGAATTGCCGATGCGGCAACAATAGAAAGAAACGGACATAAATCTCTTACCGCAGAAGTTCCCGTTACCAATCATGGAGTAAGAGCGATCAAGATAGGAAAAGGTGAAAAAGTGTTTCGTTTGTACTCTTATTCAAGAGACCAAATATAAAAGGTTTAAATCTGACAAGGCTGGTTGATGAAGGAGGTATAAAAATTGAAGGACAGGAAGGTATTCAGTGGGAGTGGGCTGTGGACGGCGAAGGTAATCATGTTGGTATGTACGTACTTATTAATCCAGGCAGTAGAAAGTGGATCCCACCGGACCCAGATGGTATGCCGATTGCAGTTGATGACAAAACTCATGATTATAGAACAGTTATTTCCTCCCTTTTACAACCGATAGCAGAAACCGACGAGCCAAATTTTTGGATTGGCGAAACGCCCAAAATTACCTTAGGCCCGTTGGTAGATGCCATACTTGATAGAAGAGTGGTGATTTTTAGCCCGGGAGGACTGCCTATTTCTACCGAACTTGTGCAAATAAATTCTCGACTTATTGATGGCGGTAAAACAGACTGGTCTGTACGTTTGGAAATTCTTGGTCGAACCTCTGTCAGTGAATTACTTTACGTCCGTTTTTCCTTCATTTCCCGGAAATTGAGTAGCCGCCGTCAACAATTATTGTCTGGCCAGTCATAAAAGTATTTCTCTCACTGGCTAAAAATAGTATAACTTCGGCAATTTCTTCCGGTCTGGCAGCTCTTTTCAAAAGACCTGTTTGATACTTTTGCTTAAGACTTTTACTCCAATGCTTTGACATTTGAGTCAGAGTTGGCCCGGGAGAAACGCAGTTGACAAGAATATTAGGGGCACATTCTTTGGCCAAGGCGACCGTAAAGTTGATAACAGCAGCTTTAGAAGCAGAATAGGCAACGCTTTCATTATTAGCCCGCTCGGCATGGCCTCGGAGGGAAGAGATGTTTACAATTCGTCCATAACCTGTTTTTTTCATGGCCGGGGCGACTGCCTGGCAAAAATGGACAGTGCCAAGAAAATTGATTTTGAAATGCTCTAAATAATTTTGGTCGTCTGTATCAAAGAATGGTTTATTATTAAGTATTCCGGCACAGTTTATAAGCACATCTATTTTTCCCAGTTTTCCAGCGACATCTTTGACTGCTCTTTCCACAGCGGTTTTATCTGCCACATCACAACTAATAAAATTTGCCTTTAATTCTTGAGCCAGCCTTTTTAGGTCGTCGCTGTCCGTTCTTCCATGCAGAATTACTTTTGCTCCATAGTTAATAGCCAGTCTGGCGCATGCTTCACCAATGCCACGTGAGGAGCCAGTGATTAAAACAACTCTTCCATCAAGCATATTTTTCATAAGCAAAGCTTACAAACTTGTTTATAATTTCAGCTCTTGCCTTGGGTTATCGGGAAAGTTTACTTCGTCAAAGAGAACGATTGTTGTTGGGGTTATTTTGTAAAAACGGACGGCAATTAAGTTTGTCTTTATCAGATCAAGAGTGGGAATATGCTTTACTATATTTGGATATTTCTCTTTAAGCAGAGTATAGGCGTTAATAAGTCCTTGTATGCCGACAATTTCTGCTTTGCCGGCAAATTGAATGCCGCGAACTTTTTGCCCGATGCCTTCTTCGTGTGAGATGACAATAGTTCCGGCCACATGCGAATTATTTTTGAGCTCCTGACTATGCCTTCTATTTTTTTGGGAGATAAAATAGAAGTTGAGGTTTTTATCATGTGCGTACCAAACAGTGGCCACCCACGGTTTATTATTTTTAACAGTTGCCACCTGCATCAGTTTTGCCTCTTTTAAATAATTTTCTATTAGCTGTTTGAGGTTCATTCGACTGTTACCTCTAAAATTTTATCACCGACTTCGATTTTTTCTACTACCTCCATGCCTTTTGCTACCATGCCAAAGTTGGTGTATTGCTTATTCAAAAACTGCGAATCTTTTTTGGTGATAAAAAACTGGGCATCGTTGGAAATATTAATATCGGAGGCTCTGGCAACTCCCAGAGAGCCTGTTGTAAAAGGTTTATCGTTAAGCTCGGTGGGCATTTGCCCTCCTCCGGTGCCGGTGCCGAGCGGATCGCCGCCTTGAATTACCCAATCTTCCACTCGATGAAAGGAAAGGTTTTTATAAAATCCGCTTTGTGCTTTTTGGACAAAATTAGCCACAGTTTTTGGTGAAACGTCGCTAAAAAGAGTAAGTACAATATCGCCTTTGCCGGTTTTGATAGTGGCCGTATTTGCTTGAACAGATGCAGATGGCGTTGCGGGTGGTGTTACCGATAATATAGCAGACTGCGTTGCCGCGGGCGTAGCTCCCGACAGCTGTTGCTGTGTTTTTGTAGAGTTTTTACTCAACAGAATTAACAAAAGCGAGGCACCGATAATAGTTGCTATGACAAAAAAAACAGTATTGTTCACGCCTCTATCATAGGGTAAATTGCCAAAATGTCAAGAACAAATGTTTTCTAAAATTGGTTTTAGCTTATTTGTATGCTATAATTTTACTATGCCGCCACGAATTGAGAGAGTAGTTGATTTATCCGCAGAAACCCAAGGTGCAGAAGGGAAATATTTTGTTATAGATCTGCAAGAAGAATCAGAAACATTTGATATTGATCTTTTTCATAGGCAAGTAAAAACGGTTGGTCCTTTTCCTGCGAAATATCAAGGACAAGCAGTGGTAAAATATATTGTTGTTAGTAACAGAATGTTTATTTTCTCAAGTGCTATCAAGCATGATAGCTTTCATGATTTTTTGACAAGATCTAGGGTTAGCGGTGAACTGCAATCAGCAGGAGATATTGAGATAAACTTTGCTCTTTTCCGCCCAGGACTTAAGTCAGGACGCAGGATTGGAAGTTATTCACTTTCTCTTGCGCAAGGGGATCAATTACCAAGAGAAAAATCGGAGGAATATAAAAGAGCAAAAATAAAAGACGCTTTAGGCGGATTATTTCAAGTTTATTAATTTCATAAAGCTTTGGCGATAAATACTTCTAGAATTATTTTTTACTAAACCTTAAGATTTGGTTTTTCTTAAGAATCACATAAGAAGAACAGTTTTTAGAGAGGGCTCGGCTTATAAAATTTTCAAAACCAACATAAACAATCTTTTTCTTTTCATCTTTGGCGGTTAGGATAGCTGGAAGAAGATCGGTGTCTGATGAAATTAGATAACAAATATCATATTCATTTTTGATAGCTCCACGGACAATATCTACTGCAATTTGGACATCAACACCTTTCTCATGAAATTTGCCATCAGACATTAAAAGATACCCAAGTTTTACTTGTATATTCTGCTTTCTCAAGTGGAGAAACAGAGATTGTTGGCTTGCATAGAGAGTTTCTGATTTTTTGTTTCCTGGATATTTTTTGATTTCGCCAACATAATAAACGATTTGCAAAGATTGATTTTTAGTTAGTTCTTTGACTAAGCTTTCATAATTATAATTAATGAGATGGACTTCAGAGGAAATCTTTTTAACTTTATTGTAAAAATTACTGCCATCAAATTGGACTAAAATCTTCTTACGCACCTTTCTATTTTAGATGAATTAAAACATCTAAGCAATGAGCGCAGTTCTTGTTTCAAAAAAACCCCCGGGTCGTAATGAACCGGGGGGAGTTAGGATTTAATATTACCATAAATTGTTGTTAGATGCAACTATATGACATATAGGTATACCTGCCGATTTTAGCTCTAGCGAAGCTTAGAAAAATATGCTATACTTTCATTCTAATATGAAAAGCGAAGCAGTATTATTACTGGAAGGAGTGGCTTCGTAAAGCGAGGAGCTTTCGGATTTATAATTGAAAGCTCCGCTAGAAGCGGAGCTTTTTCATAATTAGAAGTTTATGGCAGACACAGCAACTAAATCATACCCGCGTGAGCGAATCAGAAATATCGGCATTATTGCCCATATTGACGCTGGTAAAACTACCACCACCGAACGGATTCTCTTTTATACCGGCCGCACCCATAAAATCGGCGATATAGATGAGGGGACAACTGTGATGGACTGGATGGTGCAGGAGCGGGAGCGGGGCATTACTATAGTATCGGCCGCCACTACCGCCTTTTGGATTCCTAAAGATGGTCCCTTCAAAGGCATTGAGCATCGTTTAAACATTATTGATACTCCGGGGCATGTGGACTTCACAGCCGAGGTTGAGCGGTCGCTTCGAGTGCTTGATGGTGGAATAACAGTGCTTGATGCAGAAGAAGGTGTGCAGAGTCAGTCGGAAACCGTTTGGCGGCAGGCCGATAAATACAAAGTACCAAGACTTTGTTTTGTTAACAAAATGGATAAACTCGGGGCTGATTTTCACCGAACAGTCCAGACTATTAAAGACAGACTGGGAGCAAATACCGTTGTTTTAACATTACCTATTGGCAAAGAAAAGAGTTTTAAGGGTGTGATCGATCTTTTGACCAAAAAAGCACTTATATGGGGTTCGGATGAATTGGGAGCGGCATATGATATTTCCGATGAAATTCCTGTTGAGATGAAAGACGAGGTAGAAAAGTATAGAAATCAGCTGATTGAAAAAATTTCGGAAACAGACGATAAACTTATTGAAAAGTATCTCAATGGCAAAGAGCCAACAGTAGAAGAGTTAAAAGCCGCCCTGCGGAAAGCAGTAGTGGGCTACAAACTCGTTCCGGTATATTGCGGGTCGTCTCTTCGCAACAAAGGGGTACAACCTTTACTAGACGGTGTGGTTGAATATCTCCCTTCACCTATTGACATACCCACCATTTCAGGATATAATCCCAAAAGTCAGGCTCAAGAATTACGCCAGTCTGACATAAAAGAACCATTTTCGGGTTTGGCGTTTAAAATTCAAATTGATCCGCATGTAGGAAAACTTACATACGTGCGGATTTATTCTGGCACTTTAACATCGGGATCGTATATTTATAACGCAACAAGAGATAAAAAAGAACGCGTTGGACGTCTTCTCCTGATGCATGCCAACCATCGGGAAGAAATTGCGGAAGCGTTTTCCGGTTCAATTGTAGCAGTGGTAGGACTTAAAGATACGGGAACGGGAGACACGCTTTGTACACAAGAGGCGCCAATTGTTTTGGAAAGGATTACTTTTCCTGAACCTGTTATTTCTTTGGCTATTGAACCTAAGACCAAAATAGATCAAGAAAAACTAGGTTTTGCTCTATCACGTTTGTCCGAAGAAGATCCGACATTTCGCATTAAAAGCAATCCGGAGACAGGACAAACCATTATTTCCGGCATGGGAGAACTTCAGCTTGAGGTAATGGTGGATAGAATGAAAAGGGAATTTAATGTTTTGGCCAACGTTGGCTCTCCACAGGTTGCCTATAAAGAAACGATTAAAAAAGAGGCACAAGGCGAGGGAAAATACATTCGTCAAACAGGCGGCCGCGGACAATACGGTCATGTGATGATTCGTGTTGTTCCACAGGCGCGGGGAGAGGGATACGAGTTTGTCAATGCCATCAAAGGCGCGACCATTCCGGCCGAGTATATTTCACCTTCGGAAAAGGGTATCCGGGAAGCAATGGACAACGGCGTTTTAGCCGGTTTCCCCATGGTTGATGTCAAGGTAACACTGTATGATGGGAGTTACCACGATGTTGACTCATCAGATATTGCCTTTAAAATTGCCGGAAGCATGGCTTTACAAAGCGCTGCTAAGCAGGCAGAGCTAACTTTACTTGAGCCGGTTATGAAGGTAGAAGTTACTACTCCGGATGAGTTTATGGGGCAGATAATCGGTGATCTTTCCAGTAAAAGAGCGGCTATTACAGCTACAGAACAGCGGGGAAATGCCCGGGTGATTTTGGCCACAGTGCCTTTAGCAGAATTAGCCGGTTATGCTACGACTCTACGCAGTATGAGTCAGGGAAGAGCGTCATACTACATGGAGCCGTCGCATTACGAAGAAGTTCCGAAGCATATTCAAGAACAAATTATTAAAAACTCCGGATTTACCGGAAGACAACATTAGAGGAGGTTTTATGGCAGATGCCAAAAAATTTGAGCGGACAAAACCGCACATCAATATAGGTACCATTGGTCACGTTGACCACGGTAAGACTACTCTTACCGCAGCCATTACACAAACCTTGGCCAAAAAAGGAATGGCTGAGGCCAAAAAATATGAGGACATTGATAATGCTCCCGAGGAAAGGGCCAGGGGCGTTACCATCAATATTTCTCATATGGAGTATGAGACCGATAAGCGCCACTACGCGCACATCGATGCTCCGGGTCATGCGGATTACATCAAAAACATGATCACGGGAGCGGCGCAAATGGATGGCGCTATTTTAGTGGTTTCGGCACCGGATGGTCCCATGCCGCAAACCCGCGAGCACATACTGCTTGCAAGACAGGTGGGAGTGCCTGCCGTTGTCGTCTTTTTAAACAAAGTCGACATGGTTTCCGACAACGAGCTTCTGGATCTCGTTGAGGAGGAAGTGCGGGAACTTCTTACCAAATATCAATATCCCGGAAAGGAGACTCCGATTATTCGGGGTTCGGCACTTAAAGCCCTTGAGGGCGATGAGGAAGCGCAAAAGCAAATCTCCGCCCTGATGGATGCGGTGGATAGCTTTATCCCAACACCTGTGCGGGATGTGGAAAAGCCACTCCTCATGCCAGTTGAGGATGTTTTCTCCATTAAAGGGAGAGGAACGGTAGTTACCGGCCGTATCGAACGCGGTAAGGTTAAAGTCAACGATACCATTGAGATCGTTGGCATTCGAGACACCAAAAGCACCGTAGTTACCGGTGTGGAGATGTTTCGAAAACAGCTTGATGAAGGTCAGGCTGGAGATAATGTCGGTATCCTTCTTCGAGGGGTGGAAAAGGATGATGTGGAAAGGGGTCAAGTGTTGGCCAAGCCTGGTTCTATAACTCCTCACAAGGAGTTTGAGGCTGAGATTTATGTCTTGGCCAAAGAAGAAGGCGGACGGCATACGCCGTTTTTCACCGGATATAGACCACAGTTCTATATCCGTACCACCGATGTCACCGGCGAGGTGACCCTTCCTTCAGGCGTGGAAATGGTCATGCCGGGGGATAATATCAAGATGACGGCCAAGCTGATTGTGCCCGTCGCCTTGGAAGAGGGCATGCGCTTTGCCATCCGCGAGGGAGGCAAAACGGTGGGAGCCGGAGTTATTTCAAAAATCATTGCCTAAACAAGCAAGATACGTTAGGGGTTTAGTAATTTAAAAATGGCAAAGGGTAGAATTCGTGTACGTTTAAAAGCTTATGATGGGCGCATTATTGACCAGTGTTGCCAAAAGATATTAGATACGGCAATTCGCACTGGTGCAGCTGTCGTGGGTCCTATTCCTCTGCCAACGGACCGGTCGCTCTATACGGTACAGAAATCACCTTTTACCGATAAAGATAGTCGTGAACAGTTTGAAATGCGTGTTCACAAACGGCTTATTGACATTGTTGACCCGACAGATAAGACCATTGACAGCTTGATGCATCTTGATATGCCGGCAGGGGTGGATATCGAAATCAAGATGTGAGAAAGACATAAATATATGAATAGGAGGTATTCTAAAGTCTAGTTCGGATTCACAAATGCGTACGAATAACTGAAAGTGAAGGGGTAGCCGAAATAGGCTACCTTTTTTGTATGATTAACGCAATATTGGGAAAGAAAATTGAACAAGCACAGAAGTTTTTGCAAAACGGAACTCGCGTTGCGGTGACAAAGATTATGGCGGGAGGAAATTTTGTGGTGGAAAATAAGGGAAATAAGGTTAAGTTGGGATTTGATAGTAAAAGAAAAAATACCAAACCAATCCAGGGAATATTAAAAAAAGCGGGGATTTCCAAAAATCTCCGTTTTTTTAGAGAAATTGCCTTTGGACAAACTGAAGATCCGTCAATTGACGGATTGAAGCCGGGTACAGCGGTTGTTGTTGGCGATGTATTTAAGTTAGGCGATATGGTCCAGGTGAGCGGGATTTCCAAAGGAAAGGGTTTTCAAGGAGGAGTAAAGCTTCATCATTTCAAAGGAGGTCCACGCACACACGGGCAATCAGATCGAGAGCGCGCACCGGGTTCTATTGGTCAAACAACCACCCCGGGCCGGGTCTACAAAGGTAAGCGCATGGCGGCGCGAATGGGAACAAACAGGGTTACTATAAAAAATTTGGAAGTACTTGAAATTAATGGTGATGTTTTAACGATTAAAGGATTGGTGCCGGGTGGAAGGAATGGTTTATTAATAATTACCAAAACAGGAGAGGATAAAAAGTTTGTGCCGCTTTATCAAGAACAGGTAGCACAGGTAGAACAAGTAGAAAAGGTAGAGGAGGCACAAAATGCCGGTTAAGAAGTTAAAAGTGGTTAAAAGAAAGCGTCAAACAGATGGCGTGATAGTTGATGTTTACAATATTAAAGGCAAGGTTATTGACACAATTGCTTTGCCTAAGGAGATTTTTGCTGCCAAAATTAATCCCCAGCTTTTAGCTCAAGCGGTGCGGGTTTACTTGGCAAATCAACGCAAAGGGACAGCTTCCACCAAATCAAGAGGAGAAATAAGAGCTTCAACCAGAAAGATTTACCGTCAGAAAGGAACAGGCAGAGCCCGGCATGGAGCAATAAGCGCTCCCATTTTTGTGGGCGGCGGAGTAGCATTTGGGCCAAAACCCAGAGACTATTCGTTGAAACTGCCGAAAAAGATGAAGAGAGCAGCGCTTGCCAGTGCGCTTACAACTAAGGCAAAAGAGTTGGCAATAAAGGTTGTTGAAGGTTTGGAAAAAATTACTCCCAAAACAAAAGCAGTAAATGAGATGATTAAAAATATAGAAGGCATGGGCAAAAACAAAAAAGTAAAAACGCTTCTTGTTTTGCCGCAAAAGGTTGAGAATATACAACGGGCGGCAAGAAATATCGAAGGGGTAACGATACGCCCGGCAAATCTTTTAAATACTTACGAGGTTTTAAACAGCAACGTGCTTATTTTTATGAAAGAATCAATTGGAAAGATGGAAGAACTATGGAACAAACAGAAATCTTGATAAAACCGATTATTACGGAAAAATCTATGGACGAAGCCGGTAAAGGACGGTTTACTTTTATGGTGGCCAAAGAGGCAACCAAGCCGCAAATTAAAAAAGCGGTGGAAAACCAGTTTAAGGTTAACGTCCTTTCGGTGCAAACGCTTATTGTCAAAGGAAAGCGGGGCCGGGGGGGAAAGCGAAGAACAGTGATTAGAAGAAGTCCTGCTAAAAAGGCCATAGTTAAGCTTGCGTCGGGACAAAGAATTGATTTTTTTGAAGTACCGCAAGAAGCACAAAAGACTGTAGAGACTAAAGCGAAAGGAAAAAATGAGCAGAAAACTTAAGTTTATCTTACCCAAAACAGGCGGTAGAGACAGAACAGGACAGCTGGCTGTGCGTCATATTGCCGGAAGACACAAACGTTTTCTGCGCGTTATTGATTTTCGTCGGGAAAAGGAGAATGTTAAAGGTCGTGTTGCAAGCATAGAATACGATCCAAACAGAAACGTGGCTATTGCTCTTATTCAATATACAGACGGCGAGAAAAGATATATCCTGCGACCGGCCGAACTTAATCTTAATGACGAAGTAGCAAGCGGCAGCGATGTTGAGGTAAAGGTTGGTAATACACTGCCTATTGGTAAAATGCCAATAGGGACAATTGTGCACAACGTCGAGCTGGTACCAGGAAAAGGCGGGCAGATTGTGCGATCAGCCGGGGGGGCCGCTTCTATTTTGACCAAAGAAGAAAAAGTTACACACGTAAAGCTCCCATCGGGAGAAGTGCGTAAAATAGATAGCCGTTGTAAAGCAACGGTTGGACAGCTTGGTAATTTGGAGTGGAAAAATATAAAATTAGGTAAAGCCGGCAGAGCCAGACACATGGGAAGAAAGCCTACGGTGCGAGGCGTAGCTATGGACCCGCATTCTCATCCGCATGGCGGCGGAGAAGGAAGAAGCGGCATTGGCATGTCAACACCCAAGACCTATTATGGCAGACCGGCTGTGGGAAAAACCAGGAAAAAGGGCAAATACTCGGATAAATATATTATTTCAAGGAGGAAACGTTAAATATGGGTAGAAGCAGTAAAAAGGGACCATATATTGATCAAAGGCTTTTGGAAAAAGTGCAAAAGCAAAAGGCTCAAGGTCAAAAAGAGCCTATAAAAACATGGGCAAGAGCAAGTCAGATTCCGCCCGAATTTGTGGGTCTTACGTTTTTGGTGCATAACGGACGTAATTTTATTTCGGTACTTGTAAGCGAGAGTATGGTGGGACACAGGCTCGGCGAATTTTCACCAACCAGAACATTTCGAGCACATGGAAGAGTAGTAGCGAGGGAGTTATCAAAAACATAAAAAATATGGAAATAACAGCGACAGCAAAATACATACGAATAAGTCCAAGAAAAGTAAGATTGGTGGCAGAAGCTATCCGGAAAATTTCGCCTGCGCTTGCTCTTTCTCAACTTAGACTGATGCGAAAGGGTGCGGCAAAGCCGCTCTACAGTTTATTGAAAAGCGCTTTAGCCAATGCCGCCAATAAAGTTAAACTTTCAATAGACAATTTAGCCATAAAAGCAATAGTTGTGGAAGGTGGTCCGGCACTAAAACGGTTTCGGCCGGTTTCCAGAGGAAGGTCTCATGCATACAAGAAGCGCATGAGTCATATTAAAATTGTGCTGGAAGAGAAAGGAGCAACCGGTGGGGCAAAAGGTTAATCCAAAAGCATTTCGTTTGGGAATAACGGCTGGATGGGATAGCCGTTGGTTTGCCAAAGCTAGCCTCTATCGAAAACACGTTTTGGAAGATAACAAAATTCGAAAAGCTCTTCTTGAAAGGCTTAAACCTGCAGGTATAGCCAGAGTAGAGATCGAGCGGTCGATTAACGCCATGACCCTTACTATTCATGTGGCCCGCCCAGGTGTAGTTATCGGTCGCGGAGGGGCAGGACTTGAGGAACTAAAACAATACGTTGTATCGCTTCTTATAAAAAAGAATGTTAAAAAGGAATCCTTGTCAAAAATTGATTTGCGGGTGGAGCCGGTGAAGGATCCGTCGCTTGAAGCTTATCTTATGGCTACTAATGTTGCAGATCAGCTGGTAAAAAGAATGTATTTTAAAAGAATACTTCGACAATCACTTGAGCGAATTATGCAAAGTGGAGCTAAAGGAGCCAAGATACTTTTAGCGGGACGAATTTCGGGAGCCGAGATTGCCCGGCGGGAAAAGGTGCAGGCGGGAAAACTTCCATTGAGCACTCTTCGCGAACACATTGATTTTGCCAGCGTGGCCGCACTGACCAAATCGGGATATGTGGGAGTAAAAGTATGGATAAATAGGCCGGAGGGGAAATAATATGTTAGTACCAAAACGGGCAAAATATAGAAAACAATTTAGGGGAAGCATGGGTCGAATTGATACTCGAGGGACCAATGTTGACTTTGGCGAGTTCGGTTTAAAGGCCATAGTTTCGGGATGGGTGACAAGCAGACAAATTGAGGCGGCCAGACGAGCCATGACGCATTACACCAAAAGAGGCGGCAGGATTTGGATTCGCATTTTTCCCGATAAGCCTATTACCAAAAAGCCGGCCGAGACGCGCATGGGCGGAGGCAAAGGCGATGTGTCGGGATATGTGGCGGTGGTGAAAGCCGGACGAATACTGTTTGAAATGGGAGCTGTTGCTGAAAATATAGCGGCCGAGGCAATGAGGCTGGCCGCTCATAAATTGCCGATAAAAACAAGATTTGTGGTGAGGTCTTAATATGAAAAACAAAGACAAAAAAACATTACAGAGCAAAACAATGGCAGAGTTAATTTCCCTTTTACGGGAAAAGCGGGAGCACTTGGCAAAAATCAGAATGGAACTTTCCGCAAACAAAATAAAAAATATTCACGCGGCCGCCCAAACAAGAGGCGAAATTGCTATAATAGAGACCATAAAAAGAGCTCGTCAGCTTTCAGAAAGCGAGGAAAAAAATGGCTAAAATTTTACAAGGCAAAGTTGTTTCTACCAAAATGCAAAAAACGATTGTAATTGAGGTAGTTTTTGCCCGACGCCACCCTCTCTATAAAAAGGTTGTCCGCAAAAAAAATCGTTTTAAGGCTCATAATGAAAATACAGCAGTGAAAGAAGGAGACATGGTGAAAATTATCGAAACAAGACCGTTGTCTGGCGATAAGCATTTTAAATTGTTGGAGGTTATTTCGTAATATGGTACAAAATAGAACTATGTTGGCAGTGGCAGACAATAGCGGGGCGCTTAAGCTCATGCTTATTGGTATTGTGAATAAGCGAAGCGTTGCCTATATCGGCGATATTATTACCTGCGTTGTGAAGCAGGCTAATCCTCAAGGGCAAGTAAAAGATGGAGAGATGGTAAAGGCTGTTGTTGTTAGAACTAGAAAAGAAAAGAGGAGAAATGATGGTTCATATATTCGTTTTTCCGATAATGCGGCAGTAGTGATTGATAATATCAAAGATAAAAACCCAAGAGGAACACGAATTTTTGGACCAATTGCCCGAGAGGTAAAAGAGGCTGGATTTGCCAAGATTGCCAGTTTGGCCAAGGAGGTTATTTAATATGAAATTTAGAAAAGGTGACGAGATAAAAATAATAGCCGGAAAAGACAAAGGCAAAACAGGAAAAATTGACAAAGTTTTTTCCAAAAAAAGCCTGGTTTTTGTACCGGGAGTGAATACTTATAAACGACACACCAAGGCTCGCGATGAGAAGCATCCGGCCGGCATTATTGATATTGTAAGGCCTATTCCTTTTGCTCGGATAGCCCTGGTATGTCCCAAATGCAAGCAGCCCACACGCGCCGGATTTATATTTAAAGATGATAAAAAGATAAGAATTTGCAAGAAATGTGAACAAAAACTATGAATACGCTAAACCTAGACAGAAAAGAAATTACAGCCAAAGTACAAAAAGAACTTGGCATCAAAAATAGCCAGGCAGTTCCTCAAATGACCAAAATTGTGTTAAATATTGGACTTAAAGAGGCATTGAAGGATGAAAAAATTATGGAAGAAGCACGGGGACAACTTGCCCAAATAGTCGGTCAAAAGCCGGTTATTACCCGCGCCAAAGCGGCAATTGCCGGGTTTAAACTGCGAAAGGGAGATGCTATTGGAGTTATGGTGACGCTTCGAGGTAAACGAATGCATGATTTTTTGGCAAAACTTGTTCGGGTAGTACTGCCAAGAGTAAGAGATTTTCATGGAGTGCCCACAACGTCGTTTGACGGAAACGGCAACTATACTCTTGGTATGCCTGAAATGAGCGTATTTCCGGAAATTGATACAGGTAAGACAATGCGAAGTTTTGGATTTGAGATGACCATAAATACTACTACCAGGAAAGACGATGAAGCAAGAAAACTACTTGAAATATTAGGAATGCCCTTTAGAAAAGTGAAGAGTTAATATGGCAAAAGTATCAAGTATTGTTAAATTTAAGAAAAAGCAAAAGTTTACTACCCGTGAGCATAACAGATGCAGTCTTTGTGGACGGGCGCGAGCATATATGCGTCGATTCGGACTTTGCCGTCTTTGTTTTAGAGAATTAGCACAAAAAGGCGAACTGCCGGGGGTGGCGAAAGCGAGTTGGTAAAACTATGTTAAAAAAAGCAGTATATATAAACGATACAATTGGAGATTTCTTGATAAGAATAAAAAACGGGTACTTGGCTCGGCACAAGACCGTTGAAACCCCTTATGGGAAAGTACTTTTAGAAATTGGTAAAATTCTCAAAATAAAAAGATTTATAGAGGATATAAAAGTTCAAACCGCCAAGGAAAAAAAGGCCATAGTAGTAACTCTTGCCTATCCTAATCGAAAAGCGGCGCTTGTCGATTTGAAACGTGTTTCAAAACCGGGACTTCGCGTCTATGTTGGAAAAAAGCGCATTCCACGGGTACTTGGAGGATTTGGTACTGTTATTCTTTCAACGCCGCAAGGCATTATGACCGGAGGACAAGCGGCCAAAAAAAATGTTGGAGGAGAGGTGTTGTGTAAAATATGGTAAAAATTAAACCGTTTGTTGTAAAAATTCCGGAAAATACCAAAGTTACTCTTGAGAAAAACAGTGCTAAAGTAGAAGGTCCCAAGGGAACACTTTCGTTGGCATTAAACAGCGCTATTGGCGTGGTCGTTGAAAACGGCGAAATAGTCATTTCGCGCACAAGTAACGAAAAAAAGGTAAAAGCTCTCCATGGTCTGGTGCGAGCTTTGCTTACCAATATACTTTTGGGGGTAAACGAGGGTTTTAAAAAAACTCTTGAGTTATCCGGAGTTGGGTTTCGAGCCCAGGTTGCGGGTGATGAGTTAGTGCTGTCGGTGGGGTTTTCTCATCCGGTCAAATTCAAGGCGCCGCCCGATATTGCTTTTTCTGTTTCGGAAAACAAAATTACCGTTTCCGGTATCGACAAGCATCTGGTTGGTCAAATAGCTCATACTATTCGCAGTAGCCGGCCGGCGGAGCCTTACAAAGGAAAAGGAATTAAATACGAAGGCGAGCGGATTCGAAGAAAAGCAGGAAAAGCAAAAGCTATGGCGACAGGAGTAAAATAAGCATGGGAAAGAAATACTTATTACAAAAGAAGAGAAGACAAAATAGAGTTAGAATGAAAATACGAGGTCAAAGCGAGAGACTTCGTTTGAGCGTGTTTCGTTCAAATAGATATGTCTATGGACAAATTATCGATGATGTCAAGGGAGAAACATTGGCATCAGTGAACAAAAAAGATGGAGTTGAAGCAAAAGCACTAGGTTTTCTTTTGGCTGCAAAGGCCAAGAAGAAAAAAATTACCAAGGTAGTGTTTGACAGAGGCAGATATGCTTATCATGGGAGAGTAAAGGCATTTGCGGAGGGCGCCCGCGAAGGAGGATTAATTTTCTAATGGAAAAAGAATTTGAAGAAAAAGTTGTACAGGTAAATCGTGTTTCCAAAAAAACCAAAGGAGGCAATAAACGTGGATTTTCCGTATTGGTAGTGGTGGGAGATAGAAAAGGCCGAGTGGGCGTGGGTCTGGGAAAAGCTCCCGATGTGGCCTCGGCAATTGCCAAGGCTGCTAACTACGCCAAGAAGCATTTTATCAAAGTTGCCATGCGAGGCACCACTATTCCGCACGAGATTTTTATTAAACATGGTGCGTCTAAAATATTGCTTAAACCCGCCCCCCATGGTACGGGTGTTATTGCCGGAGGGGCTGTCCGAGCGGTAGTTGAAGCGGCGGGAATTCGGGATATTGTTTCAAAAACGCTTGGCAGTAAGAATCAGGCCAGCAATGTTTATTCGACACTGGAGGCACTTAAAAGACTAAGGAGCAGAGAATGAAATTAAATACATTGCCAAAAAGCACAGTAAAAAGTAAAAAGCGCATTGGTTTGGGCCACGGTTCTGGCCGTGGGAAAACAGCAGGACGGGGTACGAAGGGACAGAAAGCAAGAGGGAAAATTCCCTTGCGATTTGAAGGAGGAGCACTTTCTATTATTAAGAGGTTGCCCTTTTTGCGCGGCAGAAGCAGAAACAAAGTTTTTAAGAAAAAGCCAATAGCGCTTAATGTAAAAGTACTCAATATGCTGTCCAAAAATACCATTGTTGATATCAAAACCCTTATTAGTCATAAAATAATTGATGAAAAACAGGCAAAGCTCTGCGGTGTAAAAATTCTTGGCGAAGGAACGCTGACTATTCCTTTAACGGTCAAAATTCGCTGCTCAAAAGGAGCTTTGAAAAAAATTGAAAAAGCAGGCGGCAAAGTAGTATATGAATAATATTTTAACTACTATAAGTAATGCTTTTAAGATTCCGGATCTTCGGAAAAAAATTCTTGTCACTATAGCTGTTTTGGTTATCTTTCGTTTTTTTGCCCATGTACCTACGCCCGGAGTTGACATCGCTTCACTTCGCCAGCTTTTTTCTCAAAACCAATTTTTGGGACTCTTGGATATTTTCTCCGGTGGAACTCTGGCCAATTTTTCAGTGATGGCTTTGGGGTTAAATCCATATATTAACGCCTCCATTATTCTGCAGTTATTGACTTTGGTTTTTCCAAAACTGGAAGCCCTTTCTAAAGAAGGCGAATACGGGCGGCAAAAAATTAATCAGTATACACGCATACTCACTCTTCCCTTGGCTATTGTACAGGCAATCGGCATGTATGCCCTTTTACGCAGCCAAAATATTATTCAAATTCTTTCTCCCGTTTCTTTAGTGGCACTAATTCTTACCATGGCGGCAGGAACACTTTTTCTGATGTGGTTGGGGGAGATTATTTCCGAGCAAGGTATTGGCAACGGCATTTCCATTTTGATTTTTGCCGGCATTGTGGGAAGAATTCCTATCACATTTGGTCAGACAGCATTGACCTTTAATCAAGAGCAGATTTTTAATATTGGGATATTTATGGTGCTGGGGTTTTTGGTAATTGCCGCCATTGTTTTGGTAAACGAAGCAACACGCAGAATCACCATTCATTATGCCAAAAGGATTAGAGGTACAAAAATGTATGGTGGTCAGTCCACTCATTTGCCCTTACGGCTTAATCAAGCAGGAGTTATTCCTATTATTTTTGCCGTTTCCATAGTCCTGATGCCTTCGCTAATCGGCACTTTTCTTCAAAGTGCACCCAATCCTATTCTTTCCAAAATCGGCCTTTTTTTTAGCGGAAGCTTTAACCCTTCCGGTATTTTGTATAACGTGTTTTATTTTCTACTGGTAGTTGGTTTTACCTATTTTTATACGGCTGTTATTTTTAACCCGACCAAGATTGCCACAGAAATTCAAAAACATGGGGGATTTGTGCCAGGAATTAGGCCGGGCAGTGCTACCGCCTCATTTCTCAACTATATCTTAACCAGAATAACCTTGGCAGGCGCCATTTTTCTAGGCATAATTGCTATACTTCCATCAATTGCCCAACAAATAACAAATGTGCAGACTCTTCTTTTGGGAGGAACGGGAATCTTGATCGTAGTGTCGGTGGTTTTAGAGCTGGTAAAAAACCTGGAAGCACAGCTTTTAACCAGAAGCTACGAAGGTTTCTTAACATGAAAATAAACAAGTTTGTTTTCAATCGTATATGAAAATTATTCTTATCGGTATTCAAGGAAGCGGCAAGTCAACACAGGGAGATTTATTAAACAAAAAACTGGACCTGCCTTATCTTTCTTCAGGTTATATCTTTCGGGAAATGGCCAAAGAAGAAAGCGATTGGGGAAAGTATGTTAAAAAAACATTAAAGGCCGGCCATCTAGTGCCAGATAAGGAGACAATAGAGATTATAGAGGAGTATCTTAAAAAACCGGAATACGAAAAAGGATATATTCTTGATGGTTTCCCCAGAACAATTCCTCAAGCACAAGCCTTTAAGACTTCGATAGATTATGTTATCTATTTTGAAGTTTCTGATTCAGAGGCGTTAAAGCGTTTGTCTCTTCGAAATCAAAAACAAGGCAGAGAGGACGACAGGCGCGAAGCAATTCAAAAGCGAATTGCCCTTTTTCATAAACTGACAGAGCCTTTGCTTGATTATTATCGCAGAAAACACTTACTAATTGAAATTAACGGAGAACAAACCATAGAGAAAATTTATCAAGACATAATAACAAAGCTTAAACATGAATAAGAAGATTTTAGCAGTTGTTGGTATGCCGGGAGCGGGAAAGAGCGAAGCGACAAGCATACTTCGTCAAAAGGGTTTAGCATTTGTTCGTTTCGGCGATGAGACAGATAGAGGTCTTACTGAAAAAGGATTACCTCTTACTGAAGATAACGAACGGCAGTATCGGGAAAAATTGCGAAGCGAGTTTGGTATGGCAATATATGCCATAAAAGCGGCGCCAAAAATTATTGCTTTGCTGAAAGAGCAGAAAATAATTATTTTGGATGGTTTGTATAGTTGGGAAGAATATGTATATTTGAAAGAGCGTTTTCCTACACTGGAAGTTATTTGTATTTTTGCCAATTCTAAAATACGTTACAGCCGTTTATCAAAACGAGAAATTCGACCCCTGACTTTTGAGGAGGCAAGAAAAAGAGATATAGATGAAATAGAAAAGCTTAATAAGGGTGGGCCAATTGCCGCGGCTGATTATTTTATTAGTAACAATGGTACAAAAGAAGAGCTTAAGGAGAAAATCAACGCACTTTTACAAGATTTAAATCTGGCATGATTAATTACAAAACTAAAGAAGAAATTGAGGTGATGCGTCAGGGCGGAAGTATTTTGGGAAAGACGCTTTGGCAGGTAGTTTCGGCCATAAAGCCGGGAGTAAGCGAGCTGGAACTTGACGCTTTAGCAGAGGATTTAATCCGCAAACAGGGGGCAGAGCCGGGATTTAATAAAGTTCGCGGATATCGTCATACCATTTGCGTTTCCACAAATGACGTGGTGGTACATGGTATACCAACAGATTATCGATTTGGCGAAGGTGATGTGGTGGGAATTGATTGCGGAGTATTTTATAAAGGGTTTCATACGGATATGGCTCACACGCTTCGCGTGAAATCTCAAATCTCAAATCTCAAATCTCAAAAAGAAGGAGATGAAATTGATAGGTTTTTGGAAGTGGGAAAAAAGGCGCTAGAAGAGGGTATATTGGCGGCAATTTTCGGAAATCACGTTGGTCATATTTCAAAAGCGATCCAAGATATTATTGAAGGAAAAGGATATTCGGTGGTAAGAAGTTTGGTCGGGCATGGGGTTGGCCGGAATTTGCACGAAGAGCCCGAAGTGCCGGGGTTTTTACGAGGCAGCATTCTGCAAACGCCCAAACTTATTCCCGGCATGGTAATTGCGGTTGAGGTAATTTATAATCAAGGAAAGACGGAGATTATCTTTAAGAATAATGACGGCTGGACCATTGGCACAAAAGATAAAAGTTTATCGGGACTGTTTGAACGGACAATTGTCATTACCGATAAAAATCCGATAGTATTGACTAGTTGAGGCTGATTTGATAGAATATAACATTACGTTTTTATGACACATCAGGGAGCAATTGAGGTAGACGGTACAGTTTTTGAAAACTTGCCCAATACCCTATTTAGAGTAAAGCTTTTGGATCAAAGCGTTGTATTGTGTCATTTATCGGGAAAAATGCGAATTAACTATATTAAGATTTTGCCGGGAGATAGAGTTCGTTTGGAGATGACGCCGTACGATAAGACGAAGGGTAGAATAACTTTTAGATATAAATAAACTATGAAAGTACAAGCGAGTGTTAAAAAAAGATGTCGGAATTGCAAGTTTGTAAAAAGAAGAGGAACGCTTTACATTATTTGCGAAAATCCAAGACACAAACAGCGACAGGGATAAATACCTGTCCTGAGCGAGTGAAAGGAGTCGAAGGATGAGAATTATTGGAGTAACAATTCCGGATCAAAAACGAATTGATATTGCCCTAACCTATTTGTATGGTGTGGGCAGAAGCAACGTAAAAGAGGTTTTGCGAGAGGCAAATATCAATTCTGCCACAAAAGCCAGCGTGCTTACCGAAGAAGAGATTAACCGTATTCAAAAAGCTTTGGAAAAGCACAAAATTGAAGGTGATTTGCGAAACGAAGTACAGGGCAATATTAGAAGGCTGAAAGATATTGGCAGTTATCGAGGAATGCGGCATAGCCATAATCTGCCTGTTCGTGGACAAAGGACTCGTTCAAATGCCAGAACCAAGCGCGGCAAACGGGTAACAATTGGCGCTATCAAAAAGGACGTGGCTGTTCGAATGGGGCTTATTGCGGATGACAAAGCAAAGCCAGCCGAGCCGAAGAAATAATATGAATACTACAAATACTACCAATGTCAAATACTACAAATATTTAAATAATTTTATTATTGGTAGTATTGGTATATATTGGTAGTATTGGAAATTACCGAGCAAAGCGAGGTTTATGGTAAAAGAAGCAAAAAAGAAAACAAAAGGAACAAAAGTCGTTGGCGAGCATGGCCGGGTTTACATAAATGCGACATTTAATAATACGTTAGTTACCATAACCGACGATTTGGGTAACACACTTTTTTGGGGGTCATCGGGAGCGGCCGGCTTTAAGGGTGCACGTAAATCTACGCCTTTTGCGGCCACCACTGCCGTTGAAAATATTGCCAGAAAGGCATTACTGGTAGGTGTAAAAACAGTTGATGTATATGTAAAAGGGCCGGGGGTAGGTAGAGACGCGGCTTTGAGAGGACTTAAGGGGGCCGGACTTTCCATTTCTATGATTGCCGATGTGACGCCAATTCCGCATAACGGCCCAAGACAGAAGAAGAAACGGCGCGTATAAAGATTTAGATATATGGCAAGATATAAAGGACCAAAACATAGATTAGCACGAAGAGAAGGATTTAATGTCCTGGAAAAAGTATCGGTCTCTTTGGAGCGGCGCTTAAACGTGCCTCCCGGACAGCACGGCACAAAAAGAACCCGCAGAAGGCTTTCGGAATTTGGCCAGCAGATGAGAGAAAAGCAAAAGGTAAAGCGCATTTATGGAGTTTTGGAACGGCAGTTTGTCAAATATGTAAAAGAAGCCCAAAAAAAGAAGGGTGAGACGGGAGCGGTGCTTTTGTCAATTCTTGAGCGAAGACTGGATAATGTTGTTTATAAACTTCGATTGGCAAAAACACGTGCTTTTGCCAGACAGCTGGTTTCACATGGGCATATTTTGGTGAACGGTAAAGCCGTTACCATCCCTTCTTATCAAGTTAGAGTAGACGAAGTTATTACTCTTTCTGCCAAAGCGGTAAACATTCCGATAATAAAAGAAGCTCTTGCCGATCAAGATATTTCGCTTCCTGCTTGGCTTTTAAGACAAGGGCCGGCGGGAAAGGTAAAGATGCTGCCGACCAGAGATGATATTGGTACTAGCATTAATGAGCAACTTATAGTAGAATATTATTCTCGGTAATTTTTTATATATATGATTGGTCCAAATTTTAAAGTTCATGCCAAAGAGGAGCGAGAAGACTACGGTCGATTTATTATCGAGCCTCTTGATCTGGGGTTTGGTCAAACTCTGGGAAATACCTTGCGCCGCATTTTGTTATCAGCACTTCCTGGAGCCGCTGTTACAACGGTGAAAATAAATAGTGTTAAGCACCAGTTTTCAACGTTGTCTGGACTTAAAGAGGATATAATTGAGCTCATTCTCAATATTAAGAAGTTGCGGGTGCGTCTATTTGATGAACAGGGAGCAAAGCTGGTGCTTTCCAAAACAGGACCGGGGGAAGTGACAGCCGCTGATTTTGAGAAAAATGCCAGCGTGGAGATTGTTAATAAAGATCTCTCATTAGGCAATCTGGCAGACAAAAAATCCCGTTTGGAGTTGGAGTTAACAGTGGAAAAAGGATACGGCTACTCACTGGCCGAAGAGCGCAAAAGCAGCACCATTGGTGTTATTCCCATTGACGCCATCTTTACCCCTGTCACACGAGTAAATTACAAGGTGGAAGAAACAAGGGTGGGAAGAATGACCAACTTGGACAAGTTGATTCTGGAAATCTATACCGACGGAACTATTTCTCCCAGGTTTGCGCTGGATGAGGCAGCCAAAACACTCGTTTCCTATACATTGCAGATTTATGAACCAAAGTCTTCCGTAGCAGACGCGGGTGTGGCAATAAGCCCTAATGTTTCAGATGATATTTTAAAAATGACTGTTGATGAACTAGATTTACCCACTCGAGTATTTAATAGTCTTAAAAATGGGGGGATAGATACCATCGGCCAGCTTCTTGGCACTCCACGAAAGGAACTTACCAGCCTCAAAAATGTTGGTGAGAAATCCCTTCTCATCATTGATGAGAAGCTTCGTGAGAAAGGCGTTGCCCTGACCGTTTAACAAAAGATATTCTTATGCGTCATCGTGTTTTTGGTAGAAAATTGGGTAGAACCAAGGATGAAAGACGGTTACTCTTCCGTAATTTAGTGGGAGAGTTTATTGTGCATGGTAGAATAAAAACTACGCTGGCCCGTGCCAAAGCCATAAAGCCTCTTATCGATAAACTTGTTACCAAAGCCAAGAAGGCAACAATTGCTCAAAGAAGAGGACTTTTGGGAGTTTTGCCAAAAGAGGCAGCGATAATTCTAATTAACACAGTTGCCCCGCAGCTTAAAAACAGAACAAGCGGATTTTCACGCATTATTCACTTGGAAGAGCGTTTAGGCGATGATGCGGCGATGGTACTTCTGGAATGGGTGGAAAAACCTGCGGCTGTCGAAGTTATTGATAAAAAGATTGATAAGATTGATAAGGTTGATAAAAAACAGAGAAAACCAGTAGTTGCAAAACCAGCGGGGCGAGCAAAGAAAAGAAAGGTGGTTAAAAAAGCATGAAAGCAACTAAAGCGTCAGATATAAAACGAGAATGGTGCTTTGTTGATATCAAAGGAAAAGTGTTGGGAAGAACAGCCGTAGAAATAGCCCATTTACTTATGGGTAAGAAGAAACCGTATTATGTTACCCATCTTGACTGCGGCGATTATGTGGTGGTTACCAACGCCAAAGAGGTTTTGGTGACAGGAAAAAAAGAAGTACAAAAGAAGTTTTATCGGCATAGCGGATACCCGGGGGGACTTAGAGTTGAAACGCTTGATAAGCTTAGAATAAGGAAACCGCAGGATATTATTACCCATGCAGTTAAAGGCATGCTGCCGCAGAACAAACTTCGGGACAGAAGGCTAAAAAGATTATTTGTATTTGCAGGGGAAGAACATACATATGGAGACAAAATCAAAAGAGTATATTAGTACTGTAGGAAGGCGCAGAGAGGCCATAGCCCGAGTGCGACTTTATTCTTCCGGTAGTGGAAAGATAACCGTTAACGGAAAGCCTGTTGAGCAGTATTTTTACGGACAGACAAGACAGGTGGCTTACGCCATGCCGTTTGTGGTAACCGATAATGTCGGTAAATTTGATGTTATTGCAAAAGTGATAGGCGGTGGCATGTCTGGTCAATTGGGAGCTCTAATTCACGGCATTGCCCGGGCGCTTGAGAAAAAAGACAAAGAAAAGTGGCGCCCTCTGCTTAAAAAAGCAGGGTTAATGACCCGCGATCCCAGAGCTAAAGAACGGCGCAAACCAGGCTTGGCCCAAAAAGCAAGAGCAAAAAAGCAGAGCCCCAAGAGATAGTTTTTACAACTTCCCCTGTTTTTGAAAACGCTTTGCCAAAAGCATTAGAAGAAAAATTGCCGCAAAGGCGGTTAACCCCATCATCGGCAAAGTGATATAGCCAAATTCCATAACGAAGCGCTTGGCGCAAGAAACAGAGTAGCCGACAGCTCCGCAGGTTATAGACGGAGCAAGTCCTATTTGCAAAAGATAATGATAGAGAGCAATTACCATGCCAATTATAGATAGAACTTTTGCGTAGTCAATAATGCTTCGGTCTTTTTTAAAAAGCGCAATTGCAAATAACACCACCTGCGGATACATAAAAATTCGCTGAAACCAGCACAGCACACATGGTTCATAGCCTGCTATTTCCGAATAAAACAGACTCCCTAAAGTTGCGAAAAGTGCCACGACGAAGGCAAGCTTAATGGCGTTGGTACTTAAAAAGAGTTTGAGTTTATCTTTTGATTTTTTGGGCAGTGCAAGAAAAAGCGTAAGCGTTATCAAAATACTAATTTGTGCGGCAACGGTAAGAAGCGATAAAATTTGCGAACCAACAGTGATGGTTGTCATAAGATATTATTTGGGCAAACTACAACCGGTCTTTTCCGACAGACGCTCCAGCGGAATTTCTCCGCTTTCCCGAGAGCCGTCTGCAAAAAACCAAGTGGGATAGCCTTCAACGCCCTTTTCTTTGCAAATTGCCAGTTGGCTTTTGCCATCCGGCGTTGAACACTCAACATAGGGAAGAAGTTTCTCCGATTGACCAAACATCTTTTTTTGATTTTGACAGTGCAGACACCAAAAGGCTCCGTAAAAAATAGCACCCTTTTCGCCAAGGCAAGAGGTAAAAGAGTCGAGCTTGCCGGGTTTGTCGGTAGCGGATGTGAGAACTACAGAAACTCCCGCCAAAACAATAATAATAACAGTTAGAAAAATTACAATTTGTACTGTTTTTGACATGATTTTAATTTATATTTTAACAAATATTTAAGCCAAAGTCTTTAACTAACTCTCCAAAAATTTCTTTATTTCTCCGAGGTAATACCTTTTCCAATATAATATGTTTGCTTAATGGTTTTCATTATTGTTAATTATAATCGTCCAGCTAAAAACCTCGATCATAAGTCTAAGATGAAAGCTACGATTAAAACGTGAGCCTATCTATAAGATAAGTATATCATAGGTTTTCAGCGGACTCATTAAACTTGACGGAGAAAACCGCGGACTTTTAGTCCGCGGAAGTTTATATCAAATTACCTTGACACCTCGAAGGTGTCCGCATAAAACGTCTTTATTGCTAATACTTGCTAGCTCAATAGCGGAAGAAGGTGGGGGTTATTTTTATATTTAAGATACAACTCTATTGATTCTCCATGATCAAAGGCAAATTCACTGACTGGCGGGAGTTTTTCTATTGGAACCCATTTAACTTCCGTAGATTCTTGGTCAGGTTTAGTTATCTGCTCAAGAGGTTTAACAATAAATTCAAAAGCAACATTTTGTCTGTCTTCATGTGGTCGATCTGGCTTTGTGTTAATCCGAAAAAGCGATACTATTTTTCCAGTCCAGCCGGTTTCTTCCTTAAGTTCTCGTAACACTCCTTCGCTGGCGGTTTCGTCTCGATCAAGAAATCCGCTGGGCAATGACCATTTTCCTCCCTCCAAAATACCCAAAGCTCGTTTTTCCAGAAGAAGGCAACCATCTTTTTCGACTATGGCATGAACAACTACATGCCTTAAACTTGCTTTATTCCCGTTTTCAAAAACGCAATTTATCATCACAAAGTTTAGAGAAAACTTATGTAGAAATTATAAGGCCTAACGTGTTAAAATACAAATGTCGTAATAAATTACTTCGGGATGTAGTATAGTGGTAGTACGCCGCGCTGGGGGTGCGGTAGTCCGTGTTCGATTCACGGCATCCCGACAGTAGGCTTTATACTACACCTCTAGGTGTTATAGCTTGACACTATGAATTATTTAAACTGGACTTGAAGGGTAGTGTTTAAGGCCGCTGCCAATCTCTTAAGAAGAGAAATAGATGGACTTGTTTTACCTTGCTCAACTCTGGAAATAACTGATTGAGTGGTATTCATTTTTTCAGCTAACTCTTTTTGAGTTATTTTATTCTCAATTCTGGCACGGATAATAGCCTTAGCAATTTCAAACTCAGGCCGAGAATTTTCGTAGAGTTTTTTAAACTCAGGATCTTTTAGCAATTTTTGTTTATATGTGTCCCAATTAGTCATAATGTAATGATATCGCAAATTTGCGATATTGTCAATACTTCGATTTCACTCAGTATTTTTTGCTTTCCGCAATAGATACTCCCGTAATCGTTCTTGAGCAATTTTAATTTCTTTATTGGGGGTTTTCTGTTTCTTTTTCTTAAAACCATGCAAGATAAGGAATATTTTACCAGTCATAGAAACGTAAAATATCCTAATGCTATCTGAACCTAAAATACGGTACTCCCACAAATTAGTTCCTGCTAATTTTTTAACATGAGGATAGCCGCCTTCTAACCCAAATGTTTCTAATAATTCAAAAGCATGAACAATTTTTAACCGAGCCTTTTTATTTAAGGCATCAAAAAACTTTTCAACAAGTTTCTCACCTCTGGCATTTTCATACAACTCTATCTTCCACTTATTATTCATGAAATTATCATACCAAATTTTTACCTCTTGTATTTTAGTATAAAAGTGCTAGAATTGGCTCGATGAAAAAATCTGGCAATTCAGAAACAAAAACCTCTCAAGTTTCTCCCAAAGTTTCCGGTGATCCCAAGCTTGCGGCCATTCGACTGGCCATGGATCAGATTGAAAAGCAGTACGGCCGCGGTTCCATTATGAAATTGGGTGAGGCAACAGAACGTCTTAATGTAGAAGTTGTTTCTACAGGTTCCATCGCTTTGGATTTGGCCCTGGGCGTTGGCGGCATCCCCAGAGGCCGGATTGTGGAAATTTTTGGTCCGGAAGCATCGGGAAAAACTACGGTTTGTTTATCAATAATTGCTCAAGCGCAGAAGAAAGGCGGCGTAGCCGCTTTCATTGACGCCGAGCATGCTCTCGATCCTCTGTGGGCCAAAATTATCGGTGTTAATCTTGAGGAGCTGCTTATTTCCCAGCCCGATACCGGTGAGCAGGCGTTGGAGATTACCGAAGCCCTTATCAGATCAGGGGGACTGGACGTAATTGTCATTGACTCTGTAGCGGCGCTTGTGCCAAGAGCAGAGATTGAAGGAGAAATGGGCGACTCTATGATGGGTATGCAGGCGCGGCTTATGTCCCAAGCCCTGCGCAAGCTGACCGGAGCTATTTCCAAATCCAAAACTATCGTTATTTTTACCAATCAACTGCGGCAGAAAATCGGAGTGATGTTTGGCAATCCGGAAACCACACCGGGAGGTTTGGCGCTTAAATTTTACACCTCGGTTAGGCTGGATATTAGAAAAATAGAAACGCTTAAAGACGGAGATCGGGTGATTGGTTCTCGTTCTCGAGTTAAAATTGTCAAAAACAAAGTGGCCCCGCCCTTTCGGATGGCCGAGTTTGACGTATTGGCATATACCGGTATTTCCAAAGAAGGCGAATTGATAGATGTAGGTTTGGATATGGGAATTTTGAATAAATCAGGGGCATTTATTCGTTTTGGCGAGACCATGATAGGACAGGGAAAACAGGCGGCAGTGGTATTTTTGCAGGAAAAACCCGAAATAGGCAGAAAAATTCACGAGGCAATTACGAAAGCCGCTAAAACCAGCCGCCCCCAGGTAGCGGTGGGGGTTGAGGAGAAAGAACAGGAGGGATAAAACCCTCATGGATAACTTCCAAAAATTCTACAATCGGACTCTTCGCTTTTTGTCATACCGTCCTAGGAGTGAAAAAGAAATTATTGATTTTCTCAAGAAAAAAAAGGTTGAACCTTCAATAATCAGCAAAATTCTTAAAAAATTACAGGAGCAAAATTTTATTAATGATGAGGAGTTTACTAAGTGGTGGATAGAACAGCGACAAGGGAATAAACCGCGCGGAATACGCGTCATCAAAATGGAATTAAAACAGAAGGGGATTTCCGATGAACTGATTACTAATTACCAATTACTAATTACTGACCAATTAGAGTTAGCAAAAAAGGCATTAGAAAAAAAAGTTAGCACATATAGAAATTTACCGCGGGAAAAAGCATACCGGAAGTTGAGTCAGTTTTTGCTGCGGAGAGGCTTTGATTGGGAAACGGTAAAAGATGTTATTGACGAAGTGTTGAAAAAAGAGTAAAATATAAATGGAGAAGTTAACATTTAAGAAAAGATACTTGTAGAAATGATGAAAACAGTAAATAAAAATTCTACACAGCCTCTTAATTGCGTTTAACGCGATTTCTCTTGTTGACTTCAAAAAATTAGAAATTGAATTATTATGGCTATTTTTGGTAAACTACAAGATTTACTTAAGCAAGAAGAAACAGTGATAAAAAAAAGTAAAAAGTCTTCTTCCTCATCTTCACAGGATGCGGAAATGGCTTTGCTTGAGGCTAAGGCAGAACTTGACAGAAGACTGGGGGCACTGGAAGAACGGGAACGTACTATTGTTGAACGGGAAAAAGATACTCAAAAGCATCTTGCGGAAATTGAACACATTCGTGAACAAATGCTGGCTAAGCTGGAAAAAGCGGCCAACATGACCCGGGACGAAGCCCGGCAGTTAATACTCAAAACTTGGGAAGAAAAACTCAAAGAAGATGTTGCCAAGAGAATAAGAGAAAGTGAAGTTTTTGCCAAACAGGAAGCAGATAAAAAAGCTAGACAAATTCTCATTGAGGCCATGCAGCATGGTGCCACCGATTACGTCGCCGAATATACAGTTTCCACCGTAAAAATTGCCGACGAAGAAATGAAGGGCCGTATTATTGGCAAAGAAGGCCGCAACATTCGTTCGTTTGAACAGGCAACAGGAGTGGATGTAGATTTAGACGAAGAGGGAATTATTAGACTGTCCTGTTTTGATTCGGTGCGTAGAGAAATTGCCAGAGTTTCATTGGAAAAACTACTCCGAGACAGCCGAATACAACCATCAAGAATTGAAGAAGTGGTGGCCCAAACAAAAAAGGAAATTGATCGACTGATGTTTGAAGAAGGCCAAAAATTGCTTCATGCATCGGGTATTTTTAATCTTCACCCAGAACTTATCGCCTATGTCGGCCGTTACAAATACAGATTTTCCTACGGGCAAAATATGCTGGCCCACAGTCTTGAGCAGGTAAAAATCGCGGTAAAGATTTGTAATGAAGTTGGCGCTAACCCCAATATTGTTCGTCTCGGTTCTCTTCTTTCCGATATTGGTAAAGTTATCACCGATAAAGAAGGTTCGCATGTTGATTTGGGAGTTGAGTTACTCAAAAAATATAATTTACCAAAAGAGGTGATTGACTGTGTGGCCCAACATCACGAAGATATACCGTTTTCTTCAATGGAATCAGTAATAGTTCATATTGCCGATGCCATTTCCGGTGCTAGGCCGGGCGCCCGATATGAAGACTTGGAAGGCTATACCAAAAAATTGGGCGATCTTGAAGAAATTGCTAAACAGCAAGAAGGAGTAAAAGCTGCATATGCAATTGCCGCCGGAAGAGAAATACGAATTATTATCGACCCCGATAAGCTTGATGATGCGCAAACAACTATATTAGCGCAAAAAGTAAAAGAAGAAATAGAGAAAAAAATGACATTCCCTGGTGAGATTCGAGTAACTGCCATCCGTGAGTTTAGAGCCATAGAAACTGCTAAGTAAAACATAAACAAAAATTCTTCCTGTTTCAATAAGATAAACTCAAAATTCCTCATTGACAAATATTATTTTTCGTTGTATGGTAGACCTGTTTTAATTCTTCCTGCCTGAAGGAGGTGAATAATAATGACTAAAAAAGATCTAATAGATTTAGTAGCACGCAAAGCATCCCTCACCAACAAAGCGGCCAGAGAATCAGTACAGGCGGTTTTGGATGGAGTCCGCGATGCGTTAAAAAAAGGCGAGAAGGTGGTTGTTACAGGATTTGGTACCTTTAGTGTCCGCTCAAGAGCGGCACGAAAGGGACGAAATCCACGAACAGGTGATGTTATCAACATTGCCGCTCGAAAGACACCGGGATTTACAGCTGGAAAGGCGTTAAAGAGAGTAGTTAGATAAAAACTTTTCTCACTCTGAAAAAGAAGTTTCCTTGTTCGTCAAATGACTGGGACGGATTGGGAGCTTCTTTTTTGTTAGTTTTGCTTGCCTCTTCTATTTTGTGAGTTTATTCTTCTTTGGGCGTGCAGTTCTCTTTTTTCTTTTTGAGCGGCAAGTTCTTTATCGACCAATTTTTGGCACGCCACATCCGGGCAGATAGTACGGGTATGAGTAAGAAGCGATTTTCCCAGATATTCTTTCCACTTTTTGGCAAAAACCCGCTCTTTACCGCATCGAATACAAGAAGAATTTAACAAATTAACCTCACCTTTTATTATACCAAAACCAGCCCCAAAAAGCAATTATGATAAAATGAGTTTGATTAGAAAACAATGAATAAATTGCTTATTATTTGCGGGCCTACCGCAAGCGGAAAAACTGCATTGGCATTAGATTTTGCCAAAAAATTTTCCGCCAAAGGCGGACCAGCCTCTGGCTGGAATGGAGAGTTAATTTCGGCCGATTCACGACAAGTCTACCTCGGCATGAATATTGTTACGGGAAAAGAGACTGATAAGAAGGTAAAAACGTGGCTGTTGGATGTTGTTAATCCTGACTATAATTTCAATATTTCCGATTACTACAACTTGGCGTGGGAAGCAGTTTTCGATATTTGGAAACGAAGAAAGCTGCCGATTGTGGTGGGAGGGACGGGATTTTATATCAAAGCAATGATTGATGAAATTGGCACAATGGGAGTTTTGCCCAACATAGAGCTTAGACAAGAACTTTCTGTTTTGTCGGTGGAATTGCTCGGCCAAAAACTGGCAAAACTTGATCCAGAAAGATGGGAGAAGATGAACGGAAGCGATCGCAAAAATCCCCGACGTTTAATAAGAGCAATAGAGATTCACCTCGGGGGAGTCCAGCCGGCCACCCCCGAGGTGGTGTTGCGCCTGCGGCGCACCTCGGGGGTGAATCTGTTGTGGATTGGATTAACTACAGAAAAGAAAATTCTTTATGAAAAGATTAACCGAAGGGTTGAGGAGCGATTAAAAATGGGAGCGGTTGAAGAAACAAAAAAACTGGCAAGACGCTATGGTTGGAATGTTCCTTCGATGACCGGAATTGGCTATCGGCAGCTGCGGCAATATATTGAGGGAAAAATTTCTCTTGATGAGGCGGTGGAGCGATGGAAGCTTGCCGAACATGCGTACGCGCAAAAACAAATGACCTGGTTTAGGAAAGAAAAGCGAATTGTTTGGCTTAATGTGGAAGAAAAAGTTAAGCAGTGGTATACTGTAAGTTAGAATATGCGATTGCGGACAGTTTTTATTATCATCATAAGCTTTCTTGTCTTGTGGTTTCTCTATCTGGAAGGAGCAATTCTCACCCCTTTTGTACTAGCGGCAATTATTGCCTATGTTTTAAGTCCTGCTATTTCTTTCTTATCTTCTAAAACAAAACTTCACAAGGTAGTTGTTATCGCGTTTTTTTATCTATTGCTCTTTTTGGCAATTGGCTGGTTGGGAACTCTTGTGACAACACAACTTTTTAGTGAAGCGCAGGAATTAAGCAAAGAAACCCAGACACTTTTGCAAAATGCCCAAACGCAAATAGGGAGTCTTCCTGGTTGGATGCAGGTAAGCGCTCTTAATGTTATTTCATCCATTCGTGATGCTCTCACCCTCGGACCGGAATCTATTTTGCCATTTTTTTCGGGAGCCGCGTCAAGGGTAATTGCGACAATCACATTTCTCTTTGCCTTGTTTTATTTTCTCAAAGACGGCAGCAGGTTTATCGAAGATTTTCTGCTTTGGTTTCCCGGCGAGCATAAGCTTGAGACAGAAATTATTCTTCGAAAAATAAATAACGTTTTGGGTAATTATCTTCGTGGACAGTTGTTGATTGTTGTTATTATGGCAGTACTTGGTTTTGCTATCTTAACATTTTATGGCGTTAAGTTTTCCTTGATGCTGGGTTTGATGATTGGTCTTGCCGAAATAATACCTATGATTGGACCGATTATTGCAGGAACTACCATCGGGTTGGTTGCCGCTTTTGATGGTGTATCCAGATTTGGTCTTGCTCCATTATCAGATGCATTATTTGTTGTGTCAACATACATCGTTGTTAATCAAGTTGAGAATTACCTTATTGTCCCTCATATTATGGGAAAAATTACCAAGCTTCATCCACTGCTAATTTTATTTGCGGTTTTGGCTGGAGGACACCTCTTTGGTATTTTAGGATTTATTCTTGCTGTTCCGGCGGCGGCGAGTTTACGCATTTTCTTTGAATATCTTCTTGATAAATTAGCTGCAAAGTGAGAGAGAAAACAAAATGTTCCTAGGAAGTTGGTAAGCCAGATTCTGTTTCTAAATCGTCATCTATCTCGGTTATGATATATAATCACACCCGCCCCGCCTTTGGCGGGATGCCCCTTACTTGAACCTGCGCGAGCAGCGTCGATAACGGTTCATTCTAGGGTTGCAGCGGGGAGGATTGCCTCCTTCGATTTCTCTCAGGACCTGCAGCCTTGCGGCTTTCGGCGTTTCACCCCCGATTTTCATCGGGATTCGTCACTGTTGCTCTAACTAGCGCTTGCGCGTGTCGTCTTACAACGACCACCCTGCTCTATGCTGTCTGGACTTTCCTGTCGCCCGCAACTGCGTAGCTGTTGGCGACTAACGATTCCTCTTCCTAGGAACATACATATTATAGCAAAAAATAAAACTATAGACAAATTTGCATTTTCAAAAAAAAGCGAGTATAATCTATACATGAAAGGCAGGAAAATGCCAAAGCGCAAGGCCCAATACGCCATAGCGACACTTGCTTCTCATACATGCCTGCAAATCCTCAAAGGCGCCAAAGACGAAGGCTTCCAAACTCTTGCAATTACCCCCGCCAAATCAGTTCCTTTCTATAAAACCTTTCCCTTTATAGATGAAATTATCACTGTTGACAGCTATACCGATTTTCCTAAAATCGAAAATCAACTAATCAGAAAAAATGCCATTATTATTCCTCATGGTTCGTTTGTGGCCTATTTAGGTTTTGAAGAAAACAAAAACATGAAGACTCTTTATTTTGGCAACAAAAACGTTTTGGATTGGGAAGCGGATAGAAAAAGGCAGCGGCAATGGATGATGAAAGCCAATATTAATGTTCCCCGGCAGTTTGAAGAAGCAAAAGACATTGATGCGCCGGTGATTGTCAAATCCTATGGAGCGGCAGGAGGCAAGGACTACTTTTTTGCCAAAAACAAAGAAGAGTTTGCCCAGAGGATTAAAATATTCAAATCAAAAGAATATGTAATTCAAGAATATATTATCGGTGTTCCTCTTTTTATACACTATTTTTACTCGCCCTTAACTCAAAAACTGGAAATTATGAGTATAGACCGTCGCTACGAGACCAATGTTGATTCATTGGGACGGATTCCTTCGCAAAACCAAGAGGGTTTGGGTATTGAACCGTCGTTTGTGGTAGTGGGTAACAGCCCCTTAGTTCTTCGTGAGTCATTACTGCCGGAAGCTTATAGTATGGGCCAGCGAGTTGTTGCCGCATCGCAAAAAATCATTTCTCCAAAAGGACTGTTTGGACCATTTTGTATTGAAACAATTATTACCCCTAGCCAGGAATTTTTTGTGGTAGAAATTTCCTGCCGCATTGTAGCTGGAACAAATCTTTTTATGGAAGGTTCGCCTTATTCACAGCTTTTGTATAATGAACCCATGTCAACAGGACGAAGAATAGCCAGAGAAATAAAAATCGCAATTAAAAAGGACAAATTGGAAAAGATATTAGATTAAGTTAAATGAAAAAATACGCGCTGATTAGTGTTTACAATAAAAATGGTCTTGAGAAGTTGGCCAAAACATTGCAAAAACTCGGACTAATTATTATTGCCACCGGAGGTACAGCAAAATTTTTACGAGAACATGATATTTCCTATACTTCGATAGAAAAAATAACAGGAAACCCGGAAAGTTTTGAAGGTAGAATGAAGACCATAAGTTTTGAAATAATGTCAGGAATTCTTTTTGATCGGAGTCTCGCGAAACAGGTTAAAGAAGCGAATATATTAAAAATTCCCAATATAGACGTTGTTGTTTGTAATTTTTATCCATTTTGGGAAAAGCAAACAGTAGAAATGATTGATATTGGCGGTCCAACCATGGTGAGAGCTGCTGCCAAAAATTTTAAAGATGTTGCTATTTTGGTAGATCCCGCAGATTATAACGCGGTTGAAGAGGAAATAACTTACGATGTAAAAAAACGGTTAGCGGCCAAAGCTCTATTTTATGTTGCCGATTACGATGTACAAATTAGCAATTACTTCTCGCAAGAAACAGGACTAAAAGACAGATATTTTGTGGCCATGAATAAAGGAGTAACACTTAGATATGGCGAAAATCCTCACCAAAAGGGATATTTTTACCAAGACGCAAGAAACGCCGACCCATTAAGTCTTGGCAAGTTTAAGATTTTGCAGGGTAAAAGTCCATCATTTAATAATCTATTGGATGTTTCGGCCGGTCTGGAAACAATTGCGCTTTTGGATACGAAAAACCCCGCCTGCGTGATTATTAAACACACTAATCCATGCGGAGCAGCCATAGGTGTTGATGTAGAAGATGCGTTTAACAAAGCCTGGTTTAAGGGAGATCCGTTGGCGGCATTTGGGGGAGTTATTATTGTTAATAAGGTGGTAACTAAAAATCTTGCCGAGATTATGCTTTCCGGCAAGAAATTCTTTGAAGCAATAGCCGCGCCTCATTTTGAAAAAGAGGCACTTTTAGTTTTTACCCAAAAACCAAAGTTACAGTTGTGGGAAAATGAAGCACTTGTCAAACCACACCTTTTACCTTATGAGGATGTCAAAAAAATCCGCGGAGGATTTCTAGTGCAGGATGGCGATACTTATCAAATAACAGAAAAAGATTTCAAGATCGTAACCCGTAAAAAACCCACCAGACTGGAAGTTGCCGATTTACTATTTGCCGCCAAAATTGCCCAGGTCAGCAAATCCAATGCCGTGGCAGTGGTTAAAAACGGAGTGCTCCTGTCTAGCGGCGTTGGTCAGCAGGATAGAAAGCGCTGTTGTGAATTATGTGTCAGTAAAGCGGTGTCGTTGCTTAAAGGCGCATCTGCGGCCACAGACGGATTTTTTCCATTTAAAGACGGACCGGATGTACTGATAAAAGCAGGGATTTCGGCAATTGCCCAGCCGGGAGGTTCCATCCGCGATCAAGAAGTGATTGATGCTTGTAATAAAAAGGGAGTGGCGATGGTTTTTACCGGAGTTAGAAATTTTAGACATTAATATATGGTTACTATAATTCTTGGCGCGCAATGGGGCGATGAAGGGAAAGGAAAAATTGTTGATTTCTTTGCCAAAAAGGCGGATTATGTAGTGCGCTTCAACGGCGGCAATAACGCCGGACATACTATTATTAACGAGTACGGCAAATTTGCCAACCACCTTGTTCCCGCGGGAGTTTTTCATAAAAAAGCAGTTTCACTTATCGCAAATGGAGTGGTGATTGATCTGGAAGTTTTAATTCTAGAGATAGAAACAATTAAAAAAGCGGGAATAAATCTCAACAATAAATTATTTATATCGCCTCGCTGTCATCTTATTTTACCCTGTCATAAAATACTGGATATTCTTTATGAACAAGCCAAAGGCAAAGGAAAAACGGGAACGACCGGACGAGGAATCGGGCCTGCCTACGCGGACAAAGTTTCATACAACGGCATTCGAATTGCGGACCTTCTTGATGATAAAATTTTTGCGGATAAACTTAAGTTTCAGCTTAACTTAAAGAATAAAATTATCCAGGCTTTGGGAGGAAAACCTCTTTCTTACAACCAAATATATAAAGAGTATTTGGATTTAGGGAAACAGCTTAGACCATATGTGCGGGAAACCTTTACCATTCTTAATGAAGCAATGGATAAGAAAAAAAATATTATTTTTGAAGGAGCGCAAGGTATATTTTTGGATAATGATTGGGGAACTTATCCTTTTGTGACCGCTTCAAATGCTGTTTCGGGGGCCGCTAATGCCGGAGCCGGTATTCCTCCAAATAAAATTTCGCGCATTGTAGGTATTACAAAGGCCTATACAACTCGGGTTGGTGAGGGGCCGTTTCCCACAGAGCTTTTTGATAGAGATGGCCAGAATTTAAGGAAAGAAGGCAAGGAGTTTGGGACAACAACCGGCAGACCCCGTCGCTGCGGCTGGTTTGATAGCGAACTTATACGTTTTGCGGCCAAACTTAATGGTTTTACAGAAATTATTCTGACAAAGCTTGATGTGTTAGATTCTTTTGACAAAATAAAAATCTGCAGCGGATACACGCTGAATAGTAAATCCGTTGGCTATGTAGATGGAGATTCAATCTTTTTACAGAAAGTAAAACCGGTTTATAAAGAATTTAAGGGTTGGCAAGTTTCAACTAGAAATGTTAAAAGCTACAAAGACCTGCCGAAAGAAGCAAAGACATACATTGAGGCTATTGAGAAACTGGTGGGTGTAAAAGTATCATATATTTCAAATGGGCCAAAAAGCGATGAAATCATCAAACACTAACACTATTGCAGTTTTGGGAAGCCACAGCGCTTTGGAGGTATGTTTTGGGGCCAAAAAGCTGGGGTTCACCACACTGGTTGTTGTTGAAAAGGGAAGAGACAAAACATATGCAAAGTATTTCAAATCCATTGTTGACGAAGTATTATACGTTGACAAGTTCAAAGATTTATTAACGGAAAAAGTGCAAAAAATTCTTCAGGAAAAAAACTGCATTTTTATCCCCCACCGCTCCTTTGAAGTTTATCTTAATGATTATGATGCGATAGAAAACAATTTCAAAATTCCGATGTTTGGAAATAGGAAATTATTAAGAGCCGAAGAGCGATCGGTGAAACCAAACCAGTACGATATTTTGCAGAAAGCGGGAATAAAATTTCCAAAACGATTTGATAAGCCAGAAGATATTGATCGGTTGGTGATTGTGAAAGTTCTCGAAAAACAACGCGGGTTTGAACGGGCATTTTTTCTTGCGAGTTCATACAAAGAATATCAAAGTAATTCAGAACAATTACTAAAAACGGAAAAAATTACAAAAGATGCGTTGGAAAAGGCAATTATTGAAGAATATATTCTTGGAGTACAAGTTAACTTTAACTTTTTCTATTCACCATTGAGCAAAAAGTTAGAATTGATTGGGACAGATACAAGGAGGCAAACAAATTTTGATGGAGTGTTGCGTTTGCCTCACTTTGAACAGTCAGAAGTATTAAAGTCCATAAACATAAGCTATGAGGAAGCTGGACATATTGCCGTTACTGTTTTGGAATCACTTTTGGAGCAGGCGTTTGATATCGGCGAAAAGTTTGTTGCAGCCACAAAGGAAATGTTTCCGCCCGGAGTTATCGGGCCGTTTGGTTTACAAACGGAAATAACGGCGGGACCGCCCAAAAAAGATATTATTGTTTTTGATGTGGCGCCAAGAATGCCGGGAAGCCCGGGTATTGCGGCAACTCCCTACAGTTCTTATTTATATGGCAAACCGGTGAGTATGGGCGAGCGGGTGGCGATGGAAATTAAAGAAGCTATAGAAAAAAATCAAATAGAAAAGATTACAACATGAAGTACAAAGCTCTTATTTTAGATATTGACGGAACACTTATACCAAATAGAAGAGACGGTATGCCATCGGTAAAAGTTGCACAGGCAATTAAAGAAGCCAGTAAATACATTCATGTTGGCGTTGCGACATCGCGACCTCTGTTTATCGTTGAGCATATTGCTAAACATCTTAATCTTTCAGGACCGTCAATCATCAATGGCGGAGCGCAAATCATCGATATTTCCACCAATAAAGTTTTGTACAGGCAGCCAATAGAAAAGAAAGACGTTTTGAAAGTTGCTGGTATTGGAAAGCGATTTAGACTTTCTATAAATGTTGATACCGATAAAGAAGTTTTTGCAGCATCAGATACTATGTCATCTGAAGATGTGCTTGGTATGTGGGTGGCAGGTCTTGACGAAAAAACTGCGCAGAATCTCCGTAAAGCCATAAATACTATTCCCACAGTTTCGGCGCATCTGATTCCCAGCTGGACGTTTGGGAAATGGGTGGTTTCGATTTCTCACGCCAAAGCCACTAAACAGCATGCGGTTTTTGAGATAGCAAAAGTGCTTGGTATTACTACAGATGAGATAATTGGTATGGGCGATGGGTACAATGACTTCCCTCTTCTGATGGCTTGTGGATTGAAAATTGCCATGGGCAATGCCGTTTCTGATTTGAAAGAAATTGCCGATTATATCGCACCCAGTGTGGAAGAAGATGGGGTTGCTAATGTTATCAACAGATTCGTGTTAAACTAAATCTATAAGCAAAGCTTGTAAACTACGTTTATGAACAGTTTTGATTACACAACATATTTGTCGCCATTTACCTGGCGGTATGGATCAGGGGAAATGAGAAAAATTTGGTCAGAAGTTTATAAGCGGAAACTGTGGCGTAAAGTGTGGGTGGCACTGGCCAAAGCGCAGCATGAAGAAGGTTTAGTTAGCAAAGAAGAATTGGACGATCTTGTCAAACATCAAAACGAAATTGATATTGAGCGGGCGCATGAAATTGAAAAGGATATTCGTCATGATTTGATGGCCGAAGTCAAAACTTATGCGGAGCAGGCCCGCGTGGGAGGAGGCAAAATTCATTTGGGGGCAACCTCGATGGATATCGAAGATAATGCCGATACGGTGCGAATGCTTGAGTCACTGGTTATTCTTGAAAAAAAATTAAAAGATCTCCTTTTGGCGCTTAGTAAAAAAATTGATATCTACAAGGGGACCCCTTGTATGGGCTACACTCATCTTCAGCCGGCGGAGCCCACCACGATTGGCTATCGTTTAGCTTTCTACGCCCAGGATTTACTGCTTGATAAAAAATTATTAAATTTTGTTATTAGTGAAATAAAAGGAAAAGGAATGAAAGGAGCGGTGGGAACTGCGGCAAGTTATGTAGCTCTTGTTGGTGCGGAAAAAGCAGCTAAACTGGAAGAAAAAATTATGGACGAACTTCATATTGACGCGGCCATCGTGACCGGTCAAACGGCGCCTAGAAAATTTGAATTCTTTGCGTCTTGCGCGCTTTCCTCAATTGCCCAATCGCTTTATAAATTTGCTTTTGATTTGCGCCTTATGCAATCGCCCGGTTTTGGCGAGTGGCAGGAGCCTTTTGGGGCAAAACAGGTTGGCTCATCTGCCATGCCTTTTAAGAAAAATCCATGGAAAGCGGAGCAAATTTGTTCTTTGGCGCGATTAGTGTTTAATTTGGCCAATATTGCCCGAGACAATAGTGCCAATATGCTGTTGGAGCGAACTCTTGATGACTCGGCCAATAGACGAGTATTTATTCCGGAGATGTTTTTGGCAATTGATGAAATACTACAAAGCAGTACCAAAATCGTTGAAGGATTAATTATCAATGAAGAGCAGGTAGAAAAGAATCTTGAGAAATACGGACCGTTTGCCGCAACAGAGGCAATACTAATGGCGGCGGTTAAAAACGGTGCGGACAGACAAAAAATGCATGAAGTATTGCGGGAACTTGCGATGAACACCTCTTCCCCATTGACGAAACTTTTACTTAATGATAAAAGAATTATGCAATTCCTTGATGCGTCTCAAGTTAAAAAGTTGCTTGATTCTAAAACCCATATAGGTTTAGCTGTTTCGTATTGCGAAAAGATTATCAAGGAGATAGAAAAATGAAAAAAGCGCTTATTATCGTTGCTTCCGATTCCGACCTGCCAGTGATGAGTGAGGCGGCCAAAGTTTTAGATGAGTTTGGTGTTTCCTACGAAATGACAATTTCTTCGGCGCATAGATCGCCCGGACAAACAGTAGAGGTTGTGGAAAAGGCAAAAAAAGAGGGCGTTAAAGTGATTATTGCCGGAGCGTCTCTGGCCGCGCATTTAGCAGGAAGTGTTGCCGCGCATTTTCCTTTACCTGTAATTGGAGTCCCGCTTAAAAGTGGCGCCCTTCATGGATTTGATGCCTTGCATGCTACAGTACAGATGCCTCCGGGAATTCCGGTGGCCACGGTAGCCGTTGGCGGGGCAAAAAACGCCGGCATTTTAGCTGTTCAAATTTTAGCAACCAGTGATAAAAATCTTGAAGAAAAACTTATAGAATATAAGAAAAAACTGGCAAGTGGTGTTTTGGAAAAAGCAGACAAACTTGCCGAAATTGGATGGGAAAAATACTTGACGGATAAGAAATGATAGACGAAAAGATAGTTATTAAACATATTCCTTATGCAATTCACAAAATAGATCTTCCAACTCTGGGCAAAAAATATCAAGGCAAGGTTCGCGACAGTTACGTTATTAACGGGAAACGAATTATTATAACTACCGATAGACAATCTGCCTTTGATAGAGTTTTGGGATTTATTCCTTTTAAGGGACAAGTTTTAACACAACTGTCGGCATTTTGGTTTGAAAAAACAAAAAATATCGTTACGAATCATTTCATTTCGGTGGTTGATCCAAATGTGATGATTGTCAAAAACGCAAAAATTATACCCATAGAGATGGTGGTTCGGGGCTACATTACGGGTGTTACCGATACGTCAATTTGGGGTTCGTACGAAAAAGGGGAACGAGTTATTTACGGAATTAAATTTCCCGATGGGCTTGTCAAAAATCAAAAACTGCCTCATTCTGTTATTACACCAACAACTAAGGCTGAAAAGGGTCACGATGAGCGACTGACAGAAAAAGAGATCCTCCAAAGGCGGATTGTTTCATCAGAGATTTGGCAGCAAATGAAAAAGGCGGCTCTTGCCCTTTTTGCCAAGGGACAAAAAATTGCAGATAAGGCGGAGATGATTTTAGTTGATACCAAGTACGAATTTGGGTTGCTTAATAAAAAGTTAATTCTTATTGACGAAATACATACACCCGACTCCAGCCGTTACTGGATAAAATCAACGTATCAAAAAAGATTATCCGCGGGAGTTGAGCCGGAAAGCTATGATAAAGAGCCAATGCGTATTTGGTTTAAAGAAAAAGGTTATAAAGGTGAGGGAGTTCCTCCAAAAATGCCGCCTAAATTTATTGCCAAAATGAGCGCTTTGTACATGAGTATTTATGAAAAAATTACCGGAGAAAAATTTATGGCCGATACTACGGCTGATGTTGAAAAACGAATTATGAAAAACTTGCGAAAGGCAGGGATAATATGATTGACGGAAGACTGCAGGAGAAGTGCGGCATTTTTGGAGTATATGGAAAAGGCTTTGAAGCGGCCCGTTTAGTTCACCCGGGCCTTTGGGCTTTGCAGCACCGCGGTCAGGAATCTTCAGGAATTGCTTCATCAGACGGCAAAATAATCAGAGTTAAAAAAGGCATTGGACTTGTTGCTCACGTATTTTCTGAAGGAGATCTTAAATTCTTAAAAGGCTATTTGGCTATTGGACATAACAGATATTCCACATCCGGTGATGCTTGGGATAAGCATGCCCAACCTGTTGTTGTAGAAGTAAAAGGCGGAAAGAAAATCGCTCTTGCTCACAATGGCAATCTTCCTGCTGTTGATAAATTGGAAGAATTTTTAACAGAGAAAAAAATTGTTACCCTCGGCTTGAATGATTCGGAGTTGGTAGCCCACGCCATAGCATATTATGCGTCAAACGGATTTTCTTTGGAGGATGCAATTATCAAAGCCCGTCCTCTTTTTACCGGCGCCTATTGTTTGTTGGTGATGGATGAGAAAAAGATTGTGGCGGTAAGAGATAGATGCGGTATCAGACCTTTATGCCTTGGTAAATTAAATAGCGGATATATAGTTGCTTCCGAAACCTGCGCTTTAGATATTATCGGGGCTAAGTTTATCAGAGAAGTTAAACCCGGAGAGATGGTAGTTTTAACCGATGCGGGAATAAAAAGCATCCAAATAGAAAAGGCCAATCCAAAATTGGATGTTTTTGAATTTGTTTATTTTGCCAGGCCCGACAGTTATCTTTTGGGAAAAAGCGTTGATGCCGTCAGGCAAAATCTGGGAGTGGAGCTGGCCAAAGAAAACAAAATCAAAGCCGATGTGGTCATCCCTGTTCCCGATTCTGCAATCTCTGCGGCTTTGGGTTATTCCAGGCAGTCCGGCATTCCGTTCTACCACGGGCTGATAAAAAATAGATATATTCACAGAACTTTTATTTCACCGGAAGAGCATACCAGAGGGAGAATTGTTCAGCTTAAACTTAATCCCATGCCGCATATTCTCAAAGGGAAAAGAGTAGTTGTAATTGATGATTCCATTGTGAGAGGTACTACCTCGGGGAAAATTATAAAAATGATCAGAGATGCCGGGGCCAAAGAAGTTCATCTTTTAATAAGTTCACCACCGGTGAGATTTCCCGATTTCTATGGAATTAACACACCCAGTCAAAAAGAACTAATCGCCTCACATAAAAACTTAAAAGAAATTGAAAAAGAAATAGGAGTTGACTCTCTGCGTTATTTATCTTACAAGGGTTTAATTAAAGCTGTAGGAGTTGCGGAAAATCAACTTTGCACGGCTTGTTTTACCGGAGAGTACCCGATAGATATTGGAAAAAGAAAAAAAGAAATAAATTATTCACCTGCCTATGCAAAGATATGAAAAGAATTACGGTTTTAATTTCCAATGCGGGAACCGGCACAAATTTGCAGGCAATTATTGATGGAGTTAAAAAAGGAATTATTAATGCAAAAATTATTGCGGTGGTTAGTGACAGAGAGGAATCGTTAGGGTTACGACGGGCAAAAAAAAATAATCTCCCAATAAAAATTTGTCCCAAAAAAGAAGACTTGCTACTACTTTTGCAAAAATTAAATCCTGATTATATTTGTTTAGCCGGCTGGAAGCAGATTATTTTGGATGAGGTGATAGATAGTTTTCCCAACAGAATATTAAATACTCACCCCGGACTTATCCCCGACACAATGGATGGAATAGTTAAAAATCCTGATGAGACAGATGGATTATGGAATAAAGGCAAGATGACTGACAAAGCCATGCAAGATTTTCTGGATAAAAAGGCCACTTATGCCGGCTGTACAAATCATTTTTTATCTCATGAGTTTGATTTTGGTCCGGTACAAGGCAGATGTTTTGAAAAAATCAAAAAAGGGGACACTGTTAATTCTCTTTATACCAGATTAAAGAAAAAAGAAAATAAATTATATGTTGATGTATTAGCAAAGCTTTGTAAAGAGGAAGGACTTAATGTTTTGGTCATTGGTTCAAATGGTCGGGAGCATGTGCTGGCTGTTTCTTATGCCAAAAGCAAAAGAGTAAAAAAAGTTATCATGACTCCGGGTAATGGACTGACGGATTTTGTCCCTTCGACTTCGCTCAGGGCAAGTAAAATTAAGAATTACCCGGACATAGGAATGTGGGATTTTGACAAAATTATTGATGTTTGCAAAAAAGAAAAAATAGATCTGGTTGATGTGGCTCAAGACGATATTATCGCCGCGGGGTTTGCTAATAAGTTTAACAAACTGGGAATAACCGCTTTTGGCCCAACGCAAAAAGCGGCGCAGATTGAATGGGACAAGCAGTGGGCGAGAAATTTTATGGTGAAATATAAATTGCCAGTCCCTAAATTTAAGACATTTAATGATAAAAAAGAAGCCATAAAATATGTTGAATCTCTTCCCCCGCAAGTGTTGTATGTTAAGGCCTCTGGTCTGGCCGCAGGGAAAGGGGCGATACGGGCGGAAAATAAAAAACAGGCAATTGAAGCAATTGAAGCCATGTCGCAATTTGGAAAATCAGGAGAGACCTTTTTAATTGAAGAAGCTATGGTGGGTGAAGAATTTTCCCTTTTTGCCATCTCTGATGGGACTAATTACAAAATTATCAGTTGGGCACAGGATCACAAAACAGTTTCTGATGGCGATCGCGGGCCAAATACCGGAGGTATGGGGTGCGTTGCTCCGGCAAACGTGGTTAGTAAAAAAATTCTCAAGGAGTCGGAAGAAAAAATTATTAAACCATTTGTAAAAGGCATGCAAAAAGAAGGAAGAAGGTATTGTGGGGTTATTTATTTTGGAGGGATGCTTACTCAAAATGGCGTAAAAATTATTGAATTTAATGCCAGATGGGGAGATCCTGAAGCAGAGGTTATTTTGCCGGCTATTAAAACAGATTTCCTTGATCTTGTAGAAGCAGTGCTATCGGGGAAATTAAAAAAACTTAAAGTAGAGTTTGATAAAAAGATTAGAATAAGCGTGGCTGGATGTTCACAAGGGTATCCTGATGATTACTCAAAAGTTAAGGGAAAAGAAATTTTTGGGTTGTCTGATGCCATGAAGTTGCCGGGCATTACCATTTTTGGCGCCGGCATCAAAAGAAAAAACACAAGATTTTTTGTAAACGGCGGAAGGATTTTTCATCTGGTGACAGAAGGAAAAGATATCATTGAGGCCAGAAAAAAAGCATATTCTGCGATGAAATTAATTAATATTGAAGGAAATAATTTGCATTATAGAACGGATATTGGTTGGAGGGATTTGGAAAGGCTACAAAAATGATTCAAACAGTCAGAGTTAAAAATAATGATAACCAACAAACTGCTCGGGTCTACAGGCTTGAGGGAATAACAGAAAAACAGGCCAAAATTTTGGCGGAAAATTTGCTATGTGAAGAGATTAATCAAACGTACACAATCAATAAACCGGTATCAACCAACGTTCACATTGAAATTGCTTATAAACCCGGAGTGATGAATCCCGAGGTGGCCTCGATTATCAAAGCCGCTAAAGATTTAGGGATTAATCTTTTGGCTTGTGATTCCTCGAGAGAATATTTAAGTAAAGCGCCTGTTTTTAATCCGTTAATTGAACATATTGTTAAAAAAGAACCAAAAACACTGCTTATTAAAGGGATTGCCGGCAAGACTAAAATTATCCCGATTCGCAAAGTTACTGATAACGAATTGATGGAACTATCCAAAGATAAATTATTCTTAAGTCTTGAGGAAATGAAAGCCATCCAAAAATATTTTCAAAAAATAAAGCGCGATCCAACTGATTGTGAATTGGAAACACTAGCCCAAACTTGGAGCGAGCATTCCGGACACAAAACATTTAAGTCGGAAATTATAGTGGATTGTAAAAAGAAACAACCTTTGATTGAAAGAATAAAAAAAGAAGCCTTGAAGCATAACAAAAATATTGTGTCTGCTTTTATTGATAATTCCGGAGTGATGGATTTTTATGAAGATTGGGCAATTTGCGGTAAGGGCGAAACCCACAATGCCCCATCAGCCATTGAACCATATGGAGGGGCAATGACAGGAGTAGGTGGAGTTTTTAGGGATATTGCCGGAACAGGACAGGGAGCAAAAAATGTTATTTCGCAGGATGTTTTCTGCTTTGCTCCGCCTGATTATCCTACGGAAAAATTGCCGCCGGGAACGCTGCCGCCAAAGTATCTATTAAAAAGAGTGGTTGAAGGAGTCCGTGACTATGGCAATAGAATGGGTATCCCCACTAACAATGGTTCAATACATTTCCATGAAGATTTCAGAGCTAGGCCAACTGTTTTTGTCGGCGCTTATGGAATAATGCCAAAAAAATATGCCAAAAAAGGTGAGCCGAAAATGGGTGATTTAATAGTGGTGGTGGGTGGACGAACCGGCAGGGACGGTATTCATGGAGCTACTTTTTCTTCAGGGGAAATGACAGAGAGGACCATTGATGTTAATTCTCAAGCAGTACAAATTGGCAATGCCATTGAGGAAAAACGGATGTTTGATGCTTTGCTTGAAGCAAGAGACGAGAATTTAATCCGCGTCATGCAGGATGTGGGAGGAGGCGGGTTTTCATCGGCTATTGGTGAAATTGGGGAAGATTTGGGGGTGTCGGTTGATATGAAAAAAGCACCCTTAAAATATCAGGGACTCTCGCCTTGGGAAATATGGATGTCAGAGAGTCAGGAGAGAATGATTGTAGTTTTGGAAAAAAAGAATTTTCAAAAATTTGAAAAGATTTGTAAAAAATATAATACGGAAGCAACGGTTTTGGGAAAATTTGACGGCCCGTCTGACGGCGAGGCAGGCAGTAAAAAATTAAATGTGTATTTTGGTAAAGAGCAAATCTGTAACTTGAATATGCAGTTTTTACATCATGGACTGCCACAGCGCACCTTGCGCGCAACAAAACCAATCCACCTCGGAGGAGTCATGGCTTACGCTTCGCTTCAGCCTGCCACCATCCGAGGTGTAGATAGCCCTCGCTTGGAAAAAGAATGGGTAAAGACTTTGGAAAAAGTTTTATCCAGTGGTGATATTTGTTCCAAAGAGCCGATTGTGCGGATGTATGACCATACAGTGCAAGGGACGAGCGTACTTCCTCCATTTACCGGAGTCAAAATGGACGGGCCAAATGACGCGGTGGTTATTAGACCTTTGCTTGATAAACCATACGGTATGATTGTTTCCCACGGATTAAACCCGGCATTAAATAATGTTGATCCTTACTGGGGCAGTATTTGGGCGGCCACAGAAGCAATATCAAATTATGTGGCAGTGGGGGGAAATTACAAAGAAGCATCTTTAATTAATAATTACATCTGGCCGTTTCCTGATGAAGAAAGTTTATGGTCGCTGGACCGCTCTGTGACGGCGGTTTGTGATTTTATGAAGGTTCTTAAAATTCCGGTTATTTCCGGCAAAGATAGTTTATCAAGTACTTACCGTGGACCTGATGGAACAGTTATTAAAATTCCGCCGGTTCTGATTATGTCGGTTTTTGGCAAAATTCCGGATGTTACCAAGACAGTATCCTCGGATTTTAAAAAAGTTGGATCTGTTATTGTGTTGGTTGGCAAGCAAGATTTAAAAGTTGATTTAAAGGTTTTACCAAAGGTTTTGGAAAAAGTTCATCAGGCAATCAAAAGTGGCAAAGTATTAGCTTGTCATGATGTTTCAGAAGGCGGATTGATTACGGCAGTTTTTGAAATGTGTTTGGGGGGAGGAGTGGGAGCTAAAATCAATATCACCTCGGACGGTGGCAGGCTGAAGCGAAGCGTAAGCCATGACTCCTCCGAGGTGGAGTACCTCTTTAACGAAACTGCCGGTTGTTTTATTGTTGAAGTGAAAAATGAAACAACTGCCAAAAAATTATTTAACGGTGTTCCTTATACAATTCTTGGCAAAACATCCCGCGAAGCTGGATCTCGCTCCGCGAGACAAAAAATTACCGTTGATAACCTTTTTTCTGTAGATATGGATCAACTTGCCAAAGCCTGGAAAAAACCAATGGAGGAAATATTTTCATGAAAACCCTTCGACTTCGCTCAGGGCGATCGCCTAAAGTTTGTATTTTGAGAGCAGATGGGACTAATTGTGATGTGGAGCTATTTTATGCTTTTGCCAAATATGGCGGCGCGCCGGAATATGTGCAGATGAACGAGTTGCGGACTAAAGAAAAAAGGTTGCAGGATTATGAGATTTTGGCTTTGCCCGGAGGTTTTGCTTATGGAGATGATATTGCCTCCGGCAAAATCTGGGCAGTGGAACTTGTGAGTTTCTTAAAAGATGAACTGGAAAAATTTAAAGAGAAAAAGGGAATTATTGTTGGCATCTGTAATGGTTTTCAAGCACTTATCCGGACAGGACTTTTACCCTTCGGCTTCGCTCAGGGTAAACCTTTTGGAAAAATGGATGCCACTTTGGCCCCCAATGACAGCGGGCATTTTGAATGTCGGTGGGTTAGAGTGAAATCACAAAAAAGTAAATGTGTATTTTTGCAAGGCCCGTATGACAGCGGTTGGATGTCTATAAATCACGGAGAAGGCAAGTTTTTTACAGACGCAGAAACACTGAAAAAAATAGAAGCACAGAAATTAGTGGTATTTCGTTATGTTGATAATCCAAACGGTTCAATGAATGATATTGCCGGAGTATGCGATCCAACAGGGAGAATTTTGGGCCTAATGCCCCACCCGGAAAAATTTGTGGATGCGACCCAATATCCCAACTGGCGCCGCCCCGACTTCGTTAAAACTTCGTCGGGCAAGGCCCATGGTGCATTTATCTTTGAAGAGATGATAAACTATACAAAAGAATCATGAATTAGGAATTATGAATTATGGGAAATAAAACCATTACCTATTCTCAAGTGGGAGATAATTACGACACCAAAGATCCCATTAAAAAACTGGCGCTTAAGGCGGCGCTGGCGACGTCAGTTAATTTGAAAAAAGCGGGGTTTGAAGCGGTTGAGGATAGCCGCGGTGAATCGGCCTTCGTGTGGCAACAAGGCGATTATTACATGGCTTCTGTGGTGGAAGGTTTGGGAACAAAAAATCTGATTGCCGATAAAATGAGGAAAATCGTAGATCCTGAGCGAAGTCGAAGGAGTTATTATGATGTCATCGGTCATGATACGGTGGCCTCAATCATTAATGATTTAGTAACGGTAGGGGCAAAACCGCTGGTGGTTCATGCCTACTGGGCAATCGAGGATAACAGTTGGCTGCAAGATGAGAAACGAATGACAGATTTAATTGGCGGTTTTAAGGATGCCTGTAATTTAGCGGGAGCAACATGGGGCGGCGGAGAAACAGCTACTCTGAAAGGAGTAATTGAACCTGACACCGTTGATTTGGGAGGTTCGGCCATTGGCATTATTTCTAAAAAAGACCATCTTATTACCGATCAAAAACTTAAGGCAAAGGATAGAATTATTTTTATTAAAAGTAATGGAGTTAATGCCAACGGCATATCGCTGGTTCGGGCAGTGGCAAGAAGACTGATCGGCGGATTTAGCAGCAAAATGCCAAACGGCAAATCGTTTGGCGAGGCGGTTTTAACCAAAACCAATATTTACGCCGAACTGGTGCAGAATTTGTTAAACGGCGGCGTTGACATTCACTACATTTCTAATATCACCGGCCATGGCCTGCGCAAAATTATGCGGGCAAGAGGTGAATTTACCTATGTGGTGGAAAAACTTTTTGATCCTCAAGATGTTTTTGCTTTTATCCAAAAAGAAGCCAGTCTTTCCGACTACGAAATGTACCAGACCTTTAACATGGGACAGGACTACGCCGTTTTTTTGCCGGAAAAGGATGTAAAGAAAGCCAAAGACATTATTAAAAAAAGCGGTTTTGACAGTATCGATGGCGGTTACATAGAAAAGGGTGAGAGAAAAGTAGTTATTAAGCCGAAAAATCTGCTATTTAAGGGTGAAACGCTTGACTTGCGCTGACAAGTAGTGTTATTGTGACTGTATGGTGCATAGAATTTTACTGGCTGATGACGAGGCATATACAAGAGAACTTTATGAAGAGCTGTTAAAAGGCGAGGGATATGAGGTGGTGGCGGTTGGTGATGGAGAAGCGGCCTTTTTGGAAGCGGTCAAGGGCGGGTTTGACCTGATTCTGTTGGATATTATTATGCCCAAAAAAGACGGCGTTACATTTCTTAAAGAATACAAAACCTTAAAGCCGCAAAATTCCAATGGACAAATTATAATGATGTCGGTTTTGGGCGAAGATGCCATTATCAAAACCTGTTTAGAGTTGGGAGCGGCAGGTTATTTGATAAAATCAGAGCTGACTCCCGACCAAATCCTCAAAGAAATCGCAGGCTATCTGCCAAACTTACAAAATTAACAGACCTCTGTTTGTTTTTCGACTCACCTCATATTCGATGATATAATATCTAATATGAAGCTTAAGATAAAAAGATCAATTGGTGGAGTTAGAACATTAAATGTTAACAATGGTATAGAGAAAAAAATTATTCCAGTCTTTGACCTACGTCAGCAATCTCATCATAATCTAATAGCAAGATATTATGCCGATTATAAAATAGGAGTTATATTTGGAATTGGTCTATATGGCGCGACATCTCTAGTAGAATTTCCTAGAATTGGAAAGTACCCGCAGTCCGCCCAGGCATTTTGGAAAGTAAAACAAGATCGGTCTGTCCTAGATAGAATTCCTCTTCATATACATCCCAAAGATCTTCCATCTATTATTGATAAGGACGCAATTCATGAAGAATTTTTGCCCTACATCAAGACACGCAAAGCACGAGAATTTTTTTACCAGCAAGGAGTAGCTATTCATCTTATTGTCCCCGTTAAAAAAGATTATTCCCGTCTCCATCCAATATTTGTTACAAAACCAGAGGACTGGAAAGTAAAAGGAGTACCAAAGGATCAATGGTTAAACGTTCCTACTGTGGCGGCGTTCTGGTGGCATGATCCAGACATGGAGCAAATATATTTAAAGGTTAGACGACTTAATCCTCATGCCTACGCTGGAATTTCTTCTTTTAATGATCATGGAGAGGAACCGGCTTGGGATGAACAGGGAGTATTAAAATATTTAAATAAGAAAAACAAATATCCATTTGACTTTATGGTTACAGACCCTGGCAGTGAAAAAAGAGGAGTAAAAAGTTCTCATCCTCAAATTGCCATTCCTCTCAAAGGAGAGCAGTCTGTTTGGAAGGTGTATAGGACTGGCGCTACAGACATAGAGGCATTTTTAAAGAGATTAGGATCTCAACATGGCTATAGATTTGTGCAAGGTGTGAGACAGGCAGCCCGGGCTCACAAACCAAATATGAATCTGGATTCTCTGATTTTGGATGTTCAGCGACATATTCAAAATATTGTAAAAAGGCGGCAGCGGAAATTGACTGATAGAAAAATTTATGCTAAGCTGGGTGAAATTATAGGATAAATTTTAATGACAGGTCAAAATGTAAGAATACACCGCTGGGGCCCAAAATTTCTTAAAAACAAATCTTTTAGGCTTCTTGATACCACACTTCGCGATGGAATACAGGCCTCCGGGATACGCCAGCCAACCTTGGCGGAGAAAAAAAAGATAATTGATTTTAATGCCAAGGTGGGGATTGAAGAAATTGATATTTGTATTCCGGGAGTTGGCGGAAGATATTATCAACAGGGCGTTGTCTGTGCACGGTATATTAAAAAAAACTATCCGCAGATTGAAATAGTGGTACTTGCAAGGACTATTGAAAACGATGTTAAAGCAACAATACGGTTTGCTAAGGAAGCCGATGCTCCTATAACGGTAATACTTTTTAGAGGAAGTAGCGATCTGCGTCTTATTGCCGAGGATTGGTTAGAAGATCAAATTGTTGAAGATATGTATCGTTTCACAAAGATTCTCTATGAAAATGGGTTAAAAGTAATTTGTGCAAGCGAAGACACCACCAGAACGCGGCCAAGCTTCTTAAGAAGAATATTTTTGGCAGGTAAAAAAGCGGGGGCGAGGGGATTTTGCATTGCTGACACAGTCGGGTTTGCCGATCCTTATTCGATAGAGGCTCAAACGAGATGGATTAAAGAGCAAATTGTAAAAAAAGAAAATCTTGAGATTCAATTCCATGGTCATAACGACACGGGACAAGCCATATCAAACGCCTTAGCTTCGCTTAAAGGCGGAGCCAATGTAATACATATAACTTGGCTTGGAATTGGAGAACGCGCAGGAAATACAGCTTTAGAGTCTTTGTTGTCGGCATTTGATACATATAATATTCAAAAGTATAATCTTCTACATATTAGGGATGGAGCAAAATTCGTTTCTCGAGTTTTTAATCGTCCTATTCCGGTTGATCATGCTCTTGTTGGTAATTATGTGTTTACCACTTCCAGCGGAATACATGCCGCAGGGATCCACAAAGCCGAACAAAAGGGCCTTATTGATATAGCGGGAATTGTTTATAGTGCAGTATCGCCAAGCAAAGTTGGCCGCGAGCATAAAATTAATATTGGCCCACTAAGTGGATTACACAATGTCCAAAGGGTTTTAGAAAAATTAGAGATTTCTTATACTTCTTACACATGCGACGCACTTTTAACAAGCGCAAAACGATTAAACAGGGAGCTTAATAAAAGAGAAATTATAAAGATAGTTAAGTCAATAGAAGCTAAGTAAACGCCTCACTCTTTCTTTTAGCAGTAATTTTGTTTATTATTAGTAATAACATGTTCTTTTTTAAGAAGTTTACAACTACTCCAAAATCTAAAGATACCATCGAGGCTCTATGGCGGCTTGAAAAAATAATTCTTGATACTCTTGACTTTAAGGAGGTTGTGCAAAAGATTGTAGATAGCATGCTTTTGGAGTTAGGGTACTTGAAATTGGGATATCGAATAGTGGTACTTACACTGGTTGATGAGAAAGAAGGAATGCTAAAGCGTATTTCAATTTCCCAAACCGCTGAAGCCCAGAGGGCGCTTGAGGTTACGCCTGTTCCATTCCATGAAATTGAAATTCCAGTTAACGATATAAAGAACATGTGTATAAGAGCGATTCAGGAAAAATCACCTTTTATTACACACGATTGGATAGATATACTTCACCCCTCCTATAGCGAAGAAGACGCACGCTACGTCCAAAAAGTTGTGGGGATAAAAACAAGCATGGTCTATCCAGTCATATCCAGAGATAAGGCAATTGGAGCTCTTATATTCAGCATGATCAAAGATGAAAAAGAAGTTTCTGAAGCGGAGAAAGATTTGATTAAGGGATTTACAGACATAGTAGGATTGGCAGTTCAAAATGCACAACTTTACTCCTCCTTGGAACAAAGAAATAAAACTATCTCTCTTCTTCGGAAAATTGACGAGATAATATTAAGTTCGGTTACTGATATTAGACAAATTACACAGCAAGTAACAAACCTTTTAACTTCAGAAACAGATTTTATTAAAGCTGCAGTTGTCCTTACCCTAGACAAAGCAGGCCAGATACTTACACGAATTGCCCTTTCAGAATCAGAATCTATACATAAGGCGGAAATAGCAGCCGGTAAAGCCTTCCATGAACTACAAACTCCATTAACTTCCGAACAAAACTTAGTAACCCAAGTTGTAAAAGAAAAGAAAATGCTTGTGACAAATTCTCTTTATAATGTTTTGGTGCCCCATTTTACACAAGAAGAAAGTCAGAAAATTCAAGAAGCGGCAAACGTAAAATCTTCTTTGATTTATCCGCTTATTGTTCGCGATAAAGTAATTGGGGCTGTAATAATCAGCATAGGAGAAAACGAAGCAGGTTTGTCGGAGTATCAAAGAGATTTATTAAATCGCTTAGTTAATCTTATTGGAATTGCTATTGATAACGCTCTTTTGTATCAAGAGATTCAGGAAGCAAATGAGAAGCTAAAGGCCTTGGATAAGCTGAAGGATGAGTTTATTTCCTTAGCCGCCCATGAACTGCGCACTCCTATGACGGCAGTTAAAAGCTATCTGTGGATGATCTTAAATAGGGGTCCAACGCTTGATGAGGTTAAGAAAAAGCTGTACATGGACAGAATTTATCATTCCACAGAAAGACTTTTGGCTCTGGTCAACGATATGCTTGATGTTTCCAGAATTGAAAGCGGACGACTGGTGCTTAAACCGGCCGCCATGACGCTTATTGATTTGAGCCATGAGGTGGCCGATGAGTTTGCCGCCAAAGTGAGCGAGCGAAAACAGACACTTTCGGTGGTCGATTCTGCCATACCGCAAGTTTTTGCCGATAGAGATAAAATTGACGAGGTATTGCTTAATCTGGTGGGTAATGCTGTCAAATACACTCCCGAGGGCGGGAATATTACTATTTCTTTCAAAGAAAATGCCGGCATGATTGAGACTTCGGTGTCCGATACCGGCAAGGGGATAAGTCAAGAAGATTTGGGACGGCTTTTCCAAAAATTTGGCCGGCTGGATAACAGGCTGGTGTCTGTGGGGGAAGCGGGAGGAACGGGACTGGGGCTTTATATCTGCAAACAGCTGGTGGAACTTTCGGGAGGAAAAATTTGGGCTACGTCACCTGCCCGCAATGCTTTCAGCATAGCTGATGCAGGCGGGGAGGTTGGCTGCGGCAGCACCTTTACTTTCTCTCTGCCCGTTTTTGCAGGTCAAACAATTGCGGTGTCATCCCAGACATAATCATGAAGTTTATTAACGATGATGCCAACGATGCCAGAGTTTTTCTATAAGGAAACCAATAAGGTAATAAATTATGCTCGAAGCCAAAAACATAAAAAAATAATCGGTTATATATATATCCCCCGACGATTTGACCGCTTGAGATTTTAAAACATCTAATATTCTACCTAATGGCGTTCCCCATACCAACCATCCAGGTATATTAAAAAGAATGAAATAAACTATTTCGTCTGATAGTATGCATATAATATTACATGAAAACTGATATAACCTAGTCCACAAGGGAATTAATAAAACGAGAATTATCTGAATACCTACAAATATTGATCCTAGTCTGGATAATTTAGAAAAAAATTTCATATCTTACTACCTAAAGTATAGGATACACATATGTAATTGTCCAGCGATAATTAAAATTGTGGGTACAACTGGCCGTTACCGGTTATAAGTTTCAGTAACAGTAAACCGGGGATAATCTCTTTTACCTTCTCTCCCTGTGCTATTTTTAAAATAATCGTACTTTGATTTTTCTTAGCATTGTATTGAATTCTGATTTTTATCTCACCTTTTACTTCAAAATTTTGTTCTTTAACATTCAATTTACCTTTTTTACCCTGATAGCTTACATTAAAATGATTATTTTCCAGAACTATCGGCGAATCATTGTTATATTGCAGAGAGTAAACCCTAAATCTATCCTGTTTTTCCTTATCTCTTTCTCGAACGTCAAGTTTTAAAGTATTTCCTGCAGGATCGGTGATTGTATAAACGGCATCATCTTTTTTCTTGGTTTCGGTGTTATCCTGTCTTGTTACTGTAGTTAGATTATCATCAATTCCTTCAACTACCATGTCCTGTTTATCTTGATCTATAAACACGTTTGCTTCAGGCGGATTTTTATCTATTTTTATTTCTATTTCCTGGGGTATTTCCTCATTGCCGGCTTTGTCAATTGAGCGGAATTTTATCTTTGCAGAATCGGTAAGTGTAATTGAATCGGTATACGTTTGTATAGTAACGCCGTTATCAAGACTATATTCTGTGGTAAGTATACCCGCGCCGTTGATATTATCTTCGGAAGTTAAAGTAAGGGTTACATCAGATCGATACCAATTATTCTGGCCCGCAGCGCCTTGTATTGCGACAGTGGTAGTAGGCGGTGTTGCGTCGGCTGTTTGGGCATTTGATACTTGCGTTGTTGCATTTACTATTTTTTCATTATTTCCATCGCCATTTGCGTCTACCTGTAATTGGGGAGTTAGACTACTATTGCTGTTATAATTCGCTTTCACAATTGTAGTCGGATTTACCGGTACATTCAGGTAAATCGTCGTATTAGTTAATTGATTATCGTTATAGTTTTGCAGTTTTAAGTCAAACGTGCCATTATCGGTGCCTTTGATTTCAAAACGGTATTGACCGGAAAGAGGTAAAAAGACATATTTACTTTCGCCTGTTGTATCATAAAAGCTGCCGGGGATTTGTGTTTCAAATTCACCGCTTGTAGTTGGACCGGTATGCTTATTGGCACTATCATAAACATGAAGTTCAACCGGACTATGTGTAGAAACCGCAGTACCGCTGAAAGAAAAAGGAGTGGTAGCTACACCATTGGGTAGAGATTGATTATTAAGTAAGCTTATAACCAGTGGCAAAGCCGGTTTACCGCTGCCTGTCTCTGCCAGCGCTCCATGCTCCTGGTTTACGTAGTAGATTTTATTAGTGCCGGCTAAAGAGGTTGCTCCATCAGTTAATGAAGCGCTAAAAAGGGGTACTGTTTGATCCCCATTTATATAAAACTCTTCCTGCTCTTTTTTCTGCTGTCCCAGCCAGTTAGTTTTTAGATAGGTATGAATTTGACCAAGTGTCGGCAGTCCTGATCCGGCAATTAAAACGGTATCAACGCCGTTGGTATTGGTAAAAGACGGATCAAGAATATTATGTAAATCGTTAGCCATATTAAAAACAGTGGCATTACGACCAAGATTAATAAGCCATGACCTTGTTTGGTCGAATGTTAGAGGTCCTGTCACACTATTTTGATCCGTGTCGGCGTCGTCTCGTACCGGAAAAATATGATCAACGTCGCGATTATCATAAAATTGATAGTATGCTGCCGAAGGTAGCAAAGCATATCCTCCAGGCATGTTTTGTAAGACATCTTTAACTTCCGATGGAGCAATAGACAAACAGCCTATTCTAGTATCACCTATTAGACATATTCCTTCATTGACAGCTTTTATGAATTTTACCGACCCTAGGTGTGGAGTACCTAAATTAATTAACTTTCTGACGTTTTGGGCGCGAGTTGCATCGGCGATATAATTTCTAGCTACCAAGCCGCCCATGGAATGAGCCACAATATCTACTTTGGCGCTTCCTGCTCTCTTGATATCTTGAATTTTTTGATCCAAAAGAGACGCAGTTCCTGCTAAATCCAATCGCCAATCATACGGAAAAACAAAGAAGTTTTGGTTAAGAGTGTAGCCGTTGGAAGTAAAAAAGTTTATCGCTCCCTGATACGCACCGGCGTAAAGATTACCGGTGAGTGCTAAATTAGCTTGTGAAATTGTTCCATCCGGATACATGCGCAACACATCAAAGTAATCATCATCTCCAGGTTTTATAGCCTCTCCGTTATTTACCCAAATCACATCCCCAGCTTTATAAGTATTGGTAAAAAGTCCTCCGTGTTCGTTATCAGACGACCAAAGAATATCCGTTGCTGCTTTTAGCTCTGATCCCGCAATGCCGGGGATAAAAATTAGAGGTGTTTTGGATGGAACAGGGGTTGGAATGGGTGTTGGGGTAGGGGTGGGAGTGGGAGTGGGAGCAACAAAGCGGTTTACAATTATACGAAGACCCCAACTGCCACTATTGTCAGAAAAATGGAGTACTTCATCATTAAAGCCAAAGTAGAGACGACCGGATGTAGTAGGCGTAAAGGTTGTCTCCGGGGAGTATAGGGAAAACGTAGGATACCATGCTGTCTGGAATGGTAAGCCATTGCCAATACGCATAATAAGCGAATAACAGAGAAGTCCGGGTGCTACAAAACTTGATCCGGCGATACAATTTGGTACACCTTGAGGGGAAATTCCTGGACCATTATAAAAATAGTAGATTTGTCCAGGCCCCCACATAGAAGACGATCTAATTGTGACAATATCGACAATGCCATCGTTTGGCACGAGATCAATTCCTGTGTCTGTCCAAGCTCTGTCGCCAGCGACACCAATATCTTTTACTATTGTTTCAGCAGAAACTTTAGGAGTGTTGAGTATTAAAAAAAATAAGCCAGTGGTAAACAGAAGAAATCCAATTAAAAGTTTGGGCAGAAGTTTCATTTACAAAAACTGTAGCATAATGTTTTAGCTATAGCAATAGAGGATTTAACACTTTAAACCCACACCTCCAAGGTGTGGTAGGTTGACACCTTGGTAAATAAACATTAAGATAATATTATGTCATACCGAAAATCTCCACTTGTTAAAGGCGAAGTTTATCACGTATTTAATAGAAGCATTGCTCAACAACCTATATTTATTCAATCCAAAAATTATCAAAGAGCGCTAGAAGTCTTTCGATTTTATCAGTTTGAAAAACCATCTCTAAGATTTTCCTTTTACAATCGTCTACCAACAGATGTAAAATCAGAATTTCTATCAAATCTGTCAAATAAAAACCGTGTAGTTGATATTATCTGTTTTTGTCTAATGCCAAACCATGTTCACTTTCTCCTCAAATGTCTAACAGATAAGGGAATTACTCAATTTATTAGTAATTTCCAAAATAGTTATGCTAAGTATTTCAATATTAGGCATGAAAGAATTGGCTCACTGTTTCAACAAAATTTTAAAGCAGTAAGAATTGAGACAGATGAACAACTAATTCACGTTTCTCGATACATCCATTTAAACCCGGTAACTGCCTACATAATTGAGGCAACCCAATTAAAAGACTATCCATGGAGTTCTTTCCGAGATTATTTAAAGGGAGAATCAAATTATTTATCTTTACGTCCTATTTTGAATTTTTTTAAAAATCCCAATGATTATGAAAAGTTTGTTATGGATCAAGTAAATTATCAAAGAGAGCTTGATAAAATAAAGCACTTATTATTCGAGTAAATACCAGGGTGTCTATTTACCACACCTCCAGGGTGTGTGGTAAGTAAGAAGGATGTTATTTTTTACCATTACCCAGCATTTCTTCCGCTTTGGTAAGATTTTGCCGCAGTTTGGGATTTTGCGGGTACCTGATGAGAGCTTCTTCTGTAAATTTTTTTGCGTTCTGCGGCGTATCGTAAATGAGGAGAAAATTTGAATAGTTTTGGTAGACTAAATAGTTATCGCCAAGAGTTAGGGCTTTTTGCAAATACTCTCTTGTTTTATCGATATTTCCTTCCGCAAGATAAATTGCCGCCATATTATTGACGTTGCCGAAATAGGGAAAAGCTTTTACAGAAGCCTCAACGTATGGTTTGGCCTCTTCGTATTTACCAAGAATAATAAGCTCGGCTCCGATACTATTTTGCAGAAAAAAGTTGTTTTGTTGTGTTTTAAGATCGTGCATGTAGAGCGTCAGGCTATCCCTCCAGTTAAAAGTTCTGATAAATGTTCGCGTTGATAAAGCAATAAGTAAAACAATTGTAAAAGTTACTAAAATTAAATTAAGCTTAATTTTTTTTGTTATTGTTGTTTGAAAAATAATCCCAAGCATTCCTAGTAATCCTACGATTGGAAAGTAGAACCAGCGGTCGGCAACTGTGGCATCAAGAGGCAAAATTTGCAGATGAAGTATAAGTCCAATAATGAACCAGACAAAGAAAAAGCAATATATCTTTCGGTACTTAACAGCAAGCACAATAAAAGCAAAAAAAAGAACCAGAATAATTAACAAAGGCAGATAAAAGTTAGTAATGTTTATGTTTTTAACCATCCAAAAATCCGCCACAATTAAATCTTTTGGAAAAATAAAAGTTTGTAAATAGTGAAAGATGATAGCCGGCATATTGATTATTCTCTCCAGTAGTGATGCTTGGGCAAGCGGAGCGATGGGTATTTGCCCAAACTGCATTTTTGCCAATCCATAGCGGAAAAAAAGGTAGATGATAAATGTTAATGCCGAAGAAAAGGCAATAGGTTTGATAAATTCTTTACGTAAAATAAACGCATAAAAAATAGCTAAAGCGATAAACAATACGCCTGTTTCTTTGGAAAGAAGTGAAAGAAGAAGAAAAAAAGAAATGACGGCAGTTCGTTTAAGTGTAAGAACTTTGTTAGTTTGTACGAGGAGAAGAAATGCCGTCATTCCGAAAAAGAAAAACAACACTTCTTGGGTGTTTGCGATATAGAGAACTGCCTCGGCATTAATTGGGTGAACAAGAAAAATAAGGGAGAAAAAGAAAGCAACCGCGCTTTTTTTGAGAAAGAGTTTGAAAAGAAAGAAGACAAAAATGGCATTGGCAATATGAATTAAAATTTGTACTAGATGAAAAAATAATGGATCACTACCTGTCAGTTGGTGTGTAATAGCAAACAGAGACATCATCAGGGGTCTATAGTACACTCCCATCGGTTTATCCACCTCGTATGTATAATAGGTACTGCCGGCAAAGAAACGAGGAATATTTGTTATCGAGTGGGTGTTTGGGTTTTCCACTATCTGCAAGTTGTCATCGCCAACGAACCCGTTAAAAAGTGTATTAAAGTAAACAACAAGCCCGATTATAAATATTAGCAGAATGTACGTTTTTGGTCTCACCCCTTTATTATATCTTAAATGATTAGGTTGACTGAAAGAAAACTCTGTGGTACGGTTGGTATGTATGGTCAGGATTCTGGTGGGGGAGGATGATCCAACACTTTTAGAGTTTTATGGAGAACTTCTCAAAGAGGAGGGGTTTAGTGTTGATTTAGCTGCCGATGGTGAAGAAGCGTTAAAATTTGCCAGTGGCGGCGGCTATGATTTAATTCTTCTGGATGTGCATTTGCCCAAAAAAGAAGGACCGCAAATCTTAGAAGAACTTTCCCAAAATCCTCCGTCTATATCCAACAAAAAGATAATTATGTTAACCAACGTTACCCATGAGACAGCCATTGAGGAACAAACAAAAAATCTTGGCGCCTCCAAGTTTTTACTCAAAAGCGCACTCACCCCCGACCAGTTTCTTCAAGAAGTAAAAACCGCACTTTCTTGATTGACAGTCACCTCCAAAATAGGCTATAAATAAATTTGTAAACTCGTCTCCTATTGAATTTATTTACAAACTCGTTTATAGTTGAAAGCATGGAAGATGCTCTTTCTGTGCTTCGTCATAACATTCTGGGACAGCTGACCGTTATCAAAAATGCTCTTTCTTTTGTGTTGGAAGGACACACGGGAGAAATTACAGATGAGACAAAAAAATTCTTAGAAGAGGCATATAAAAGAAACGAAGAAATGATCAATACAGTTATGGCAACAAAGAAAGAGGACAACAATGGCTAAAATACTTTTAATAGAAGACGATCCGTTTCTGACCAAAATGTACAAAACCCGCTTTGAAGGCGAAAAGCATGAGGTGGTGGCGGCTTCCGACGGAGAGACAGCCCTTTCTCTTTTGAAAAATAGTCCGCCCAACCTTGTTATTCTTGATGTGATGCTGCCCAAACTGGGAGGATTTTCCATTTTGGAAGAAATGCAGAAAACAGCCAAGCTCAAAGACATTCCGGTAGTTGTTCTCTCCAATCTTACAGATAAAGAATCTATGGATAAGGCCAAGACTTTGGGAGTTAAGGAGTTTTTGGTAAAGGCGGAGCATACGCCAACGCAGGTTTTTGAAGCAGTCAAAAAGTATTTACCATTGGCAACTCAAAGCTCAAAGTAAGTTTTTTAACCATGAAAATTCTGCCCGAAGAACTCAAAGACATTTTACTTAAGTCCGGCTTTATAAGCGAAAAAGATATTGATTCGGCAGTTAGTGCGGCTTCACAAATTGACAGGCCGGTTTCAGACATTCTTATCTTTAGAGGACTTATTACCGACGAAGCCCTTTCCCAGTTGATTGCTGAACATTACAAAGTCCCCTATATAACTCTTAAGAATAAAACCATTGAGCAGGCCGTTTTGGATACAATTTCCGAGTCTATGGCCCGTTCCTACCGCATGATACCGTTTGAAAAAAATGAAACGGCGCTTAAAGTGGCTATGGAAGACCCCAATGATTTTGAAGCACTGGAACAAGCCAGACGAAGAACCAGGCTTAAAATTATTCCTCATCTTGCTTCAAGCGCCGATATCGCAAGAGCTCTTGCCCAATATAAACGCAACATCAAGCAAGTTTTTGAGCAGATAATTGAGGAAAATCTTAAGAAAGCCGTCAAAACAGGCGATGATTTAGCCCGTATTGCCCAGGATCTGCCGGTGATAAAGATTTTGGAGACGCTTTTACAATACGCCATGGCAGAGCAAGCCTCTGATATTCACATCGAAGCTTTGGAAAGTTCTGTAGTGGTACGTTTTCGTATCGACGGCGTTTTGCGCGATATCATCACTCTTCCCAAATCAATTCAAAAAGCAATTGTGGCCAGAATTAAAATTCTCTCCGAGCTTAAAATTGACGAGCATCGTATCCCGCAGGATGGACGATTTAAGTTTGCTATGGACGAAGATGTTATTTCTATCCGCGTTTCGGTAATTCCTGCTTTCTACGATGAAAATATTGCCCTTCGTCTTCTTTCGGAATCCACTCGGCCACTGCCGCTGGAGGAGCTGGGGTTAGTCGGCAATAATGCCAAGATAGTTTCCGAAAACTTAAAGAAACCCTACGGAATGGTGTTGATTACCGGTCCCACCGGTAGCGGCAAGTCAACTACGCTTTATAGCATCTTAAATATGCTCAATGATCCGGGGGTCAATATTTGGACAATAGAAGATCCTATCGAGTATGCCATAAATCGCGTCAATCAGGCACAAATAAATCCCACTACCGGTTTTACCTTTGCCTCCGGTCTTCGTTCTCTTCTTCGCCACGACCCAAACGTAATTATGGTAGGGGAAATTCGCGACAACGAAACTGCTGAAATGGCTATTCATTCGGCCCTTACCGGCCACCTTGTGCTATCTACTCTTCATACCAACAGTGCGGCAGGAGCCATTCCCAGGTTTTTGGACATGGGGGCGGAAGCATTTTTGGTGGCTTCAACTGTAAATGTTGTCATAGCTCAAAGACTGGTTCGCAAGATTTGTACAGCCTGTATAGAGAAATTTAAGCCGGCAGAGCTGGAGCTGACCTTATTTAAAGAAAAATTTAGCGGTAGATTGAGCAAGCAGGAGTTTTATCGGGGCAGAGGATGTCAGGAATGCGGCGGCAGCGGATATAAAGGAAGAGTTGGTATTTTTGAAGTACTGGAAGTTTCGGAAAGTATCCGTGAGTTAACTCTTAAACACGCTTCTCTTGATGCTATAGAGGAACAGGCACTTAAGGAACACATGGTTTCTATGCTGGAAGACGGACTTGATAAAATTTCAGCCGGTACAACCACAATTGAGGAGGTTTTGCGTGCAGTCCGCGAATAATCAAGAAAATCTTACCAATAAATCAATTCCTCTGGTGGAAAAGGGGAATTTTTGCCGATATTTGGCAACCATGATTCGTTCCGGTACTCCCATACTGGAGGCGGTAGACGTTCTTTCCAGTGAAACACAAAATAAAACTCTTGCTCGCATACTTTTAGAAATAAAAAACGATTTACAAAAAGGAAAAACGTTGGGAGAAAGCTTCAAAAAATTTCCCAGAGCCTTTGATAACATTTTTCTAACCGTTATTGCCGCAGGTGAAGAAAGCGGTACTCTTGATCATTCCTTGGAATATTTAGGGAAACAGATACTTGCCGATTATGCCCTGGTGCAAAAAGTAAGAGGGGCGCTTTTGTATCCCCTTATTATTGTAGTAGCGATGACAGTGATGGGATTTGTGATGCTGGTAGGCGTTCTTCCCCGTATAGCCAAAGTATTTCTTTCCTCGGGTCTACCCATACCCGGTGTTACAAAAGCTCTTTTTCAAATAAGCCTTTTCTTTGAGAAAAACTTTATTTTTATTCTGGCTGGTTTGGCGGCTCTGGCAGTCGGGCTATATTTATTTTTTACCAGAGGCAGGGGAGGATTATACATAAAAAAACTTTTGCCTAGACTGCCTGTGGTTAAAACCACCTTTTCCGATTTGGATATTGCCCGCTTCACCCGTGTTTTGGGAACACTTTTGCAAAGCGGCGTTCCGATTATAGAAGCGCTTAAAATTGCGGCAAATAGCTTAACTCTTCCCAAATATACCAAGTTGGGAGCAAGGCTGGAAATAGAAGTAAGCCGCGGAGCCTCTATTAGAGACGTGCTGCATAAAGAGGGAACAGAGTTTCCCAAAATGGTCACGGGAATGATTGCCATAGGAGAAAAAACCGGAACGCTTCAGAAAATTCTTTTTGATATTGCCGATTTCTACGATCAGGAGGTGGACTCCTCGCTTAAAAACTTTACCACTGTTTTGGAGCCGGTGCTGATGGTGGGCGTTGGCATGGTGGTGGCTCTGATGGCTCTTTCTATTATTACGCCGATTTATAGTCTTATTGGGAGTTTGCAAGTAAAGTGAAAAAAAATTCATCTTCAGGCTTTACCATAGTTGAGGTACTGGTTGTTATTTTTGTCTTTACTCTTATTATTGGGTTGCCGATGATTTTCTTGTGGGGAATTGGTCGCGCCGACGCCCTCAATGCTTCTACCCGCGAAGTTGTTGGAGTATTAAGCGAGGCACAAACCAATACCATCAGCGGCCGGTCAAAAGACGGACAACAGCCTTCCTCCCACGGCATATATTTTGCAGTAAACTACTATGTTTTGTTTAAAGGCAGCCCGTACGATGCCAACGATTCGCAAAACGAGCGGACAGACTTGTCTTCGGGAATTACCTTTTCACAAATTCAACTGCCTCAAAGCAGTGTTATTTTTGATAAAGTAACAGGGAGTGTTGTAAATTATGATCCTGCCCAAAATTCTGTAGTTGTTTTGGAAAGTAATACCCAAAAGAACAAGACCATTACTATTTCAAAAACGGGAGGGATTTCTTATTAGTAATTTCATGCACAGACAAAAAGGAACGCTTTTGGTAGAGCTGTTAGTTGCTACTTTGGTTTTGGGGACAATCTTATTAACGGCGGCAACGGCTCTGGGGGTGTCGTTTGACGGGATTAGTTCGTCAAAACTGCAAAATAGCGCCAGTCTTTTACTGCAGGAGGAACTGGAGCCGCTTTTGACAATTAGAGATAAAGGCTGGGTAGCAAATATGGTAAACGGTACATATTACGTCGCTCCTTCCGGATCGTCGTGGAATCTTGTGGCAACCACTTCTGGTGAAACAGTTAATCAATTTACCAGAAAAGTTGTTATAAGCGATGTTTATAGAGACGGCAACGGCCAGATCGCTACAAGCGGCGGAACTCTTGATCCAAGCACCAAAAAAGCCACTGCCACTGTTTTCTGGCAGACGTTTGTACCTCATACCATCTCCTCTACCACCTACCTGACCCGCTACAAAGAAAATCTGGTCTGGATGCAAACCTTAAAGAGTGAGTTTGATTTGGGGACTTATATAGGAACAGTTAGTCAATATACAGGCGGCAGCCCTACCGACGGAGAGGTAATTTTGGGGGCAGGCGGTCATGGAGACTGGTGTACGCCTGGCCAGTTTATTGTTGATCAGCTCGATTTACCCAAAAGCGGGGTGGCCAATGCCATTTCTGCCTATGAAGGAAGAGCTATTGCCGGAACAGGAGAAAACGCCGCTGGCGTATCGCTGGCCGATATTGCCATTACCAACACAGATCCTCCTGTTGCTTCAATAGTCGGTACTTTTGACGGCTATAAAACAAATGATGTTTTTATTGAGGGAAATTACGCCTATCTGGCTACAGACAATAACGCAAAAGAAGTAGTAATTGTAGATTTGACAACCCATCAGGAAGTTGGCTACTTTAACACACCTTTTTCCAATGCCGATGCCACCAGCATCTATGCATTGGGAAATAAAGGGTACGTAACGGCAGGCTATGTGCTTTACATATTTAATCTTTCCAGTAAAACCGGATCAAGACCGCTTCTTGGAATTCGTATTTTCTTAGGTTCGGCAACCAGCGTGGCAGTCAATGGCAACTATGCGTATGTAGCGCTGGCAGGCTCCCCGATTGAAATGCAGATTATAGATATTTCAAATCCCCAGTCGCTTTGGAATGCCGGTTGGGCTGATGTCAATGGAACAGATGGAAAGCGAGTTTTTGTCAATAGTTCCGCGACACGGGCGTATCTTGCCACCAATCAAGACGCCTCCAAAAAAGAATTTTTTATCATTGACATAACATCAAAAATAGGATCACGGCCAATTGTTGGCAGTTATGAGGCAAACGGTATGAATCCTAATAGCTCGGCTGTAGTTCCGGGCAACAGGGCAATTCTGGTAGGAGCGGGAGCGGAGGAATATCAGGTTATTGATATCTCAAATGAAACCAACCCTACCCGCTGCGGGGGGTTAAACGTTGACAGCGGAGTAAAAGGGATTTCTTCTGTGCTTGAGTTAGACGGCGACGCCTATTCTTATATTGTTACCGGAGACGCGAGTTCGGAGTTTAATATCATAGAAGGGGGACCGGGTGGAGCGTTTGCCACATTTGGCACCTTTGAATCCAGTACCCTTGACGCGGGAGCAACTACGGCTTTTAATCGACTTAATGTTTCTTTTAACAAGCCTGTAGGAACTGATATTACTTTTCAAGTGGCCGCGTCTGACGCGGTAAGCGGCAGCTGCAGCGGGGTTAGTTTTACTTTTGTGGGACCGGATGGGACAGTCAACAGCTCGTTTAGCGACAGTGGCGCAATTCCCCTAAGTGATGACGGCAGCGGTTTTGAGAATCCGGGACGGTGTTTTCGATATAAAGCGACTCTTACCACGTCTGAACCATCAATAACGCCAACACTTTATGATTTTACCGTAAATTATAGCCCATGAAAAAAGGATTTACCATGATAGAGCTTCTTATTTACACGGCGGTGTTTGCCATTGTTTTGGCTATTTCGGTTGATCTTTTTTTCCGAAGCAAAATTCTGGAAACACAGGTGGCCGAAAATCAGGAAGTAGACAGAAATGGGCGAATAGCCTTTTTGGAAATGACACAGACAATACGAGGCGCCAGCTCCGTTTCATCCCCTGTTCTGGGAGCATCATCAGCTGACCTTTACTTAAACAGCAACACTATTCACTATTTTGTCAATGCCAATGGAATTTTGGCAAAAACTCAAGACGGACAGACTTACGATTTGACCACCAATTCCGTAACAGTGCAAAATCTTTCATTTACCACCCGGGGAGAGGCGGGAAAACAGCCAACGGTAAGCATCTCTTTTGATATAAAAACAAATACACTTGTTTATGGGCAGGCGAATTATATTATTAAAGCATACCAAACAACAGTACAGTTAAGATGATGGTTCGACAAGCTCACCATAAAAAACAAAAGGGTCAAGCGCTTATCATGGTTATTCTGATAGGCATTATTGCCCTTATTGCCGTGGTTTCTGCCGCGACACTGGTGATTTCTGAACTTAAAAAAAATACCACAGTCAGTTTTGGCGTTTCGCAGTATCAGATAACCTATGGTGCTTTGGAGAATGCCTTAATGCGGGTTCTGCGGGATCCGAATTATACGGGAGAAACAGTAACGCTGGCAACTTCTACCTGTATTATTACCGTTTCGGGCAGTTCTCCAAAAACAGTTGAAGCTCGCTGCAGCGACGGAACCTATTCTCGCAAAATTAACGCTACGGCTACCTTTACCGGCGGAGTGATGGCGGTTTCCGGTATATCGGAAGTTCCCTAATTATGCTAATATTACAGTATGCGAACTGCCCTGGTTATCAGTGATAGCCATATAAAAATTGCCAAGATAGTAGGTAATAAGCCACTTTTGGCAAGCATCCCATTGGATAAGGATATAATTGATGACGGAGGGGTAAAAGACGAAGCGAAATTTAAAGCAGTTCTTCTTAAAATTGGCCGCGAGTTTTCTCTAGCCAAAAGCGAAGTTATTTTAGGCATTTCGGAAAAATATATTTTTAGCAAGACTATAGTTGTTTCCGACCACGGCAGTGATTTAGAGGAAAAAATCAGCCATGAAGTTGAGGCATACTCTCCCGCAGAAGGAAGCACATATCTAGATTGGCAGATTTTAGAAAAAACAGAAAACCAGGAAACGGTTTTTGTGGTATCTGCCAGGGTAAACATTCTTGACAAATATGTAGCTATTTTGCAGGAGGTGGGAATATCTATCGCAGGCATTGAGCCTATAAGTTTTGCCCTTGGCCGCCACATCCCAAAACAGCCCCCCCCAAAAGCGCCAACACCGGAAGGTCAAAATCAACCCTTAAAAGGTCAGGCAACGCTTATTGTTGATCAAGAAGAAAACGAAACAATTCTGGTGATTGCTAATAAAAAAGGAAAAATTGAGCTGACTTCTGTTTTGCCCAGGCAAGCCTCTTCTGCGGCAAATGAACTGGTAGGCGAAATTACCAGCATGGTGGCATTTTATGAAAAAAAAGAGGGTAAAGACGAGACAGAAAAAATCGGCAGAGTGTATATTACAGGAGAAACGGCAGAAAGCACCAAAGATCAAATTGCGGGAAACTTATCTCAAACAGTCGACTTTTTATATATAGAGCAGCCTTCAATAAAACGGGAAGATGCGCTTTCTTTTTTTCCGGTATTTGCGCTTGCTGATTTACCGCTCTCTTTTCCCAAAAATCACCAGCACGTCAATCTATTGCCTGCCGACTTATCACATCTTGCAGATGAAAAATCAAAAATTGCCAGAAAACTTCATTTTGCCGGAATTGCTGCAGACTTTTTTGGCGTGCTTTGCCTTTTTTACCTTGCCATACTGGTATTTCTTTTGTGGAATACGTATTTACTGCAAAATCAGATTAACAGACAGCGGGAAGCTATGAAGAAAGATAACGCCGTAAAGGTTCGGGAGCAAGTCAAGGAGTTAAACAGAGAGATAGCCGTTGTCAAAAAATTTAAGAGCAGTGAAGAAAGCTTCTTGGCTACACTGTCATTTATTGCCGATAAGTCTCCGGCAGGTCTCACCATAACTCATTATGCCTATGATGTGAAGCAAAATTCCTGGATAATCAGCGGGAAATCCCTTGAGCGGGAGCAGCTGCTTGGCTTTGGACAAACTTTGGAAACAGAAGGGAAGTTTACTAATGTAAATATTCCATTGGTAAGTCTTGAGAAAAAAGGGTCCGCCAATTTTTCACTGTCATTTGAAGGGAGCAAAAAATGAGCACGCGTATTTTACTGATATTTTTGGGAATTGCGGTTATTAGTTTTTTCATTCTAACTTTGGCTATCGGCAATATTTCAAAAGATGTTGAAGCAAATAAAAAACAGCTTGTTCAATTAGAAAAAGATCAAAAAGTTATTCCCGCTCTTTCTGCAAGTCTTTCTTCCAAAAGCGATTCAATAACTCTTTTACAGGAAACATTTCCTGCCAAAAAAGACTTTGTTTCTGTGGTTAGTTTTGTTGACAGTTTAGCGGCCGGATTTTCGGTTTTGGTTGATTTTCATTTTGAGAGTGAAGAGCTGATAAAAGATACAGGCGGCAACGCCATTATGCCACTTAGTATAACGGTGGAGGGTGACTACTCAAATGTTGTACGTTTTATTGACGGCATCATAAACGGAAAGTATCTTTTTGCGGTTTCTAGTCTTGAGGCGGACTTAGAAAAAGGAATAAAGGGTAAAAACAAAATTATTCTGAAAGCCAATCTTTATGCGTCAGCTCAATAATATAACTATTACCGCAAATACAGTTGTTATAGTCTTTATGACGGTTGTTTTTTTAGCAGTCTTTTTGATATTTGCTAGTACTGCAGTAAATACTATTGTGAAGCCATTTTTACTGCCGGAAAAAATAAATACCCAGCCGATTGCACTGGACAATTCTTTTGATGAAATAGCTTCATATATTAAGCAAAGAAGGGACTTGACAGCCAATGTTTCCTCTGTTACGCTAAATCAAGAACAAAAAATAAGCGTTACGGCAGAGGTGATAAACGGAAGCGGAATACCTCTGGCCGCAAAAACGCTGGCCGATGATTTAACCGGTTTAGGAATTAGTGTTTTACGAACGGCAAATAGTGAAACGGAAGCTACAAATACAGCGATAGCGCTTAAAAGTCAAGCACTGTTTTATAAAGATAAAATTACTGAAAAACTTGGCAGCAAATCGGCGGAGATAAAGTTTGAAGAACTTGATGCGTCTTACCCATTTGACATACGGATAATTATTGGAAAATGAAAGTGAATAAGTATAAGAGAGGAGGTGATATAGTGAAACTCAAAACAAAATTTTCTGCCCTGAGTTTATCGAAGGGTTTCACTTTGATTGAGCTTTTGGTAGTTATCGGAATTATCGCAATTTTGACAGCAGTTGTGGCTGTAGCGGTAAATCCTGGTAGACAATTTGCTCAAGCCAGAGACACACAGCGCAGAGCGGATATAAGCGCAGTAGTAAGCGCAATTTATCAATATGCCGCAGACAACAATGGTAATTTACCAAGCGTAATTACCGCAACGCCAACAGACATAGGAACCGGTGCGGGACTTGTTGATTTCAGCACGTTGCTTGCACCAACTTACGTTGCGGCGATACCGGCTGATCCATCAACAGGAACAGCTGCCGATACAAACTACACGATCTTTAAAGAGGGTACTCGCATAGTAGCATCGGCAACAGCAGAAACAGCTGGAGCTAGTATTACGATTAAGCGATAAGCTTTGAGACAAGACGGTGTGTGTTACGCCATCTACCCGTATGCCTTGAGAAGGTAGCGGGTTTTGGCGGAAAAACATAGTATGAGAAGTAGTATATGCTTGCAAAAGTTAATTCTTCTGCCATACTTGGACTTGATGCCGTGTCAATTGAGGTAGAAGTTGACATTGCCAGTTCCGGGTTACCCTCTTTTACTATAGTGGGGCTTCCCGATAAGGCTGTTGAAGAGTCAAAAGAACGGGTGCGGGCCGCCATCAAAAATAGCGGTGCTGATTTTCCGGCAAAAAGAATTATCGTAAATTTGGCCCCCGCGGATTTACCAAAAGAGGGTCCAAGCTACGATTTACCCATTGCTTTGGGAGTACTTATTGCCAGTGAACAGCTAAGCGCGGATATTGCCGATAGTCTTTTTTTGGGTGAACTTTCGCTTGACGGAAGCCTGCGGCATACTATTGGCGTACTGCCCCAAGTAATTCTGGCGGCCAGGCTTGGATACAAAAAAGTTTTTCTGCCGCAAGTTAATGCCAAAGAAGCGGCAATTATAAAAGGCATTGCCGTTTATCCTCTTGTCTCACTCCTTTCGTTATTTAAGCATCTAAACGGTACAGAGTCTATTATTCCTTATCCTGTAGTTAGAAGTGCTACGCTTTTTCATGACGATACGCTATATGAATTTGATTTATCCGATATCAAAGGACAAGAGCAGGCCAAACGAGCCTTGGAAATTGCCGCAGCCGGCGCTCATAACCTATTTATGAAAGGTCCTCCGGGGGCGGGAAAAACCATGCTGGCCCGAACACTGCCTTCAATACTTCCCAGACTTACTTTTGAAGAAGCGCTTGATGTAACAAAAATTTATAGCATTGGTGGCCTTTTGGGAAATGAGTCCATCATCAAAAAGCGGCCATTTAGAAATCCTCACCATACTACCAGCTACATTGGTCTGGTAGGTGGAGGAGCCGCGCCAAAACCGGGGGAAATCTCTCTTGCCCACCGCGGCACGCTTTTTATGGATGAACTGCCGGAGTTTCCCCGTCATGTGCTGGAAAGCATGCGCCAACCCATGGAAGACGGATTTGTTACCGTATCTCGCGCCCGAGGCAGAATTACTTTTCCCTCCAAGTTTATGCTAATTGCCGCTTCAAATCCTTGTCCCTGCGGCTATTTTGGCGATCCATCGCATGAGTGCCGATGCAGTATTTCCCAAATCACCCGCTATCAAAAACGTATTTCAGGGCCTATTTTAGATAGAATTGATATGCATATTGATGTGCCGGCAGTCAAAGTGGAAAAACTGACAATAGAAAGTAAAAAGCAAGAGGTAGAGTCTTCAAAAACAGTTCGAAAACGGGTGCAAAAAGCACGGGATAAACAGCTTCGTCGGTTCAAAAGCTTATCAATTACCGCCAACAGCGAGATGACCACTCGACAGGTTAAAGAATTTTGTAAGCTTGATAATGCCTGCGTTGATCTTTTGCGTATGGCGGTGTCCCGAATGAATCTGTCTGCCCGCGCCTACCATCGGGTTATAAAGATTGCCCGTACTATTGCCGATCTTGAAGGAGAAGACGTTATTGCTCCGGCTCACGTCGCCGAAGCCCTGCAATACAGGCCAAAAATGGAATAGGAAAAACAATGGAATATACCCATTCAAACAGGTTGGACAGGAAAACAAGGTTTTCAGCAGTGCGTTTTTTGGCAGGCATTCTTTTTTTGGCGCTTATATTTTTGGCAATTAAATCTATTATACCTAATTTTTCTGTACCTAATTCTTCCATCATCAGTGTTGAAACAAAAAAAAGCCAAGGGCAAAGTCTACCTCAACTAGAGATAGAAATCAAAAAGCTGGTGGGAACACAAAAAGGTTCTTGGAGTATTTATTTTTTAGACCTAAACGATGTTCAAAGGCGCATTGGTATCAACGAAAATGTAATTCACCGTGCCGCATCCGTAAACAAGCTTTACGTTTTAGCAAGCTTATATTATTTGGCAGCAAAAGGAGAGATAGATCTTGATGAAACAGTGACGCTTTCGGAAAGCGATATACAAGATTATGGCACTGGGACTATTCGTTACGATTCCCCCGGTACGGTCTATTCGCTTAAAACCTTAGCCCGTTTGTTAATTGAAAAATCAGATAATACCGCGGAATATATTTTAAGAATAAGAATAGGAGATGAGAAAATCCAAAACCTGGTAGATGAATTTGATTTTAGTCAGACATCAATTGCCGATAATAAAACGTCGTTGTCAGATGTAGAAGCTTTGTTCAAAAAAATAGAGAATAAAGAGATAACCAATAAGGCTTACACTCAAGAAATGATGGATTTTCTAAATCAAACTGACTTTGAAGACAGACTGCCCGCTCTTTTGCCAAAAGATGCTCGTGTTTATCACAAAATAGGCAATGAAGTAGGCAATATTCATGACGTGGGGATGATTATTAAAGACAATAAGAAATATTTCTTAGGGATTATGACAAGTGATATCGGTGATACGGAAGAAGAAGCTAAAAAAACAATTGTCCAAATCTCAAAAATGGTATATGATTTTGAATATGGAAATAACTAACATTAGCTGGTATGGCCATGCGAATTTCAAGCTGGTTGATAGGCTTACGGGTGCGGTTATTTATTACATAGATCCGTATAACTTCCCCACAACGTTGACCTCACTTGAGACGGCAGACTTTATTTTTGTAACTCACGCTCACCCCGACCACCTTTCTCCCAATGATATTGGAAAAATTGTTAAAAAAGAAACAGTTTTTGTTGCACCAGCGGATTGTTTATCAAAACTTAATAGTCAAAACCAAAAATTTCCCGTTGAACCAAACAAAGAATATCAGTTGCAAAACATCAAGTTTAAGACGGTTCCTGCCTATAATATCAATCCACAGAGATTACAAGCGCATCCTAAGGCCAATAATTGGGTAGGCTATATTTTTTTTATTAACAATCAAAAGATATATCATGCCGGCGATACGGATTTTATTCCTGAAATGACCAAGCTTGTCAATGAAAATTTGGATATTGCCATGCTGCCCATTGGCGGGCCGCAATATGTGATGGATGTGGAGGAGGCAATACAAGCAGCCAATGCGATTGCGGCTAAAATCACCATCCCCATGCACTACAAAGCCCTTCTTGGCGACAAGTACAAAGAGGCACAAGAGCGGTTTAAACAGGGAGTAACTAATAGCCGGGTTGTAATTTTGGAAGAAGTAAGTTAAGCTAGTAAATATGAAAGATTTTTTGACAAAAAAACTGTTTGAAAAAATTCTGCCGTTAAGAATAGTGTTTGCTCACTGTGATGTGCCGTGCGGGATTTACGATCCCCACACGGCCCAGCTTGCGGCAAAAACAGTTCTTGTCATGGTGCAAAAAATTAATGCCTTGCCTAAAGAAAATCCAACAGTCAGCGACAGAAATTCATTTGTGCGGATGGTACTTACTAAAGAACAGCATGCGGAGCTTTGTAAAAGAGAAGTGTTGATTTTATGGACGGATTATTTTAAGGCGGAACATCTGGAAAAATTCCCTGATCTTCACGATCTTGTCTGGAAAGCAACCAAACTTTGTAGTGACAACAAACGGGCCGTTGATGAAAGTAAAGCGGCGGAGTTGGTGGCAGCGGTTGATAAAATCGCCGATATATTTGCAAAAACCAAAGCTTCAAAATAAGCAGAGCTTGTTTTCTGTGAAAATGATTCTACTCATGCGATTTGTGGTTTCAGGCCGGAGCATGGAACCGACTTTTAAAGAAGGTCAAACACTTCTGGTTAGCTCGCTTCCTTACTTTTTCCGACAGCCAAAAATTGGCGATGTGGTCGTCGTTAAAGATCCGCGTAGCCGTCGGTTACTGTTAAAACGAATCACCAACAGAGAAAATCAGAACTATTTCGTTTCCGGCGATAACCCTAAATCCTCCACAGACAGCAGAACCTTTGGAGTAATTAATAAAGAAAATATTTTGGGAAAGGTCATTTTTTAGTTGACAAAATCTTCAACTTTCGCTAAACTACGACTACTTAAGTAATAGTATGTTAACTTTTTCTAAGCGTGAGGAGTATGGAATTATTTTTGTAACAAAACTTGCCGAAAGTTACGGAAGTCATCCTCTTGCGCTTTCTTCCATTTCTAAGCAAGAGAGTATCCCTCTTCCCTTTTTAAGACAAATTGCCCTTGATCTTCGTCATGCGGGGTTACTCAATGCAGTTGAAGGGAAAAATGGCGGCTATCAGCTGGCCCGCCAGCCAAATCGTATCAGCGTGGCGGATGTGATTGAGGCGGTGGTCAAACGAAAACTGTTAAGCTGCTGCAATCCCAGAGGCGTAAGTTCTTATAAATGCAAGTGCAAAAGCGAGACGCTGTGGAAAAAGCTAAATAGATACTACATTAGAAATTTGTATAAGATTACCTTGGATAAATTATGTTAATAATCAAAAATCTTTTCGTATCAACACAGGGTAAGGAAATTTTGAAAGGTGTTAGTCTGACTGTTAAACCCGGGGAAATCCATGTTCTGATGGGGCCAAATGGAGCGGGGAAGACAAGTTTGGCAATGGCAATAGCCGGGCACCCTGGGTACAAGTTGAAAGTTGAAAGTGCCCGTCCTGAGCGAGGTCGAAGGGGAAAGTTGAAAATTTCTATTGATGGAGAAGATATGATAAAACTTAAACCTGAGGAGAGGGCGAGGTTGGGGTTGTTTGTATCATTTCAAAGCCCGATCGAAGTGACTGGTGTTTCAGTATTGGCTTTTTTGCGAACTGCTTACAAAGCGCTTCACCCAAAAGACAATATTGCTCTTTCGGAGTTTAAAAAACAAGTTATTAAAGCCTTAAAGACAGTTGGCCTTGATGAAAGTTTTATGAGTCGATACCTCAATGATGGTTTCTCGGGAGGAGAAAAAAAGCGGATGGAGATGGTACAGCTATTAGTGCTTAAACCCAAGTTTGCGGTGTTGGATGAGATAGATTCGGGACTGGATGTTGACTCCCTGCGAATTGTGGCCCGAGCCATAAGCGATGCGGCAGTTAAAAACAACATGGGAATAATTCTCATCACTCATTATTCTCGTATTTTGCATTTTATCAAACCCTATGCTGTTCATATTTTGATGGAGGGTAAAATTAAGGCTTCGGACGGGATGAACCTAGTTCACAAAATTGAGGAGAAGGGTTATGCAGCAGTTTGAATTATCCGGTTATCAATTTGGCTTCCACGATAATATAAAACCTGTTTATTCAACCGGCAAGGGATTATCAAGACGGGTGGTTGAAGAAATCTCCCATATTAAAAATGAGCCGGAATGGATGAGACAAAAAAGACTGGCGGCTTTGGATATTTTCTTATCTAAAAAAATGCCGGCCTGGGGAGGAGATTTATCAAGACTTAATTTTGATGAAATCTATTATTATGTCAAGCCGACAGACAAGCAGGGCAGAAGTTGGGATGAAGTGCCGCAAAAAATTAAAGATACCTTTGAAAAAATAGGAATTCCCCAAGCGGAGCGAAAATTTTTGGCCGGTGTAGGGGCGCAGTATGATTCGGAAGTAGTTTACCATAGTGTTTCCAAAATGTTGAGTAAAAAAGGGGTAATTTTCTGCGATACAGACACGGCGGTACAAAAATATCCGGACATTGTCAGACAATATTTTAGCACAGTTATTCCGACAGCAGACAATAAATTTGCCGCCCTAAATTCTGCGGTTTGGTCCGGCGGCTCGTTTATCTATGTACCGCCCGGCGTTCACGTTGAACTGCCTCTTCAGGCATATTTTAGAATTAACGCCGCCAACATGGGACAGTTTGAGCGAACACTGATTATCGCCGATGAAGGTTCTTACGTTCATTACGTGGAGGGTTGCACCGCCCCAATTTATACCACCGATTCACTCCACGCGGCAGTGGTGGAGATTATTGTCAAAAGAGGAGCGCGGGTTCGCTACACCACAATTCAAAACTGGAGCAATAATGTTTATAATCTGGTGACTAAGCGGATGTTTGTGGAAGAAGAAGGAATTGGGGAATGGATTGATGCCAATATTGGTTCCCAGCTTACCATGAAATACCCCAGCGTTTATCTGAAAGGCCGGGGAGCAAGAGGCGAAGTTCTTTCTTTGGCCTTTGCCGGGGAGGGCCAGCATCAGGATGCGGGAGGCAAGGCAATACATCTGGCGCCGGATACCACTTCTGTGATTACCTCCAAATCAATTTCCAAAAATGGCGGCAGGACTTCTTATCGGGGGTTACTCAAAGTTGTTAAGGGGGCCAAAGGAAGCAAGTCAACGGTTCGCTGTGACGCGCTGATTTTGGATGACAAATCCCGCTCCGATACTTATCCGACTATGGAAATTGGTGAGGAAAAAGTGACTGTGGGGCATGAGGCGTTTGTTAGTAAAATCGGCGAGGAACAGTTGTTTTACTTTCAAAGTCGGGGAATTAGTCAGCAAGAGGCAGAAGTAATGATAGTCAATGGTTTTGTGGAGCCGATTGTCAAGGAACTGCCGATGGAATATGCGGTAGAACTAAATAGACTGTTGCGGCTTGAAATGACAGGAGCGGTGGGGTAAACAATGCAAAATTCAAAATTAATTATTAAAAAAAATGAGAATAGGGTTGTTCCGATCGTTTGGCTTGATGGAAAAAATCAAGAATTAACCATTGAGGCGAGGCTGGTGGGAGAAGGGGCGAGTTTAAATATTTTTGGTGTGGTTTTAGGAGATGAAGACCGCCAGTTTACATTACATACCAATATTTATCACCAAGCGCCCAAGACCAAAAGTAGAGTACATATTAGGGGTGTCTTACATGGACATGCCAAGTTTGACAATGAAGGTTTAATAAATATTGCCAAAGGAGCAAGAGGAGCGGATGGATTTTTTACCGCTAAGGTATTGCTGTTTGATGAAGCAAAAGGAAGAAGTATTCCATCTCTAGAAATAGATGAAAATGAGGTTAAAGCGGGACATGCCGCCACCACCGGACAGGTAGACCGGGCGATGCTTTTTTATCTTCAGTCAAGAGGTTTATCGGAAAAAGAAGCGGAAAGATTGATTGTCAGCGGGTTTTTCGAGCCGATAATTGCCCAGCTTCCAGAAAGAGAAAGACAGGGGGTAGAAAGGCAGTTGACAAAACAACTAAACACCTCGGATGGTGGCGAAGCAACGACTTCGACTCCTCCGAGGTGAACGTCCACCTCCGAGGAGTCCATTCGGCCACCTCGGAGGTGATGAGAGTTATGAAAAATTTCAAAAAAGACTTTCCTATTTTTCAACGAAGGACTAACGGTAAACCTCTGGTTTATCTTGATTCTGCTTCAACCAGTCAGAAGCCGCAGACGGTGATTGATGCCGTTTCTAACTTTTATAACAATCATAATTCTAATATTCATAGGGGGATCTACACGATTTCCGAGGAGGCTACCAAATTATTTGAAGACACACGTAAAAAAGTCGCTAAATTTATAAATGCCCGAGACGCAAAAGAAATTATTTTTACTCACAATGCCACAGAAGCATTAAATCTGGTGGCCTACGGTTTGGGTCAAAACTTAAAAGCGGGCGACGTCATTCTTATTTCCGAAATGGAGCACCACTCAAATATTGTTCCCTGGCAGAGAGTTGCTAAGGAAAAAGGAGCGCGGTTATTGTTTATGGAAATTAATAATAATGGAGAGCTCGTTTTACCCAATTTTAAAAACATTAAAAATCTGAAAATCGTTTCTCTTGTTCATGTGTCCAATGTTTTGGGAACAATTAATCCAATAGAGAAAATTGTGTCAGAAGTTACCCTTCGACAAAGCTCAGGGCAAGGAAATCAGAAGTTAGAAGTTACGATAGTTATTGACGCCGCCCAGTCGGTTCCCCACATGCCGGTTGATGTGCAAAAGTTAGATTGCGATTTTTTAGCTTTTTCCGGACACAAAATGCTGGCGCCAACGGGGGTGGGAGTTTTGTATGGAAAAAAGAAATTACTGGAGCAGATGGAGCCGTTGTTGGTTGGTAGTCACATGATTTTGGAAGTGACAAAAAATGGCGCCACCTGGAATGATTTGCCGTGGAAGTTTGAGCCGGGGACGGCGGCCATTGAGGCGGTAGTGGGACTGGGGGCGGCTATTGATTATCTTAATAAAATTGGAATGGACAATATCCGAGAACGCGAGCAAAAACTTGTTACGTATGCCCTGTCACGTGTTACGGAAATCAACGGCTTGACTATTTATGGTCCCACCTTCGCTAAAGCTTCGGCGGGCAAGTCGAGCAACGTTGAGAATAGAGCTGGAGTTATTAGTTTCAATGTACAAGGCGTACATTCGCATGATGTGGCGCAAGTGCTTGATAGCGAGGGAATTTGCATAAGGAGCGGTCATCACTGCGCCATGCCCCTCCATCAAAAATTAGGAGTCGAATCCTCCTGCCGTGCCAGTTTTTATTTGTATAATGATGAAAGTGATATTGATAAATTAGTGGAGGGGATTAAAAAGGTCAAGAAAATTTTTAAACAATGAATACTGACAACATTTATCGGGAGGAGATTTTGGAACATTATCGGGAGCCGCATAATTTTGGAAAGATGGAGGGGGCGGATGGTCATTCTCGGCAAACTAATCCTTTGTGTGGAGATGATGTGGAAATGTGGGTCAAGTTTGATTCTTCGGCCCTTCGACAGGCTCAGGGCTCTGCGCAAAAAAACGTAGATAATGATAAAGCTGTTAAAAATATACGTTTTTTTGGCAGAGGTTGCGCCATTTGCATGGCGGGGGCGTCAATGCTGACTGATTTTGCCAAAGGTAAATCAAAAGCGCAGTTGACAAAGTTTTCCGAAAACGATATGCTAAAATTGATTGGAATACAGGTATCTGAAACACGAAAGAAATGCGTGTTTTTGTCGTTAGCGGTGTTAAAAGATTGTTTATATGTATAAAGTAAAAGTTGATAGAGAATTATGTATTGGGGCGGCCAGTTGTGTGGCTGTAGCTCCCAATGCCTTTGATTTAGACAGCGAAGGAAAGGCTGTTATTAAAAAGAAAGACGGCAGTCAGACGTCAGATTTTGTTAATTATTCAGATATCAACGATAACGAAGCAAATATCCTAAACGCCGCTAAATCCTGCCCGGTTAACGCCATAGTAATTGTGGAAGTTGACGAGCAGGGAAAAGAAATTAAACAGATTTGGCCCCAAGCATAGAAGTGTTGAAGTTACCCCGCACCAAAAATTTGACAAAGAGCCTTATAGTGTGATATAAGTGAGTTTATGGTGCAAGAAGCAATAAGAAATATTGGAGAAATCAGAAAAGGCGTTGGTGAAAAAGATCCAAGTGATCCTCAATTGTTTGTACTTGATCAAATGGTTGAAATCGGTGAGGATTGGCTTGTTCAGCAAGTCGTTCATTTTACTGCTGCAGCGGTTCCTGAAGCAGGTATGCGGGAGCGGCCGGAAGCTATCCTTGAACGAGTACGACAAGAATATGCGGCAAAACCTCATACTCCGGAATTTATCCGACAAACATGGAAGACAATGTTGGGCGAGTGGGTAGCACTGGCAAAGGAAGCAGATCTAACATTTGACATTACTATTCCAATAGTACCAGACTGCGGTCGTACACAGGAACAACTTGAAGCATTACAAAAAGATAACAAAGCCAGAGTATATGTTCCCTCATTTGGCTATCCAATATTAGCAAGACTCTTTCCAAAAATGAGAAACGATAATGTAGCAAGTGGCCGTGCGTGTGATGACATGTCTGTTGAAGGTTGGTATGATGTCTCCATGGATGTTACTCCACAAAATCTTGGTATTACCGAACGAGGCCTTCGGGAACAAGCTGTTGATGGTTGGGAAGTTGGATCGGCAAAAACGCTTATCATGGCAGGACAAGCAAGCAAGGTATTGAAAAGTCAGTTTCTTGGTGAAAATGGACATTGGTTTCTTGTACCAAATACTCGTGTGGACGGTGAGGTTGCTGTTGCGAGGTTTAGTTCGGATGGTTACTTCGGTGTCGTTGCGGATTGGCTTCCGGGTATCCCGGGTCGCAGTCGCGGCGGTCTCCTCCAGAGGAAGTGAGAGCACTTTGCTCTTTTCCGCTTTGTTCTTTTTTGCCCCTTTGATCTTTCGTTTTTTCCTGCTACACTTTCTTTGAAAGTAGGTTTATGGACTTGATGCTACGGCGTCAAGGCACCGAAATTATTGTTTTTCAATAAACTGTGTCGGAATTTCAACAATCTACGGATTTTGAAAGTGTTACACATAAAAAACAAGACACTTCTTGTTTTGTGCTCGCGGAGATGTTCTTCATTTATCGAAGGGCTGCTCCCAAATAAAATACAGTAGCAACTCCGGTACATTGGAGAAGCTACAGTGATAGACGATGGCATAAAGCAAATACATCGTGTAAACGGTAAGGTTGCTAATGCGAGGTTTAATTCGAATGGTAACTTCAATGTCAATGCGAATTGGAATCCGAATATCCCGAATCACAATCGCGGCGGTCTCCTCCAGAGGAAGTGTTTTGTTAGAAGGTTTTTACTGATTTTTTCCACCCTCCAAGCATTCTGCCGATTTCTTGGAGGAGTGTTTGAAGAATAAGATATTTTTTGTTGTCTAGGGCTTGTACGTCTTTGGCAAGACGGATGAGAAGCTTGAGAAGGTCAAGCGAAACGATTGCCTTTTCAAGGTATGGTAGTTTTTTTTCTGGCGATGTTGTTCCCGCTAAGACGACTAGTTCAATAACGCTTAATGTAAATGTATCTATTTTCTGCCCGAGCGTATACCGATCTTTCTTGGGAAAGAATTTAAGATATTGATACAAGCATTTGTAAAAATCATAGAGTTTCTGAAAAATGGGTATGTTAAGCTCGTTATTGATTGATTGATTGATTGATTGATTGATTGATTGATTGATTGATTGATTGATTGATTGATTGATTGATTGATTGATTTTGTTGTGCCATTTTTCATATGCTGTATTACCAGATTATCTCAATTGAGCATCTTTTTCAAGCTTGGGACAAATTCAAGAAAGAAAAGCGGCGGAAAAAAGACGTGCAATTATTTGAACGAAATCTTGAGGATAATCTTTTTTTGCTCCATGAGAAATTGAAAAATAAGACCTATAAACATTCCCCCTATATCGCTTTCAATATTCACGATCCCAAGTTCCGACATATCCATAAAGCTTGCGTTGTCGATAGAATTGTTCATCATGCAATTGTTTCTGCGATAGAGCCACTGTTTGATAAGACCTTTATTAATGATTCTTATTCTTGCAGATTAAAGAAGGGAACACACCGGGCAGTCAGACGATTATTCCATTTTGTTCGTAGAGTTAGCAAAAACTATACAAGATCCTGTTTTGCGCTCAAGCTTGATATCAAGAAGTTTTTTGAGAGCGTTGATCACAGAATTTTACTTGTATTGATGCGAAAGCGAGTAGATGATCAAGAGCTGCTCGTATTAATTGAGCATATTTTGAAAAGTTTCTCTTCGCAGAAAGGTATGCCAATTGGCAATCTTACTAGCCAGTTTTTTGCCAATGTTTATATGAACGAGCTGGATCAGTTTATCAAGCAAACATTGCGGATTAAATATTATATTCGCTATGCGGATGATTTTGTCATTCTCTCAGACGACCGCGTTTATCTTGAACAATTAGTCTCACAAATTGCTTTATTTCTTAAGGAGCGACTTGCACTAACACTCCACGAAGATAAGATAGTCATTCGGAAGTATACACAAGGCATTGATTTTCTCGGTTATATATGCCTACCTTATTGTATTGTTCCTAGAACAAAGACAAAAAGAAGAATTTTTAAGAAGTTGCAATTTAGAATAGCACAATTACAAAAAGGAGAAATTACAGAGAGTTCTTTTAAGCAAACGACTGCTTCATATTTAGGTTTCCTCAAACACGCCAATGCGCATGAGCTTACGCAACGGTTAAATACCTCTTGACATATAAAATTTTATATAGTATTCTATATACCATGAATACACTAATGCCTAATATAGTTTCCGTATCTGATATTCAAAAAAACTATCGTAAGGTTTTTGATAGAGTAAAAAGGACTAAAGAACCTGTGATTGTTTTGTCTAAAAATAAGCCCGATGTGGCAATTATTGATTATGATGAGTTGGAAATTTTAAGAAAAGTAGCTTATGAGGCGGAAATAGAAGACACCCTCCGAGTAGTAAAAGAGGGAAGAAAAGAATACAAAGAGGGTAAAACTATTAAAGCAAAATCTCTTACCGATCTAATTTAATGACTAGTTCTCAAATAGAGTATTCTAAGAACTTTGTAAAACAATTTAAAAAACTTACTCCTCAAACACAAAGACAAGCCATAAAGGCAGAAAAATTATTCAAAAAAGACCCATTTTCTAGGCAGTTAAAAACCCATAAATTGACTGGTAGACTAGAGGGTTTATGGGCTTTTTCCATAAATTATAAAGATAGAGTTATTTTCGAGTTTATGGATGAAGGGAAAATTTTACTTCATAAAATTGGCAGCCACGATATCTACAAGGTATAAATAAACTATTGACAAAAAGTCGGAATGATTGAATTTATTGGTATTTATTGGTAGTATTGGTAGTATTGGTAGTATTTTAATCTATGATTGATATTCAGTGGTTAATTGGCGGGGAGGCGGGATACGGCATCATGACCACGGGTATGATGGTGAGTAAACTTTTTGCCCGTCTGGGCTTGTCTGTTTTTGACTACGTGGAATATCCTTCCTTGATTAGAGGCGGACACAACGCCTATTATGTGCGGGGTAGCGACGAGGAGATTTTTTCCCAAAAAAGACCGGTGGATATTTTAGTGGCCTTAAATCGGGGAACAATTGATCTTCACAAAGCAGAAGTTTCTACTAATGCTGTTATTTTATATGATAATGAGGCAATTGAAGTTAAAGCAGAAGATTTTCCAGTCCCCGTTAAACTTTGTCCTGTACCGCTTCTGAAATTGGCCAAAGAGCAGGGCGCAGATAAGCTGATGATAAATACTGTGGCGGTGGGCGCCTCGCTTGGTCTTTTTAGTGATGACTTTGCTGTTCTTGAAAATATATTAAAAACGGCATTTGCCAGAAAAGGTGAAGAGGTTATAGCCATAAATACCAACACTGCCAAAGCGGGGTTTGACTTTGTCAAAGCAAATTATAAACAAACTACAGTTGCAAAAATTGTTAAAAAAGAAGTAGAACAGATACTGCTGGGTGGTGGTGAGGCGGTGGGAATGGGAGCGATAAAAGCGGGACTTAAATTTGCCGTAATTTATCCCATGACGCCGATTAACGCCATTATGAATTATCTCGTTAGTAAAGCCCATGATTACAATTTGGTGGTTAAAGAGCCGGAAGATGAGATAGCGGGAATAAATATGGCCATTGGAGCTTCTTTTGCCGGAGTGCGGTCACTGGCCGCAACGAGCGGCGGAGGATTTTCGCTGATGACAGAGGGTTTAGGACTGGCTGCGCAGACGGAGACGCCATTGGTGGTAGTTGAAGGGATGAGGCCGGGACCGGCCACAGGCATGCCCACCTGGACAGAACAGGCGGATTTGCGTTTTGTACTCCATGCCCATCAGGGCGATTTTCCGCGAATTGTGGTGGCCCCGGGAGATCTATTAGAAGCCTTTTCTTTTACCATGAAGGCCTTTAATCTGGCAGAAAAGTACCAGTTGGTCGTCATTATCCTGGTTGATAAATATCTGATGGAAGGACACGGAACGTACGATATTGACAAGTTCAAAGTTCCCGCCTTCGCTAAAGCTTCGGCGGGCACAGCAAAATTCAAAATTGACAGGGGGAAAATGGTTACCGATGAAGAGGCGGTTAAGTTTACTGACTACAAGCGATATGAATTTACTGCTGATGGGGTTTCGCCAAGAACTATTCCCGGGCAAAAAGGAGGCATTCATCTGGCCGGTTCCGATGAACATGATGAAAGAGGACTTTATAATGAGGAAATAGAATTCAGGAAAAATATGATGGATAAAAGATTTAAAAAACTGGAAACAGCTGTTGCTAATGGAGAGTTTCCGGCGCCAGAGTTAGACACTTCGACTGGTTCGATTTCACTCACCACAAGTTCGCTCAGTGCAAGTGCGCCATTAACCATTCTTGCTTTTGGTTCAACCAAGTTTCCAATTAGAGAAGCGATGAAATGGCTGGCCAAAGAAGGCATTAATGTTAATTATTTACAGGTGGCCTATCTGTCACCATTTCCGGCAGAGGCAGTTAGCGCTGCAATTAAAAAAGCTAAGAAAACGTTAGTGATTGAAAATAACAAAACAGGACAATTTGAGAGTTTGATTCGAGAAAAAACAGGATTGTCAGTTGATGATCACTTACGCAAATACGACGGCCGCCCATTTTATCCGGAGGAGATAGTGGAAAAGGTGAAAAGTCTAATATGAGAGGCAATAATGATTGGAAAAGTGTAACGAGGAATAGCTACGATAATCATGCACGAGAGTTTGCGTCATTTACGACAATCTTCCGAGGGAAGATGCAGAAATGGATTGATTATTTTGCAGATGTGCTTGGAAAAGGTGCGTTAATGCTTGATGTGGGGTGTGGTTCGGGAAGAGATGCGAGTTACTTAACAAAAAAAGGGTTAAATGTGACTGGCATCGATTTTTCAAAGGAACTTATTAAGATTGCAAAAAACAAAGAGCCAAAAGCAAAATTTTTTGTTATGGATTTTGAGCGAATTAGGTTTCCGAAAAAAGCATTCAATGGTGTGTGGGCACATGCAAGCTTGCTTCATGTACCAAAACAGCGATTACTGGCAGTTCTTCAAAAAATTTATGCAATCCTTAAAGAAGGTGGATTGTTCTTTGTCAGCTTTCGTGTTGGGGAAGGCGAATGTTTTACGACTGAAAAAAGAGGTAGTGCTCAGCTTCAGAGATTCTACGCCTACTATCAACCAGAAGAAATACACACTTTGTTAAAAAAAGCAGAATTTAGAGATATTACTGATGAGTTTGATACAATAGAAACTGGAGAATGGGTAGTATTTTTTGCAAGGAGATAATCTATGACAGAGCTTAAAGATTTAGAGATTACATATGACAAACCCAACTGGTGTTTGGGGTGCGGTGACTTTGGGGTGTGGGTGTCTTTGAAAAACGCCATTGTGCAGTTGGGGTTAAATCCGTGGGAAGTAGTTTTAATTTCGGGAATTGGCTGTTCCAGTAAATTGCCGTACTGGGTTAAGACCTACGGATTTAATGGATTGCATGGACGGCCGATGCCGGTGGCTGAGGCCATCAAGCTGGCCAATCATGGTTTAACAGTCATTGTTATCGCTGGCGACGGCGATCAGTATGGCGAGGGAGGAAACCATTTACTCCACGCCATGCGCAGAAACGTGGACTTGACATTAATAGTTCACAATAATCAAGTTTATGGTTTGACCACCGGCCAATATTCTCCTACCACAGACATTGGAGTCAAAAATAAAGCTACACCGGACCCAACTGTTGAGGCGCCGGTTAATCCTCTGTCGTTCGCTCTCTCTGCCGGTGCCACCTTTATCGCCCGCGGCTTTGCCGGCGATAATAAACAGGAAACGCAGTTGATGATTGATGGAATTAAACACAAGGGCTTCTCCATTATTGATACCATGCAGCCGTGCGTCACCTTTAATCAAAAAAATACCTTTAGCTGGTTTTATGAGCGGGTATATAAAGTTGAGGAAAAAGGACATAATCCATTAGACAAAATGAAGGCCTTCGCCATTGCCGAAGAGTGGCCGCTGCGTATACCGCTTAAAGAAGGAGACCCTTCGACAAGCTCAGGGCAAGAAAAAGAAAAAATTCCCACCGGTCTTATTTATCAAGAAACCAGACCAACCTGGCATGAACAAGTTCCCGAAATCGCCAAGATGCATCTTGTTAAACAACCAATAGATAATATTGATATTAATCCACTCCTCGAAGAATTGATATAATTTACACTAAAAAACCCGCCCCCTGAGCAAAGTCGAAGGGGAACGGGTTTTTTGTTCTTTGAAAGATCTTTCAAAGGTACTACTTGGAAGCGCCAATTCTGTACATTCCTGTACCACAGACCGGGCATTTTCCCTTCATTGCCGGTTTACCGTTTTTCATAGTAACAGGTTGAGCGTTTGGGTCTTCCCTTTTTGCTCGACATTTTACGCAATACATTGAAGCCATATTATTCACCCCCCTTCACTTTACCAACACAAAATATAATATTGCTTGTGCGGCAAGAGCAACTATTGTTAATAAAACTGTTTTTCTAAGATCGGAAAGAACGTATGAGTAGTTTATAGTTTTAAGGGCATAGCTCGCCCTGAGCGACTTGTCCTGAGCGTAGTCGAAGGAAGCCGAAGGGTTCTTAATAGGAAGTGTAAGGATTGGTTTTACTGTCGTCAAAGAATAACCTTCATTTGGTATTGCTTGCGGCACTACCTGGGCTTGTAGTTTCCGGCGAAGGTCGGCAATAACTTTGGCTTGCTTGGTCTTTCGCTTTTTAGCCATAGTGCTTACGATTTTTAACATACTTGACTTACCCATGTCAAGAGGCTAAAATATCGGATATAATTAGTGCTCAATATGATTTTTGGACAAACTTCATTCATTATCCTATCACTAAGCCTTATTCTCATATGGTTGGCAGTGCTTACAGTCTTTATTTACAAGACTATTTCACATTATAATAGATTAAGCAGCGGGGTAAGCAGGCAAAATTTAAGCAATATTTTAGAAAAAATCCTCTCCGGGATGGAAATTTCCAAAAAAGATATTGTTGCGCTTGTCAGCCGATGTGATAAGATAGAACAAGATGGTTTATTTCATGTTCAGAAAATAGGTTTGCTTAGGTTTAATCCATTTTCTGATACCGGCGGGGATCAAAGTTTTATTTTGGCAATTCTTAACGGTCGCGAGGATGGAGTTCTAATTTCCAGCCTGCATGGAAGAGTGGGAACACGTTGGTATGCCAAAACAGTTAAAGAGGGAAAGGGCATTGAGCATGAACTATCAGATGAGGAAAAGACTGTTATTAAAAACGCAAAGAAAATTAAATGATCAATAGAAAATATATCATTATTGGTATTGGTCTTTATATAATATCAGCGGTAATTTCTTACTTTGTTTTTCGATCGATGTCTTTTCAATCTGCCGGTGGTACAACAGGAGTAACTTCTCCTTTGCCAAAAGATACCAGCGGAAAGACAACTTTTGATGACAATTTGCCAAAAACAGAAGCGTGTCCTTTAACCGGCCAGCTTTTTTCCAAACAACAAAAAGATTGGTGGGAAAAACACCGTCCGCTGGGAGTGATGATAGAGAATCACGAAGAGTCTCGTCCTCAATCTGGACTATCCGGTGCGGATATTGTTTATGAGGTGGTGGCCGAAGGAGGAATTACTCGTTTTCTAGCCATATTTCATTGTCAGGATGGCGCGATGGTCGGACCGGTTCGAAGTGCCCGAACTTATTTCCTTGATTTTATTTCCGAATACGGCGATAAACCGCTTTATGTTCATGTAGGCGGGGCAAATGTAGCAGGTCCTGCCAATGCGCTTGGTCAAATAGGCGATTACGGTTGGACCGGACTCAATGATATCAATCAATTTTCTGTTGGCTTCCCTACATTTTGGCGGGATTACGAGCGATTGGGCAAAACGGTTGCCACGGAGCACACCATGTATTCAACTGTTGAAAAGCTGTGGGCGGTGGCAGAAAGTCGAAAGTTAACAAATGTTGATGGGAAAGGTGTAGCTTGGGATAAAAAATTTACCGCCTGGCAGGTTAAAGATGATGTTAAAGAAACAGAACGGGGCGATAGTTCTCCCAGCCTTAATTTTTGGCAGGGATACTCACAGTATAGCGTTAAATGGGTATACGATAAGGTGGACAATAATTATAAAAGAGAAAATGACGGCAAAGCTCATACGGATAAAGATAACGACAAACAGCTTACTGCCAAAAATGTGATAGTTGTTTTTATGATTGAGAAATCCTTAAATGATGAAGAGAAACACATGTTGTATACCACCAAAGGCCGAGGTAAAGCGCTATTTTTCTTTGATGGCAAAGCGGTTGAAGGAACATGGGAGAAGACAGCACGGGAAGCGCGCATGCAGTTTTTTGACAGCGTTGGTAAATCCGTTGCATTCAACAAAGGTCCTTTTTGGATCGAGGTTCTGCCTGCCGGCAACACCGTTTCGTATTAAAAAACCACTGCTCTTAGGAAGGAGTACCGAATGCTTGAGGATATTATCATATCCAAAACACGGATTAAATTATTGGAACTCTTCTTGACCGCCCCCGGGAAAATATTTCATGTACGGGATTTGGTACGAAAAATTAATGAAGAAATTAATGCCGTGCGCAGAGAGTTAGCTCATCTTGAAAAAAAAGGAATTGTTTCCAAGGAGCCGCGGGGCAATAGGCTTTATTATGCTATGCGCCGCGACTGGCCTCTTTACTTTAATCTAATGGAGATTTTTGTAAAAACAAAGGGGTTGGGGCATGAAATCCTTAAAAATAGGCAAAAACTGGGGAAAATAAAATACTCTTCTTTTTCTTCCCGCTTTGCCAGAAGACTGCCCAAAACAGATCCTGAACAGGTAGATGTACTCATTGTGGGTGAGGTAGTGTTGCCCGAGTTGGCACTTCTTGTTCGGGCAGAGGAGGCAAAAAGAGGAGAAGAAATTAACTATACCGTTATGACGGAGGAGGAGTTTAGTTTTCGAAAGAAACGCAACGATCCATTTATTGTGTCAATTCTTTCGGGAGCCCGGGTGATGATTATTGGAGACGAGGAGGAGTTGCTGCATTGATATGGGACCGAGAAAACTTATCTGGATTATTGTTTTTCTAACATTAATAGCTTCGGCTATTGACTTTCCAAAAAGCCTGACTGTTTTTAATCGGGAAATAAGACGGCCTGATTTTGATTTTCAAATCGGCAGTTTTAAACCTTTTCGCAATGTAGAGCCGCATTTAGGTCTTGATCTTCGGGGGGGCAGTCACCTGGTTTTTGAAGCGGACACAAATGGAGTTGCTGACAGCGATAAAAACAACGCGGTTGACAGCGCAAAATCCGTTATTGAAAGACGAATTAATCTTTTTGGGGCCACAGAACCGGTTATTCAAACTGCCACAGTGGGACAATCGCGGCGGATTATTGTGGAAATTCCGGGAATTACAGATATAAATCAGGCCATAAATTTAATTGGGCAGACCGCACAACTTACTTTTTGGGAAGGTGAGGCAAGTCCCTCCGCAAAAATTGCTACAGAATCGGCTTTTGGTCCTTTTACCAAAAAGACCGATCTGACCGGAGGGGATTTACGACGCGCCCAAGTTACTTTTGATCAAAATACGGGAAAATCGCAGGTGTCTTTGGAGTTTACCGGCGAAGGGGCCAAAAAATTTGGCGATATTACGGGAAGAAACGTTAAACAGCCGGTGGCCATTATTTTGGATGATCAGATTATTTCAGCCCCCGTTGTTCAACAAGCCATTACGGATGGGAATGCTGTAATTACCGGAGATTTTACTCTTGATGAGTCTAAACAGCTAACTATTGCCCTAAATGCCGGCGCGCTGCCTGTACCAATTAAGCTTATTGAACAAAGAACCGTTGGTCCAACTCTTGGTGGCGAATCTATGCAAAAGAGCATACTGGCAGGTTTGATTGGTTTTATTATTGTTGTTATTTTTATGATTGTCTACTATGGTGTCTCAGGCGTCTTGGCGTCAGTAGCGCTTATTATTTATACGCTTTTAACCTTTGCTCTTTTTAAACTTATTCCTATAACACTGACTCTTGCCGGGATTGCCGGATTTATTCTATCCATTGGTATGGCGGTTGACGCCAATATTCTTATTTTTGAGCGTACGCGTGAAGAGATGCGTTGGGGCAAAAAACGGGTGGCGGCCATTGAGGCCGGGTTTACGCGGGCCTGGACGTCTATTCGTGATTCAAACATCTCAAGTCTTATCACCAGCGCCATTCTTTATTATTTCGGTACAGGTTTAGTCCGAGGATTTGCATTGACACTCTTCATCGGAATTCTTGTGTCTATGTTTTCAGCTATTATAGTAACAAGAACATTTTTGAGATTGATTTATGGATATAATAAGTAAAAAAAAGTGGTATTTTTTGCTTTCCGGACTGGTGATTATTCCCGGTTTTCTTTCCCTGTGGATTTTTGGTCTCAAATTATCAATTGATTTTACCGGAGGCAGTTTGTTAGAAGTTAAGATTGCGAATCATAAATCAGAAATCAGGAATCAGGAATTACAAGATGTCATTGTGGGAACGGGTGTTGAAATAAGCTCGATTCAACAATCAGGTGATAAAACATATTTATTGAGAATGAAGGCGATTGATAAAAATCAGGAGGAGAAGGTGAAAAGGGCTATATCGGATAAGTTTGGCAGTACAGAAGAACTACGGTTTGAAACAGTTGGGCCGACCATTGGTAAAGAAATTTCTATCAATGCTCTCAAAGCCTTGGCACTGTCCAGTATTCTTATTGTCATCTATATAGCCTGGTCGTTTCGTAAAGTGCCAAAGCCAGCCTCCAGTTGGCGGTTTGGCGTCTGTGCCATTGTGGCTTTACTACATGATGTGTTAGTAGTTGTGGGGGTCTTTTCGTTGCTAGGGCAGTTTAAAGGTGTTGAAGTTGATTCGTTGTTTGTGACGGCGCTTTTAACAGTCATCGGATTTTCTGTTCATGATACCATTGTGGTTTTTGACAGAATTAGAGAAAATCTTCGTACTATGATAGGTGCACCATTTGCCCAGATTGTTAACGAATCAATTATCCAAACGCTTAACCGTTCGCTGAATACTTCATTGACTGTGGTTTTTGTCTTGGTGGCCCTTCTTCTTTTTGGCGGGGGAACGATTAAATGGTTCGTGGTTGCCCTGCTGGTTGGTATTATCTCCGGCACTTATTCCAGTATCTTCAACGCCAGCCCGCTTTTGGTGGTTTGGGAAGAGTGGAGTCAGAAAAGAACTAAGAAGGTTTAGATAGCTCTGTTTTTACGATTTGAGAGACTAATGTTCCATCTGCTTTTCCTTTAATTTTGGGCATTAGGGCTCCCATGATGCGGCCCATGTCGGATATGGAAGTGGCGCTGGTTTGAGAAATTGCTTCTTTGACAAGATTGCGAATTTCTTCCTCACTCATTTGCGCTGGTAAATAAGTTTGGAGTATTTCCAGCTCTTTTTGTTCCTTATCAGCCAAATCTGGGCGGTTGCCTGCTTTATATTGTTCAATAGAGTCGCGTCTTTGTTTAACTTCTTTTTGAATTATCGTCAACACATCTTCATCACTCGCTTCATAGCCTGCCCCACCTTTTTGAATTTCGTAGTAATTAATGGCAGAAAGAAGAAGCCGAAGTACGGAAGTTTTTAATTCGTCTTTGGCGAGCATTGATTGCTTGAGATTTTCCTGGAGTTGCTGTTTGGATATCATATTTTTGCCGCTTTTTTCAATTCTGCCACTTTATCAGTTTTTTCCCAGGGAAATTCTGGCCGGCCAAAGTGTCCATAGCAAGCGGTTGCACGATAAATGGGACGTTTAAGGTCAAGCGTCTTAATAATGCCAGCCGGACTCATATCAAATACCCCACGAATTGCCTTTTCAATACGTTCGTCATCAATTTTTCCCGTACCGAAAGTTGCGATATGCACCGAAACTGGTTGCGGGAAACCTATAGCGTATGCCAACTGCACTTCGCATTTATCGGCAAGACCAGCCGCCACCACGTTTTTGGCGATATAGCGGGCCATGTAAGCGCCGCTTCTGTCCTGTTTGTTGGGAACTTTTCCGCTAAAGGCCCCTCCTCCGTGTCTGGCCATACCGCCGTAAGTGTCCACGATTATCTTTCGTCCTGTTACGCCTGTGTCGCCTTGGGGGCCGCCTGTCACAAATTTTCCGGTCTCATTGATATAAATTTTTGCTTTGTGATTAAGCAGTTTTCCACATATGGGTGTAATAACGTGTTTAATAATATCTGCTCTGATCTTTTTGTAAGGAATACCGTCATCGTGTTGGGCGGCAATAACTACTGTTTCAATGCCAACAGGTTTATCATTTTCATACTCGACTGTTACTTGAGTTTTCCCATCCGGTCTAAGATAAGGAATTGTTTTATTTTTTCGTACTTCCGCAAGTCTTTTGGCCATTCTATGAGCCAGCATGATGGGAAGCGGCATGAGTTCGGGAGTTTCACGGCAGGCAAAGCCCACCATCATGCCTTGGTCTCCGGCTCCTTGAGCTTTATGCAGTGCTTTTTTTGGATCCTCCCCTTGAGCAATATCGCCGCTTTGTTCATGGATGACGTTGACTACGGCGCAGCTTTTGTAGTCAATGCCGTAATCGGCGTTGGTATACCCAATATCTTTCAAGACATCGCGAACTATTTTTTGGATATCAACGTAGGTTTTAGTAGTGATCTCACCACCCACCAGTACAAGTCCGGTTGTGGTAAAAACTTCGCAGCAGCAAGCGCTGTCCGGATCGTCTCGTAAAACCGCATCCAGCACTGCATCGGCAATCTGATCGCACAGTTTATCGGGATGTCCCTCGGTGACGGATTCAGATGTAAAAAATTTTCTCATCTTGTTTATTGAATAAGCCTTCCTAGCCCAAGTTTTCGGCTCTTATGAAACATAAAGGTAAAGAAACATATTGATAATATCAGATAAATAAGGTTTAATGCAAGGCTGATGGTGATTTTATCAGTTGATAGGCTGCCTGTAAAGAGAATTTCCCGAATTCCCTCAAAGACATAGCTTGAAGGTACAAACATAGAAACTTTTTGTGCCCAGGCAGGTAGTATGGCAATCGGGTAGAAGATGCCGGAAAAGGGAGCAATTAAATACACCCCTGCCCAGGCCAGAGTTTGAATAGTATTGCCAAATCGGACTAGAAAGCCGGCCACAAAAAATCCTGCAGCCCAGCCTGTAAGAATAAGATTGATAATTAAAGGAATAAGATAGAAGCCATACATAAAAACGTTCAACTTAAAAAGCATAAACGCCAGCATGCTGGAGAAGGTAAGACTAATTAACATTTTGGCAATGCCAAAAATCATAAATGCCGCAATCCATTCAGAAATTTTTAAGGGACTGACAAAAATATTTACAATGTTCTTATCCCAAATTTCTGAAAGCATATTTGTGGTTATTTCGTATTGCGTACGCCAGACGACAAGCCAAAAGATAATTCCGCTTAAGATGATAAAGAGCAGGTTGGAAAACTCGGCGGATCTTTTTATAAAATAGAAACCGGTTAGTCCCCAGATCAAAAGATCCATGGCAGGCCAGTAGAACATGTCGGTTAGGCGATCAAAACTATGCCGCATGTTGTAGGTGTATCGCCAAAGCATGGCGTTTACCCGATTTACATTTATCATATTTTTACCTTAATCATTTCAAGAAAATAATCTTCCAGATCCGGCTTGTTAATGCTGATTTCTTCATAGGCAATCTTTTCTGCCGTTAAAAGGATAAGAAATTCAGCAATGTTTTTTTCTTCGATTGATACGATAAATCTAAATCGGTCTTTTTCAAAGGAAATCTTTTTGGCCGTCAAAAAGACGGTTGCCTTTTCTGCGTCATCGGCAATCACCAGTTCTACCTGACAGGTCGTTATTTTCTTGGCCAGATTTTCCGGCTTATCCTCCGCGATTATTTTTCCATCTTTAAGGATTACCACCCGGTCACACATCTCTTCAACTTCTGCCATATTATGCGAAGTCAGAAGCATGCTAACGTTGTATTCTTTTTTCTCTTTTTTCAGAAACTGTCTCACTTTTACGGCAATCTCCACGTCAAGACTGGCTGTGGGTTCATCAAGAAGTAAGATTTTTGGGTAGTTGAGAAAGGCTTTGGCTAAAAGTACTCTTGTTTTTTCACCGGCTGAAAGCATGTAATACTGCTTATGATACAAATGTTCTATTTCAAATTCTGTTACCAGTTTAGTTATTTTTTTCTTTCTGTCGTCAACTTCATAAAGTTTGGCAAAAAATTCCAGACTTTCCGAAACAGTAAAAAGCCAAGGCAGGCTGATATAGGTTGATGAGTAGTTGACTTGTTTAAGAATTTCTTCTCTGTGCTGTTTGAAGCTTTTCCCAAAATATTCGACAGTGCCGTAAGTTTGTTCCATTACGCCTAAAAGCATTTGAATAATGGTAGTTTTGCCGGCACCGTTTGGTCCCAAAAGACCCAAAATCTCTCCGCCGCCAACAGAAAAACTGATATTATCAACAGCCGTAAAATCTCCACTTTTTGAGGGGAATTTTTTTGTCAGATTTTTAACTTCTAGAACAACATTTTGCATAATCATCCAGAGGTGTTAATTTCCTTAATACGTTTAAGTAAATACTCCTTGTCATTTTTTGATAAATCTTCATCCACCTCTTCAAACAATTTTTGCAGAATTTCACCCACCTTTGGACCGGGTTTAATCTTTAATTCTTTCATTATGTCATTTCCATCAACTGCAAGATCATTGATTGAAAATTTAGCCGGTTTTAATTGCTCTTCAACTTTTTCTTTAAAAAGTTTCAATCGCCAGCTATCCGCCGGTTTACCGCTTCCAAGCCTATCAGCAACCCTTATGTCCATCATATCCTTAACATTTTCAACCCCAATTTTTCTGATAAATCTTCTAACTGCAGCGTCGGTTTGATTTTCATTAACGCCAAACATATGCCATCTAATTAAGCTAATAATTCTTTCTTTATCAATTTTAGAGAAACTTAATCGTTCACAAATCTCGGCAGCAATTTTTGCTCCAGCCACTTCATGATTATGAAAAATTACTAAATCTTCCTGGTCTTTTGATATCACTTTTGGTTTTCCTACATCATGTAGTAAGGCTGCAAAACGTACAATTGGATCTGTTGAAGGGCAAGTTTTTAAAGCTAACATATTGTGAGTAAAAACATCGGTGGTATGGTGGCGTCCGGGTCTAACTTGTGATATGCCTTTTCCGTCTGTTAGTTCCGGTATAATCTCTCCAAGTAAGCCGCTGGAATTCAAGAGCATAAATCCGTCATGCGGGTGGTCGCTTGATAGAATCTTTAACAGCTCTTGTCGAATTCTTTCACCGGAAACATGAGTTATAAGAGAATTATTAGCAATAATGCCATTCCAGGTATTCTCCTCAATGGTAAACTTAAGTTGTGTGGCAATGCGCACTGCTCGAAGAAGGCGAAGGGCATCTTCCTGAAAACGGGCATTGGGGTCGCCGACTGCGCGAATTATACCTGTTTTGAGATCCTCCTGTCCATGAAAAGGGTCAATAACCCGCGGGGTTTTGTGCGTCAACCCCGCGGGTTGAAGAGCGATCGCATTAATGGTAAAATCGCGGCGACTCAAATCTTCTTCAATTGTTTTTCCCCAGCTTACAGTTTCCGGCCGGCGGCGGTCGGTGTACTTGCCCTCTTTGCGATAGGTTGTTATCTCGACTAAGCCATATTTTTCAGTTGGTATGCCTACTGTACCAAATTGATTTTCATAAAATGAATTGGGGAAAATTTTTTGTAAATCCTGCGGCGTGGCACTAGTGGCAAAATCCCAATCTTCAACTTTGTGTTTTGTTAATAATCCGCGAACAGACCCTCCAACCAGATAGGCTTCAAAGCCGGCAGTGATAAGTTTTTGATTCACCTCTAAAATCTCTGGTGGAATTTTAGTCGTCATACTGTTATAAGTATAACATGAGTAAATGGCAGATTATAGGGAAGAGCAAAGGGTCTGATATTATATCTGTTCTTCTTGCTAATCGCGGGTTAAAAACAAAAAAAGAAATTGAGGAGTTTCTTAATCCGAAATTAGGCGATGTAACAGCCGCATCTGTTGGCATTGATAAAACACAACTTAAAAAAGCAGTCATCCGCATTCAAAAAGCCATTGAAAACAAAGAACAAATTGTGGTTTATGGTGATTATGATGTAGACGGCATTTGCGGAGCGGCCATTTTGTGGGAAACTCTCCATAGTTTGGGTGCCAATGCTATGCCGTATATTCCCCATAGGATTGATGAAGGATACGGTCTGTCAAAGACAGGAATTGAAAATTTAACTAAACGCTATACGCTAGACGCTAAACTCTCTTTAGTTATTACTGTTGACAATGGCATTGTGGCAAATACTGCTGTTGAATTTGCCAATAAAAACGGTATTGATGTGATTATCACCGACCATCACGTACCATCTAAAAAATTACCAAAAGCGCATAGTATTGTTCATACTACAAAATTGTGTGGAGCGGGGGTGGGTTGGATGCTAGCCAAGGAATGTCATTCTGACCCCGCTCAGCGGGGGAAGAATCTCAAGCGATCCTTCACTGGCGTTCAGGATGACAACGGAAAAGAAAAGCATCTGGAATTGGTGGCGCTGGCGACCATTGCCGATTTAGTTCCGTTGGTTGGAGCCAATAGAACATTGACAAAATACGGTCTTGAACAGTTGAGAAAAACAAAGAGGGTGGGGTTGCTTGAGCTTTTTAAAGAATCAGGGGTTGAACCCCTAAAAATTGGCACATATGAGGTTGGGCATCTTATCGCTCCCAGGCTTAATGCCATGGGCAGATTGGAGAGCGCCATGGACTCTCTGCGGCTTTTGTGCACCAAAAATAGAGAAAGGGCTGTGGCGCTGGCACATATGGTGGGATCTACCAATAAAGAACGCCAGTTTGTAACAGAAGAAATGGTGCTGCACGCAAAGTCAACAGTCACCCTTCGACTTCGCTCAGGGCAGGAAAGTCAGAAGTTGCTATTTGTAAGTCATGAGAGTTATCAGCAGGGTGTGATTGGGCTGGTGGCGGGAAAACTGGTGGAAGAGTTTTATCGGCCGTCAATTGTGGTGGCCATTGGGGAAAAAACAAGCAAAGCATCGGCCCGTTCCGTGAAAGGATTTAACATTATCGAATTTATTAGAAACGCTTCGGATCTTTTGGTTGATGCGGGAGGACATCCTATGGCGGCGGGCTTTACGGTGGAAACGACAAAGCTCTTGTTGTTGGAGAAAAGGCTTACAACATTAGCAGATAAACTTGTTGATGACAATCTTCTTATAAGAACACTCAATATTGACTGCGAGATTGATTTAACTTACGTTACAAATGCTTTTTATGAACAATTGAAAGCGCTTGAACCGTTTGGCATGGCAAATCCAAAACCCACATTTGTTTCAAAAAAGGTGGTTATTGAAGATATGCGGCTTGTTGGAAAGGATAAAAGACATTTAAAGTTAGTAGTTAGAAGTCAGTTGTCAGAAGTTACAGTTGATGCGATTGCTTTTGGAATGGGAGAACGAGCAAGAGAATTTCACGTTGGCGATACGGTTGATATTGTTTATACAATTGAGGAGAATACCTGGAATGGTAACAAAAAACTACAACTTAAAGTTAAAGATCTAAGGCTTTTTAGTTAAATTTGTGGGAGGTTTCCTGTTTTCAGTTAAAGATCTAGCAGCGACGAGTTTCTCTGCGAGTTGTTTTCTGGACACTCCTTGACTAAAAATTCTTCTCGCGTTCCTCGTTGCATCCTCAACAAGAACACCATTGCCTACTAGTCTGGCTGCTATTATTACAGCTATTTCTTGTTTTGCAGCATAACGCCCGAGTGGGGTTTTAACTAATTCATTGGCAGGTGTTTTTAACGGATCAGGACGACCTTGATCTGGTTGAGTTGATTGTCTAATTGTTTCTCCTTCAGTCATTATATGCCCCAATGTATATTATAATCTGATAATAAGAAGCGCTTGTCAAGAGGGTAAAACTTAGATACAATGTCAAATGTACAATGTCAAATGTCAAATCTCCGATAAAAAGAACTTTAGCATCAGAGACTTCTTACTCCGTTGGAAAAGAAGTATTGCTCAAGGGGTGGGTAAAGGCAAGGCGTGATCACGGCAAGCTTATTTTTATTGACCTTCTTGATAGAAGCGGTATTGTACAAATAGTTATTAAGGAAAGTCAAGTTTTGCATCTGGAGGATGTGATTGAAGTAGTAGGTGTAGTCAACAAAAGACCGACGGAAATGGCTAATAAAAATTTACCAACGGGGAAGATTGAAGTTGCCGCAAAAACTATCAATATTTTATCAAAAGCAGAAACTTTACCTTTTGATATGGGAGAAACGCTTAATCTAGAGCTGCCAACCCTTCTTGATTGGCGCCCGCTCACTCTCCGACATCCCAAAGTGGCGGCAGTTTTCAAAGTTCAGGCGGCTCTGCTTGAGGGATTTCGCCAAGAAGCAGAAAAACTTGGTTGCGTTGAAATTATCGTTCCCACTATTGTTGTTAGTTCAACCGAAGGGGGAGCGGAGCTTTTTCCTATAAAATATTACGATCACCGAGCATTTCTTTCACAAAGCCCCCAGCTTTACAAACAAATGATGGTGCCGGTTTTTGAAAGAGTTTGGACTATCGCCCATGCCTATCGGGCTGAACCGTCGGTAACAACGCGCCATCTTACCGAAACGACCCAAATGGATTGCGAGCTGGGTTTTGTGGAATTTGAGGAACTGCTTAATATTCTTGAGGAAATGGCCATTAAAATGGTTAAAAATGTAAAAGTTGAGGAAAAAGTTGCTATTGGTAAAATTCCAAGATTAACATTGCCGGAAGCGCAGGAAGTTATACTTAAAGAGTATGGTCGTGACGAGAGAGGCGAAAAAGATCTTTCTCCGCAGGATGAAGTGGATATTTGCAAATGGGCCAAGGAAAAACACGGCAGCGATTTTGTCACCATTACCCATTTTCCCACCAGTGCCAAGCCATTTTACATCATGCCGGATCCAAAAAACCCGCAGTCTAGTTTAAGTTATGATCTTCTTTTTAGAGGAGTGGAAATATTAAGCGGCTCCCAGCGGATTAATAATTATCAACAATTAGTAAATTCTATTAAAAGCAGAGGCTTAAACCCTCAAGATTTTGAACTCTATCTTCAAGCTTTCAAATACGGTATGCCGCCTGAAGGTGGGTTTTCTTTTGGTTTGGAGCGAATAACGATGAAGCTTTTAGGTCTTGCCAATGTTAGAGAAGCCTCACTTTTTCCCCGAGACATGGAACGCATTGATGTGCGTTTAAGTAGTCATGAAAAAAAGAACTCAAAAGAAACCGGTAAACATTAAGGCGTTCTTTAATGATTTAGTAAGACTTGATCGGAAACTTTTGTTTCTTCTACTTCTGACGGTTTTTATCTCATTTTTTGTATCACAAAAAAGCCTTTTTGTTATTACATCTACAGGCGTTGTATTTGGTATAAAGACAAAAGCTTTGGAAGAGCCGGTAATTAACAGTTCGCCAATTAGTCTGCCAGACCCATCTTTTTATCCAAAAAAAATAACCGATGCCCCTGCTCCTTATGTTTCAGCCGCCTCCGCAATTGTGATTGACGCAGATTCGCAAGTTATTCTTTACCAAAAAAATCAAGATGTGCGTTTTCCTCCTGCTTCCACCACCAAAATTATGACCGCTCTGGTGGGTATGGATTATTTTAAACTTGATGACATTTTGCAGGTGCCGCAAATTACCACAGAAGGGGTCAAAATCGGGTTGGTTTCAAAAGAGCAAATATCATTTGAAAGTCTTCTTTATGGATTGCTCTTAAATTCCGGCAATGATGCGGCAGAAACAATTGCCAAAAATGTCCCCGGCGGCTTGGATGCTTTTGTTTTGAATATGAACATAAAGGCCAAAGAACTCAATCTTATCAATACGCACTTTGTGGATACTACAGGTATGGCTTTTGAAAATCATTACACTACAGCCATTGATTTGGCCAGACTGGCTTCTGTTGCTCTTAAAAACCAAGAACTGGTCAAAGTAGTGGCCACAAAAAGAATGACCGTATCCGATGTAACAGGCGCTCATGTTTATAATCTGGAAAACCTCAATAAACTTCTTTCGGAAGTGGCCGGTGCCGACGGTATAAAGACGGGCTATACAGAGGAGGCGGGTCAGGTACTGGTGGCCGCGGCTACTCGCGACAAACACACCATTGTTACAGTAGTCTTAAAAAGCGAGGATCGATTTTTGGACAGCAAGAATCTTTTGGAATGGGCCTTTGCAAATTACACATTTACTCCTGCCACGACTCTTTGATAGCCGATACAAAAGCTACAAAACCATCATCTCCCTCAAACACAAAAACCGGCATAAAGAAGTTATTTTCATCATTATTTTCAAAGTAGGCAAGGTATACTTTTTGTATGGCAATAGTTGATAAAACGGCTTCATTTTTTGCTATGTACGCCTTGCCAAGTTTCAGCTCCTCAAATGCCTCCCGGGCAGTTTTTATGGGATAGGTTGAAAAGCCGGCCTGGTCTACTTCTTTATAGGAATATTGGACTTTTACCACTTGTTTTTCTGTTGTCTGACCCGCTTTTATCAAAAAGGAAATAAGGGATTGTTCAATACTGGGATAGACGATTGGTATTTCTGCTTGTGGCTTGCGAGTGAAGTCAACCTGTGCAAAATCGCTTTGCGAAAGACTGCTGGCTGTCACCAGGGCATTATTTTTAATCCTCAAAAGGGTGATTTTAGTTTTTTCATCATCCAAATCTTTTGGTAAAAGCTCCATTCTGGCAAGAAAATCTTTGGCAATGCGAATTGCCTCTTCTCTTTGGGGGGGAATGTTGGCAATTTCAGCAGAACTTGAGGCCAGTTTGGCGGTAAGGGTAAATTCCTGCGTTACCGTATTGAAGGTAATTTGTCTGCCTTCTTCTTTGGGATCGCGCCACTGATAGGATATTTTGGAAAGAGGAATTTCTGGTGATGTAAAGCCAATACTTTTTACTTTTTGTTTGGCAAGATCAAGTGAGGAGAAGATAGCCCGCGGTTTTGCCACGGCGTAGACGTTGATAGTGGTTGGAACAGCTGGTAATGCGCCGGTGGTAGTTTTTATTTCAAATTGTCCGGTTGGCGGAGTTTTTCCTTGGGGAAAGATAATTTTCGGCAGTTTGCCAAAAGCCACAGTTGGGGGAGGAGGCTTGGAGGGAAAGAGGCTAAAGAATAAAAATTGGCCAAGCGGAAAAAGGATGAGTCGAAAAACAAGAAAGGCGGCAAGTAAAATTGTGGCCCATTTAAGGAATGATTTTGTTACTTGTGTTGTTTGGGACAGTGTTGCCATGTATAGCTTGAGTATAGAGGAGATGAGTAGTACAATGCAAGAGTATATGATTCGCGTTCGTATTGCTCCTTCACCAACCGGTATTCCGCATATCGGCACTACCAGAACCGCTCTTTTTAACTATCTTTTTGCCAAACACAACAGCGGCAAATTTATCTTGCGCATTGAAGATACCGATCGGGCGCGTATTGTCAAAGGTGCCAAAGAGGCGATTTCGGAAATCTTGCAGTGGCTTGGTCTTAGTTGGGATGAGGAATATGTTCAATCAGACAGAGTTGATATTTATAAAAAACACGCTTTAGAACTTAAAAATAAAGATCTGGCTTATGAAGATAAGGGGGCGATTCGTTTTCGAGTAAAAAGTGAAGGTGAAACAGGCTGGACAGATGCTGTTGGCAGTAAGCTCATAAACTTTAAGAATAACACTCAAGAAGACTTTATTATTCTTAAGTCAGACGGATTTCCCACCTATAATTTTGCCAATGTGGTTGATGATCATCTGATGCAAATTACCCACGTTATCCGGGGAGATGAGTTTATTTCTTCCACCCCCAAACATATCATGCTTTATGACAGTTTTGGCTGGGAGAAGCCCATTTTTGCTCATCTGCCGGTGATTTTGGGACCTGATAAAAGCAAACTTTCCAAAAGACACGGGGCCAAGTCGGTGCTGGAATATCGGGATGAAGGATATCTGGTCGAAGCACTGCTAAATTATATGGCTCTTTTGGGCTGGAATCCGGGAGGAGATCGAGAAATAATGACACTTTCGGAAATGATTAGTTTGTTTGACATAAAGGATGTTAATACCGCCAGCCCAATTTTTGATATTAAAAAATTAGATTGGATGAATGGAGTATACATTCGTCAGTTTTCACCTGCCGAATTAAAGTCCCGCCTTCGCCCCTTCGGCTTCGCTCAGGGCTTCGGCGGGCAAGCAAAACTTAAAAATCTCGATGACGCATTACTGGATAAATTAATTTCACTGGCGCAGACGAGGATGAAGACGCTGAAGGATTTTGAAGAGTTGGTTTTGCCGTTTTTTGAAGAACAAAAAATAGAATTTAATGAAAAAGAAAAACAAATTAGAAAAAAATTAGTACAGGTATTTTCAATACTGGATCAGTGGAATAATGGAACAATCCTTAATTCATTGCAAAAGATATTGAAAGACGAAGAGATAAAAATGAAGGTTATTTATAAAATATTAACAGGACAAGAAACAGGTCTTCCCCTCGGAGAAACTTTAGAAATTTTGGGGAAGGAAAATACAATAAATAGATTGAAAGAAAAATAATGTTTTTGGCAAGAATTATTTCATATATTTCAAATCCTCTAATCATTATGCTGCCAACGCCTTTTCTTTTGGTTGACAAAGTAAGCAATAATGATATCTACGCCCTCAAGTGGACCATTTTTTCCTATGTATTTATTGGCATGGTGGCGCTATTTGTGACTATAGAAGTATTGTTTAGAATTTTTTCCGATTTTGATATTTCCAAAAAAGAGCAGCGGCCGATTTTCTTTTCTTTTGTGGGGCTGATAACATTTTTCTATTTACTCGCTCTTTTCGTTCTTAATGGGCCCAAAATTCTTTTTGTGGCAGTTTTTGCCGCCATGGCGGGACTTATAGCTATGGATATTGTCAATAAATGGATCAAAGCAAGTGTGCATGTGGCCGCTATTTCCGCTTTTATACTTTCGTTAGGGATTATTTATGGCGGATTATACATGCTCGGACTATTAATTGTTCCCCTCATTGCCTGGTCGCGGGTAAAAACAAAAAAACATACGCCAATGGAGGCATTAGCAGGAGGGACGGTTGGCATTTTGGTAACAATTATAGTATATATAATAAGTAAGCAATTTTTATTTTAATATGATAGAACATAGAACACTTATTAAATCATTTGGCTATGCTTTTGAGGGCGTGTGGTATGCCATAAAGTACAATCAAAATTTGCGGATAGATTTTGTTATCGCGATTTTAGTTATTATTGCCAGCATTTATTTTAAAGTCAATGCTTTTGAAATGGGAATTTTGGGAGTGATGATTCTTCTGGTAATTTCTGCAGAAATGATAAATACTGCCATTGAGCAGATGGTTGATTTAATTACTCTTGAACATCGTCAAGAGGCAAAAATCGCCAAAGATATTTCGGCAGGTATGGTGCTGGTTTGTACTTTGGGTTCGGTGATTATAGGCATTCTGATTTTCGTTCCACACATTATTAAACTGTTTTGAGGAAATTTTTTAAGTTTTCAACAAAAATCTTCTGTTTTAACTCTGTTGCTTCTTTGGTGGTATAACCAATAGGCAGATGTATGATGCAGTTGGGATGTGGTCTAAGCAGTGCTAATTGCTCTTTTGTCATTTCGTCACTATGATCCAAAATAAATGTCATATTATTTTTCCCCAGTCTTTTAATAAGGGCAGAAATATCAACCAGTTCCATCGGGCTGACATTGACAACCACACAGCCTTTTTTAATCAGATTTATTCTTTGTTTGTTGATAAAATTTTGCGTGTCAGGATTAAGACTCATGTTAAGAGTAATAAAATCTGAATTTTGCAATAACTTTTCTAAATCTTGATATATAATGCCATTTTTCTCTGGTAACTTTTTTCTATTCCTTGACCAATAAATTACGTTTGCGCCAAAGGCTTTTGCCAGCTCTGCGGTTCTTAGCCCAATATTACCAAGTCCTATAACTCCAAAATTTTTCCCTTTAATTTCAGTTCCTGTAAAACCTACTTCCGAATAGTTGCCTTTTCCGGTTTGTATTTTCGCCCTTTCTATTTCTCGTATGTGGTCAAGAATTATGCCAAATGTAAATTCTGCTACAGCCTCTGTCGCATAGTTGATAATATTAGCTACAACAATTCCTTTGCTTTTTGCATAGGCTATGTCAATGCCTCCAACTCCCGTTCCTAACATGCCGATATACCGCAAGCGCGGTGTTTTATCGATAATTTCTTTATCAACTTTTGCGCCAAGTTTTACTAATAAACAGTCTGTATCTCGTAGTTCCTTTACGAAAGATGCGTTTTGTTTATTTATCAATAATTTTTTTACACACAGTCGGTCAATCTCTTTCCAATACGAAAGCGCCAGCTCTTTACCGGTATAATCCATGCACAAAATCTTTTTGTACTTTTTAGTGAACATTTATTTCTCCTTGCTTTAGCATTATATTTATGGTATAATCACCTGTAAAGTTGATGATTGTTTATATGAACAAACAAATTACAGCTGCACAATTAGAACAGTTTGGCCTGGATGAAATTGAGGCAAAAATATACTTATATTTATTGGAGCATGGACCGCATACGCTTCTTGAGTTATCTCGTGCAACCAATATAGATAGATCCAAGATCTACCGAAGCATAGACAAGCTCACAAAGAAAAAGCTTATTGAGCAGTCATATGCGCAGTGGGGCAAAAAACTGCAAGCCTCAAGTCCGCAAAATATCTCTCTGCTTGTTGAGGAAAAAGAGGAAATCCTTAAAATTCAAAAGGAAGCTTTGCCAAATCTTATACAGCAATTAGGTAATCTTCCAAGCTATGTCAAGCGGGAATTCGAAGTAAAACATTATCGGGGACAAGAGGGGTTGAGACAGATGCTGTGGAACCAGCTTTCGGCCAAAAAAGATATTTTAGTCTTCGGTTTTAAAAATAGAAACGACATAGTGGGAAAACCATATGCTGAAAAAATACGAACAGAGCAAGTGGCACGCAGGATTATGCTTTACGAAATTGAAAATGCTACAGACCAGGGTGATTATTGGTATACGAATGTTTCAAATTGGGGGAAGTTTTATAAATCCAGACATATATCACCAAAAACATTAAAAATAGAACAATATACGGCAATTTTTAATGACACTGTTGCTATTATTAACTGGTCGGATGGTGAAGAAGTGGGTTTGGAAGTTATTAACTCCTCTTATGCAAACATGCAGCGCCAGCTTTTTTGGAAGTTTTGGCAAATCGCCGGATCTAAATAAAAGCTAATTTTGCAACATCTGGTAATATTAGGCAAAGGGGTTTTATCAAAAAACGCGGCGCTACCAAGGGAGTCTACTACGAAGCTATCTAATTTAGAAAGCTGCAACAAGCAGTTTCAACTTCGTCGCCAGTTGCAATAACATTTTTCTTTGCTATAATATCGTCCTATGACCGAACGAGCACAACGAAGACCTGAAGTATTTGATCCTATAACACTCGAGAATAATCCTAAATGGAGTTTGGAGTATGGAGTTCCTTTTGATACATTAACTTATGTATCAGATAGCACTTTTGTAGAAGAAGGAGAAGAAGAAGGGCTGAATGCCCCTGGACGAATACGTGCAATGGACGAAGTAGAAAAACTGATAGGAACAGGAGCTACGACAGCCTTTGTAGTAAGAAGACCTATGCTTGGAAGACCGAGTGAATATGAATGCGTTGTTTTTAAAGCTAACTACCCTAAAGAAAGAAGGCACTAAAAACCACGCTCCATTCTTTTTTTAAAACTTATGCACTCCCTAGGAGGGATTATTAAAAACCAGTAGTTAGCAATCTTCAGAATTAGCTTCTCGAGTATCATTAGGCCCGCATATTCTGTTATAATAGACACAGCCGCGGTAAGCGCGGTTTTTCGTATACACTATTTTAATTATGAACACTTCGACTTCGCTCAGTGCTAATAGCATTCGAAATATTGCCATTATTGCTCACGTTGACCACGGGAAAACCACTCTGGTTGATGCGCTTCTTAAGCAGTCAAATACTAAACTGCATAAAGACTCCACCGAGTCGCTGATAATGGATAGTAACGAACTTGAGCAGGAGCGGGGCATCACTATTTTTTCCAAGAATGCTTCTGTGATATGGAAGGACGTCAAGATAAATATTATTGACACACCCGGCCATGCTGATTTTGGCGGAGAGGTGGAGCGGGTGCTGAAGATGGCTGACGGATGTTTACTACTGATTGACGCCAAAGAAGGCCCGATGCCGCAAACCCGCTTTGTTTTGAAAAAAGCCCTGGAGATGAAACTTAAAATTATTGTAGTTGTCAACAAAATTGACACTCCCCACGCCAGAGTCCATCATGTGCTTGATAAAACGCTTGATTTATTTTTGGATCTGGGAGCAGATGACAAAACTGCGGATTTTCCCATTGTTTACGCTTCGGCTAAATTTGGCAAAGCGGGACTGACGGAAGATCTCTCCGGGATGACCGACATCACGCCTTTGTTTAACACGATTATTGAGCAAATTCCGGCTCCTTCCGGTAGTGACGATAATCCTCTACAGATGTTAATTACCACCCTGGCCGGCGATTTACACAAAGGTAGAATAGCCATTGGCAGAGTTTATAACGGCACGATTAAAAACGGGCAGGATTTAGCTCAAATTCGAAGAGACGGTAGTATTAATACTTTTAAAGTAACGTCTTTGATGACCTTTGAAGGACTGGATAGAGTTGAGGTAGCAGAAGCTCTAACCGGCGATATTGTGGCAGTTGCCGGCATTGCCGATCCGGTGATTGGTGAAACAATAGCAGACCCTTCGACCCATTCGACGAGCTCAGGGCAAGCAGGCTCAGGGCAGGCAGATTTAAGGTTGCCTTTGATTGCCATTGAGGAGCCGACCATCCGAGTAACATTTATGGTCAATGATTCCCCCTTTGCCGGCAAAGAAGGCGAGTTTAAAACTTCCAGACAAATTAGAGACAGGCTGTATAAAGAACTGGAAACCGATATGGCTCTTCGAGTTGAAGATGATGGAAATAAATGGATTGTGTCAGGACGGGGGGAGCTGCACATAGCCATTTTGATTGAGCGGATGCGGCGGGAAGGATATGAATTTCAGGTAGCACGGCCGCAGGTTATTGATAAAAAAATAAACGGGGTCACACTTACCCCCTACGAAAAAGTATATATAGAAGCGCCGCAGGAATATAACGGTATTGTCATGCAAAAAATGGGACAAAGGCGGGGGGAACTAATAGACATGAGAAATGATAGCGGCATAGTGTTTATGGAATTTGTTATTTCCACCCGCGGGCTGTTTGGCTACAGAAGCGAGTTTGTGACCGACACTCGCGGCACGGGCATTATAAATACCCTTTTTTATCAATATGCTAAAGACAACGGCTACTCGCATGAGCGAGAGCAAGGATCTCTGGTGGCTTTTGAAAGCGGCATAACTAATGCCTATGCCATCACCGGTATTCAAGACAGGGGAGGTCTTTTTATCGGGCCGGCTGTTAACGTATATAAAGGACAGGTGATTGGCCAAAACGCCCGCGATGACGACTTGAGAGTTAATATTTGCAAAACCAAACAGCTCACCAACATGCGCTCCAAAGGAGAGGGAGTAAACGTAAATGTCAAAACGCCAAAGATCATGGATCTTGAAGACGCGCTGGAATATATCGGCGATGATGAGCTGGTAGAGGTTACTCCTCAAAGCATCCGCATCAGAAAAATTGTTTTAGACCAAACAGAAGAGCGCCGAAAAAAATCGCAAGGGATTAGATAAAATCCTTAACTTCTTACTGGCTGAGCGTGTCGGTCTAGGCCCGTTTAGTCATTATAGCTACTTTGGTTCATCGCCTTCCCACCCACAAGCTTCACAAAGTTCAACATAGGGATGTTTAACTTTAGACATCAATTCTGAACGAAAATCTAAAATTACACGATATGATTTACAGTTCGGGCATCTTTTTGGCTTCGGCTTCTCGTTTCGAATTACAATACTCAAAGTATTCAACATTAGTTGCTCAGTAGCATTCATAACGTATTTCGCGTCATATAACACAGCGTTTTTATGGTGCGTTAACCAAGTAACAAGCTCCCATGTTGAATCAGAATTAGTTTTAAGATGTGCCCTAATTTTTCTCATTTCATTTCCGGGAGCAAGTAAATCGTACGTAGCCGCCAGTTGACCTTTAACGTCCGCTTTTTTAATATCTGGAGCTCCAGCTCCACTTTCTATAAGCTTGCTTGTTTCTAATTCTTCAACAAGAGTTATGAGTACTTCTCGACATCTAGCACCGACTGCTTGAAAATCTTCTGCTTCCTCGGCTAGTTCTAATGCTTCGTGGGCTTGTTCCCATTGCCTCCAGGTTTTCGGCGTTCGATAAATGTCTTCATCGGTTGCGTTTGTATGTTGACTTGCGCTCATCCGGCTCATTAATCCAACATGGAATGATAAAGCATAATCCATACTAGGAAAATCTGAATGAGAGTACAAATTCGTTGGCTCTGTTATGACCCAGTATCGGTCTTTATCAGTTTCAACATCCCAAACATCATGCGTAGTGTCGAAAATTTTCTCAGAGGACACTTTTTCAGCGCGTTTAACCTTCTCACCTTCTGCCTCTAATTCTACATACTCTGAAACACTTTTTTTCTGATGGTCAGGACTTTTCATATTTAATGTTGCATTCCGCCAAATCATCACTTTTTCTATGGGATGCACTAACTTGCTGGGAGACTAGGATTCGAACCTAGATACCGAGATTCAGAGTCTCATGTCCTACCATTAGACGATCTCCCAATACAAACACATTTTAACACAATTTCTGCCTAGGCCAAATTTGTGATACCCTATTTTTAAGATGCTCAATCGATTTTTTTTGTTTTTGGTTTTAATTGTATTTATCTTTGCTGGAGTTATGATATAATATTTGTGCTATGAAGAATATAAATTTAAGTGTTTTGTTACAAAACGAAAATAAATGGGTGGCATTATCTTTTGACCAGAAGCATATTATTGAATCTGGAAAGACTATCGAAGCGATTGAAAAAAAACTTAGACGGAAAAAGATAGAAGATGTAATTATTAGCTTTATACCTCCCGCTGACAAAAGCATATCGCCATAATGATATTGCAATTTGACTATAGACCATTTCCTTATAGAGATCCAAAAACGAAAAAAGGAAAAATAATATACCGTCCAGTAGTAGCTTTCCGAATGAGTTATGAACATACAGTGAGCAAATACTTGTTTAATGCGCTTCTTGATTCTGGTGCAGATAATAACCTCTTTCCAGCTACTCTTGCTTCTTTTGTCGGTCTAAATATTAAAAAAGGAAAATTAGTAGAACATTTTGGTATTGGTGGTGTGAGTGTTTTAGCCTATCGAAATAAGATCAAAATCTACCTTGGTAGTAAATCCATCCAAACAGAAGCTGATTTTAGCATAGAACAAAGGATACCTCTACTTGGTCGCACCGATTTCTTTCGATTTTTTAAATCAATTCGCTTTGAAGAGAACAACAAAAAATTCTTTTTGGAATATTAATAGGGATATAACACACTCCTACACCCTCCAAGTGTTAATTATAATTATAGTATAATGCAGGGATGTTGGAGATAAAACATCAGCTTTGTATTTTGGCAGTGCACTTTTTAAGTCCAAAGATCAACGAAGAAGAAGCATTGCATACAGGTGAAGAATTGGAGTCGCTCATAGGTACTTTGGGAGGTCGCGTTGTTGATCGGATACTGGAAAGGCATTTCAAACCTGACAATGCCACATTTATTGGAAAAATTGCCTTAAAACAAGTTTTTAGAAGAGTAAAACGAGCAGATATAGATGTTGTTATTCTCAATAGCATGGTTAAACCCCGTCAAATTCATGCCATAAAACAAACGTTAACCGAGGCAAATCCTAAAATAGAAATATGGGACAGAGTAGATTTAATTCTGCAAATCTTTGATAAGCACGCCGTCACAACCGAGGCGAAACTGCAAATTGAAATGGCCAGAATGCGCTATATGGGTCCGCGAATTTATGGCATGGGTCATGTTTTATCTCAGCAGGGCGGCGGCATCGGCACAACGGGCGCTGGTGAAACAAATACGGAACTGATGCGCCGTCACTGGAGGAGTGAAATGAAAAAAATTGCCGATCAATTAGACAAAATAAGCAGTATTCGTAAACAGCAACTGGAAAGACGGCAAAAAAGCGGATTTAAAACTGTCTCTATTGTCGGTTACACCAATGCGGGTAAAAGCTCTTTGTTTAATATTTTAACAAGCAAGAACGCACTTGTGGAAAATGCATTATTTGTTACCCTTGATAGCAGTATCGGCAAAATATACATAAAAAAACTGCAAAGCGAAGTTTTAGTGACCGACACCATTGGTTTTATTCGTAATCTACCGCCAACGTTAATTAGCGCCTTTAAGTCAACGCTGATGGAATCGATACAGGCCGATTTACTTTTGCAGGTAATTGACATTAAAGATCCGGAAATGGAAATAAAAATTGGCGTAGTTAATAGAATTTTAGAAGAGCTGGGAAGAAACATGGATGATATGATTTATGTGTTTAACAAAATTGATCTTGAGAATTTAGCCAAAAAAGACGAACTTGCAAAAAAATATCAGAAATATTCTCCCATTTTTGTATCTGCCAAAACAGGGATAGGAATTGAGCAAATTGCCGAAAGCATTGCCCGCCGTTTTGTGGTATAATCCGCAAGGATTACATAAGCTTGCGTATTTATTCGCAAGCGAATATAATAAAATTATCAAAACAGTTTTTTATACCAGCGGATTTCTTTTTCATTTAAAAAGTCAGCAAATTCTCTTGCATCAGCCCCAACAGAAAAATGATATTGTGTCTTCTTTGTGGTCAATGTTTGGAGAAACAAGTCACAAAGGCGAAGACGGCATAGCAACATTTCAGCGAACTATTTACGAAGTATTAAATATAAAACTTGCTCGAAAAGACATTTACCCTGTTTATGATTATTTTAATACTGCCTTTGATAAAACGCATTACATATACTACGCCCAGGTACCCAAAATACAAAGCTATGCGTTTGCGGGGGATACTTTATCATGGTTTACCTTTAAGCAAACGGTAAAACTGGCATTTACAAAGCAAACTAAGCAAGATATTGTGGTAGCCCAGCGAGTTATCGAAGCTCAAGAGCGAGAAACAATGCACACCCAATATATTTCGCCCATTTGACTTAAGATATATTATCTGCTATACTTATATATGTAGCAGATTGAAGTAATAGATCTGCTTAAATTTGAAACGTTTTTGATTAGATCAATTAAAGATAATAAGTAACACACATTTTTTTCCACTTTGTATCTTTTCTCCTATTCATAACTCACTTCTTAATTAGGCAGTTCTATTCATTCAATATAATTTCACAAAATATATGTATAGAAAATCTCATAACACTTACGGGCGCAATAATAATTCTTCCCATTTTCGAAGAAAATCTTTTGGCGGCAAAAGAAATATCAAATCATTTAATCCGCTTGCTATTATAAACAACGCGCAAGAAAAACTTGAGACAAAAGCATATGTCCCGACGCATAAGTTTGAAGATTTTCAAGTGCCTTTGGCACTAAAAAGTAATATTTCCGCCAAAAATTATACAGAGCCCACTCCAATTCAAGATCAGGCCATACCCCATATTTTAGCCGGGCGCGATCTGATCGGCATTGCCAATACCGGTACCGGCAAAACAGCGGCGTTTTTAATTCCCTTAATTGATAAAATATTGAATAATAAGAGTGAAAAAGTACTTATTGTAACTCCTACCCGAGAGCTGGCAGTACAGATCCGTGATGAACTTTTTGCCTTTGCCAGAGGTCTTAATATTTATTCGGTCCTTTGCATTGGAGGGGCAAACATGTTTCGTCAACGGAGTGACTTGCAAAGGCAATTTAATTTTGTCATAGGTACCCCGGGAAGAATTAAAGATTTAACTAACGAGAGAAGTCTTAACTTGTCTGGCTTTCACACGGTGGTACTTGATGAGGCGGATCGGATGGTAGATATTGGTTTTATAAACGATATTAAACATATTATTTCCCTTCTTTCCAAAAATCGCCAGTCGCTTTTTTTCTCGGCCACCATTGATGGAAAAGTAAAGGAAATTATTCAAAACTTTGTCCAAAATCCAATTACCATATCTGTAAAAACACAAGATACGGCTGAAAATGTAGAGCAGGATACTATTAAAGTTATTGACCGCAGTCGAAAAATTGACCAGCTGCATGAGCTTTTGATACAAAAAGATTATACTAAGGTTCTCATTTTTGGACGCACCAAATGGGGAGTGCAAAAGCTGTCTGATGAGCTAATCAAACGGGGGTTTAAGGCTGATGCGATTCACGGCAATAAAAAACAAAATCAAAGGCTTCGTACGCTGGAGCGATTTAAAAGAAATGAGATACAGGTTCTTCTGGCCACTGATGTGGCATCTAGGGGATTAGATATCGATAATGTCAGTCATGTAATTAACTACGATATGCCGGCCTCCTATGACGACTACATTCACCGGATTGGCCGCACCGGCCGAGCCGATAAAAGAGGCATCGCCCTGACGTTTGTAGAGTAAACACTATTAACACCCTATTAACACCCTCCAGGTGTTATAGCTTGACACCCTTTCTTTTCTCAGTTAATATAATTTTATGGCCACAGTCAGAAAAATAGTTTTTAGAAATGATGAAATTTATCATATTTTTAATAGAGGCGTAGAGAGGAGGCCTATTTTTACAAGTAGAAGGGAGTATGCTAGAGCCCAAAAACTGCTTAAATTCTATAGACATAAAGAGATACCAATCAGGTTTTCACAGGTTCAACTACAACCAGAAGAAATAAAGATTAAAATGTTAGAGAGCTTATTTAAAAGTGAAAAACTTGTACTCATTTTAGCTTACTGTTTAATGCCAAACCATTTTCATTTCTTAGTTAAACAAATTTCAGATAACGGAATAACAAAATTTGTGGCGAACTTTACTAATGCCTATACTAAATTTTTTAATACCAAACATCAAAGGGTGGGTCCTTTACTTCAAGGAGTCTTTAAGGCAGAGCACGTTGAAACAGACGAACAACTAGTGCATTTATCCCGCTATATTCATCTCAATCCGGTTGCCTCCGGTGTAATAACTGAAGGAATGCTAGATAGTTACGAATGGTCATCATATCCTGAATATATTTCGTTATCCAGCAACGAAATAACAGAAAAAGACATCGTTTTAAGCATGTTTAAATCGGTAGAGGAGTATATTAAATTTGTAAGAGATCAAATAGGCTATGCTAAAGAGCTTGAAAAGATCAAACACTTATTAGTAGAAGAATAGGTGTAAAGCTAAAACACCCTCCAGGTGTTAGTTCACAGGTGTTAGTTCACCCGTTAAATGGTCTCTGTCGGATTTTTCCCCTGCATAAAACCTCGATGTTCTTGCATTACCTTCAGCTAAAAGAATGGGAAATTCGCAGTACTCTCCAGAAGTATATGGTCCACCAGAGCTTGCTTCAGTAGAATAATTAGCATCAACAGTAATAGTTTGGGCTATATCGGGGGCAAGACCAGCAGATCTATTAGCAAAAGCGGCATCACCAGTATTGGATTTATAGGTTAAGTTATACGCCATGACTAGAATTTGTTCAGGAGTTAGCTTTGCTACCCACGGAAGTCTTACTCCGTCTTCATTATCAGCAGTTAATCTCTTTCTCCATATATCTTCTTTTAACGCACACTGTATTGCTTTGGCTATCGCAGTTTTACCACTACCATTGTCTCCAACAAGTAAAGTGATTCCCGGTTGAAAACTTAAGTTTTCAGGCAATCTTGATACTGTATCTACTAACTCTACTAAATTTGGTCTTAAACCGTGTTTAGGATCCTGCATTTCGGCCATTTTGCCTCTATCAAAATGAACATTTAATTTTGCGGTTGAAAGACGTTCTTGATCTTCAGGAGTGGGTATTTTAGCTTGAGATTCTCGTTGAGGAGCTTCTTTAATTCCTATAGCACCTTCCATGATTTTATGCTAGAGGAAAGTTTCATAAAAGTCAATACAACGTTGGCTAAATTTTTGTTAATGGTAAAGCACAACAATATAAATTACTCCCTCCAAGTGTTAATTATAATTGTCAAATTCTGACATATATTCCATTATTTCAATCTTTTTCGTCCTTGCGGAAGATAATTTGACCCGCCGATAACCTTCTTTCCTGTTTTTTGAGTTTGTGCGGCAACCTTTAAGGTTGCATCACTGTTGAATCAAAGCCTGTATAATATCCACCACCGAAAAATACCACAGTTCTTTTTTAATTGTTTTTCTCTGATATAATAGCTGTATAAAATTAAATTGTCAAAAAAATTATGACCAAACTCATTTCTACTAATCCGGCCAAAAATTACGAGGTGATTGGATTTGTTAATGTTTCCACACCTTACGAGATTAAACAAAAGGTAGCTTTCGCCCAAAAGGTGAAAACATATTGGAAGGAATTAGGCGTGGCAAAAAGAGTCAAACTGCTTGAACCAATTTATAAGAGATTAATCAAAGATAAAGATGAACTTGCACATTTAATAACCAAAGAAATAGGTAAACCGATTAAGCAAAGCCTTGACGATATTGAATGGGACATATCATTTTTTAAATCGTGGCTGGAAAACGGAGCCAAGTATTTAAAAGACGAAGTAACCTATGAAGATCAAAAGCAAATTCACAAAATCGTTTATGAGCCTTTAGGCGTGGCAGCAGCGATTGCTCCTTGGAATTATCCTTGCGATATGTTTTTGTGGGGTGTTATACCAAATTTAATTGCCGGTAATCCTGTGGTTTTTAAGCATTCAGAGGAAACACCTTTAACCGGTAAGAAGATGGAAGAAATAATGGGGGCGGCCAATCTGCCCAAGGGAGTTTTTTCTGAAGTTTATGGGGATAGCGAAGTTGGTAGAAGTCTTGTTGGTGAAAATGTTGATTTTATATGGTTTACAGGCAGTTCTAAAGTAGGAAAATCCCTATACGAAATTGCCGGTAAGAAATTTATCAAAGTTATTCTTGAAATGGGAGGGTCTAATCCGGCGATAGTGTTTGACGATATAAATATTGATAAAATAATTGATAAGATTTATGATGAGAGGTTTCAAAACTGTGGTCAGGTATGCGATGCTCTTAAAAGATTAATAGTCCATAAATCAAAAATAGATGAAGTAGTTGCAAAACTTAAGAAAAAAGTTGAGGAGAAAAAACTAGGAGATCCGGAGAATCTAAATACCGATATTGGCAGTCTGGTTGCTAAAAGACAATTGGAGCTACTTGAGTCTCAAGTCAAGGATGCAATTAAAAAAGGAGCAAAAGTTATTACCGGAGGAAAACGACCAGGAAATTTAGAGGGGGCTTATTATCAGCCAACAATATTAACTAGTATCAAACAAAATATGAGAGTTTGGAAAGAGGAAACATTTGGTCCAGTATTGGTTGTGGTTCCTTTTAGTAGCGAAGAAGAAGCTATAAAATTGGCCAATGATACAAATTATGGTTTAGGAGCGATTGTTTTTACAAGTGACAAAGAAAGAGCATGGCGGGTTGCTTCGAAAATTAAATCAGGTACGGTAGAGGTTAATTTGGCAAATCACTGGTTAGCGTGTAATCCGTTTGGCGGTTATAAAGAGTCTGGAATGGGACGCGAACATGGAAAATATGGTTTTTTGGAATTAACCCAACTTAAGATTATCTCAATGGAAAAATAGCAATGGCCAAGCGAGGTTTATTTTTTATCCTACTCATTAGTATTTTTGTGATTGCTTTTTTTGTGGGAGAGAGGGCTTCGATAAACTTTGAACCTTCAAGTTTAAGTTTAACACCGGCGCCAAACTCGGCAGTAAACAAAGAAGAGGTTTTAGTCAAAAGGGTAATTGACGGCGACACTATTGAATTAGAGAATGGTCAGAGAGTTCGCTACATTGGCATGGACACGCCAGAGACTATTGAACCAAGAAAATCGATTGCCTGTTTTAGCAAAGAGGCGGTAGAATTTAACAAAAATCTGGTTGAGGGGAAAAAAGTGCGGTTGGAAAAAGATGTTTCGGAAACAGATAAGTTTGGTAGATTATTGCGGTACGTATTTGTTGGTTCTGTTTTTGTTAACGACTATTTAGTGCGGCAAGGCTATGCCAGTACTGCCACCTTTCCGCCGGATGTCAGATATCAAAGTCAGTTTGTTGAAGCAGAAAGAGAAGCGCGGGAAAATAATCGGGGACTCTGGTATAATTGCCCAAGTTAATTATTTTCGCTCCGCGAATACCTCGGGCACAAGCCCGAGTATGAAGCGGCAAGAAAAGAACTTTCCGCTTGTCGGATACCTCGCGGCTTGCCGCGAGGTAGTTCATTAAACTATGAGTAAACGCGTTGCTTACGAAAAAATCTTTACTCCCCAGGGAATGCTGGGAGAAGTATCCAAAAAGCCCAATTTGGATTTCTTGATGAATATCTTCAAGATTCCCAGAATTTATGGGGTGTCGGGATTTGGCCAGTGGAATGTGGGTCAGCATAGCATGGCCTGCGCCTTTTTAGTACTTTATTGGTCGGCCTTTAATAAGTACCCGCAGGAAAAACGCGATCGCCTAGTGACGCTGGCTTTGGTTCACGACGCCCACGAGGCAGTGGTGGGCGATATTCTGCCGTTTTTCAAGACTCAAGAGGTAAAGGAAGCAATAGCAGCTATTCAAAAAGATATTCTTGACGCCTTTGCTATTGTGGAAGACAAAGAGCTGGCGAGCGAACTAAAACTTATTGACATGATTAGTTTTCTTTATGAAATCGTACAATCAAAACAAATAGGTCTTGACTTATCAAAGCAAAAGCTGTTACAAGATATATATAAGCGTCAATACCGGGAAATAATGGCCTACGCCGGCAGGGTGAAAATTGAAAAGAAGAAAGCGGAAGCATTTTTGAAAAAGATGGGACTTGACGTTTAGCAGTTAATATGTTAGAGTGCTAATGGTTCGACTTCGCTCACCATAAATATGTCGATAATTATTAAATCGGAAGAAGAAAAAATTGTGCCGGTAGTGCCGATTCGCGACGGCGTCATATTTCCCCATACGGAATCGGTGCTTACTTTTGGCCGGCCCAAAAGCCTCTTTGCCATAGAAGCGTCTTTTAGCCGCGAGCGGACTATTGCCTTTGTTCTTCAGAAAAATCCCAAAGAAAACGATCCCAAACCGGAGGATTTGTATAGCGTAGCCACCTTATCTCATATCGAACGGATGCTTCGAACAGATGGCGAAATAAACGCTTTGGTGCGGGGTCTCTCCAGAGTCAAAATCATCGGTTTTGAGACCGAAGGACCTTATCTTTTGGCCAGAATTGTGGAAATTAAAGAACAGATTTTGGAGTCGGAAGAAGTAAAAGCCCTCTGTAATCATTTAACCGGTGAATTCCGCCGCTCCATGCAGTTGGGAAAGTCTGCTGATTTTCTGGCATTCATGAATATTATGTCAGGTCTTGCTCCCAATGAACTGGCCGATCAAATTTCTTCAACACTGGATATAAAGCCGGAGGAAAAGCAGGAACTTTTGGAGATGCTTGATGTGAAGGCCCGTCTTGAAAAAATAGCTTTTTATCTTTCCAAAGAAATAAAAGTGCTGGAGATTGAGCGAAAAATTGTCAGTAAAACTGAAGAGCGATTCGAAAAGGGAGCCCGGGAGGCTATTTTGCGCGAGCGGCTCAAAACCATTGAGAAAGAGCTTGGACATGAGGGTGAGGGGGGAGAACAGCAGGAGCTGTTGGCTAAAATCAAAAAAGCCGCTATGCCACCGGAGGTGGAAGAGAAAGCAAAAAAAGAATTAAAAAAGCTGGCACAGATGACTCCATACAATCCCGAAGCAGGTTATATCAGAAACTATCTGGATTGGTTAGTCATGCTTCCCTGGAGCGTGCAAAGCTCAAATAACGTTGATATTAAAGCGGCAGAGAAGATTTTGGATGAGGATCACTACGGACTTAAAAAGATTAAAGAGCGGGTGGTGGAATATCTGGCAGTGCATAAGTTGGCCGGTAAAATGAAGGGTCCGATTCTTTGTTTTGTCGGTCCGCCCGGAGTGGGAAAAACATCAATTGGTAAATCCATTGCCCGTTCCCTGGGCCGCAAATTTGTGCGGGTGTCTTTGGGAGGAATTCGAGATGAGGCAGAAATTCGGGGACACAGAAGAACTTATGTTGGTGCCTTGCCCGGCCGAATTATTCAAGGCATCAAAGATGCCAATACCAAAAATCCCGTCTTTATGCTTGATGAAATAGACAAAGTGGGAACTGATTTCCGTGGAGATCCTTCATCTGCCCTTTTGGAAGCACTTGATCCCGAACAAAATAATGCATTTTCCGATCACTACCTGGAGGTGGCATTTGATCTTTCCGACGTGATGTTTATTACCACCGCCAATGTGTTGGATACCATTCCTCCGGCCCTTCGTGATAGATTAGAAGTTATTCACTTTCCCGGCTATACCGAGGAGGAAAAATTTCATATAGCCCGTGATTTTTTGATAAATAAACAGCGCGAGGCCCACGGACTTAAAGAGGACAATGTAGAGATAACAGACGAGGCGCTTCATACAATTATACGGCGCTATACCAGAGAAGCGGGTGTGCGAAGTTTGGAGCGGCAAATAGCGGCAGTTTTTAGAAAGGTAGCCAAAATGATAGCCGAAGGAGAAAAAAATATCGTCAAAGCAACAACGCAGATGCTTCACAAATTCCTGGGTCCCTTCAAATACACTGCCACACTGGCCGAGAAAAAGGACGAGGTGGGTATGACCACCGGCCTGGCCTGGACCGAGGCGGGAGGGGATGTGCTTTTTATTGAAGTAGCTCTGATGCCCGGCCGCGGTCAACTTATTCTTACCGGACAACTGGGAGATGTAATGAAAGAAAGCTGTCAGGCGGCGATGAGCTACATTCGAGCCCGGGCTCGGGCGCTTGGACTAGCTGAACGTTTTTATCAAAAAATTGACGTACACGTCCATGTGCCGGAGGGAGCAGTACCCAAAGACGGCCCGTCGGCCGGCATTGCCATAACCAGCGCCATTGTCTCGGCTCTCACCAAAATCCCTGCTGTTCGCAGGGTGGGCATGACGGGAGAAGTGACGCTGCGGGGCCGAGTTTTGGAAATTGGCGGGGTCAAAGAAAAGGTGATTGCCGCCCACCGTGCCGGACTAAATACGGTTATTTTACCCAAAGATAATAAAAAGGATTTAGAAGATATTCCCAAAAATGTATTGAGAGATCTTCACTTTGTTTTTGTCTCGCACTTGGATGAGGTGTTAAAAGTTGCTCTTAAGAGGCCATTGCCGGCTCACACCATTGCCGAGCCTCTGGAAACCCCCCGGCCGGTTCTTCATGCCATCAGTCCTCCGGTGGACTAGTTTTTAACAAGATTACACCTTTTTAGTATATAATCATCACATGCAGGCAATTCTTTTTACCAAAGACGGATTTGAAAAATTAAAGGAAGAACAAGCAAAGCTGCTTGTTAAAAGGCCAACTGCCGTAAATAATTTACAGCGCGCACGAGAGCTTGGCGACCTTTCGGAAAACGGCGCGTACAAGGCAGCCCGAGCTGAACTTTCCCAATTAGATAGCAGACTTCGTCATTTAAATCGGCTGATTACGCAAGCAAAAATTATCGAAGCTGTAAACGCTGCTACTGTAGGAATAGGAACGAGGGTAGGCGTCAAAGAAGGGGAAAAAGAAGCAACGTACAGTATTGTTGGCGGTTACGAGTCAAATCCCGCTGAAGGCAAAATCTCCATAAACTCACCCATTGGCAGAATGCTTCTTGGCAGAAAAGTAGGTGATACAGTTGAAATTATTATTCCTAAAGGAAAAGTCGCCTACACAATCACCTCAATTGCAATAAAGTGACCCCTAGGGGAATCGAACCCCTGTTGCCGGGATGAGAACCCGACGTCCTAACCGCTACCCTGTACCAGTATAAATACGGTACAGGGCCCTGAACCGTTCCGTCGGTTGACGGATCTGGTTCAGGGGACGGAGTAGCGCATAGGGGAGTCGAACCCCTGTTATTAGGTTGAGAACCTAACGTCCTAACCGTTAGACGAATGCGCCAGACTATCTTTGAGCATTAATTTTAATGTTCGTTTTCCTTTAGTAGTCTTAAAATACTTTTCTCTTCTTTGTGCATCAAATTTACTCTTAAATGCTTCGTAAAAAATTAATTCTATTTCGCCCATTCTTTTTGTTGTATGCACGCCTTTAGTTTGATGTTTTTTTAATCTATTTCTTAAGTTTCTAGAAAAGCCCGTGTACATTTTACCGTTTGTTAGGCTTCGCAAAATATACACATAGTACATTTAATTAATAATATCCTAATTAACCTTATTTTACCTCACTTTCTCTCTATTGACAAGGGAGGCTATTTGGTGTATATTACCCGCTAACAGAATAAAACTGCCCGCCAATTCCTCCCCCAAGCGTTGGTGGAGTTTTTTTTTGGAAGATAGTATGGATACTAATATGAATAACAACGAGAAGAAGGAGATTTTCTTAACCCGTGAGGGCTTTTCTGCCTTGCAAAAAGAGCACAAAGAGCTTACCGAGACCAAGCGTCCCCAAGCGGTGGAGCGCATTGCTGTGGCCCGAAGCCAAGGTGATTTATCAGAAAACTCCGAATACGCCTCGGCCCGCGATGAGCTGTCCTTTATTGACGGGCGAATTGACGAGCTGGAAGGGCTTATTAAAAACGCCAAGATTATCCGTGAGACTAAATCAAACAATCACGTCAAGCTCGGTTCACAGGTAACGCTGACCGTTAAAGGTAAAAAAGAAACGTTTACGGTGGTGGGCGAATGGGAAGCGGACCCAATCAACAAAAAAATTTCACATGACTCTCCTTTGGGAAAAGCCCTTCTTGGAAAAAGGGTAGGAGAAAAGGCAGAGGTGGAAGCGCCGGCAGGGAAAATTCTCTACGCAATTATCAATATTAAATAATTTTCCTTGACAATTTGTATAAAATCTGATAGAAATGAATATATTATGATAAGCACAATTTCTTTGCTTCACAAAAAGGAAGTTAAGAAGCCCCGCAATTAACGGGGGTGCTTGTAGTTGTAAGAAAGTAATAAAAACAAAACAAACGCCCCTTAACAATAAGGGGTTTTTTATTGATTTGAGAGGAGGTGTTATTTTATGCAAGCTCAATGCCCAATATGCGATGCAAACATAACATTAAGCAGCACTGTCGAGGCGGCTGAAATTATTACCTGTGCCGAATGTAAAAATCGTCTGGAAGTGGGAAGTATTGACGGAGGGAATGTTGTTCTCAAAGAAGCGCCGAAAGTGGAAGAGGACTGGGGACAGTAAAATATGAAAAAAATAAAAATCGGTCTTTTGCATACCACCATACGGGGGGATGAAAAACTGCTTATCGATGCGGCAAAGCGCAAAAATGTCGATTTGCACATCGTTGATGTGCGTGAGCAGATTTTTGACCCGCTTTCATACAAAGAGCGCTTTGACGTGGTTTTGGAGCGATGTCTTTCTACCGTAAAAGGCACCCACGCCATTGAATTTTTTGAAAATATAGGCATACCCACAGTTAACACTCTTCGTATTGCCAGACTTTGCGGGGATAAATTCGCCACCTCACTTGTTTTGGCTAGGAACAAAATTCCCACGCCCCGTTTTGCCTTGGTTTTTGGCGAAGAACAGGCCAAGCTGGCTGTTGCGGAGTTGGGAGGATTTCCGGTGGTCATAAAGCCGGTATCCGGTTCGTGGGGAAGACTGGTGGCGCGGATAAACGATATGCATGCCCTTGAGGCTATTATTGAGCAAAAGACCATGCTGGGCGGACCTCACCACCAGGCAATTTACATACAAAAGTACATTGAGAAGCCGGGAAGAGACATTCGGGTGCATGTAATCGGAGGAAAAGTCATTGCGGCAATTTACCGAAAAAGCGATCATTGGATTACCAACACGGCCCGGGGTGCAGAAGCGGTTCCCTGCCAAATAGACTCCGATCTTAAAGCTATCTCTCTTAAAACAGGCAAAGCAATAGGAGAGGGAGTACTGGGTCTTGATGTATTTGAGACCAAAAGCGGATATGTAGTAAATGAAGTAAATCACACCATTGAGTTTAAAAATGTGCAGCGTGTCACAGGCATAGACATTGCCGGCATAATTCTTGATTATTGTCTTACAGTTGCCAAAAAATGAAAAAAATTAATGTTTCTATTGTGGGGGCTTCGGGTTATGCCGGAGGAGAACTATTGCGAATTCTTCTTTTTCATCCCCGTGTTAATGTTTTGCAAGTTACTTCCCGCACGTTGGCCGGGCAATCGGTAGGGGCGGCTCATCCCAATTTACGGGGTATTACCGACCTAACCTTTTGCCTCCCGCAAGAGCTAAAAGCCTGTGATGTGCTTTTTGTGTCTTTGCCAAACTCGCTTTCTATGCAGAATATGGCAAGTTTTGCCAAAACCGCCCGCAAAATTATTGATTTGGGGGCGGATTTTCGCCTTAACGACAAAGGCGCATTTAGTTATTGGTATAAAAAAGAACACAGCATGTCTCATTTTTTGCCAAAATTTGTTTACGGACTAGCCGAGCTTCATCGAAGCGAAATTAAAAAAGCCAGCTATGTGGCCTGTGCGGGTTGCGAGGCAACTGTGTCCATTCTGACTCTTTATCCATTGTTAAAACATAAATTGATAGAAGAAGATTCAATTATTATTGATGCCAAAATGAGCAGTTCGCAGGGAGGTAATAAGTCAACGTCTTCTTCGCACCATCCCGAAAGAGCGGGGGTGGTACGTTCTTATAAGCCGGTTGATCATCGACACGCAGGAGAGATTGAACAGGAGCTTTTACCTTTTGCCAAAAATATTAAAGTGGCTGTTTCTGCCACCACCATTGAAATGGTGCGGGGGTTGTTGGTGACAATTCACACCAGGCCAATTGGCGGCATTGAGGAAAAAGATGTTTGGCGGGCGTATAGAGAGGAATATAGTAAAGAGCCGTTTATCCGCATTGTCAAGGAGGCCACAGGTAATTATCGCTATCCGGAGCCTAAAATTCTAACAGGAACAAACTATTGTGATATTGGTTTTGCATTAAGTAAACGTGAAGGCAGATTAGTAGCCATTGGAGCCATTGATAATCTTGGCAAGGGAACAGCCGGACAGGCCGTTCAGGCCATGAACATTATGTACGGCTTCCCCGAAACAGAAGGATTAACATTTCCCGGACTTCATCCTATTTAATATGATTATTGTAAAAGTTGGCGGGGGTAAAAGTATCAATTGGGAAGGTATCGCGCAGGACATCAAAAAGCTTGACGAAGAGGCTGTTGTTGTTCATGGAGCAAATGTCTTTATGTCTGAAATCTCCCAAAAGTTAGGAGTTTTGGAAAAAATAATCACTTCTCCCTCCGGATTTACCAGCCGCTACACAACGCCGCAGGTGATGGATGTTTTAACAATGGTTTATAGCGGCCTTGTCAATAAAAAAATTGTGGCAAGTTTTCAAAAACACGGTGTCAATGCGGTAGGATTAACAGGTGCGGATGGTAGATTATGGTTAGGAAAACGCAAAGAAGTAATTTATACAAAAGCGGGTGATAAGACAAAAGTAATTCGAGATTCCCAAACAGGTAATGTGGAGTCGGTCAATGCGGAATTGTTAAGCATTTTAATTAAAAACGGCTACACGCCGGTAGTAACAATTCCGGCCATAACAAAAGACGGAGAGCTTATTAATGTAGATAACGATCGGGCGGTAGCAGTAATGGCCAAAGCCCTGTCTGCGTTAAAAGTGGTGATGCTTTTTGAAGCCCCGGGGCTTTTGCAAGATATAAATGATGAGTCTTCAAAAATACCGTCAATTGATAAGAAAAAGTTGGATAGCTTTGTGGAAAAAGCAGAGGGGAGAATTAGGAAAAAACTATTGGGTGCCAAAGAGGCTTTTATGCATGGAGTAAAACAGGTATATTTTGGTGACGGAAGAATTGCGCATCCTGTCTCCGAGGCGCTTTTAGGAAAGGGAACGGTGATTCAATGAACGATTATTTAGTAGCTTCTTATCCCAACAGGGGTGTTACATTTGTTGAGGGACAGGGAGCATATCTTATCGAAAAAAACGGCCAGAAATATCTTGATCTTGGCAGTAATTACGGGGTCAGCATTTTTGGCTATCAACATATAGCAATTACAAAAGCTCTGGCAAACCAGCTTGCTAAAATTACTAATATTCACGGGTCTTTTGGCAGTGACGTCCGAAATGAGGCGGCAAGGTTGCTTGTTAATTGTTGCAATGGTAAATTATCGCGGGTGTTCTTTTCCAGTTCAGGCTCGGAAGCAATAGAGGCAGCCCTAAAATTTGCTAAACTGGCAACGGGAAAGACTCATTTTGTAGCTATGGAGGGAGGATATCACGGCAAAACTCTGGGAGGGCTTTCTGCCACAGGATCTTTGAAATATCGTCAGCAATTCGAACCATTATTATGGAATTTTGTTCATATTCCATTTGGCGACAAAGACGCGCTTTCAAAAAGCGTCAATAAAGATACGGCGGCAGTTATCTTAGAGCCTGTTCAAGGAGAAGGAGGTATTAATCTTCCATCAAAAGAATATCTGTCGTTTGTTCAAAAACTATGCAACGAAAAAGACGTTCTTCTTATTGTTGATGAGATTCAAACAGGAATTGGTAGAACCGGTACCTTTTTGGCAGGTGAGCAGTTTGGACTTACGCCCGATATTTTGTGTTTGGGAAAAGGACTAGCTGGAGGAATACCAATAGGAGCGACATTGGTGACAGAAGAAATTGCCCAAAAAATACCGCTTCATGTGCATACCTCTACTTTTGGCGGAAATCCTCTAGCTTGTGCGGGAATTTTGGCAGTTTTTAAAGAATTTGAGGATGGAAAAATGTTAGCGCATGTAAAGGAGACGGGAGACTATTTTTTGTCGAAGCTTAAAACGTTAAAGCACCCAAAGATTGTGGCGGTTCGGGGAATTGGGTTAATGTTGGCAATTGAGCTGTCAGAAAACGCCACGCCTGTCCTTAAAGCCTTGCAAAATGCCAAAATCATCGCTATCCCCGCCGGCTCAAACATTATCCGTTTTCTCCCGCCCTACATTATCACCAAAAAAGAAATAGATTTAGTTATATTGACACTCAAGAAAGTTTTGAGTTTTAAGTTTTGAGTTTTAAGTTTTATTATTATGTGTCGTTTCTTAATGGTTCGTTCCAAAAAAAAGATAAAGCCGCAAGAATTGCTTAGCCAGTTTGCCGCAATGTGTCAAGTTAGCCGAGCCCCCGACGACGACTGGCAGGGTGATGGATGGGGAATAGCGATCAAATCTCAAATCTGGGAAGTACATAAGTCGCTAAATCCAATATGGGAAGATAAAGATGTTTTTGACAAATTCCCGAAAACTGATGTATTTGTAGCCCATGCCAGAAGTGCCGGTTTCCCGCAGCACAAGGGGAATATTGTTTACAATCAGCCTTACATTGACGGTTCGTTATGTTTTGTTTTTAACGGTCTTATTCGCGGCGTGACCGTTCAAAGAAAACTCAAGGGAGAAATCGGGGCGCAGAAAATTTTTAGCCTTATTCTCGAAGAGCTTGATAGCAGTAAACCTGATGAGGCGCTCAAGACAGTAGATAAGCTGATTGTTGCCAACTCCAAAAAAATTACCGGATTGAACATTGGTCTTGTTAAAAATGATCATTTCTACGCACTTTGCCGGTATGATGGAAATATAGATTACTTTAGTCTTCATTATGTAGAGGACGGTGGGATAACATTGCTCTGTTCGGAGCCAATTGGAAAATACGAGTGGAAAACAATGCAAAAAGGTGAAATACTAGTCTTGTAGCTTATGTTTTGGGCGGATGAACTATTGGCAAACGTAAAAGGGCCGCAGATTATCAACGATTCATGGACGCCGTCAGGCATGGTGCACATGGGGTCGCTTAAGGGTCCTGTTATTCATGATACTCTTTTTCAAATTTTTAAAGAGCGAAAACAAAAGGTAAAGTTTATTTATGGATTTGACGATGCCGATCCTATAGACGGTTTACCGCCCGATTTACAAACATCTCACAGTAAATATTTGGGGATTCCTTTATACCTTGCTCCCGCGCCATCCGGCGAAGGCTCATTCGCGGATTATTTTGCAAATAAAATGAAATCGCTTTTTGATATACTTAACATTAAACCGGAAATATACAAAACCAGTGAGCTTTATAATAATGGAGCTTTTAATAAAGCAATTCAGTTGGTATTGGACAATGCCGAAAAGGTACGGCGCGTCTATAGTACTATTTATCAAAAAGAGATAGCCGGCGACTGGTTTCCTCTACAAGCTATTTGCCCAAAATGCGGCAAAGTTGGGACGACAAAGGTGACAGCTTGGGACGGGAAAGAAGTTAGTTTTTCCTGTAAAGAAACATTAGTTAAATGGGCAAAAGGATGTGGTGTTAATGGAAAGATGTCCCCCTTTAATGGTAAAAGCAAAATGCCGTGGAAGGTGGAATGGGCGGCAAAATGGTGGACGTTTGGCGTAACAATTGAGGGTGCAGGGAAAGATCATGCATCTGCCGGTGGGTCATACGACGTTGCGCTAAAGATTTGTCGTGAGGTTTTTGCCAAAGAACCTCCTTTGCAATTTGCTTATGAATTTTTCCTGACAAGAGGCAAAAAAATGTCTTCCTCTAAAGGTTTGGGATTAACAGGAGAAGAATTACTGTCAGTACTGCCGCCCGCGCTGGTTCGGTTTTTGATGATAAAGACAAAAATAAATCAGGCGGTTAATTTCGATCCGTATGAACCCACAACTATTCCTCGCCTTTTTGACGAATACGATAAATTTGCAGAGTCGGACGATCCTGATATGGCGAGAATTTTTAAGTTATCCCAAATCGACAAAATGCCAAAAAGACAAAAACTTATCAAATTTTCCGATATTGTCAATTTATTGCAAATGCCCGGTAAAGAAAAAGAGCTTGAGAAAGAGGATGTTAAGCCAAGAGTCCCCTATGCCAAAATTTGGCTGGATAAATTTGCGCCGGAAGAGCAAAAATTCACAGTTAAAGAGAAACTTCCGGAACAAGCGCTTCATTTATCGGCTCTGCAAAAAACGTTTTTGGGAAAGATTGTTGATGAGCTATCAAAAGATCTTAAACCGGAAGTTTTCGAGATTCGATTATACGAATTGGCCAAAGAAATAGAGCTTTCTTCAAAAGATGCTTTTTCGGCAATTTACAAATCGCTTATTGGTAAAGATCACGGTCCCAAAGCTGCCTGGCTAATCTTGTCGCTTGACAAAAAATTTTTAATTGATCGTTTCAAAGAAGCGGCAGGATGAATAAGCTATTGATTGCTACGAGGAATCCCGGGAAATTGTTGGAGATTGCCAATTTTTTGTCAGACCTTCCCATTAAAACAGTTTCGCTTTCTGATTTAGGAATTAAAGAGAACGTGGAAGAAACAGGGAAAACTTACAGAGAAAACTCCGTTAAAAAAGCCAAATTTTATGCCAAATTGTCCGGACTTCCCACCATTTCTGATGATGGGGGAATTGAAATTGATGCGTTGGGTGGCGCTCCCGGAATTAGAAGCAGGAGGTTTTTTGCCCCGCGGAGCGGGGTCTCGCTCCGCGAGAGCAATGAGGCAACAGATGAAGAGATTATTGAGGCGATGACTATGTTAATTAATAACACGCCGGTAGATAAGCGCGGTGCGCAGTTTAAAGATGTTGTTACATTTTGTTTGCCAAACGGGCAATGTTTTAGCCGCAGTGGCAGTGTTTACGGAATACTCAAAAGCCAAGTTTTTCCCAGAAGGCTTAAGGGTTATCCTTATCGCTCATTTTTTTATCTGCCAAAGATACAAAAATACTATCATGAAGACGACCTTTCGGAAAAAGAGCAAAAGCGCTATAATCATAGATATAAGGCAATACAGAAATTAATACCGGTAATTAAACGGTTAGTAGTTATGGGTTTATAGTTGTTAGTAAATTTATGTTAGATATTAAATTCATCAGAGAAAATCCGGAAGTTATTAAAAAGGCGGCCGTTAATAAAGGTTACACGATCAATATTGATCACGTCTTGGAAATTGATAGTAAACATCGTGAGTTGGCGCTTTCTGTTCAGAAACTTCGCGAGGAAAGAAATATAATCGCTAGAGAAAAGAATATTGAAAAAGGGAAACAATTAAAAGAACGATTAGAAAAAGAAGAGCATGCTGCAAAAGCAGTTGAGGAAGAGCTAAATGAGTGGTTATTAAAAATTCCCAATATACCGGCCGATGATGTACCGGTTGGCACTGATGAAACCAGAAACAAAGAAATAAAAAAAGTCGGCGACATCCCTCAATTTTCATTTGATCCGAAATCACACGAAACATTGGCTTTGGCTCTTGATCTTTATGATACAAAGCGCGCGGCAGGCATTGCCGGTACCCGGGCATATTTTTTAAAAAACGAACTGGTAATGCTTGAACAGGCTGTTTTACAATACGCTTTAGATTTCATAGTCAAGCAAGGATTTACTTCCATGACAGTTCCTTGGATGGTAAATAAAGAAGCGCTGTGGGGGACAGGATATTTTCCTTGGGGTATTGATGATCATTATACAACTCAAGATGGACAAGGACTGATTGGCACATCGGAAGTTTCTCTGACTGCTTACCATCAAAATGAGGTCTTAAACGAAAAAGACTTGCCTATTAAACTAGCAGGTATTTCTCCTTGTTTTCGGCGCGAAGTAGGCAGTTATGGTAAAGATACCAAAGGATTTTTTCGCGTCCATCAATTTAACAAAGTTGAGCAAGTTGTTTTAACAGTTGCAGATGAGGAAGAAACAAGAAAGTGGCATGAAAAAATGCTTGGGTTTTCAGAAGAAATATTAAACGAACTAAAACTTGCCTATCGGGTTATGCTGATGTGCACCGGCGACATGGGACAAGGACAACGAAAGAAATATGATATTGAAACATGGTTTCCATCACAAAACAAATATCGAGAAACTCATTCGGCCAGTTACTTTAACGATTTTCAGGCTAGAAGATTAAATATGCGATATAGAACAAAAAATGGAGAAACAAAATATGTTTATACGCTTAATAATACTGTAATTGCTACTCCAAGAATTCTGGCGGCCATTTTGGAAAATTATCAACAGGAAGATGGCAGTGTTTTAATTCCCAAAGTTTTGCAAAAATATACAGGATTTGACAAAATTGCTCTAAAGCAATGAATCTTATTTCTATTCTTTTTCCTCAAACAGTTTTTAAAACAACTTCAAAATTTAGCGGAGAAATAAAAGTGGTCGATCATGCCTTGACAAGGCGGCTTATTGTTGGAGGACTAACCCAAAGCGGGGGTATTTTGGAGGAAATGTGGAAACGAGCGTTGCGCGAACTCAATCGGCCAAATGGGCGGACAAAACTCAAAATTAAGAATATTTTGATTTTGGGTTTGGGCGCGGGGACAGTGATACAAGTTATTAGCAAAAAGTGGCCGGATGCCAAGATGGTGGGAGTGGAAATTGATCCCGCAATGATTGATATTGGGAAGAAATATTTTCATTTGGATAAAATTAAAAATCTACAAATTATTATCGAAGATGCAATAAGAATAGTTAATAATGAAACAATGAAGCAATTGAACAATTACGATTTAATTATTGTTGATTTATACAAAGGATATGCAATTGAAAAAAGAATAAAAAACAGGTTTTTCTTACAAAAAATTGCGCAGTTATTAGAAAAAAACGGGGTTGTGATTTTTAACGTAATATCGCGCCAAAATGATGATTTTGAAGCTAGCATTTTTCTTGACAAATTGCATGTAATATTTAAAGATAATTTTTGCAAAAGAATTATCGTAAATGATATATTTTTTTGTAGGAAGGCCCCGCCTTTGGCGGGGTAAGCCATAAACACCAAAGGAGGTGAGCTGTCCATGGCAAAGAAAAAGAAAGGGAAAAAGAAGAGATAAACAGAAGCTTGTCTTCTGTAGAAGATAAATTGGTACTGATTCCGATATTAATCGGAAAAAGTTGAACCAATTGATCAATTGGTACCCCCTACCGCATGGTAGGGGGTTTTTTTTATGCTGGCAAAAATGATACAATTAATTGCCTATGTTTAAATTCCTCGGTTCACTTCTTGATTCTAATGAGCGAGAATTAAAAAAATTCTCTTCCGTTATTGAGAAAATTAACAGCATTGAAAGTGAAATAAGAAAACTTGCTGACACAAAACTTGCTAAAAAAACAGAAGAATTCAAAAAGCGCCTGATGGATGGGGCAACATTAGATGAGCTTATACCGGAGGCTTTTGCCGTTATTCGAGAAGCGGCCAGACGGACTATTAATCAGCGCCATTTTGACGTACAGTTAATAGCCGCGTTGGTGTTGCACCAAGGTAAAATCGCCGAGCAAAAAACAGGAGAGGGAAAAACTTTGTCTGCCACCCCGGCATTATATCTTAATGCATTGAAAGGAAAAGGTGTTCATTTAGTTACTGTCAACGATTATCTGGCCCGTCGTGATACCGGCTGGATGGGACCTATTTTCCATATTCTTGGTCTTTCAACAGCCACTATCATTCATGATCAGTCTTTTCTTTACGATCCTACCTACGAGGATAAGAGTGTTTCCGACCCAAGACTTAAGCATCTGCGTACAATTACGAGAAAAGAAGCTTACGCGGCCGATATTACCTATGGAGTTAATTCGGAATTTGGTTTTGATTATCTTCGCGATAATATGGCGGCAAGTTTAGAGGAGGTAGCCCAGCGAGGTTTTCATTTTGCCATTGTGGACGAAGTTGACTCGGTGTTGATAGATGAGGCACGGACACCGCATATTATTTCCGCTCCGGATGCGGAGCCTTCACAGAAATACTACGAACATGCCCGTGTTGTTTCGAAATTGACAACCAAACTTGATTTTGAAGTTGACGAGAAGCTTCACACGGCCCATCTGACCGAACATGGCATTGCTAAAATTGAGAAGCTGTATGGTATTGCCAATATTTATGAGCGGGATTTTCAAACAGTACATCATTTGGAAGCGGCTCTTAAAGCACGGACTCTTTATCAGCGGGATAAAGAATATGTTGTTAGAGAAGGACAAGTTGTAATTGTTGATGAATTTACCGGACGGCTTATGCCGGGCAGACGTTTTTCGGAGGGTATTCATCAGGCGCTGGAGGCAAAAGAGGGAGTGCCCATTCAAAGAGAATCAAAAACCCTCGCCTCGGTGTCGCTTCAAAACTACTTTCGCATGTATGAAAAGCTCTCCGGCATGACGGGAACGGCGGCTACAGAGGCGGAAGAACTCCATAAAATATATTCGCTTGAAGTTGTCATCGTCCCCACTAATAAAAAAATGATTAGAAAAGATGAAGGAGATGTGGTTTATAAGACAACCAGAGCAAAGTATGCGGCGGTTGTTCGTGAAATAGAAGAGTGTTACAAAAGGGGACAGCCGGTTTTAGTAGGTACAACCTCTATTGATAAAAACGAAATTATTTCTCAATTTCTTAAACGTAAAGGGATTCCTCACAATATGCTCAATGCCAAAAATCACGAAAAAGAAGCAGAATTTATAGCTGATGCAGGCGGAAAAGGAATAGTAACAGTTGCTACCAATATGGCAGGAAGAGGAGTAGATATTATTTTAGGCGGTGTTCCTACCGAGCAAGAAAAATGGGAGAAGGCGCATAAAGAAGTTGTAAGTTTAGGAGGACTGCATGTTATTGGAACAGAACGGCACGAGTCCCGCCGCATAGACAACCAGTTAAGAGGCCGCTCCGGTAGACAAGGCGATCCGGGCAGTTCACATTTTTTTGTGTCATTGGAAGATGAAATTATGCGGCTTTTTGGCGGAGACAGAATTGCTTCTCTTATGACTATGTTTAAGCTGCCGGAAGATCAACCGCTGACACATCCGATAGTTTCACGGGCGATTGAGCAGGCCCAAAGCAAGGTGGAAGGGTTTAATTTTGATATTCGAAAACATCTGGTGGAATATGACGATGTGATGAACAAACAGAGGCAAATTGTTTATGCTCTAAGACGCCGGGTTTTGGAAAAAAGCGAAGACTTGAAAGAAAAAATTTTAGAAAAGATCAAACAGGAAATAGCAGCTATTGTTAGCATGCATGCGGGCGATTCTATTTCAGAAAATGGCTTTATGACGATTGCGCGCGAGTTTGCCACTATTATTCCTTTTGATGAAAATTCACAACAGCAGCTGCTTAAACAAATAGAACAAATGCCAAGCCAGGAAGAAATTACAAAGCTTTTGACAACTATCGCCCTGGATCTTTATGAGCAGCGGGAGAAGCAGGTTGGTGTTGAGGTGATGCGGCAAGTTGAGCAGTGGGTGATGCGGACTGTGATTGATACGCTATGGATGGAGCATCTGGATGCCATTGATGATTTACGCGAAGGCATTGGTCTTCGCGGCTACGCTCAAAAAGACCCCCTAGTAGAATACAAAAACGAGGCCTTTTCTATGTTTGAAAAGCTGGTTTCGGCGATTGATTCGGAAATAGCGCACAGAATTTATAAAATACAGGTTGCACAGCAACCAACACAGATTCACGCAGAACCAAACGCAGAACAACGCAGAAGTTCGGTTTCGAGTGGTTCAGTGTCAAGTTCTGAGTCGTTCAGTGGTCTAAAGAAGAAGCTGGGTCGTAATGACCCCTGCCACTGCGGCTCGGGCCTTAAATACAAGAAATGCGGGCTGATTAACGCCCCACAACATAAAGGATAATAAATATGGGAGCATATTTTGGAATGCTTGCTACTAAAACCAGTAACTCCGAAGGGTTGCTAGATGTTGTAAATGACTATTACCAAAGTGTTGGTTTATCACTCGTTGAAGAAAGAATTGGTGAGAGGTCAGGAAAATATGTTAGATCCCCTCGCAGCTACGCAAATCTTGCAGAATATGATACTTTTAATGCCGCGCAGTATGAGAAAATGAATCTCACTACTAATTTTGATTTTTATGATCGCCTCGAAGAAAATGAAGGATTATCAATATTTTTCTACCATCCAAGATTAGTAAAATACACAGTGAATATTAATTCAGCTCTTGGTTCATATATCTCTGAGAAATTGTCTACCACTGTCATAGAGTATTATCAATATGACATTGTCTGTCAGGTTATTTTGCGTGTTCATGAAAATGGTTGGCTAAAAGACCGGCTTTCTACGGCAGATTTAGAGATATATGATGCAGAAGGCTATTTTGAACAATATGAGAATAAAAAAGTTGAGAGTTACGGAGATATATTTACTATTATGGAACCATATTTTCAAAATTTTCGATTTAATCCGGAGGCAAGAGAGCTAGATTTTACAAATGAAAAGTCACGTAGACCAATGTATCTGAAAGGAAAACCGGAAGACGTTGAAAGCTTCATATTACAAAAACAACAAGTATTTTAGTCAAGAAATGGAAAAAATGTCATTATGATACCAATACTTAATCAAAGTTTATGGAGAGACGAAGCATTTAGCATTCTTCTTGCAGGAAAATCACCTCTGGAAATTATTCAACTTACGATGAAAGATGCAACACCTCCATTTCATTATTTGCTTCTTCATTATTGGATATCGCTTTTTGGTAATAGCGAAGTAGTGGTAAGAAGTCTTTCTTTTATTTTTCACATCCTTACAGTGGTAATAATATTTTTTATAGCAAGAAAACTAATAAAATCAACAATTACACAAATTCTTATATCAATTGCTGCTCTTCTTAACCCTTTTCTCTTGCAATATGCCTTTGAAGCACGAGCGTACAGTCTTTTAGCATTTCTAACAGTTCTGGCAGTTTATTTCACTCTCACAAAGAGAAATTTATTAGCAGGTATAGTTTTGGCACTAGCCATTTTTACTCATAATTTTGGAGTATTTAATTTTATTGCTTTTGCTATTTGGTGGTTTTATGTGAATAAAAACCAGCTAAAAATTAAAGAGGGATTAAAATTTTTAGGTTTTCCTGTACTTGCTATTCTTCTTTGGGGAAGCGTTATTTGGAATCAATGGATAAAAGTTACAGAAGGGTTTTGGATAACGCAGTCAACAAGCTCTATATTTCTACACTCTTTTGAGATGTATACCAAAGGCGATTTATCCTATTCTACACAACCTATGCTTTATGTGTTTTCCTTAATTCTTGTTTTTTTCGCCTTCTCCTATTGGATATGGAAAGAAAAAGATGAAGATACAAAAATTCCGTTATTATTTTTGGCTGTAGCTTTAATACCAACTCTTATTACTTATTTTATTTCAGCATTATTTACTCCTATTTACCACGAAAGATATCTCATTGCAACAGCCCCAACGCTTATTATGCTTATTGGTTATTCTTTGTATAAGCTTTATCACGCAAAGCCTAATTTACGTAACGTTCTTGTTGGTTTTATAGCTATTTACATAGTTTTACTTATCCAATCAAGCGAACAAATTATTGCTACAAGTACTAAACCGGCAATAAATTGGGGAGTTAATCAGATTCTTTCCAAGGCGCAGGATGGCGATGTGATTATTCCTCAAGACGCGATTAACTTTTTAGAAACAAAATATTATGCGCAAAGAAGCGGGAGAGATATGCCAGTTTTCGCATATGCACCAGACGGCAAAGTGCCTTTTTACATAGGCGCTGTTCTTTTCAAACCCCAGGAGATAATAACAGAAATGCCTAGAGATAAAAGAGTTTGGCAAATTAAGCCAGATGGCGGATATAAATTGTTAGGCTATTAATACTTCGGTGTTTAAATTTTAATTTTATAGCGTTTGAGGTAGGTTTTGCCGTTAGTTGAGCTGTAGCGTACTTCTAGTTTAGCGTTGGTGATATTGGTATGATAGCGGCAGACGTTTTTGGAGCAGGTGCCAAAGAGCAGTTCTCGCGTTGCACTACTGCCTGCCGAAGAGATTGTTCCTCCGGCCCCTTCTTGTTGTCCGTTTGTCTGGTAGGTAAGAGTATATGAAACAGAGGTGGCATTCTGCAAATTGCCAAATGAAATAGTCAATGCTTTTCTGTCGCTTCTGACTCTTGGTGATATACTAATGCCGCTGCCGGAAGACTTTGTTGAAGTACTAACTGTTTTTCCTTTGGCTTGTGGAAGAAGCTTTGCTTCTGTTGTGGCTGCGGATATTAAAAAGAAAAAGAATATAAATGTGAGGGTCCAAAACACCTTGAAAAATTCTTGCATAAAGATACTGTAACATATGTTATACTTAATTTACAAATGAACAAAAAAGTCCTTGTTGGATTTATTGCAGTGACTATTTTGGCCGGTGTTGTGGGCGGGTTTTTTATTTTCTCACAAACACAAAAAGTTTCCTCTCCCCTGCCGCTTGAAAATACCAAAGAGTCAAAAGAAACCGTTTTACCATCGGCAACGCTTAAGCAGTATAGTGATCCTGCCGGTTTCTCCTTCTCCTACCCCGACGATTTAAGCCTTTCTGTTAGCGATAATATAGATACCAGTACCTATGCCGATATAACACTTACATCCAAAAAGACCAACGGCACTATTAGAGTTATCGCAATAGATACTAAATTTGCTTCTGTTGGTGATTGGCTCAAGTCAACCAACGCCATAAGTAGTAAAGAAGTAACATTAGCCGGTTTCAAAGCTTCAGAAGTAAAGAAAGAAGACGGATTGCTTTTGACTGCAGTTGATAGCGGGGTATTATTTACTCTGGAAAGTTCTTTTGCCGGACAAGATCAGTTTTGGATCAATGTTTATAATAACATTCTCTCAAGCTTCTCCTTTAACAGCACGCAAGGGGTGTCGGACGTTGTTTTTGAAGGAGAAGAAACAGTTGAGTAAGCTCTTGACCAGTTGACAACGAAATACTTTCTGTGTACGCTAGTTATATATTATGCAAAAAGGTTTTACCTTCCCAGCCCTTTTGCTTTGGTTGCTCCTGGCAGCGGTTATTGGAGGCATACTTTTAATCATCACCAATGCCGTTAATCCAACTCTTCTTTCCAAAGCCATAAAACCAACTCCCAAACGAATAGCTATTATTACCGCTTCCGACTTACAGCTCACAGCTATAGATGGTGTCAAAGCCGGACTTTCAGAGCTGGGATATAAGGAAGGCATAAATGTTATATTTGATTTGAAAAATCCTAAGGGTGACCGCGAACTTACAAAAAAAATGGCAGCCGATATTGTTGCCTCAAAGCCAGATCTTATTGTGTCGGCTTCCACCACCGCCACAAAAGCAGTGCAGGAAGCAGTGAAAGGAACAAATATTCCGATTGTTTTTGTGGATGTAGGAACAGTTGCCGAATTAGGTATTTCCAATCTTCAACATCCCAGTGGAAATATAACCGGAGTAGGTACAGATTCAACAAGAATTGCCGGCAAACGAATGGAAATTTTAAAAGAAGTTGTACCTACGGCCAAGACCTTTGGAGTGCTTATCAACCCGAATCATGTGAGCTATGACGAAATCAAAAAGATTCATGAAGAAGCAGGAAAAGCCCTGGGAGTGACAGTGCGTTTTTATAACGTTACCAGCCGTGAAAAGCTTATATCTGTTTTAGCGGTTATTGCGTCAGAGCATCCGGATGGCGTTATGACAACCACCGAATCACTTCTCTCTTCCAACGCAGAACTTATTGCAAAACAGCTGGCTCTTGCTAAAATTCCTTCTATTGACTTTAACGAAGAAAAAGGAGTTAAAGCAGGATATCTTATGTTCTATGGCGTTGAGCGTTTTGACACCGGTAAGCAGGGGGCGCGATTAATTTCTAAAGTTCTCAAAAATGAGAGCCCAAACAAAATTCCTATTGAATTTACTGTAAAGTCAGAGCTTAATATCAATGCAACGCTAGCCAAATCAATGGGGCTTACTATACCGCAGTCTATTCTGCGCCGTGCAGACAAGATAATTTAAAAATTTAGTTTCATGAAATGTTTAAGTTTCATAGCATTGCCACTAAATTACTGTTTGAAACACTTCTAGTAGTTGGTGTTTCCCTTATTATTCTTAGTTTAGTTTGGATTAACTACGTCATACCGCAAAAAAGGCAAGACTTAGCCCAGATACAGCTTCATACGGCTATGCACGCCGCTGATATGATTAAAAACTTTGTTTTTTCCCGTCAAAAACAGCTAGAAACGCTTATTGACGTTGAGAGTTTCTTTGATTTACCAACGGGGAGAAAGAATGAACTAATAAATCTCATATTAAAAAATGACGGCGTTTTTAGTGAAATAGATTTTTTGGATAAAAATGGCCAAGAAATCACAAAAATTTCAAGGCTGCGTTTTTTTAACCCTGAAGAATATCAAAATAAATTTGATACGGAGCTTTTCCAAAAAACGTCACAAGGAGTTGCTATTATTACTCCTGTATATTTTCGGGATTCAGTTCCCCACATTAGCATATCAATACCTGTTTATGATATTCGTCGTGTGTTTGCAGGAGCTATAAATGCGGAAATGAATCTAAGCAGTTTATGGAATGCCTTTTCGGCAATTAAGCCAAGCGCAAATGGTTATGCTTATGTGGTGGGTAAGGATGGAATTCTTATTGCCCATCCGGATTTATCACAGGTGCTAAAACACGAAAATGTTTCCAGTCGTTTTTGTGTTGCCAAAGTACTGACAGAAATGAAGGAATGTAAAGGACTGGAAGAGGAAGCAGGCTACATAAACGAAAACAATATTGAAGTATTTGCCGCAGGCGTGCCGCTGGAAGAGCTCGGTTGGGCTGTTATGGTAGAAATACCCAAATCAGAGGCTCTTTCTTCCATAAATCAAATTATCAGATTCTCGGCTATTGTTATTACGCTAACTCTTTTTTGGGTAGTAGTTATCAGTATTTGGTACACGAGAAGAATTATTGTACCTATCAAACAGCTGGAAGAAGGAGCGCAAATAATAGGAAAAGGAAACCTTGATTATCGTTTAATGCTTAAAACCAACGACGAGATAGAGCAGGTGGCAAATTCCTTTAATCTGATGGCACGGCAGCTTAAAGATTTATATGCCACACTTGAAAAAAAAGTTGAAGAAAGAACTATTCAGCTCACAGAACAAAATAGACTTCTATCCGCGCTTCGTAGTTTAGATCAGGCAGTGTTATCCACGCTGGAGATAGAAGAATTAAGCCAAATAATAGTTGACCTTGTTTATAAAGAGTTAAAGTATATGTTTGGGACAATTGCTTTAATTACGCCGGATGGCCGGGGACTGCGCAGAATTGCCATGTCCAAAACGCAAAATGAAAAACTTGAACAGTCGCTTGAGATCGTACCGATTCCGTTTAAGAAACAGATTGTTCCAATGGATGCTACGGATAATATTTTAGTGAAGGCAATTTTGGAGAGAAAAAGTTTTGTTACAAATAAATTATATGATATACAAAAGGGACTTTTTCCTCCCGATGTTTCTGAAAAAATAGAGAAACTTTTGAATGTAAAAAAAATACATGTTTATCCGCTTGTTGCCAGGAAAAAAGCGCTTGGTATTATTTATTACGGATCAACATTGGAAAAGGAAGTTTCACAGCTTGAACTTACTATCATGGAGCAGTTTGCCAGCGAGGTTGCAGAAGCTCTTGATCATGCCCTTTTGTATCAAGATATCAAAAAAGATAGAGAAATAATATCGGCAGAGAGGAATAAATTGGCAGTTGCTCTCTCTGGTATTGTCGATGCTGTTGTCGGTGTTGACTTAAAAAACAATATCGTAATTTTTAATGCGGCGGCCGAGAGGCTTACTAATACTAGCGAAAAAGAGGCTCTGGGTAAGCCCTTAGATCAAATTTTAACACTTTTTGATGAGAAGCGGGAAATTCCGCCTTCCGAATACGCACCGATTAGACTGGATTCCTTCGAGGGAGTTATCTTTAACAAAAAAAATGTTAAGTTTGTTGTTAAGGATAAACAATCTGTTGTCAATGTAATTACAGGAAAGATAAAAGAAGGTATTAGTATTAATTTAGGGTCTATTTTGGTTTTTCATGATATTACCGAGGAGAAAAAGTTGGAAGAAATGAAGTTAGATTTTGTTTCTATGGCCGCCCATGAACTGCGGACGCCGCTTACCTCCCTTCGCGGCTACCTGTCTGTATTTATGGAAGAAAATAAAAAGATGTTTAATGACGAGCAGGCAATGTTTTTAAACAGGATGAATATTTCTGCTATCCAACTAACCAGTCTGGTTGAAAACCTGCTTAATGTATCAAGAATTGAGCGAGGAGTATTTACAATTAGTCTTGAGCCGATAGACTGGGTTTATGCAGCCCGAGAAATTGTTGATAACTTTCAAGGGCGGGCAAAAGATAGACAAATAAATCTTACGCTTCAAGAACCCAAAGAACCAATCCCAAAGATTTATGCCGACAAACTTCGTATAGACGAAGTATTAAGTAATCTTATTTCAAACGCAATTGCTTATACGAAACAAAATGGAAATGTTACTGTAGTTGTTGAAAAGAACGAAAGCGACATTGTAACTCACGTTGCCGATACCGGGCAGGGAATTCCTAAAGAAGCAATATCTCATCTTTTTACCAAATTCTTTAGGGTGTCAGGGGCGCTTGAGTCTGGCAGTAAAGGAACGGGCTTGGGCCTTTATATTTCCAAAGCGATTATTGATATGCATAATGGTAAAATATGGGTAGAGTCGCAAGTTGACCGCGGTTCAACGTTTAGCTTCTCCTTGCCGATAAAGTCGAAAGCGCAAAATGGACAAGAAAAAAAAGTATAAGATTTTACTGGTTGAAGATGATTTTTTTATCCGTGAGCTTTATGAGCGGGTCTTGCTAAAAGAAAATTTTGATGTGATAAGCGCTATTGATGGGGAAGAAGGGTTGGAAAAAGCCGCTTCTTGTCCGGATCTTATTTTACTTGATATTATGATGCCTAAATTTAATGGTATAGAGGTTCTTAAAAAGCTGAAAGCAGACTCTCAAACACAAAACATTCCTATTGTTCTTCTTACCAATCTTGGCCAGGAAAGCATTGTCAGAGAAGCGTTAAAAAGCGGAGCCCGCGGATATCTTATGAAAATGCGGCTCTCTCCCTATGATTTAGCGGGGAAAGTTCGGGAGTTTTTAGCAAATCCTAATGATAAGCCCGATTATCACAGCTTAAATCTTGACTGATTATATGGATACGGCTAAGAAAATTTTGCTTATAGAAGACGAAGAATTTATTCGCGATCTTTACAAAAGGCAGCTTAATCTAGCTAATCTTTCCGTTGATGCGGCGGCAAATTGGAAAGAAGGATTAGAATTACTCAATAAAACTTCTTACGTTCTTATCTTGCTTGATATTATGCTTCCTTCCACCAATGGAATTGAAATTTTAAAGCAAATAAAAGAAAATGCCAAAACCAAAGACATTCCGGTAGTATTACTTACCAATTTAGGACAAGATGAGGTAATGAAAGAAGCCTTTAGGCTTGGGGCAAAAGCATATATCATTAAGGCTTTGCATACTCCCGATGAGATAGTAGAAAAGATTAAAAAATTTCTCGCTGGCGACTTCACGCCACAAAATACCCGCGAGTAAAAAGAGCTACAAAAACAAACTGAAGAACAAGAAATATAGCAATTGTTGCCCAAAATAATTTTTTAGATCTGTTTGTTAAAAGGGCTAAAGCAATAAAGGCAGGAAAGGTATGGAGTATATATCTTGGCATTCCTTGAAAAGTACCGGTTAAGGCGGGAATAAGAAATGTCAAAAGCATCAGTAAGCCATACGATACCCTGGTCTTTTTAAAAACATACCAAGTAAGTAAAAAATAAAGTATGGTCGAGACAAACTCAACTATCGCTATGAAGTAGATAATGTTTATTTGAGTGGTGGTGAAGATTTTGAAATAGCGATAAACTACTTGCAGGGGGATCACAAGCTTCGACTGCCCCCATTCAACCATTGCCTTTTGAAAAAGAAAAAAGTCGCCAAAATTTATTTGCAAATACACTCCGTAACCAATAATTCCCAATGGAATTAATAAAATAAAAAATGCTTTATCCCTAAAGAACCTACTAATAATAATCTTCCATCTTCCATCTTCCATCTTCCATTTATGTTGCGCGTACCACTCCAAAAGAAGTACCGGTAAAAGCACTATGCCGATAAGTCTGTTTAGTCCGGCCAAAAACCCAAAAATTCCCGCCAAAAACCAATTTTTCTTGCGGGCGGCATAAAAACTTACCACGGAAAGAAGCAAATATAGAGAATCGGCATATACAGAAGTATAATAAAAAGTCAGCGGAAAAAATAAAAGAAAAACAATGCTTCGGAAAGCCACTGTTTTCTTAAAATCCAAAAGGATAATTTTATACACGAAGAAAAGCGATAGTAAAAATGAAATATAGGAGATAACAAGACCTACCTGAAGAGTTTGAAGAAATGTCACGCTTTTAATAATTGAAATGAAAAGCGGATAAAGCGGAAAAAAGGCATAATTGGGATATTGGTAGCCGGAATTGGCAATCGAAACATAATGTACGCCGTCAAAATTTCCCCATATCCATTGCAGATAGGGAAGCCCAATGGAAGAGTTTGCCGCAGTTGAGATGTTTTGAAAAGGGAGAAGATCTACTGCCAATAGGGCAAAAACAAAAAGCAGTACTCGCGAAACGATAAAACTGGCAGTAATCTTCTTGAACATTCATATCGAAAGTAGCATAATAAGCTGTAAAAGTAAAGCGCATGGAGATTTCAGAGTATAAAAATATTTTTGAGAACGAAGAATACCATTTTTTCTACGTTGCCAACAGTCAACTTATTCATACGCTTGCAGCGAATGCTCTCTGTTTTAAACAAAAGAAAATCCGGATTCTTGACGCTGGATGCGGGACAGGATTTCTGGCAAAGAAATTAGAGAAACTAGGAAAAGTTGTGGGCGTTGATATAAGCTCTCATGCACTCCACTTTGCAAAAAAACGAGCTATTGAAGTAAGAAAAGCATCTGTTGAAAAGTTACCTTTTAAAAAAAATGCATTTGATTTGGTAGTTTCTGTAGACGTGATTTATCATAAAGATGTCCTTGACGATAAAAAAGCATTAAAAGAGTTTTTTCGCGTGTTGAAAAGAAAGGGAACACTCATCCTTCGAGTTCCCGCAAATAAATGGTTAAGGCTTTCTCATGATAAATTTGTCCATACAAGACAAAGATATAGTAAAGAAGAGCTTATGACTACTATTACATCGGCAGGATTTGTAATTGAAAAGTTAACTTTTGTGAATGGATTTCTTTTACCACTCGCTGTCATTCGTTATGTTCTTGAGAGGATGAGGCCTAAACAGAAGGCATCCTCTGTTGTTACGCGATTGCCATGGTTATTCAATAAGGCTTTGTTAATCTTGCTGCTTTTAGAAAATAAGCTCGTCCTTTCTACGGGATTGCCTTTTGGATTAGGCTTGCTGGCAGTATGTAGGAAAAGTAAATGATAGTGTATAATTGCAGGGATGAAAAAGCTTTCAAGTCTTTCTGTTGTCTTTCCCTGTTACAACGACCAGCGGGCAATTGAAGAAATAGTGAAAAGGGTGGCAAAAGTTCTTCCGGTCGTTGCCTCATCATACGAAATTATCGTTGTTGATGATGGCAGCAGTGATAATTCAAAAGAAATTTTAGAAAAAGCGGGGCAAACCACGTCTTCGTTGCGAGTAATTACACACAAGCAAAATTTAGGCTACGGTGCCGCCTTGGCAAACGGATTTAAGGAAGCGTCAAAAGAGTTTATTTTTTATACCGATGGTGACGGGCAATATGATGTCGGGGAATTAAAAAATCTAGTTTCAGCTTTTGATAGCACAACTGACATGGTTAGTGGCTTTAAGCTTAGCCGCTCTGACCCGTGGTTTAGAAAAATTATTGGAGCAGTCTATAACCAATTTGTTAAATTTGCATTTCAACTTAAAGTAAAAGATGTAGATTGCGACTTCCGACTCTTTCGCAGAAAAATTTTGACTGGTATAAAGTTTCAGACAAAAAGCGGGGCTTTCGACGTGGAATTTATTAAAAAACTACAAAATGCAAATGCGCGAATAAAAGAAATTGGAATACATCATTATCCCCGCAAGTTTGGGCAATCGCAATTTTTTAGCCCGTTAAGAATCATAAGAAGTCTTTGGGATGTAATAGTGTTGCGATTTAATATATGAACATTCCTTTTGTTAATCTAGTCAAACAATACCAGAATAATAAGAAAAAGATTGACGCGGCATTGTTTTCGGTCTTTGCAAAGGGTAACTTTATTTTGGGTTCGCAGGTTAACTCCTTTGAAAAAGAGTTTGCTGCGTATCTTGGGGTTAACTTTGCAATAGGAGTGGCATCCGGTACTGACGCCTTAATTCTTTCTCTTAAGGCGCTGGGAATTAAGAAAGGTGACGAAGTGATTATTCCCGCCAACAGCTATCCCACTGCCTTTGCCGTGGCGGCAACGGGTGCAAAAATAAGGTTAGTTGATGTTGATGAAAAAACATATAATATTGATACGGACCAAATAGAACAGGCCATTACCAGTAAAACGCGGGTTATTATTCCGGTTCATCTTTATGGCCTTTCTTGTGATATGGGTTCCATCGTTAAAATAGCCAAAAAATATCGGTTAACGATTATCGAGGATGCGGCACAGGCGCATGGGGCTTCGTATCAAGGCAGCAAGGTGGGGACAATTGGCGATATCGGCTGTTTTAGCTTCTACCCCACTAAAAACTTGGGTGGTTTTGGCGACGGAGGAATGGTAGTGACCAATGATAAGAAGATTGCAGAAACTGTAAGACAACTGCGTAGCTATGGGGAAATACGCCGTTACGAAAGCGTTTTACTGGGAGTTAATAGTAGGTTGGATGAGCTGCAGGCGGCTGTTTTGCGGGTGAAGCTTAAGAAACTTGACGACTATAACAAGAAGCGAATAAACATCGCCAAAGAGTATTGCCAACTTCTTAAAGATATTCCTGTTGCCTTGCCCCAGTTTTTTGACGATGGAAGCTGCGTCTATCACCTGTTTGTTGTGGCAACAAAAAAAAGAGATGCCTTGGCTAATTTCCTTGGAAAAAATGGTATAACCACAGAAGTCCGCTACCCAACCCCAGTTCATCTAGTTGGGTCATTTAAACATCTAGGTTACAGAAAGGGAGATTTTCCGCAGGCAGAAGCCGCTGCTTTGGAAAGTCTTGCTTTACCGTGCTATCCGGAGTTGACAAAAAAAGAAATAAAAAGAATTTGCTATCTTGTTAAAACTTTTTTCAGCATGTAAAATATTTTTTATGCAACTGGATTTTCTCACATATAATAATCAAAAAAATATTATTGAAGATGTAAAGCTTCATAAGCTGATAATTCACAGAGACCATAGAGGCATGCTGATGGAAACGCTTAAAGAGGACTGGTCGGATGTTTTTGAAAGACTAAAGCACCAGTTTGGGCAAAGCTATTTTTCGATAACCAATCCCGGCTTTGCCCGAGATGAGGATAAATGGCACTTACACCCGACTAAACAAACAGATAGATTTATTGTCATCAAAGGCAGCGCGGTGGTAGCTCTTTACGATGCGCGGGAAGAGGCAAAAACTTTTCAAACGCTCAATTTATTTTTAATGGGAGAGAAAAATGGCGATGACGATCAATATCTTCTTTTTATTCCCAAAAGAGTACTGCACGCATTCTGCACCGTAGGAAATGAACCTTGTTATTTAGTGAGTTACCCCGATTGCCTGTACGATCCGGTCGAAGAGGGGCGAGTACCGTTTTCGCAAGCCGGTGTTAGTTTTCCCGATGGCACGGCTTTTTCCTGGGATACCATTTGTCAACAGTTTAACAGCTAACGATTACTCTATTACCTCAACTACTCCTTCTTGAGCCGCGTCTAAGTGATTGTGATAGTTATAAGTTCCCGCCTTATCAAACACCAGCGATACAGTTTGCCCGGCTACAATATTATCTAGATTAAGCGGTGGATAAACTTGGTGTGTTGGATGTACTGCCGAGCTGACATTTGTTAAATCACCGCTATCGTTTTTCCAGATAACTTTTGTTCCTATTTTAATGGTGATAGTTTTGGGTTCAAAACCAGACTTTGTTATGATAATAGTTGTTTCTTTAGGTGTTATTTGTACTACGGGTGTTGTTGTCTGCGCTGGACCCTTAAAAAGAATAACGCCGGCTATTACTACAACAATTGCAATAACTGCCAGAATAATTTTATTCATGCTTTTCACCTACCTTTTTTTTAGTATACACCCTACTGGCTATCTTCGCCAAGACCCGTAGCCGGAATCTGAAAGCCGCTTTTTTCCGATACAACTTGGAACTGAACAGTAATTTCTTTACCCTGCTCATCTTTTACCAACTCATCAGGTCCGGGAAGTTCAAAATTACCGTCGCCGTTGTCGCTATAAAGTTTGGCAAAAAGACTTTCTCCAATTTGTGTTTTTCTAGATAAAGAGATGGTGATATTTTCCTGTGTGCCGGCAGTTAAAAGCTGACTTACGCCCAAAATCTCTCCCGTTTGCCCGTTTTTATTTTCAAAAATGGCAACAAATCCTGATTTTTTAAGTGTTACAGAATCAATCACCGCAGTTTTGGCAGGTGTATGGTTGGCTACCGCTAGCGTTTCTTCATTATTTATTGCAGTAGGAGTGGGCGTTGATACTGTTTGAGTAAGCTGGCCTATTTGCGGCAGTTTGTTTCGCACAACCGCAAAGGCGATAAATACCAGAATAACAACGATAATTCCAACTACTAAATATGTATTTTTCACAAAATCACCCCCTCCAGGCAGGTAGTATTGGGTCATAAGGATAGCACAAAAAGGCAAAAAAGTGAAATTTTGGCAACTATGATATACTAAAATTAATTATATATGGAGAATAATGGGTTTAAAGAAAAGGCAAAACTGGTTCGTAAATGGTGTTTGATCTCCACTACAGAGGCAGGGAGCGGACACCCCACATCGTGTCTTTCGGCAGCGGATTTGGTGACAGTTCTATTCGATAAATACTTAACAAAAGATGATCATTTTGTTCTTTCCAAAGGACACGCCGCGCCTCTTTTGTATACTGCTTATGCTTTAGCCGGCGCTTTTCCATTAAAACATCTATTAACGCTTAGAAAATTTACCAGCGAACTGGAAGGACACCCCAGCCCGCGCCTACCATTCGTTGAGGCGGCAACAGGATCTTTAGGTCAGGGATTATCAATTGGGGCGGGTATCGCGCTCTCTTTTAAGAAAGATGGAATTAAAAGTAAGGCATATGTTCTTTTGGGTGATGGTGAGTTGGCGGAGGGGTCGGTTTGGGAAGCGGCAAATTTTGCCTCTTACTACAGCTTAAATAATCTTGTTGCTCTTGTGGATGTCAACCGGCTTGGACAAAGTCAGGAGACAATGTTTGGAGATAAGATTAATGAATATCAAAAGCGCTTTTTGGCATTTGGATGGGAAACGGCAGTTATTGACGGACATAATTTTGAAGAGATTATCAATGCTTTTGACCGCGCCAAAGTTTCACAAAAGCCTTTTGTAATTATTGCCAAAACAGTTAAAGGCAAAGGCGTTTCTTTTTTGGAAGATAAAGACGGCTGGCATGGTAAGACGCTTAAAAAAGAGGAGTTGGAAAAAGCCCTTGAGGAGTTGGGGGAGGTGGATGAAAGTTTGAGGTTTGGTTCAAAGAATATCCACCCCCGAGGAGTCCCCTTCGACTTCGCTCAGGGCAAGCTGGCCACCTCGGGGGTGACGCTTGACGGCTCCCCCGAGGTGAATTTTAAAATTGGTGATCAAGTGTCCACCCGTGAAGTTTATGGTCAGGTGCTGGCACAACTTGGCGAAAGTAATGATTTAATTTATTCCCTCGATGGCGATGTGAAAAACTCCACCTACTCGCAGAATTTCAAAAAGGCCCACTCGGAGCGTTTTATTGAATGTTTTATTGCCGAACAGAATATGGTGGGGGTAGCTATTGGCCTTTCCATTATTGGCAAAATTCCTTTTGTTTCCACTTTTGCCGCCTTTTTAACTCGAGCTTTTGACCAAATCAGAATGTCAGCCATATCCCGCGCCAATATAAAATTTGTCGGTTCTCACGCGGGAGTTTCCATTGGTGAGGATGGTCCTTCTCAAATGGGACTTGAAGATATAGCGCTGTTTGGAGCAATTCCCCAAAGCATAATTTTGCACCCGTCAGATGGCGTTTCTTGCGCCAAGCTTTTGCCCCAAATAGCAGACTATCAAGGTATTGCCTACCTGCGAACACTGCGTCCCAAAACACCTGTTTTGTACGATGAAGCAGAAGAATTTACTATTGGCGGCTCTAAAATTTTGCGGGAAAGCGAAAAAGATATTGCAGTTGTGGTAGCCGCAGGAATTACAGTACATGAAGCCCTTTTGGCCCACGAACAACTTGAAAAAGATGGCCTTCCGGTTGGCATTATTGATGCCTACAGCATTAAGCCTATTGACGCGGATACTATTATAAGGAAAGCCCGCGCCAGCCGCACAAAGACAGTAATTGTGGTGGAAGATCACTACTTTCATGGAGGACTTGGCGATATGGTGTTAAATGCGCTGTCCGGCCAAAATATTCGAGTTGTTAAATTGGCAGTGACTGAAGTTTCCCGTTCGGGAACCCCGCAAGAGCTTCTTGATGCGGCGGGAATTAGCGCCAAACACATTATAAAAGAGGTAAAAAGACTTCAATGACAAAGACAGAAGAGGTGATACAACACACCATCGATAAAAAAAGAGTGTTTATAGCGATTGTTATTATTGCTGTATTTATTGGTGTTGGGGGAGTATGGGCCAAAAATAATCTGCCAAAATTCTTGGCCGACAATGCAAAAAAAGAGATTTTACAAAAAGAAGGCGGCAAAGTTGAGGGCTTGGAAGATGTAAGAATTGAAGTTGACGGACAAAAACGGGAAGTGGCAAAACAGATAGATGCGATTAAAGAAAATATTATCAATCTTAAACCCGAAGATATCAAAGAACAGGAGCCGGTCAAGAAAATCTTAAGCGATTTAGATGAACTTAAAGATAAAGCCACAGAGAGCGCCAAAATATTTAATATCAAGGGAAATTTGTGCGAAGAAGCTAAGAAGAGGTTTTGCGAATGAATATTAAAAAATTCTTTAAGAAATCCGTTCCCAGCATTATTACGGGAGCGGCGGATAATGACCCGTCAGGTATTTCCACATATTCAATTGCCGGGGCCCAGTTTGGCTACGGACTCAATTGGCTAATGGTATTGGCCACGCCCATGCTTATTGCCGTGGAGGCCATGTGTGCAAGATTAGCAGATGTAAAGAAAAAGGGACTGGCGGCAATTATAAAAGAACATTACCCAAGGCCTGTTGTTTTTGTTTCGGTAGTTTTTTTGGTAGTTGCCAATATAGTCACAATAGGAGCTGATTTTTCGGGGATGTCTGCTGCGGTTAGTTTACTTACAGGCGCTGATTCGTTTCTCTACGTGTTGGTAATCGCGGCGATTATTTGGGCGATGATATTTTTTGCAAATTATAAACTGGTGCAAAAGTATCTTTTGTGGCTGGTATTGTTTTCCCTGGCCTATATTATTGCCGCGTTTTTGGCAAAACCAGATTGGTTTTCTGTAATTAAGCAAACATTTATACCGCAGATTATTCTAACTTACGGTTTCTTTGCGGCGAGTCTGGCTCTTCTTGGTACTACCATTACTCCGTATTTATTCTTTTGGCAAAGCAATGAAGAAATTGAAGAAAAGTTTCCAAAGAGATTACTTTTAAGCCGCGCAAAACAGGAAGATAAAATTGTGGCTCCCGGATTTATTGCCTCAAATGTTATTTCTATTTTTATTATGATTGCCACCGGCACTGTGCTTTATAGCCATGGTGTTACCGATATACGGGATGGAGCTCAAGCCGCCCGGGCGCTTGAACCGTTTGCGGGACAGTTTGCCAAACTTGTTTTTGCGATAGGGCTTTTGGGAGCAGGTTTTCTGGCCGTGCCGGTTTTAGTTACTACCACTGCCTATGCGGTGGCCGAAATGTTTGATTGGAGGGATAGTTTATCGGATAAAATAAATCGGGCCAAGGGATTTTATACGGTAATAGGTTTTTCTATTCTTATTGGTATCTTTATATCGCTTATTGGCATAGATCCAATAAAAGCATTATTTTATTCTCAGGTGCTGGCCGGAATTCTTGCTCCTTTTCTACTGCTTCTTATTTTGCTTCTTTGCAACAATAAGAAAATAATGGGAGTCTATACTAACAGGTGGTTTGATAATACCTTTGGATTTCTAGCTTTTTTCTTCATGGTTGCGGCTACCATCGGCCTCTTTTGGCAATTCTTCCACGCATAAAGTATAATTAGTAAACACACTATGGATGAATTAAAAGAACGTTTTTCAGCTTTGCTATCAAAGATAGATGTCAAAGAGAAAAAAAAGCGAGTAACACATCTTGAAACAGAAAGCAGTTCTTCTTCTTTTTGGCAGGACCATCAAGCCGCGGCGGCAAAAATGAAGGAATTGGCGGCTATTCAAAAAGAGATGGAAGAAATTGAAAGACTTAAGCTTTTAATTGATGAAGGTAGCGAGCGGGAGGCAAGTGAACTTTTGCAAAAGCTGGAAGTTTTTCTTTATCTGTCCGGACCATACGATCAAAGTAATGCCATTGTTTCTATTCATGCCGGCCAAGGTGGGGTGGAGGCGATGGATTGGGCAGAAATGCTTTTTCGGATGTATAGTCGGTTTTGTGATAAAAGAGGCTGGAAGATAGAAGTTATTGACCAAAGTATGGGGGATGAGGCGGGAATAAAAAGCGTTGTTTTTACTATTGGCGGACAGTATGCTTATGGCTATCTCAAAAATGAAGCGGGAGTGCACCGTTTAGTTCGTCAGTCGCCCTTTAATGCAGATAAGTTGCGCCAGACCTCTTTTGCCCAGGTGCTAGTTTTGCCGGAAATTACCGATACGCAAACAGTGGAAATAAGAGAAGACGATTTAGAATGGGATTTTTATCGAGCTTCATCTCATGGAGGACAAAATGTGCAAAAAGTCTCATCTGCCGTGCGGCTTAAACATAAGCCCACAGGCATTATTGTTACTTGCCAAACGGAGCGCTACCAAAATCAAAATAGAGAATATGCTCTTAAAATTTTGCGGGCAAAATTGTGGCAGTTGGCGGAGGATAAACGCCGCCAGGAAGAAATAGCGCTGCGTGGTGAGTATAAGACGCCCGGCTGGGGCAACCAAATCCGTTCCTATGTTCTCCACCCCTATCACATGGTCAAAGATCTACGGACTAATGCTGAAACCAGCAACACTGATGCGGTGCTTGATGGAGATTTAGACCTCTTTATCGAAGCAGAGTTGAGAACAAGTTAGAATAACGGATTTTTGAAATAATTTTCAGATTCCGAAGATCAAGGCGTTCCTAAATATTGACCAATTGTATTAACCATAGCTATGTAGCCATTAGGTTTTAGTATCCGAACAAAATTATCATGCCTGTTAAATTTAATATTAAGACCCGCATCAAAGACTTTATATCTATCTGCGAATTCTTCGTAAGGCACCACATTGCCACTTTCATCATGCGCCGCCTGCCAAAAACTTGTGAAAGCGTCAAGAACATTTCCGTTATGAAGTAAAATCCAATTCTCGACACCTATTCCGCCCATTCCTCCATCCTCAAGTTTTTTATAAGCATGCCCTTCTTTAAGAATCTTTTTCGCGAGTACTATATTGGCAAGAACATCATGATATGCGCCGTCACCTAAGGTAGCTCTAATAGAATCGAGTTTTTGAGCAATGGCATCACTGGATGCAAAAATTCCTTCATCAGACCGCTTACCTACTCCTATATCAACATCAAGGGTTTCTCCTTCAATAATTTGCGATCCCATACCACGTACCTGAATATAGTCTGTTTCTGAATGAGAAGCGTCTTGTTGCAATCTTAGAGTATTCTTAACAATGTCCGCAATTTCACCCAAACGCTTACTGTCATTTGGGTCGAGTTGCAAAGACATATCAAAATCATAATCCCCAGGCACATTACTTCCTCTGGCTGTTGATCCTGTATCAATCAACTCTGCACCATAAATGCTTGTATCAAATTCTCCTCTTAAAGCAACTCCTTGTAACGCCAGGGCATCTTTAAGTCTTTGTCTAATTTGACTTGATAATTCTATGACTTTAGCTCTATCTGTAGTGATATCTCCCACTAACTGATCCAGAGCTTTTCGAATTGGTTGATCTGCATCAACCCTTGTTACGCTAACTGGATTTGCGCTGTATTCACTTACACCATCAAAAGCCCTTCTGTACTCATCAAACTTTTCTGGTGTAAAAACAACACCCCCATTGCTATTACTTACCGGCATATACACGCCATTTTGGGCAATTGCTATAAAAAGATCATCTAGTCCTCTTGAGTCTAAAGCATTGGGTAGAACAAGCGCATCTATTTCAGTTGAGGCAAAACCAGTTCTTATACCAAAATGCCTTCCGCCCCCAGACGAAAAAGATTCGTATTGGTTTTGTTCTGTACCAAATTGCCCTCTGTCCTTTAATAACAAAAGCAAATTACCGTAACCTGTTGACATTGATGCATTTGTTGCACTTGCTACGCCATCAGTTAAATCTCCTTCTAGTATTAAACTTGTGTCTGAGTCATACGGAGTAGCATCAGATCCGGCAGATACACCAAGATATTCTCTGGCAACTGCACCCCGCTCTAATATTTTTCCTATATTACTTGAGTCCACTCCCTTAAATCTATCTCCGGCCTTTAACACAATTTTTCCTTCATTAGACTCTGCAAATTGTCTATTTCTCATGTCCGCCTCCGCTTTTGAACGATCCATAGCAGTCAAGACTTCTTCAATACTTGTTAACCCAAGAGGTCTTAAAAACATTTCCGAAAGCCTGTCAGTAAGTTTTTGGTCTGCGCGAACGCGGAAATTTCTCCTTAGCGCATCTGACCGTTCTTCTAAACTTAAATGTGAAGTAGTAGGAGAGGAGTCTATCTGCCTTGCTCTCCGCCTGCTTTCTATAGTCCTGCCAAACAAAGAAGAAGAATAAAGCATATCCATCTTATCGAAAAAATGTCCCAGCTGCTGCCTCTCTCTTTCACTAAGTACTGCAACTCCCTCCTGCTCCATTTTTGCAACTACAGCTTCCCCATCTCTTACTACCTCCAAATAATTGCGCAATTGAGGATTACCCGAAGCAACATTAATAGATAGAAGATCTTTATAAATTATTTCCCTGCGTTCTTTTGGGGTGGCAGTTCTCAATACAGGACTAAGATTGGTTCTAGTTGATAGGTCTCGTTCAAGAGTAGTACCTCCGACAGTATTTGGGTTATCGTAAATCGTTTCAAAAACCCTATATACTTTTCCAACCAAGGGCAGGTTATTTTTTTCGAATACACCAATTATTTCTTCTAATGCTTGAGTTGGATTATCAAGTTTCCAAAGTTGTCCAATAAGTTCTCTCTCAATTCTTTTTATTTCCGCCGAAGGAGAATTTCTAATCCTAGTTATTACTTCTGCCGCAACCCGGTACTTTTCGGCCTGATCGGCAGGAATATTAGGAAAATCCGGAGCCTCGCGAATTACCTCTTGCTTTAAATCATCAGGAAGAACCATCCATGTTGTAAGAACAGATCTTTCAGTATCATCATACTGCGACAACGTGTTTTCTGTTAAAAATTTTGGGAGATTTTGAGGATTTTTCTTAATAACAGCATCAATAAATGTTCTTGATGGTCTTCCGTCTATTAGTAGCTCTTGATAATTATCTGCCCATCGAACAAGATTTATTAAGTTGCTATCCATACTTTCTATATTTGCAAAACGCATTAAGTCTGCCATGACTCTATATCTATCTGCAACGTCGGGTTGCACATCAGGAAATGCAATTTCATCCGCAGCGAATCTTATTTGGAGCTCGTAAGGTAATTCTATCCAAACACCCAATGCATTACGGGAATCTCCTTCAAACGATTCCAGCATATCGGGGCGTAAAACAATGGATAATGCGCTTGGGTTTTTCAAGTCAATGAGTAATTTTGCTAATTCGACATTTGGTTTTCCCTCGGTAAAAAGATTATCGATATCTCCTTTGTATTCTCCAAGGACTCCATAGACTACTTGCATTTTCGCGTCCGAAATAAAATGCTCTTTCGGGAAAAAGTCACTTGATGAGATAATATCGCCAAGCTTACAAACTCTGTTTATGTCCTCATTGGTAACTATTGGCCTACGGTTTATATCATATTGTATGGATCCACCTATGCTTTCCTGTAAATCGTGCGGAAGCTTGAGACTTGCGTTAATCCATGCAGTCTTCCTATCTTGCGGAATTTCGTTTAAAAAACTAGACCCTATAAGGGGCATTCGAGAAACAGTCGCTACCCAATCAGTATCCCTAAACTTTTCAGGATCTAATGGAACTCCTGATTGTTTCAGAAGCTTTAAAGTATCACTATAGAAAGTAAATCTGCCTAATCTATGTAAATCATCGTACATAATATTGTATGTTGGAGGATTTATTATCCTTTTTTGCATATCGGGATCTATTATGTCGATAATGTCACGGGCTTTAAATAATTGAATCAGCAAAGGTTCAAGTCTTTGCTGGGAATATTCTCTATGATCAAATATATCGTGTTCGTAACGGAAGAAATCTCGAGGCTCAAGAGTAATACCCTTATCTTTTTGCAACCCGGCTATGAATTCCTGAAATTCTGGGCTTAGCAGTACTTTCTTTCTTTCCTCATTGAGTGCTAAGGATTTAAGTTCTTCAAGTTTTGAATCATTTGGATATGATGGTTGATGTTTAGCATCGAGCGAGGAGAATATAAAATTGTTGAGCGCGACTAAGTCTTGTCTTACTGGATATAATTCATCAGCAAGGCTTGCTGGAACACTTGAACCATTCATTTTCCGCAAAATTCGGGCAAATGTTTGTCTGTCTTGATCTTGCAAGATAGATTGGACAGAAGGTTCTCCTACAAATTGCAAAAGACGCTGACTAACCTCATTTTGTGTAAGAACAGGAGAATTATAAGTAGTCATATGACCTCCAAAAATCGGCCCGATTTTTATTCCTGCATTAAGTAACACAGTAAGGGGATTTAGTAAATTATCTTTTTCCAATGCGTTTAAGGAGTCAAGGTGAGAAAATCCTTGTTCTAAACCAGGGATACCGCCATTTTCTATAACTGCCGCAAGAAATGCAAGCTTATCCGGATTATGAATAAGCTCATTATACACAGGCAACTCTCCTACGTTTATATTTCGCCCTAGTATTCTTGCCAAAACGCCTGCTTTTTCAAAGAATTCCGTAGAGTAAGCCGAAAGATCGCCTTCTCTTGCAAGTTCTCTTAATTCATCCACCTGCGTTTTTTCATCGCCGTACCTATGGAGCTCCAATTTATTGTGTGGCACAGATGATACCCCCTCTATTATTGGAAGAATCGTTGCGAGATTCGGATCTTGTAATAATTCTATAAATTTGGTCCCCCCTGTAGGAGAATAAGGACCCTTTAAGTGATACGAGCGTAAAAGATGAGGATGAAATTCCTCATGTAGCCTAAGTGCTTCAATAAGCGGTATTGGATCAACTCCTGTTTCAAGAAGTTTTTTGATAACAGGAATATTATCTAAAGTTATATTGTATGGTGTATCTTTATACATGGTAAGTCTTAGTTTCCCCTTTTTTTTGTCAGAGTCATCAAAATAGGCATTTTTATAACCTTTTGCCCGCCATGCCGCAACGATCTTTACTCTTTCATCAGCAGAAATATTTGCCCTATATGTTGTGTTATTAAATTTAGTGTCAGTAAGTGTGGTTTCAAAGTATTCTACAAGGCGATTAAATTCTACAATATCTTTAATCCCTTGTCGTCTTGCTTCAAGTGCCAATAGCGTATGACGGGCTTTGTCTTGAAAAGTAAATACGCGGGTTTGTTCAGGAGTAGCAGGCGAAGGTTTTTCTTGAGGTGCATGTTTTTTTAAAACAGCAAAAGGATCTTTGCCAGCTTCTAATTGCACCTGTTCTAAGGCTTTTTGATATTCGGCTTCCGGGTCTAAGATTGCTGGTTTTTCCGGCGTTTCTACTAGTAATAAATCATCAGCAGAATTCGCATCAGATGGTTCTAGATCTGGAACAGCGGCAATTTCTGCCAAACCTGCATCTGGATCAGGATTAGGTGTTTCTCTTTTTGTTTTGGCTTTAATTCGTTCTAATAAGCCTTTTATTCTTTCTCCGATAGGTTTAGGTTCCACTTTTTGAGGAATTGATTGTTCTGGAGTGGGTGTTACTGGTAGATCTGGTGATGGTAATCCTGGCATATATTTATACTGCTTTTTCTTGTTTAGTAGTTGCTTGTTTTAGGACTTGAGTTGCTTCATCAATTTTACCGGATTTAATAAGTTTTTCTGCGTGTTTGGAAACAATTTTTTTCACTTCTTCCTCGTGATCTTGGACAACAGGAAGTACTGCCCGGGCCAGTTCTGTAAAATGATCATCAAGCGCGGGGGCGATTAGGTGGATTTGTTCAAGAGTGAGTGGAGGATGAAGTTTGTCCAGGACCATTCTGGCAATAGCTTTGGCGCGGTCTGCATCCATCTGGCCGTTTCTTAGTTTTTCCTCCATCACTGCCAGAATATCCAGTTCCAGCTTTTTGCGGTATTCTTCGGGATCCACAAATTTAGTATATACTTAATTTACTTGAGCTTGCAACTTTTTTACAGGGGTCTTGATAGATGGGTAGATAACTGATACAATGGAAACGTTTATGGAAGAGGTGCAAACATCATCGGCAATAAAAACACTTTTTAGCCAAAAGAATCTTTTAATTGGGGCAGTAGCAGTAGTACTTTTGGGTATTGGTACAGGTTACGTTGCCAGCGGTAAAGGAGGAGCCGCCTTGCCCGGCCAAAAAAAACTTTTACTGGAAGTAAAAGACGGATCACAAAAAGGTCAGGTCTACGGCTCATCAGATGAAAAATCGTTTAAAGATAGCGCGGAGGGGACTTTGGAAAAAGGAGGAGTGGATGGTGAAGGAAGCCATAAATTGATTCGGCCCGGAGGAGACAGCCAAACAGTCTACATTACTTCATCCATTATTAATCTTGACCAGTTTTCCGGCCGCAAAGTTAAGGTTTGGGGACAAACCTATAAAGCTCAAAAAGCCGGTTGGCTGATGGACGTAGGCAGAGTAGAAATAGTAGAGTAAACCAAAATCAAAGATGATTAAATTTGACAAGGTTGTCAAAAAGTTTGGTGGTACTTCTGCCCTTGATAATATTGACCTCGAAATAAATGATAAAGAATTTGTTTTTCTGACAGGCCCAACAGGGGCGGGGAAAACGACATTTTTTCGGCTCTTAATTCGAGATCTGTTACCAACCAGGGGTAAAGTTTTTGTTGGTGATTTAGACTTAGCAAAACTCCCTTCCCACAAAATTCCTTATCTTCGTAAAAAAATAGGCGTGGTTTTTCAGGATCTTAAACTGCTTTTGGATAGAACTATTTTTGAAAATATAGCCCTGCCTCTGGAAATAATAGGAAAAAAGCCCCCGGAAATAAAGAAACGGGTGGAGGAGCTCCTTTCCCAAGTTGGTTTAAGCGAGTTTGGAGAGCGATTTCCACTGGAGATTTCGGGTGGAGAACTGCAGAGGGTAAGTATTGCCCGGGCAATTGCCACAGAACCGCAAATACTTTTGGCAGACGAACCGACAGGCAATTTGGATATTGGCACCTCATGGGGTATCATGAAATTACTCTCCGAAATAAACGAACGGGGAACAACTATAATTATGGCCACACATAATATTGACATTGTCGCAACGCTTAAGAAAAGAAAGATTGTACTCGATAAAGGAAAGGTTACTAAAGATGAAAAGCGCAGTTAACGTTACCTGGCGCCATATTCGCCGTTCCCCCTATCAGGCACTGTCTGCCATTATTACCATGACTTCCACTTTTTTGGTGGTAATAATGTTTGCTTTGATTTTTCTAGGTTCAACGCTTTTACTTTCTCATCTTGAGTCGCTTCCTCAAGTAACGGCGTTTTTCAAAGATGAGGCAAAGCAGGAAAATATAGGTGCCTTAAAACAGCAGTTGGAAGCAAGCGGTAAAGCCGCCTCCTTTAAATTTGTGTCCAAAGATGAAGCTCTTAAAATTTACCGTGAACAAAATAAAAACGACAAATTGCTTTTGGAGCTGGTAACCGCTGAAATTTTACCGGCCTCTTTGGAAGTTTCGGCCCTTAAAGTAGGGGATTTGCCGCAGTTAGCAGAAATTATGAAAGCCTCTTCTGCTGTCGAGGACGTAGTTTTTGCCCGCGATGTAGTTGATAAACTGGCTAAGTTTATTGAAGGAACCCGTGTTATCACCACCGCTTTGGCAATACTGCTATTTATATCGCTTGTTTTTACCACCCTTTTTATTATCAGTCTTCGCGTTTTTGTACATAAAGACGAAATTGAAACAATGCGGCTGTTGGGGGCTGGAAGGTGGAAAATTTTCTGGCCGTTTCTTTTGGAAGGGATTTTTTACGGAGTTTTCTCGGCCACCTTTTCCGGAATTGCGGCTTTTTTTACAACACCATTAGTTGCCTCTTTTTATCAGGACATCTTCTTGGGTGTTTTAACTCTGCCTATTCCGGTTGCCATTTATCTTATCGTGGTGGGAAGCGGAATTTTACTGGGTATTCTGGCCAGCTTCATCGGTGGATACATTGCGGTAAATAGATATATCAAAGTTTAAATGCGATTTATTAAAGCACTTTTTGCCCTCTTCGTTCTTGCGTCATTAATTATTATTGCTTCCCACACAATTTTTGCTCAAACAGCAGCGGAGAGACTTAAGCTGAAAGAAGCGGAAATTAAAGAACTGGAAAATAAAGTAGTAGAACTTAATAAGCAGGGAAAAACTCTGGCTCTTCAGATTTCGTTGATGAACAACCAGATTAAGCTGACCGAACTTCGCATCGAATCAACGAAACAACTCATCGCAAAATTAGAAGAAGATATTACTTTGCTGGGGGGGAAAGTTGATATATTGGAGAAGCGCCTCAAAGAAGTTTCCGAAATCCTGCTTGCCAGGATTATAGTTTCCTACAAAGTTGGTAATGTTAATGCGGTACAGCTTGTTTTTACTTCCAATGGTTTTGCTGACTACATAAGCCGCGCCAAATATATTCAGGTGGCCCAGGAACACGATAGAAAGCTTCTTTTTGAGATGGAGCAGACAAAGCGCAATTACAACAACCAAAAAGATGTGTTTAAGACTAAACAGGATGAGCAGGAGAAGCTTGCAGCACAGTTGGAAGGCTTAAGCCGCGATTTAGCCCAGCAGAAAAAAGACAAAGAGGCGCTGTTGGAGGTTACCCGAAACGACGAGAAGCGTTACCAACAGCTCTTGGCGGCAGCAAAAGCAGACTTAGCTTCTATACAACGTGCTCTTTCTGCAATTGGTGCAAAAATAGGGAACGTAAAGAAAGGGGATATTATTGCTTCAGCTGGAAATACAGGGTGTTCAACAGGCCCCCATCTTCACTTCGAAGTTTATGAGAAAGCCAAAGTTGAGGGAGGTAAAGTTGTTGATAAAGATACAGGAGAACCTATACGGTTTAAAACCGCTGAACATTTAGTTAATCCTCTTGGATATATTGACAGTGGCCAGTTTCAACACCCGCTACCTGGAAGTATTATTACGACCAGTTTCAAAGCACAGTACCTTTTAGGAATTCACACAGGTATAGACTTTGCATATCTCTATAGCGATCGTATCACGCAGGGCCAACCAATATTTGCTGCTAGTGATGGGGTTGCTTACCTTGCACTAGATTCGGAATTGTGCAAAGGATTTGAAAGCAATGGAGTAGGGAAAGGTATAGTAGTCGATCATCAGAATGGGTTAGTCACTCTCTATTGGCACATACCTTAATGACGGGCTAAATTGATGAATCAACTTATTAAAATAAATAGCCTGATTTTTCTATTTATATTAATTTTATTCGCGATAAAAACCCCAGCTTATGCAGTTACCGTAACAATTACGAGCGCTCCCTCACCTGTTGCAATTAATGAAGAATTTAACGTTTCCTTTGCGGCGACTGATTTGGAAATAAATACACAATATTATGGGAAAATCCGGCTTGGTACAAATAATACATATACAAAAGGAGAGACGAAAAATGGGGATACATGGTTGGGCGATACTTCTTCATGGACAAGTTTCCCGACGTTTACTACTGACAGCTCTGGTAGTCTTAATGCAACTATTATTGGTCGGGCAAAGAGTACTGCTGAAGTAGGAACAAATCAACTTTTTGTTCGGCTTAGAAAAGTTGGTAGCAGTACAAACGTTAGTCCCGATGGTGAGACAACGATTAACATCACAGAAACTGTCGTTCCCACCCCCACTCCCACCTCAACTCCCATCCCAACCCCTACCTCTTCTCCCACTAATACCCCCACTCCAATAAAAACTCCAACGCCGACGGCGGCCAAGAGTCCGACAGCCACACCCACTCCAAAACCAACACCTACGCCAACATTAACCGCATCAACCCCGACTACAGCAAAAGCAGAAACGTTGGCGCTGGGCGAAGTTTTATCGAATAAGGTGTCATCGGAAAGTCCGGAAATTAATCTGGCAACTTTGGCGGCAAGTGAGACGCCGCAAGAATCTTCGCCAACAGCAGTGGTGGCGGGAGAAAAAGTAAAAATTCCCCAAGCTCTAATATTTATTGTTGGCGGTTTTCTTTTAGCGGTCTCTGGTATAATCCTCATATGGAAAAAATATATATCAGCAAAAGCGCCTACGATACAACAAGACTAGGGGGAGAGTTTGCAAAAAAATTACAGGGCGGGGATGTTATTGCTCTCTATGGCGATTTGGGCAGCGGTAAGACCACTTTTGTGCAGGGGTTGGCAAGAGGGTTGGGAGTTAAACAGCGAATAATTTCGCCGACGTTCGTAATCATTAGACAATATAAAGCTTCACCTCCGAGGTGTAACGCTTTTTACCACATAGACTTATATAGAATTGATAGTGAGAGAGCGATTAAAGGATTGGGGTTGGAGGAGATAATTTCCGACCCGCAAAATATTGTAGCAATAGAATGGGCGGAGAAAATGGGTAATATGTTGCCAAAAAAAAGAATAGATATATATTTTGAATACGTAGATGAACACAAACGAAGAATTACCCGCTTCGCCCGCCGAAGGCGAGGTTCGCCAAGGGCGACAGCGAGGCGAGCAATCAAAAAAAGCAATTAAAATTATCAAGCAGGGCGGTATTGTGATTTTCCCCACCGATACTGCCTTTGGCGTGGGTTGCCGCATTGATAATCAGAAGGCGGTGGAGCGGTTGTTTCGTATTCGTAAAAGACCCAAAACGCAGGCCACGCCGGTTTTGGTTGATACGGTAAAAATGGCGCAAGATTATTTAATGCCAATTCCCAAAGAAGTTATTAGTCAACTTATTGAACCCTATTGGCCCGGTGCCCTTACTCTAATACTAGACTGTAATATAGTAAGGGTTCCCAGTCTTGTTCGCGGCGGAGGGAAAACTCTTGGCGTAAGAATTCCAAATCACCCAATTACCCGGGCAATAATTCGTGGTGTGGGTGTACCGATTTTGGGCCCATCGGCCAATTTTCATGGTGAAAAAACACCATACCAGATACAAGACCTTGACCCAAAATTTATAAAACTGGTAGATTTCGTTGTTGATGGCGAGTGTCCAGTAGGTCAACAATCAACAGTTATTGATTGTGCGAGCAAGCCATGGAAAATTATCCGTCAAGGAGCGTTAAAATTATGAACACTCTTCTTATTGATACTTCTAGTAATAAAGAAATTAGGGTTGGGTTAGTTATTGGCGAAAAAAAATATTTGATGAAAAGAAAGGTTGATTTTCAAAAAGCGCAGGTGGTATTACCTATGATTGATGAACTGCTTAAAAAACACCACCTTAAGCTTTCCCAGCTGGAAAAAATAGAGGTTAATTCAGGGCCTGGCTCATTCACCGGCATTAGAGTTGGCCTCTCCGTAGCCAACGCTCTCCGCTTCGCCCTGGGCATTTGAACTAATTAACTTTTGTTTCCTCACTCCTGTCTCTCCTCACTCCTGTCTCCGAGGTATAATATAGAGAAAAGAAGATTTATTTAGGATGACGCCAGCGATGCCAGAGTTTTTCTATAAGGAAACCGATGAAGTAATAGATTATGCTTGAGGAAAGGAAGAGAAAAAGATAGTCGGTAATAAAAAAATCGCCCTTTAATTTAACAGATAAAGGTCTCATAATATCTAATATATATGTGACAGGAGTTATTGACAAAATCCAACCAGGGAAATTAAACAAAAGAAAATAGCTTAAATTATCAGAAAATATACAGATGACATCGCATGGAAAATGATATAGCTTAGCCCATAAGGGAATCAACGACACCAATACTGTTTGTGTGCCTACAAATATTAAACCAAGGCGTGATGATTTAGACAAAAATTTCATATTTAATATTTAAAAAATAGAGTGCCTTTATTAGTTTCCAATTGCAACAACTTTAAGCCGTCAACAATTTGCTTTTCTTTTTTCTGCCCAACCTCTTTTTCAATGACTGTAGTACGGTCTTTTTTCTCATTCCACTTTGCTTTTAATTTACCTACTCCTTCGATTTTAATCTCCTGTTCTAACTCTTTGACCTCTTTTGTCTTCTTATCTAAAGCATAAGATACCTTAAAAGAATTGTCTATAGCAGTTGTGATTGCTCCGTTATAAATTAAGTTTTTAATGGAGATTTTTTCCGAGCGTTTACGATCTTTATCTTTAAGATTGATGACTAAAGTATTACCGGCAAAATCTGTCACTATAAAATTATCCTCATTAGTGTTAACTGCGGTTACACCACTTTCGTTATCGCTTCCGTTAGCTTTAAATTCTTGAGTTTGAGGGTCAAAGCTGATGTTCGCTTCTGGCGGGGTTTTATCGATTTTAACAGCGACATTTTGTATTTTTTCTTCATTCCCCGCTTTGTCAATAGAGCGAAATCGTATTGTTGCGGATTTATTAAGGGTAATAGGATCGGTATAAATTTGTGGACTGTTATTATCAAGACTATATTCTGTGGTGAGTATGCCGGAACCATTGGGACTATCTTGCGCTTGAAGAGTAAGAATTACATCAGAGCGGTACCAGCCATTTTGGCCGGCAGTTCCCCCAAACTCCGCCGCGGTGACAGGAGGCGTTGTATCAAATGCCTGATTACCCGATAGCTGGCTAGTGGCGCTGACGGATTTTTCAATAGTGCCATCGCCATTTGTATCTATTTGTAAGGAGGGAGCAGTATTACTATTAGTATCATAGTTTGTTTGAACAATGGTATTTGGAGTAACAGGTACGTCACGGTAGAGTGTACCCTTGATAAGGTTGTTATTATTGTAAGTTTGCAGTTTTAAATCAAATGTGCCATTATCGGTGCCTTTGATTTCAAAACGGTATTGACCGGAAAGAGGTAAAAAGACATATTTACTTTCGCCTGTTGTATCATAAAAGCTGCCGGGGATTTGCGTCTCAAATTCTCCGTTTGCGGTTGGGCCGGTATGCCTATTGGTACTATCATAAATATGAAGCTCAACCGGACTATGTGTAGAAACCGCAGTACCGCTGAAAGAAAAAGGAGTGGTAGCTACACCATTGGGTAGAGATTGATTATTAAGTAAACTGATAACCAGTGGCAAAGCAGGTTTTCCATTGCCTGTTTCCGTCAGCGCTCCATGCTCCTGGTTTACGTAGTAGATTTTATTAGTGCCGGCTAAAGAGGTTGCTCCATCAGTTAGAGAAGCGCTAAAAAGGGGTACTGTTTGATCCCCATTTATATAAAACTCTTCCTGCTCTTTTTTCTGCTGTCCCAGCCAATTGGTTTTAAGATAGGTATGAATTTGACCAAGTGTCGGTAGTCCTGATCCGGCAATTAAAACGGTATCAACGCCGTTGGTATTGGTAAAAGACGGATCAAGGATATTATGGAAATCGTTGGCTATATTAAAAACAGTGGCATTACGACCAAGATTAATAAGCCATGACTTTGTTTGGTCAAATGTTAAAGGTCCTGTGATAGCATTTTGATCCGTGTCGGCGTCGTCTCGTACCGGAAAAATATGATCAACGTCGCGGTTATCATAAAATTGATAATATGTTTTTGATGGAAGAAGCGAATATCCCCCGGGCATGTTTTGCAAAACATCTTTGACTTCTGATGGAGCGATAGACGGACACCCTATTTTGATATCCAATTTTAAACATATTCCTTCGTTGATGGCCTTGATAAATTTTACCGAGCCTAAATGAGGCGTTCCGAGCTGTATGAGTTTATTGACTTTTTGGGCTTTCTGGTTGTTACGGATATATTCCCGGGCCACCAACCCGCCCATGGAGTGGGCGACAATGTCAACTTTAGAAGCATGAGTAGAAGCTAAAATGGTGTTAATTTTGGTATCTAAAGACGACGAAGTTAAACTTAAATCTTTTCTCCAGTCATAGTTAAAAACAAATAAGTTTTCACCCAGTTTATAATCGTTTTGTTCAAAGAATGGAATAACCTGTCCATAGGAGCCGTCATACATTGTTTCGTTAAGACTAAGTGGGGCTTCTTCTGTTTGTCCATCTGGTTTTAATCTAAGAATATCAAAATAGTCATCATCTGTGGATAACGCAGCTTGGGGTATATTCACCCAAACCTTTTCACCAGCAGAATAAGTATGACTCCATGTTTCTCCATGGTCATCAGGGGCCGACCAGCGGACTTCTTCATTTGTCTTTAGCTCTGACCCTGCAACTCCGGGAATGAAGATAAGCGGTGGTTTAGTGGGTTCTGGAATATTTGTATTTACTAGATAAAGTGCGTTACTAAATGTATTAACGCCACAAACATCATAGAGACGGACGCTAACTTTATTCTCTCCAGGGAGGAAAAGATTTGTAAGATCTTTAGGTTGAAGTGGAATTAATACCACGCAGCCTACCTGATAAGAATTTGTGAAGGTTAATATTGACCCATTAGGTCGAATAACTTTAATTTCAACTGCATCGTCAACTAAGGTATTTCCCGTTCCATTGGGATTGAGACTCAACAAAATGTTTCCCATCTGATAATTAATGGTTAGGTCAGTGGTGAAAAACGTTGCTCCTCGGAACGGTGGTTGACTAGCTGGAATTCCCGTTGTTATGGTGTAAGGCATGACAGCGGCCCTAGCTAATTGAGGAAAAAAGAAGAATAGTAATAAAGAGAGAAAAAATGCTCTTAAGATTTTGACTAAAAGATTCATGTAATTCCATTGTAATATATTCTTTTTGTTTGTTACAATAGAGAAATGAGGATTGCGGTTTACTTTTTCATAGTTTTTTCAGTAGCATTTTCAATATTCACCTTGATAAGAATTTTATTAGCCTTTCAGCTCTTTGATTTCGTAAATGTCTATTATCCGTCAATTCAGGATATCTTGCATGGTCGTAATCTTTACGATAATCCTGCAACGGATGTAAATTATCCTCCAACAACCTTTCTTTTTCTTTTTCCGTTTGGACTTATTTCCATTGATATAGCCCAAAAAATCTGGACAATTTTATCTTTCAGCTCACTCGTTGGAACAATTTTTGTCATTCTGAAAGTAGCAACAAAAAGGTTTTCTCTGCTTACCTTTTTGCTTATTTACAGCTTTTCCATGCTATCGTTTCCAGTTAAATTTACTTTAGGTATGGGACAAGTTAATCTTATTCTCTTATTCTTGCTCTCACTCTGTTTCTTTTTTTATCAACGAAAACAATTTTATGTGGCTGGAATTTTACTTGGGGTTGCTTCTTCAATAAAACTAATACCGATTTTCCTTCTACTGTTTTTTATTCGTAAAAAAGCTTTTGGCGTTGTGGGTGCGTGTATTATTACATTTATATCTTTGGGAGTTTTTAGCATGTTTTTGTTTGGGGAAAGCTTGATTAGACAATACATTTTCGAGGTATTGCCAAACATTTCGACAGCAGGAAACAGCGCATATTATAATCAGGCCTTTACTGGATTTTTATCTCGGATAGCAGTACCAAATGACATTGCCAGGATTATTAACTATTCATTGTTGGGAGTACTGCTTTTTGTAAGTTTTATCTTGACAAATCCAAAGACACAAAACGCCTTAAGAGAACTTATGGAATACGGGATTTTTGTCACGGCGATACTTATTGGCGGCGGGCTTGCATGGCAACACCATTTTGTGCTGCTTATTATTCCCTATACAGCTCTGTTCTTGTTCATCAAATCCGAAAGAAGGTTATTACTTTTTTCGGTGCCCCTTCTTTCATATCTTCTGGTTGCATTTAACATTAAAAATCCAGAGGCGTTTTTGGGTATTTCTACAATTTTTTTATCCCATGTTCTTTATGGAACCATAGTTTTATATTTTCTTCTAGTAAATGCGTTGAGGTTAAAGAAATAATTGACTTTTAGGTCCTGCTTTGCCTATGATGGTAATAGGTATGATTTCATTCCTGCGCCATTTGTTTATACCGCACGATAGCAATAATTACCGCTCAAAACTTTTGCATCACAAAAGCCTTTTTGTACTGTTTTTGCTGGTGGTTATTTTTTCCTCATTTATCATATCTCTGCGCAAAACAGCACCGCAAGTGCTGGGCGTAGCCACCAATATTACCACGCAAGATCTGCTTGCCATTACTAATCAGAAAAGGGAGGAAAAGGGTTTAGCTCCGTTAACATTGAATAATGAGCTTGCCGTTGCCGCCTCAAGCAAAGCGCGAAATATGTTTGCCAAAGACTACTGGGCGCATAATGCGCCTGATGGAACAACTCCCTGGGCCTTTTTTCAGCTGGTTGGCTACAATTACATTTATGCCGGGGAGAATTTAGCCAAAGATTTTAATGACTCCACAGGGGTGGTAAATGCTTGGATGGCCAGCCCATCGCATCGGGAGAATATGTTAAGCGCCCGATACAATGAGATTGGATTTGCCGTGGTAAATGGGAAATTACATAATGAGGAAACAACGCTGGTGGTAGAACTGTTTGGTAAACAGCAAGGCTCTGTCGCGGCGGTACCAAAAACCAAGGTAAATCCACCGCTGGTGGCGGGAGTTACTAATACTCCTTTGATAGACAGTACAGCCCTTACTAAAAAAGTGTCTATATTTATACTGGCAATTCTTATATTAGCCTTTATTTTGGACATGATATATATCAAACGGCAAAAACTGGTGAGACTGGTTGGCCACAATGTTGATCACATTCTGTTTTTGGCCGGAGCAATTCTCTTTATCATTATTTTAGGAAAGGGAGTGATTCTTTAGCATGTTTTTTCCTAAAAATCACCTTATCCATTACCTTATTATTCTCGGTATTATTGCCTTGGGTATTGGTTCCGTTATTCTTTTGTCCGCAAATAAAAACTTGCAGTTAATTATGGTTTTGGCAGTATCTATTTTTTACCTTTGCTACGGCATTTTTCATCATTTTCTGGAACATGATGTTACTATCAAAATTGTGGTAGAATATGTGCTTATGACGCTTCTTGTTGTGGCGTTGTTTATCTTCGTGCGGGGAGGATTTTAATATGCTATGAAAGGTGTTATCTTAGCCGGTGGGCTAGCCACCAGACTTCGTCCGCTGACGCTTGTTACCAACAAGCATTTGCTGCCGATTTACAACAAGCCCATGATTTTTTATCCGCTGGAAGCAATGGCCAAAGCAGGTATTGCAGAAGTGCTTATTGTAACAGGCCCAAATCACGCAGGTTCATTTTTGAACCTTCTTAAGAGTGGTGATGAATTTGGTTTTAAGCTTTCATACGAAATTCAGCCGGAGGCAGGAGGAATCGCTCAAGGGATTGCCCTGGCAGAAACTTTTGCCGAGAAGGGAAAACTACTTGTTATTTTAGGCGACAATATCTTTTTTTATGACCTCAAGAATGCCGCCGAGGGATTTGTCAAAAAAGAGCAGGGGGCGAAAGTATTTGCCGTTGCGATGCCTACTGAGTCAGGACAGTATGGAGTGGTGGCAATAGATGAGACAAACAAGGTTTTGTCAATTGAAGAAAAACCGCTTAAGCCAAAATCAAATTTAGCCCAGACGGGAATTTATATGTATGACAATCGCGTGTTTGAATTTATTAAACAGCTTAAGCCTTCCAAAAGAAATGAACTGGAAGTGACAGATCTTAATAATTTTTATGTCAAAGAGGGAACCATGGAATGTGAGATATTGGATTTTTGGGTGGATGCAGGTACATCCTTTGATGAACTGCTTCGGGCAAATAATTTAGTGGCGCAAAAATTTAAAAACGGAGAGGTAAAAAGTTAATCAATGGTACATAAAACTTCGGTTATTTCAGAAAAAATTGTTTTTGGCGGAGAATTTTTAACGCTTTCCGAGCTTAAGCTTCGTTTATTAAGCGGTAAAATAGAAACACATCACAATGTCAAGCGTGTTCCTACAATAACGATCCTTCCGCTCACAGACAACAACGAGCTTTATCTTATTTCGCAGTACCGATACATGCATGATGAGGTAATGTTAGAAGCTATTGCCGGAACGGTACACCAGGGAGAAACGGCGCTTGCGGCGGCCAAAAGGGAACTTTTGGAAGAAGCCGGTATTGCCGCGAAACGATGGGATAAAATCTCTGATGTTATACTGGCCGGAAGCTATGTTAAAGCCAACTTTTCTATTTTTGTAGCCAGAATACTTACGCTTGGTGTGCCTTCGCCTGATGAGGATGAAGAAATAGAATTGGTAAAGATGCCCATTGAGGAAGGGGTGCAAAAAGTATTAAACGGAGAGATTAAGATTGCGTCGTGTATGCTTAGTATTCTTTTACTTGATAAAATGCAAAGAGAGGGGAAGCTGTGAAATTGTTAGTTAGCGGAGGAGCGGGATTTATAGGATCAAACTTTATTTTGTACTGGATGAAAAATCACCCGGAAGATTCGATTGCTAATTTAGATAAGCTCACTTATGCCGGCAACCTGGAAAATTTACGAGAAGTTGAAAATAATCCCCGTTATTCATTTATCAAAGGTGATATTTGTGATGCTGTTTGTGTTGATCTGGCAATGAAAGGAGTTGACGTAGTAGTTCATTTTGCGGCAGAGAGTCACGTGGACAGATCAATTACCGGGCCGGCAGTGTTTGTGATGACTAATGTGGTGGGTACACAAGTTTTATTGGATAGCGCGCTTAAGCATCAGATTAAACACTTTCATCACGTTTCTACAGATGAGGTTTACGGAAGCCTTGCACTAGCTGATCCGAATAAATTTAATGAACGAACAAATTATAACCCCAGAAGTCCATATTCAGCCAGTAAAGCAGGTTCCGATTATTTAGTTCGCGCATATTATGCCACATACGGTCTGCCTGTTACTATAACCAATTGCTCAAATAATTTTGGTCCATACCAATTTCCGGAAAAGCTTATTCCGCTCTCTATTACCAATATTTTAGAAGGAAAGAAAGCACCGGTATATGGTGATGGTTTATACGTTCGCGATTGGCTGTATGTTGAAGATCATTGTCGGGCAATTGAGCTAGTATTACAAAAAGGCAAGATTGGTGAAACCTACTGTGTGGGAGGTCTTACCGAAGATATCAACAATTTAACAGTGGTTAAGAAAATCCTGACCATTTTGGAACGAGGTGAGGAATTTATTGAATTTGTCAAAGACCGTCCGGGGCATGATCGAAGATATGCAATTGATTGCTCAAAAATAAAAAGCCAACTTGGCTGGCAGCCGCTTCATAATTTTGACGAGTGGCTATCTGCGACCGTTTTATGGTACAAAGAGAACCAAAATTGGTGGAAAAAGCTTAAACATGAACAGCATTAAAATCCTGGGTACGGGTTTGACGGGACTGGTCGGCTCACGCGTTGTGGAGCTCCTTTCGGATAAATACACATTTGAAAACATAAGTCGCGCGTCAGGCATTGACATTACAAATTATGATTCTGTAAGAGCGAAGATACAGGCTTCCAAGGCAGATATTATTTTGCACATGGCAGCTAAAACCGATGTTGACGGATGCGAGAAAGATAAGTCTTTGGGAGAAAATGGAGAAGCATGGCGAGTAAATGTTTTAGGTACTCAAAATATCGTTAAGGCTGCAAAAACCAGCGGGAAAAAGATTATCTATATTTCGACAGATTTTGTGTTCGATGGAACAAAAACTGTTTACAGTGAGGAGGATGTGCCGCATCCGACGAACTGGTATGGGCAGACAAAGCTAGAAGGGGAAAAAATAGTAAAGTCATCTGGCATACCATTTATTATTCTTAGAATTGCCTATCCCTACCGGGCAATATTTGGAAAAAAGAAAGATTTTGTGCGTGCTATAGCAGCCAGGCTTAAAGAAGAAAAGCCGATAAGCGTAGTTTATGATCAAGTTATGACGCCAACATTTATTGATGACATTGCACAAGCTCTTGATACGGTTATTCAAGCAAATGACGTTGGTATCTATCATGCTTGCGGAAGTCAGTTTGTAACTCCCTATGAAGCGGCAGTGGCAATTGCCAAAACATTCGGGTATGATATATCTTTAATTAGTAAAACAACTAGGGCAGAATATTTTAAGGATAAAGCGCCCAGAGGCTTTCGTTTAGCCCTGTCAAATGATAAAATACGAAAACTGGGTATACAAATGAAGACTTTTGATGAAGGTCTTTTAGAGGTTAAAAAACAACAAGCAGTATGACAATAACATTTATTGGACATGGCTACGTAGGACTTGTTACGGCCTCTGTTTTTGCCGATTTGGGCAATACAGTGTGGGTGATTGGGCACACGCAAAAAAAAATAGAGGACTTAAAAAAGGGCATTCTGCCAATTTATGAGCCGGGACTTGAGGAAATAGTAAAAAGAAATGTAAAAGCAAAAAGGCTTCTGTTTACTATTTCCTACGATGAGGCGATTGCCTCTTCCGATGCTGTTTTCATCGCTGTGGGGACTCCGCCGAAAGAGAATGGAGAGGCTAATTTATCTACTGTTTTTGAGGTAGCCGAAAAAATAGGCAAGCATTTAGATGGCTATACAGTGGTTGCGACCAAAAGTACGGTTCCCGTTGGTACAAATAGACAAATAAAAGAAATTATTACTAAAGTTATACCAAAAAAAGCTATCTTTGATGTTGCCTCGGTTCCCGAATTCTTGCGCGAAGGACAAGCTATTTCCGATACACTTGGTCCCGACAGAGTAGTTTTGGGTACCGAATCTAAAGCAGCCCAGGATTTACTTTTGGAATTGCATAAACCTATCAATAGTACGGTTGTTTTAACAGATATTGAAACTGCGGAAATGATTAAATATGCCTCAAACGCTTTTTTGGCAACCAAAATTTCATTTGCCAATGCTATAGCCCAACTTTCGGAAAAAACAGGAGCGGATGGACTGGCGGTTCTTAAAGCTGTAGGACTTGACAGACGAGTAGGAAGCAATTTTTTAGATCCGGGAGCCGGATACGGGGGAAGTTGTTTCCCCAAAGATGTGAAAGCCTTAATTGCCATTGCCAAACAACACGGTTACGACTTTAAACTCTTAAAAGAAGTAGAGGCTATAAATGTCGATGCTGTCTTGGCAATTACGCATAAAGTTAAAAAACTTTTGGGCAATTCCCTTAAAGGAAAAAAGATTGGTGTTTTGGGATTATCATTTAAACCCAACACTGACGACATGCGTGATGCCCCGTCTATTATTATTATCAATAAACTTTTGCAAAGCGGAGTAAAAGTCAAAGCATATGACCCCGTCGCCAGAAAAAATGCCATCAAACTTCTCCAAGGTGTAACTTTTACCACCGATTCGTATGAAACAGCAAAAGATTGCGATGCGCTTATTATTATGACCGAATGGAATGAATTTCGTCAGCTTGATTTGCAAAAAATAAAAAATATTATGAAAAACCCAATTCTTATTGACGGGCGAAACATCTACGATCCAAAAGAGGCAAAGAGGTTAGGATTTACCTACGCGGGAGTAGGAAGATAAAGTAATCATGTTCAGAAAAGTATTAATTACTGGAATTACCGGTTTTGCAGGAAGTTTTCTGGCAGAACATTTACTTGCACAAAAAGAATATATTATTAGCGGTACATATCTCACTTCTGCTAGTTTAGCAAATGTTGTTCATATAAAAAAAGACCTCAATTTGGTTTTGATAAATCTTTTGGATAAAGATAAGGTTTTTGAGCTTGTGTCGAAAATTAAGCCGGATTTAATATTCCATCTGGCTGCTCTTTCTTCGCCGTCAGATAGCTTCAAAAGCCCGGCAGAAACCATTACCAATAATGTGGCCGCACAAGTAAATCTGCTTGAAGCAGTTCGTCTAAAAAATCTTATAAACAGCAGAATTCTTATTACTTCTTCAGCCGACATCTACGGTGTTGTTTCGGAAAAAGATTTGCCAATTGATGAGAGTACGCCGTTTATGCCGGCAAACCCTTACGCGGTATCCAAAATTACCCAGGATTTTTTAGCTTTGCAGTACTTTATTTCTTATAAGCTCAATATTATTAGAGTGCGTCCCTTTAACCATATCGGACCCCGCCAAGCGCCCGGTTTTGTGGTATCCGATTTTGCCAAAAGAATTGCTCAAATAGAAACGGTTGCCGAAAAGCCAATACTTCGTGTTGGTAATCTCAATGCCAAACGTGATTTTACCGATGTCCGCGACATGGTAGACGCTTACATTTTAGCTTTGGAAAAAGGCAGTGTTGGAAGCGTCTATAATATTGGTTCGGGCAAAGCGTATTCAATAGAGGAAATACTTAATATTTTGCTTTCAATGGCAAAAGTAAAAATAACGGTGGAGGTAGATTCGAAACTTATTCGTCCAAGCGATACACCTAAACTTATTTGCAACAATAATAAATTTATGCAAACAACAGGTTGGAAGCCAACTATTCCAATAGAGCAAACGCTTAAAGACACGCTGGATTACTGGAGAAATATAGTTTAAAATAAAGATAGCAATTTCGTTATGAAAAAAGCACTAATTACCGGTATCACCGGACAGGACGGATCATATTTGGCAGAACTGCTTTTGTCTAAGGGATATCAAGTATTTGGTTTAACAAGAAGAACAAGCACTGTTAACAACGAGCGAATTGCCCATCTGGAGGAGAAAATACAGCTTGTACAAGGAGATTTACTTGATCAAAGTTCCCTTACTTCGGCTCTTATTGACACAAAACCCGATGAGGTTTATAACCTCGCCGCGCAGTCATTTGTAAAAACCTCATGGAACCAGCCGGTCTTAACCGGAGAATTTACCGCCTTGGGTGTTACCCGCATGCTCGAGGCCATTCGGGCAGTTAACCCCAAAATAAAATTCTATCAGGCGTCGTCGTCGGAAATGTTTGGTAAAGTTACAGAAACACCGCAAAGAGAAACTACCAGATTTTATCCGCGAAGTCCCTACGGTGTGGCAAAAGTATATGGTCACTATACCACAGTTAATTATAGAGAGAGCTACGATTTATTTGCGGCAAGCGGTATTCTTTTTAATCACGAATCGCCAAGAAGAGGGCTGGAGTTTGTAACACGAAAGATAAGCCATGGTGTGGCCCGAATAAGTCTGGGAAAGCAGAAAAAACTCATGCTTGGTAATTTGGAAGCAAAACGGGATTGGGGATTTGCCGGGGATTACGTGGAGGCAATGTGGCTAATGCTTCAACAAAAAAATGCAGACGATTATGTTATTGCCACCGGAGAAAACCACAGTGTACGGGAATTTGTGGAGCTGGCGTTTAAGGTGGTGGGTATTTCGGATTGGGAAAAATATATTGAAGCTAATAAACAAGAATATATGCGGCCGGCAGAAGTTGATTATCTTATTGGTGATTACAGTAAAGCCAGAAAGGTATTGGGCTGGAAAGCAAAAACTACCTTTTCCCAACTTGTGGAAATGATGGTAAAAGCAGATCTTGTTTTGGAAAAAAGGAGCAATAAATAAATTATGCAGGTAGTTTTGGTGGCGGGCGGAGGAGGATTTCTTGGTTCACATTTGTGCCACGCACTTCTTTTGAAAGGGTATCAAGTAATTTGCGTTGATAATTTTATTACCGGAGATAAGAAAAATATTGAACCTTTTCTTAACAATTCCCAGTTTACACTTATAGAAGAAGATATTACTGACCTTAAGTTCAAAATTCAAAGTTCAAAATTCAAAGTTGACTTCGTTTTTCACTTAGCCAGTCCGGCATCGCCCAATAAAAAAAGCCCGAGAAGTTACATAAATCATCCTATTGAAACACTGCTTGTCAACTCTCTCGGAACAAAAAATCTTTTGGAGTTAGCTAAAGAATACAGTGCCGTTTTTCTCTACGCGTCGTCTTCGGAAATTTACGGAAGTCCGCTTGTTTCTCCCCAAAACGAAGATTATCTTGGCAACGTAAGCTCTATTGGGCCGCGTTCGGTGTACGATGAGGGGAAGCGGTTTGGGGAGGCACTTACCATGGCGTATGTTCGAACACATAATATTAACGGGCGGATCGTTCGTATTTTTAATACTTATGGACCAAATATGCAAAGAGATGATGGTAGAGTAGTTTCAAACTTTATAATGCAAGCGCTGGAAAATAAATCAATTACAATTTACGGCAATGGCACCCAAACAAGAAGTTTTTGCTACATTGACGATATGGTCAGTGGGCTAATTGCGGCAATGTTTACCGACAATACCAAAGGAGAAGTTATAAATCTTGGAAATCCCGATGAACGAACCATTTTAGATTTAGCAATGCTTGTTAAAAAACTGACAAACTCTTCTTCAAAAATTGTATATGAAGAACTACCCAAAGATGACCCGCTTAATCGAAAGCCAGATATTACCCGCGCAAAAAAGCTTCTTTCCTTTCTGCCGAAAGTACCCATTGAAGAAGGCCTTGCAAAAACAATACAATACTTTAAGGAGACTTTATGAGGGTTGTTATCATTAATCCAACATATAACGAAAAAGGAAATATTGAGAAGCTCATTACTATTCTTGAAGAAGAAGTATTTCCTAAGATTAAAAATCATGAGATGCATATTGTGGTAGCAGACGATAATTCTCCAGATGGAACGGGAGAAATCGTTGAGGGTTTAATGAAAAAATATAAAAACCTCCATCTGAATCAAGGAGAAAAACAAGGATTAGGCGCAGCTTACGTACGGGCAATGAGATACGCAACTCAAAAACTTGATGCTGATATTATGTTTGAAATGGATGCAGATTTTTTCCATGATCCTGCAAAAATTCCAGAATTCCTTAAAAAAATTGATGAAGGATACGATATGGTAATTGGTACCAGGTATAGTGGTGGTGGTTCAATTCCTTCTAACTGGGGATTACACAGAAAAGCATTTTCAATTACTGCGAATCTCATTATACGAACAATTCTTATGATATTTCATATTCATGATTGGACAGGCGGGTATAGGGCTATGAGAAAAGAAGTTTTTATTAAAGAAGGCGAAGAATTAACAAAATACAAAGGATACACATTTCAAGTAGCATTTTTATATAAAGTAATCAAAGATGGATTCAAAGTTGGAGAAGTACCGTTTCATGCAACAGATAGAATTCTTGGCCGTTCAAAAATTGCACCACTTGAATATATAGTTAATCTTCTCAAATATGTGATTTACGCGCGGATATTGGAACTTAAACGATTTATTAAATTTTTAATTGTTGGAACGTCGGGATTTATTATTCAAATTTTTGTACAGGAGGTTGTTGTTAGAAGCGGTTCGGCTTATGCAATCGCTTTAATGATTAGTCCAATCGTGTTTGCCGTTACACGGCATCACGGCATATTGCCTCTGCGGGACGGAATTGGCGGTGGGTTTGGAGCAGAAGCGGCCATCATTTCTAATTTTATGTTTAATAATTTTTGGACATTTAATGATACGCAAAAGCTAAAGGAGCGGTCGCCGTTTATTGTGCGACTGTTAAAATTTAATTTCACCTCTATTGCCGCTATTTTGATACAGGCTTCTTCGATATGGTTTTTTGTAAGACTTTTTGGTGTTAATCTCTCTATTTTTTCCATAGACATACCTACCAGAATAGTTGTTGTTATTCCAACAATTATATTTATTATTATTCCTATAAATTTCCTCATTTATAATAAGATTATTTGGAAAACACAATACTTAAAACATGAAAAAAATCTTCGAGAATAAGAGTCGCCTTTTTTTATTTCTCATTCTTGTAGTTGCTTCTTTTCTTCGTTTGTATCGCATAGAAAGCTACATGACCTTTTTGGGTGATGAAGGTCGGGATGTTCTTATTGTTAAACATATTCTCGAAGGTGATCTTACTTTTCTTGGTCCTACAGCTTCGGTGGGAGGATTTTTCTTGGGTCCTATTTACTACTACTTCATGGTGCCGTTTCTGTGGTTGTTTGGGCTTAATCCGGTAGGTCCAGCTGTGATGGTGGCACTTTTTGGTATTGCCACGGTGTACCTTGTCTATCGCGTAGGGAAAGAATTTTTCGGCGAAAAGGCAGGATTTATAGCCAGCGCGTTATACGCTGTTTCGCCATTAGTTATTGCTTATTCCCGTTCTTCTTGGAATCCTAATCTGATGCCGTTTTTCTCGCTTTTGAGTATTTATATTACCTACAAAGCAGTTACTAGGAAATCGTGGCGGTTCCTCATGGCTTTGGGTGTTATTTTGGGTGTTACCATGCAACTACACTATCTGGCAATTTTTCTTTGTGTTGTTATCGTATTATATCTGGCAATTACTTCACTTAAAAAACCAGTTAATCTTATCAAGCAATACTTTCTAGTCTTTGCAGGTTTTTTAATCGGCTTTTCACCCTTTTTGGTCTTTGAAGTACGTCACGGTTTTCCAAATATAACAACCATTGTTCGCTTTATGTTTGGTTCAACCGGCGAAACCGGATTTCTTGGCGAGAATTTTTTTCCTATCCTAGGCGATGTATTTTTTCGGCTTTTCGGAAGACTTATTACCAGATTCCCGCCGCCGGAGCAAGTAGGTCTTCGGGAAAATGTCCATATTGCACTTTGGTATTACGCCACAGCACTTCTTGGCGTGGTGAGCGTTGGGTTTCTTTTATCAAAACTCAAAAAATATCTAATTCTAGTTCTCTGGTTTTCTAGTGGTATCATACTTTTTGGTTTTTACAAAAAACCGATTTATGATTACTACTTTGGTTTTATGTTTCCCTTGCCGTTTCTACTTGTTGGTAACGTGCTGTCAAAATTTTATGAAGCAAAAAAACTTGCAATGGCGGGCAAAGCTTTGGCAATTGGTATTTTTCTAGCGCTTTTTCTTTATAATCTTGACGGTATACCTTTTAAACATTCGCCAAACAGACAGCTTGCACAAGTGCGAGCAATAAGCGAATTTGTCTTGGAAAAAGCGCAAGGTAAACCTTTTAACTTTGCCCTTTTAACCCTTGGTAATTCTGATCATGGGTATCGCTATTTCTTTGAACTGGCAGCTAATTCGCCGGTTACCATTGAAAATGAGATAAATGATCAGGCAAGAAAAACAGTCACAGACCAGTTGCTTATCGTCTGCGAAGATCCCAACTGCAAACCACTGGGTGATTCTCTTTGGGAGGTGGCAGGGTTTGGACGGGGAGAAATAGCAGGCGAGTGGCAAGTTTCCGTTGTTAAAGTCTATAAACTCACTCACTTGCAACTTTAAGGAATTCGTGTATACCTAAAATGCTATTTTGGGTATATAATAGCTTTGTGAGCAAAGTTTATCTTTCAGTAGTTATTCCTTCATATAATGAAATGCTGAATTTACAGAAGGGGGTTTTGGAGAAGGTAGAACGATTTCTTGCCAAAAAGAAGTTTGCCTACGAGGTAATTGTGGTTGATGATGGATCTGACGATGGAAGCATAAAATTTGCAGAAAACTTTGTAAAAGATAACCCCAAGTTTAAACTTCTTAAAAACCCTCATACCGGCAAGGCAGGAGCTGTTACGGCTGGAATTTTGGCCAGCAGAGGCGAAATAGTGCTTTTTACCGATATGGATCAGGCTACACCGATTGAGGAAGCGGATAAACTCCTCCTCTTTTTCAATAAGGGATACGATATCGTTATCGGGTCTAGAAATTCGCAAAGAAAAGGTTCTCCATTTTCGAGAATTCTTATGGCAAGAGGCATGATGATATTAAGAACCATTATTGTTGGAGTAAAGGGCATTTCCGATACCCAGTGCGGTTTTAAAGCATTCAAAAGAGAAGCGGCGCATAAGCTTTTTACTCGGATAAAACAGTTGCACTACGGTTTTAACAGCATTTCCGGCTCATCGGTTACGGCTGGTTTTGATGTAGAATTTCTTTATCTGGCCCAAAAAATGGGTTTTAAGATCAAAGAAGTACCAGTTTCCTGGCTTTATGTTGAGACACGACGAGTTAGCCCAATCCGAGATTCGATAGATGGCCTCATTAATTTACTGCAAATAAAATATAGTGATATAAGCGGGCGCTACAAATAAATGATAAATCTCAAATCTATTATTATCGCTTATTGGCTTGCCATTATTAGTTTATTTCTATATTCCTACACACAGGTTGACTTAAATCTTACTTTAAGCCAGTGGTCTATTTGGCAAGTTATTCAAAAATCGTTTCAGTACATCGGTTGGTTTAATCGTCCTTTGTCAACCGCTATTTACATTATTGTTCTTTTGTTACTTGTTGCTTGTTACTTGTTACTTTTGTGGCTTATTCGAAAAAACAAGGTAACAATTAAACAATTCTGGCAATTATTAATTCCAACCAGCGTTATTCTCCTTTTTTCTTACAATGCCTTTTCCTACGATCTTTTTAACTACATGTTCGATGCGAGAATTTTTACCGTTCATAGTGAAAATCCCTATCTGTATAAGGCCCTCGACTATCCAAGCGATCCCTGGATTAACTTTATGCGCTGGACACATCGCACTTATCCTTATGGGCCGGTTTGGCTTGTTCTTACTGTTCCTTTATCATTTATTGGTATGCAATTTTTCCTGCCCACGCTTTTTCTATACAAGGCACTGATGGCGATAAGTTTTCTAGGCACAACGTATTTCATTGGCAAAATCTTAGAAAAAATTTCACCTGCCAACAAACTATTTGGTATGGCGCTTTTTGCGCTCAATCCTCTGGTTCTTATAGAAAGTCTGGTGTCGGCGCACAATGATATAGTAATGATTTTCCTTGCTGTAACTGCTTTATATTATCTTTTGAGTAATAAATATGTTCGAGCATTTTTGTTACTCTTTTTATCTTTTGGAATTAAGTTTGCTACAATAGTTTTGCTGCCTGTGTTTTTATTGGTTGTAATACAGAGGATTAGGAAACTTAAGACTAACTGGCGAATAATTTTTGTAATTTCATTGATTTCTATGGTTATTTCTATAATTCCTGCTTCCATTAGGACAGAATTGCAGCCATGGTATTTGCTTTGGCTGCTACCCATAGTTGCGCTTTTATCAAAGGAAAAATGGGCAGTTGCAACAGCAGTTGTTATCCCTTTAGGTTTACTTCTTCACTATGTGCCGTTTCTTTACAGCGGCAATTGGGATTTTCCTATTTCCACAATTAAATTATGGCTAACAATAGGTTCAATAGCGCTTACAACGTTTATTATTGCTTTAACAAAAATAAATAGAGATAAGATATGAAGTTTGTTAAAAAATATCTTTGGGAAATTGTTTTGGCCGGAGTTATTATTATTTTCTTTTTCTTCACCCGTTTCTACAATATTTTGAATCTGCCTATTTTTACCGATGAGGCTATTTATATCCGTTGGGCCCAGATTGCCAATGGCGATGCCACTTGGCGTTTTATCTCACTGACCGACGGAAAGCAGCCGTTGTTTATCTGGTTTACCATGATTTCTCTCCGTTTTATTGCCGACCCGCTTTTGGCAGGCAGAGCCGTTTCGGTGGCGGCCGGTTTTGCCAGCATGATAGGACTTTTCTTTTTGACAAGAGAACTTTTTCGAAATTATCGAATAGGTCTTTTTGCGGCAGCACTTTACGCAGTGTATCCCTTTGCCCTTGTTTACGACAGAATGGCCTTGTACGATAGTTTAACCGCCGCATTTTTTGTATGGGCGCTTTACGTGCAAATACTTCTGGTTCGTAAAATTCGCCTTGATATAGCACTTATTTTGGGCATAGTGATAGGAGGAGGGGTACTTAACAAAACAATAGGATTTATCAGCGTATATCTTATGCCCTTGTCGCTTCTTCTGTTTGAAGCAAAACAAAAAGAGCGGAAAGTACGTTTTCTTAAGTGGGCATTGTTTGCTTTGGCTTCGGTAATACTTGTTTACATATACTATTCTGTTCTTAGATTATCTCCCTTTTTTCATATCATTAATGAGAAGAACGCGCTTTTTATTTATCCGCTAAAGGAGTGGTTTACTCATCCCTTTCAGTTTCTTGCCGGGAACTTGCTGGGCCTGTGGGATTGGTTTCTTGTCTACACAACATGGCCGGTTATTTTCCTAATAGCAGGGTCATTTATTGTGGGTAAAAGTATGTTCAAAGAAAAGATTTTTCTTTTGTTTTGGTTTTTGCTGCCTTTCTTTGGCTTGGCTCTTTTTGGCAAGACGCTTTACCCCCGTTTTATTTTTTTTATGACGCTTTCTCTTTTACCTCTTGCCGCTTTTTCTCTTGATAAACTAATGGATTGGATCAAAAAGCCAGTACTGGCGACAGTATTTATTTTGGCGGCTTTATTATTACAGATGCGGTCGGACTATCTTATTGTTTCTAATTTCACTCACGCTCCTATCCCTTATTCAGACTTAAATCAGTACATCAAAGATTGGCCGGCCGGAGTTGGAGTAAAAGAAGCTGTGGCGTTTTTCAAAGACAAAGCCAATAGTGAAAAAATTTATATTGCCACGCAAGGTTCGTTTGGTCTGATGCCCTACGCGCTCGAAATTTATTTAGTGAATGATGCAAATATTACCATTCACGGATTTTGGCCGGTTGACGAGACGCCTCCAACAGAAGTGGTTGAAGCGAGTAAAAAACTTCAGACATATATTCTTTTCTATCAGCCGTGTGTTAATTGTCAGAGCGTTGGTGAGGCGCCTGTCTCCTGGCCGGTACGTCTTGTTGCAAAATATGAGAGACCGCCCGATAGGGGTCAACTTTCCATCTATCAACTTAGTCCATGAATAGATATCTTTTGATAATTCTTTTGTCGCTGTTGCCGCTTGTTAGCATGTTCTTAACCTCGGATTTACCTCACACCCACGACGGTTTGGTACATTTGCCGCGAATTGCCGCCTATTTTAAGGCTTTGGCTGACGGACAAATTCCGGTTCGCTGGGCAGGGGATTTGAACTACGGTTATGGCATGCCGCTTTTTAACTTCATATATCAATTACCTTATCTTATTGCCTCATTTTTCCTTTTTCTAGGTTTCGGTTTAGTCAACGCCTTTAAGATTACCTTGGCGCTGTCCTATATCCTTTCCGGTATTTTTATGCTGGCTTTTGCCAGAAACTTTTTTAACGATGATAAGAAAGCTTTATTGGCTGCCGTTTTTTATCAATTTGCACCATTTCGTTTAATTGAACTTTTAGTCAGAGGCAGCTTTGGCGAGGTTTATACTTATACTTTTCTCCCGCTTATTCTTCTTGGTCTGACCTTGCTTTTTCGAAAATTTAGCTATAAAAATTTTTTGTTAACAAGTTTTGGAATAGCGCTTTTGGTTATTTCTCATAACTCGGTAAGTCTTCTTTTCTTTGCCGTTGCTGTTGCCTTTCTTATATTTTTTGCAAAAACAAAGAAAAATTTAATAATTGGAGGACTGGCGTTGTCTATTGGTTTATTATTATCAGCTTTTTATTGGCTTCCGGCAATCGTTGAACATCAATACACCCACGGAGATCTTTTTATGAAAAATGTCTATCTTTCCAATTTTGTGCCGCTATGGCAATTTTTTGTACCTAATTTTTTGAATAGCAAGCTACTTCAAACAGAAAATATTTCCGTGCAATTTGGCTTATTCCACGAAATAGCAATTGTTATTTCGATATGGCTGCTCTTAAAAAAGAAATTAGATGAAAAAACAAAAAAACTTATTTATTTTTGTTTACTTCTTGTGGTTATTTCTCTTCTATTTATGCAGCCGGTCTCAAAAATTATCTGGGCCAATGTTTCTTTCCTTCGCCAGTTCCAATTTCCCTGGCGATTTCTTTCAGTTGTTGTTTTTGCGGCAACTCTCCTTTCTGCCAATTATCTTAATGTAGCAATATTTAAGAAAAAATTAGCTTATGTTATTCTGCTTATTTTGGTAGTAGTTTCAACTGCTTATTGGTGGAAGCCTCAAGCAGGTTTTGACAAAATAAACGAAGGAGACTTTTGGAATTACCCTCTTACTACCACATATTATGGGGAAACAGATGTGGAGTGGTCGGCAGGGCCAAAGGGAGCATATGCGGATAAGCAGGTAGAAATTATTGGCGGTAAAGGAACAATTACCGATATTACAAAGAAATTAACTACTCATACCTTTCGTGTTGATGCGCAAACAGAGGTTAATCTGGTTGATCATACCCAGTATTTTCCCGGTTGGCGAGCGTATGTCGATGGAAAAATTGTTCCCATTCAATTTCAGGATCAAAACTGGCGGGGAGAGATTACTTTTCTTACTGCCAAAGGTATACATGATGTAAAAGTTAGTTTTGGCGAATCCCCCATAAGGCTTTTTGCAGATATTGTATCTCTGACAACGTTTATTCTCCTTTTACCTATTCTTAAATTTGCTTTAAGGAAAATTAAGCTATGAGGAAAAAAGAAGCAATTTTGGTTCTGATGCTTTCAATTTTTATCGCTTTGGTATTTTTCTACAAAACAGTTTTTGGTGGACTTATTCCTTTTCCGGGAGATCTTTTGGTTTCGGAGTACAATCCATGGGCAACGCATTCATATTTGGGATACAATCCGGGTGCTTTTCCAAGCAAGGTGCAGTATTTTGATACCATACGGCAGATATATCCCTGGAAAACATTGTCTCTTTCACTTTTGAAAGACGGCCAATTTCCTTTGTGGAACCCGTATAGCTTTTCGGGGGCGCCGCTTTTGGCCAACTTCCAATCGGCTGTTTTATATCCCGTTATGCTTATTTTTCTTATATTTCCCCAAGTTTTTGCCTGGACAATATCGGTACTTTTGCAGCCGCTTTTGGCCGCCTTTTTTACCTATCTTTTTGCCCGCAAAATCTGTGTTGGCAAAATAGGCTCTTTTTTTGCCGCAATTGCCTTTGGTTTTAGTCTTTTTATGACAGTATTTCTAGAATACAATACCATCGGACATACCATTCTTTGGCTGCCGCTTGCTCTTTATTTTGTGGAGAAAATTTTGGAAAAGCCAAAGTTTCTCTACGCAATTCTCTTTGTTGTCGCTCTTTCGTTTGCCTTTTTGGCGGGGCATTTACAGATTTTTGCCTTTGTGCTTCTTTTTACCGTAGCATACATCGTTTTCCGCGCCCGCCCCAAACAATGGCTGATTTTCTTACCGCTTATTTTAGTTGCGTTTGGCATTTGCGCAATTCAGCTTTTGCCGACGCTTGAACTTATTGGTCTTTCGGCGCGAGTTCCTCAAAACTATGCATTTCTTATAGATAAACTTCTCATACAGCCCTATCAGCTAATACTTTTTCTATCGCCTGATTTTTTTGGTAATCCGGCAAATCGCAATTACCTCCTGCCTGACTCCTATCCGGGTAATGCTTTGTATATTGGCGTAATCCCGATTATTTTTACTCTTTTTGCGCTTGCTGTATTTAAGAAAAATAACTTTGTAAAATTTTTTGCAATTGCTTCTGCGGTATTAATTTTTCTCTTTATAAAAACGCCGGTAACAGAATTGTTTTATCGGCTTAACATCCCATTTTTTTCAACAGGTTCTCCAACCAACGCCATATTTCTACTTAGTTTTTCTTTAAGTATTCTTGCCGGGTTTGGTATTGAGCAGTGGTTGGCAAAAAGCGATAAAGTTTTTACAAAAATAGTATTGGCGGTGGGAGTACTTTTTGCGGCAGTTTGGTTTTTTGTATTATTTTCCCACGCGATTATTAGCACGAAAAATTTTATTTATTCAACAATACTTATTGTAATTTTTGTCGCTATCTTTTTTGCGGGGAAGTTTATAAAGAATAAAAAAACAGCAGCATTGCTATTTATGATTATTACTCTTTTTGACCTGTTTTACTTTTTTCAAAAATTTAATCCTTTTGTGCCAAAAGAATTAGTTTTCCCTCAAAACCCAATTTTTAGTTGGATTAAGGAAAATGCCAATATCAATAGAATTTGGACTTATGGGGGAGCCTTTGAAGCAAACGTCACAACGCAATATGGCATTTTTTCCCCGGATGGATACGATCCATTATATCCGGCCCGCTATGGCGAGTTTATCCAAAGCTCCAAAAACGGTAAAATTCAAACAATCTTTACCAATCAAACCCGATCTGATGCGGCGGTTGCACCAGGTTATGGAGAAGAAGATTTGATGGGCAACTCCTATCGATTAAAAGTTTTGGATATGCTGGGGGTAAAGTATATTTTGGATAGGATAGGAAGTAAAAGTACTGAAAAAACATTTCCAGTTGATAAATTTACGCTTCTTTATGACAAAGATGGTTGGAAAATTTTTGAAAATAAAGAGGCGGCCCCCAGGGCGTTTTTAGTCTCGGACTATAAAATATTTAAGAATAAAGAAGAGTTTGAATCTCTTTTTTTCGCCAAAGATTTTGATGTTGGTAAAACGATTTTATTGGAAGAAAATCTCTCTCAAAAATTAAGCGATTCAGACAATTTGACTGCTGTTAAAATTATTTCTTATTTGCCAAATGAGGTTGTTTTAGATGTTCAAACTACAGGTTCACAATTGTTATTTCTTTCCGACACCAATTATCCCGGCTGGAAAGCGTTAATTGATGGTTTGGAAACAAAAATTTATCGGGCCAATTATGCTTTTCGAGCGGTTATTGTACCGGCCGGCAGTCATCGTGTTGTTTTTGTCTATCAACCTGCCTCATTTGCTCTGGGAGTTAAAATCACTATAATAAGTATTGTTGCGGCAATCTTGTTTGCTCTGTGGCTAAGCAAGAAAAAATTTCACAGTGAAAAATAAAATATATATTTTATTGCTTATTTTGGTTTTTGTCGTAGGATTTTTCCTGCGTTTTTATAAACTTGGTGAAGTGCCGTACGGATTTTATCAAGACGAATCGGCTATTGGCTTTAATGCGTTTTCCATAAGCGAGACCTTAAAAGACGAACACGGTCAATTTTTACCGATATATTTTAAGTCGTTTGGGGATTACAAATTGCCCGTGTATATCTACGCAACAATTATTCCAATAAAAATATTTGGTTTGAATGAATTTGCAGTGCGTTTTCCCTCGGCATTCTTTGGATTTTTAACACTTATTGCCTTTTATTTTTTTGTCAAAGAAATTTCGGGAAAGAAACAGTTGGCGCTTTTAGCGACAGCGCTTTTAACTATTAACCCCTGGCATATTTTCTATAGCCGGGCCACCTTTGAGGTGAGCATTTCCCTTTTTCTGTTTATCTTAGGAGTATTACTACTTCATAAATCGTTTACCAAAAAAACAGCCGGGCTATTTTTGGCTGGAACTATTTGTTTTATCTTAAGTCTTTATTCGTATAATTTAACAAGACTTTTAGCTCCGCTTATTTTCTTTATGTTTATCTTTTTATATAGAAATGGATTAAGGCAAATAAGACGTGGTGAAGTTATACTTACAGTTATTGTTGCTATAATTTCTCTTTTCCCTTTTTTTGCGACACTTACCCAAAGCGGCGGAGTAGCTTCGGCCGGTGGAACGCTTATTTTTTCAAGTAAAGCTATCGAAGCACAACTTTTAGAACTGCGAAGCTACTTTATTAACCTACCGTCAATTTTTGTAAAACTTTTCTTTAATATGCCAATACTTACATTTTGGCAATATATTCTGCATATTGTTTCTTATTTTTCGGCGCCGTTTTTGTTTATTTCCGGCTCAAGTCATGGCAATCATGGTATCGGCAATGTCGGGCAGTTTTACCTTTTTGAGCTGCTGTTTATAATTGTTGGGGTGATTGGGGTGGTTAGGGAAAAGACCGCTTCGGCGAGGTTTTTTATGTTTTGGGCAGTGTTAGTTATTTTAGTTGCCGCATTAACTCGTGAGGCGCCTCATGCCACCCGCAGCTTTTTCTTGCTTGTTCCGCTTGAAGTTTTTTCTGCAATTGGTATTTTAACGGTTTGGTCATGGTTTCAAAAAAGAACAATCTTTATTTTTATTGCTACAATCTTTATAATCTATAATCTTATTTATTATCTAACTTCTTACTACGTTCGTTTCCCCGTGTTTTACGCAAAAGCTTGGAGGGCGCAGGATAAGGCGCTTTCACTTTATCTTAAAGATAATGAACAAAAATACGATAAAATTATTTTTGATAATCAAGCCGGCTTTGTTTATACATCACTTCTTTTCTACCAAAAGGCCGAGCCTTTTCAGTTTCAAAAAACTGCGGTTTATTCCCCTGATGATTCGGAAGGATTCAGTAGTCTTAAAAGTTTTGGAAAGTACGAGTTTAAAGAAATTGATTGGACAGCTGATATCAAACAAAAAAATACTCTCATTGTTACAACCAATGACAAAAAACCAGCAGATATGGTTTTGATGAAAAACTTTTATTATCCAAGTCGACCAGTTGTTCTTTCTATCAAAGAAAAATTGGCGCAATATCCAACAGAAGAAGTGGCCTATGTGGTTTTTGAAACAAAAAAATAAATTGCAAAATAGAGGGGTACTGTTATTTTTTCTCCTTGTTTTAGTATCTCTTCCATCGGTTTTTTCGCTTTTGCATCCGGGGATTTTTATCAGTGATGATGCGGATTGGATGATTATCCGTTTTACTGCCTTTCACCAGGCGCTTCGCGACGGAGAATTTCCGGTGCGGTGGTTGGGTAGACTTAATTACGAATACGGATATCCGGTGGTAAATTTTAATTACCCTCTCTTTTTGTATTTGGCGGAGATTCCAAAAATTTTGGGTTTTGGATTTGTAGGCGCAATAAAGATTATCTTTGGATTATCAATGATTGCTTCAGTACTTTTTACCTACCTTTGGCTTAATAAGATTTTTGATAAGTGGTCTTCGTTTTTGGGAAGCATATTTTATCTTTATGCTCCTTATCATGTTTTTGATTTGTATAAGAGAGGATCGGTGGGTGAGTTATTGGCACTGGCTATAGTTCCGTTTATTCTGTGGTCTATTGAAAGAAAAAGCTTGTTTTTAACAGCGCTTGGAATTGCCTTGTTAATTCTTTCACATAACATACTTGCTTTATTATTTTTGCCAATTATTGTTATTTACCCATTTTTTAGACATACATCAACTATTAAACATCAAGCATTAAGTATTATTTTGGGACTGGCAATCTCTTCATTTTTTTGGATTCCGGCTATTTTTGAACTTGGCTATACCAGATTTGCCCAAGCGCAGGTTTCAAATTGGCAGGACCACTTTGCGGATTTTTCTCTGATTGGACTAACAAGTATTTTTGTTGTAATTGGAGCTTTTTACCTTCAATTTATTGAAAGAAAAAGAGACCATCTTTCGGGAATGTTTATTTTTCTTGCCATTTTTTCGGCTTTTATGGCTAATTCGGCGAGTCTTTTTGTATGGCAGTTTTTGCCAACATCGTTTGTTCAATTTCCTTTTAGGTTTCTTTCCGTTACAATACTTGGCGTTTCTTTTCTTATCGCATGGTGTGTAGGCAAAATGAAAGGCGTCCAAAAGACAGTTTTCACAGGACTATTTTTAGCGGTTATTTTTGTTGAGTTTTTTCTCTTTTCTTACAACAAGCCGGCCGGCTTTTCTAATAAAGAAGATAGCTTTTATGCTACAAATGAGTCTACCAGCACTATTGGTAATGAATACATGCCCCGATGGGTGAAAACAATCCCCACCGAAAGAGCAAAAGACAAAGTAGAAATCTTAAATGGTAAAGGACTAATAGAAGGCTTACGGGTTAAAAATAATAGCATAGTATTTACATCAACCGCAGAAGAAAAGTTAACAGTGAGAATAAATATTATTTATTTTACCGGATGGAAAGCTTACATAGACGATCAAGAAACTAAGATTGATTTTGAAAACGACCGCGGTGTTATGGATATTAATATTCCGCAAGGAAGTCATAGTATTAAATTTAGCTTTGGAGAAACACCGCTGCGTTTGTTGGCAGATGCGATATCGCTGGCTGGTTTTGTTGTTCTTGTGGGATTGGTTTTGAGAAAAAGAAGAAGCTTATCATGAAAAAAATTCTTGAGTTTTGGGGAGTTTTTGTTGTCTTAATTCTCTCTTTTTGGGCCATTGCTCCATTTTTTACCGGCGGATTTTTTCCTATGCATGATAATACGCAGGTAGCGCGTGTTTATGAAATGGGAAAAGCTCTTTCCGACGGACATTTTCCTGTTCGCTGGGCGGCTGATTTAGGCTATGGCTATGGTTATCCGTTATTTAACTTCTATGCGCCTTTACCATATTACATTGGGGGTTTAATCAATTCCTTGGGAGTAAATGCCTTAGATGCTACAAAAGCGATGATGGTAATAGGCATTTTATTATCGGGTATTTCTATGTATCTGCTGTCGCGGCAGTTTTGGGGAGAATGGGGGGGTATTGTTAGTGCATTATTCTATGTGTATGCGCCATATCACGCAGTTGATATCTACGTGCGGGGAGCAGTTGGCGAATTTTGGGCTTATGCCTTTATTCCGCTTTTGTTTTATGGATTATGGAGAATTTACCAAGAGCAAAAATGGCGATGGGTGATAGTTGGAGCAATTGGTTTGGCAGGCGTTATTTTGTCTCACAATTTAACAGCGCTAATGCTGTTGCCTTTTTTGATAACATTTATAATTTTTATACCTAAACGCTATACGCTATACGCTGTTTTTCTTGGTTTTGGTCTTTCTGCCTTCTATTGGCTACCCGCACTTTTGGAAATGAGTTATACAAATGTGTTATCGCAGGTGGGTGGAGGAGCTAACTTTCGTGATCACTTCGTTTGCTGGCAGCAGCTTTGGGATAGTCCGTGGGGGTTCGGGGGGTCAGCGCCGGGCTGTATTGCGGATGGTTTGTCATTTAAGCTGGGAAAACTTCATATAATCACCTCGTTAATAATAGTAATGTTAATGTTTATTAGGGTTATAAAAAACAAACAAATTGTTATTTTACTTGGGTTTTTCGGGTTAGCAGTATCAATTTTTCTTACCCTTGAAATATCCCAACCGTTTTGGGAAATTTTGCCATTTACACAATTTATACAATACCCTTGGAGATTTCTTGTTTTTGCTTCTTTCTTTTCTTCACTCATCGCAGGTGCTGTAATTTGGCAGACGCGCCGTTTTAATACATTACCGTATTTAAGTGCTGGAATAATCGTTTTTTTGCTTATTTTTTTCAATTTCAAACTTTTTGAACCTAAGACAATATTTTTAAAAACGGCAATTGATTATACGAACGATAATTTTATCAAATGGGCGGCTTCTGGGATTTCCGACGAATACATGCCGAAAGGTTTTGTAAAACCTAAAATGAAAGAAGAAGTAATAATTAAACGAGTATCGGATGGAGAAATTATTGTTGATAAAACTCATAAGCTAGTTTTTGTTACCAATTTTGAAAAGGAAAAATCAGTATTTGTTAACATCGCTCCATTTCCGGCGTGGAAAGCATACATAGATGGAATTCCAATTTCATATCAAAACAAAAACAACGGTATTGAAATTTTACTTCCTCAAGGCAGACACGAAGTAAATTTTTCTTTTACATCAACGTTTGTCGAGAGGCTGGCAAATATTATAAGCGTTTTTAGCGTTGTTATGCTTATTGGTGGTATACTAGTGTTTCGGTATGAAAAAAGCTAATTCACTTTCTATATTTTTTCCATTTTGGAATGAAGAAACCAACATTAAAAAAGTGGTTGAGAAAGCGATTCCGATAGCAGAAAAAGCAGCTAAAAAATGGGAAATTGTCATGGTGGATGATGGTTCGGCTGACAGAACTTTAGAAATCGCAGAGGCGCTGGCAAAAGATAACGCTTATCTTCGTGTTATTTCACATCAGGCTAATCGCGGTTATGGAGCGGCGTTAAAAGAAGGATTTGCCAACGCTCAATATGAACTTATTGTCTTTAATGATGGTGATGGGCAGTTTGATTTTGGAGAAGTGACAAAATTTTTAGAGAAGATTAAGACAGCAGATATTGTTATAGGAGTTAGAAAAAAACGCATTGATCATCCCTTCCGTCATCTTCTCATGAGCCTTTTAAAAATTTGGGATTTTATTTTCTTTGGTTTTTATTTTAGAGATATAGATTGTGGATTTAAGATGTTTAGAAAAGAAGCATTGGGTAAAATTTTACCTCTCATAAGCGAAGGAGCGATGATTACAACAGAAATTTTAGCCCGGGCGAAAAGAGCGAAGCTTAAAATTATAGAAGTAGAGGTAACTCATTATCCAAGGAAGCTTGGTAATCAAAGTGGCGGTAATTTACGAGTGATACTGCGGGCAATTTTTGAGAGTTTTCTTCTTTGGATAGACCTAAATCTTAGGAAGGAAAAAAATGGCAAATCTTGATACCACCACAATTCTTCGTCGTTCAGTTCAGGGAGTTTTGTCCTTTGCCTCCCGTTCCCTTTTTATTCAACTTGTCAATATTATTTCAATGCTTATTCTTGCCGCCTATCTTAACGAAAGCGCTTTTGGCGTATTTTACATTGTTTCGGCTGTTATTGCTTTTTTGATGTATTTTTCCGACATTGGTCTGGCGGCGGCCCTTATTCAGAAAAAAGAAGAAATTACCGATGATGATTTGCGTACCACATTTACCATTCAGCAAATTCTTGTAGTTAGTCTGGTGGTAATAGCTCTTTCTTCCTCTTCCCTTGTTGCCTGGTTTTACCATCTTGATACGTTGGGACTGTGGCTTTTTCAGGCACTGGTGATTGCCTTTTTTCTATCTTCGCTCAAGACCATCCCGTCGATTATTCTTGAGCGGAAACTGGAATTCTCTAGGCTTGTTATCCCACAAATTGCAGAAACAATTGTTTATAACGCTATTGTTGTTATTTTGGCAATTCGCGGCTGGAATGTTTTGAGTTTTGCCATTGCGATTTTGGCTCGAGGCGCAGTCGGGCTGATTGTTATTTATATAATTTCTCCTTGGAAGCCTTCGATTGGAATCTCTAAGCAGTCAGCAAAGAGGCTTTTGTCGTTTGGATTTCCTTTTCAATTAAATAGTGTTTTGGCTCTTTTGAAAGATGATATGTTGATAATTTATTTGGGCAGCGTTTTAACACGAGGAGAAATGGGGTTAATAGGATTTTCTCAAAAAATAGCCTATACGCCACTTCGATTTGCTATGGACAATGTTATCCGAATTACTTTTCCATCGTTTAGCCGCCTCCAAGGCAATCTCTACGCACTCAAAACAGCTATTGAAAAAACACTTTTTATAATTATTGCTATCACAGGTCCAATGCTTTTTGGTTTGGTAGTATTATCGCCTTATCTTGTGAATGTTATTCCTAAGTATTCGCGATGGGAGCCGGCGCTTCTATCGCTTGTCTTTTTTGCCGGCAATGCTCTTTTGTCTTCTATATCTACTCCACTGACGAATTTCTTAAACGCCATTGGTAAAGTACAAACTACGCTTAAACTGATGACATTTTGGCTTATGGCAACATGGGTAACTACACTTTTGGCGGTAAAATTTTTTGGCTACAATGGTGTAGCCATTGCTTCATTTATTGTTTCGCTCTCTGTTTTACTGGTTATATTTATCGTAAGGAAGTACATTGCTTTTAATGTTTCTAAATCGATAGGGCCGCCTCTTGTGTCAAGTATTGTTATGGGAATATTTATATACTTTTTAGCCCGTCAATATGTTGTTGATGTACCAACGCTTCTTGTGACAATTGTTGTTGGAGCTATTGTCTATTTTGCCATTTTGTATGCCATCGCCAAAAACGAACTGCAAAGAGATATAAAGCTTATTATACGAGTAATTCGTGAAAAATAAGAAGACGTTATGAAAGTTATTCTGGTGATGGTTTCAACAGTTGATGGGAAGATAACCAAATGGGATTCTGAAACTGTTTGGCAGTGGACTTCAAAAGAAGATCAAACATATTTTAAAAAACTTATTCTTAAACATAATCTTATCGTCATGGGCAGAAAGACTTTTGAAGTAGTAAAGCCAAAGCCGGAAAAAGGAAAGCTGCGAATTATCATGACGCAAAATCCCAGTGCTTATGCCTCGTTTGTACAGGCTGGACAGCTGGAGTTTACAGCTGAAAAACCAAGAGAATTTATTGCCCGGTTAGAAAGCCAGGGATTTACGCAAATGCTTTTGGTGGGAGGCGCTAGCGTTAACACACAATTTCTTGAAGAAAAATTGGTAGACGAATTATGGCTTACAGTTGAGCCTAAGATTTTTGGCAATGGGAAAACACTTACCCTGCCCGTCAATTTTGATATTTCCTTAAAACTTACAGCGAGTGAGAAATTAAATAAACAAGGAACGCTGTTATTAAAATATTTAGTTGTTGACAAAGAAAGCTCTATGCGATAATATTTAGACGCTATGAAGTTGTTAAAAGAAAAAGCCATCTTTATTGCCATCTTTTCTGTTATTGGATTTATTGCTCTTCAAATTCCTTTCACTAAGCTTATGGGGAGCAATGTTTCTTTTACTCTCTTTGACTTTTTCGGTCCTATTGCCGGAGCATTTTTGGGGTCGTGGCTTGGTATTATTTCGGTTTTAACGGTTGAAGTTGTCAATTATACCGTCAAACAGACTCCTTTGGATAAGGTCTCCATTATTCGGCTTTTCCCCATGCTTTTTGCGGTCTGGTATTTTGGGGCGATGAGGGGTAAGGGAAATTTGGGAGATAAGGGGCGATGGATTTTGGCCGTACCACTGCTTGCTATCGTTGCATTTGTTGCTCATCCCATCGGCAGAACGGTTTGGTACTACTCACTTTTCTGGGCAATTCCTCTTATTGCATATCGTTTCAAAAACATTCTTTTTTTCCGAAGCTTGGGTAGTACTTTTACCGCACACGCGGTGGGGGGAGCCGCCTGGATTTGGGCTTTTAATTTACCGGCAACCGTTTGGAATAATCTTATCCCAATTGTCATTCAAGAGCGGCTGCTTTTTGCTCTGGGAATTTCCGCATCCTATGTGGTAGTTAAGTACGTATTATCCTTTCTGATTGCCAAAAAGCTTCTTCCCCCTCTTAAGAGTTTAAACCCCGCATTTTGAAAAAATCCTTTGAATTGGTACAATTGTAGGTGTAATGAAGCTTTCTGTGGTTATCTCGGCATTTAACGAAGAGGAGAAGATTCGTGATTGTTTGGCTTCCGTATCGTTTGCGGATGAGGTAATTGTGGTTGACAATTCTTCAACAGACAAAACCGCCCAAATTGCCAAAGAATATAAGGCAAAAATATTCACCAGACCAAACAATCCGATGCTTAACGTCAATAAAAACTTCGGTTTCGCCAAAGCAACAGGCGAGTGGATATTATCGTTAGACGCAGATGAACGGATTACGCCGGAGCTTAAAAAGGAGATTGAATCAAGAATCAGGAATTATGAATTAGGAATAAACGGATTTTGGATTTCCAGAAAAAACATTATTTTTGGCAAGTGGATGGAGCATGCCGGCTGGTACCCAGATTATCAGATGCGTTTGTTTCGCCGAAATAAAGGAAAATTTCCAGCCCTTCATGTGCATGAGATGATTGAAGTTGAGGGGAAAACAGCGCATCTTAAGGAACATATTCTACATTACAATTTTGAAACATTGTCGCAGTTTATCTATAAACACGCTGAGCTTTATGCTCCAAATGAGGCAGAAAATTTGCTTAAGAAAGGATATAAGTTTTCCGTCGTTGATGCAGTTCGCTTTCCAGCGAGGGAATTCTTAAGCCGCTTTTTTGCCCGAGAAGGGTATAAAGATGGCTTGCATGGGCTAGTTCTTAGTTTGCTTTTAGCTTTTTACCATCTTATTATTTTTGCTCAAATTTGGGAAAAGCAGGGTTTTAAAGAGTACAATAATGACAATTTTTTAGGAATAGTTGGCAAAGAGCTTAAAGAAAGTTCAAAAGAAACAGCCTACTGGGTTGCCAATGAGAAAATAAAGCAATCAAAAAATATTTTGGAGGAAACAGTGCTTAAAATACAGCGAAAGATGAAATCATAGCATGGGAGAAAATTTCTCTCAAAAGATTCACCTGATTTTGGTAGTTGTCATACTCCTGCTCTTAGGAAATGTTTTTGTGCTCAATTATAAAATATTTTACGCTTCAGATAAAACAAAAGAAATTACACCTGCGGCAGAATTTAATGTGGTAAACATAGCAAGCCCATCTGCCGCAATTGATAGCTGCTATCCTTTTTCTTGCCCGGATCTTATTAAACAGGCAACGGAGTCGTTTACTCCAAAAACTGTTGTTGATAAACCAGCGCAGTCTGTAAGTAGAGCAGGCGAATTTTACATAACATTTGGCAGCGGGCAACTTAAAGCAGATGATTGGGAAGACGTGCCAGGCCTTGCCGTATATATTGATAATACAAAGTACGGCAATATAAAAAAGGTTACATTTGAGGTTTCGATGAAAATACTCAATGCTCACGGGATCTCATTTGCCAGAGTTTTTAACGCAACAGATAATCACCCGGTTTGGTCTTCGGAAATTTCAACAGAAAGCGACAAATCACAGCTTATTGTTTCATCATTAATAAATCTTGATTTAGGCAACAAACTTTACAAAGTTCAATTAAAAAACACCACCAAAGAAATTACCATTATAGATCAATCCAGAATTCGAATAATTACACAATGAAACAGAATATCTTTATAGTAATTCTTAATTTCAATGGAGAAAAAGATACTGTTGAGTGCCTAACCTCAATTAGGCAACTATTAACTAAGAACTATCAACTATCAACTATTGTGGTTGATAACGGATCTAAGGAGAAGTTAGTGGTTAGCAGTAAGGAGTTAGTAGTCATTCGAAATATAGATAATCTCGGTTTTGCGGGGGGAAATAATGTTGGTATACAATATGCCCTTGAAAATAAAGCGGATTATATTGTTATTTTAAATAATGATACGCTGGTTGACAAAAATTTGGTAGACGAATTGGTGAAAGTTAGTCAATCGGATGAGACAATAGGCATTGTCGTACCCAAAATTTATTTTGCAAAGGGATTTGAGTTTCATAAAAGCAGGTACAAAAAAGATCAACTGGGTAAGGTTATTTGGTATGCAGGAGGAATAATTGATTGGGGAAATGTTATTGGTAAACACCGGGGCGTTGACGATGTTGACAGTGGGCAATATGAGAAAGAAGGAGAAACGGATTTTGCCAGCGGCTGTTGCATGATGATTAAAAGAAGCGTTTTTGAAAAAATTGGAATGTTAGACAATAAATATTTTTTGTACTATGAAGATAGTGATTTTTCTCTGCGAGCAAAAAAAGCCGGTTTCAAAATAGTATTTGCTCCAAAAGCAGTGCTTTGGCATAAAAATGCGGGATCGGCAGGTGGATCGGGATCCTCACTTCAAGATTATTACATCACGAGGAACCGCTTGCTTTTTGGCATGCGTTATGCCCCGCTTCGGTCAAAACTGGCACTTTTAAGAGAAAGTTTGGGATTGTTAGTAAATGGTAGACCATGGCAAAAAAGAGGAGTTATCGATTTTTATCTAGGTAGATTGGGAAAAGGAAGTTATTCGTTATGAAATTGTCAGTTGTTATTATCGCCAAAAACGCCGAAGGTGAAATTGCCGATGCAATAAATTCAGTTGATTTTGCAGATGAGATTATAGTTATTGATAATGGTTCAACCGATAGAACAGTTGAAATTGCGAAATATTGTAAGGCAAAAGTAATTGACGTAAAGGAAAAGGATTTTTCTCAACTTAGAAATGTCGGCCTTAAAGAGGTAAAGGGAGAATGGATTTTGTATATTGATACTGATGAGAGAATATCGCCTGCTCTCGCCCAGGCGATAAAATCCGAAATCCGAAATCCGAAATCCGAAATATACAAAATTAAGCGAAAGAACTTTTATCTTGGTAATCACGAGTGGCCGTATATAGAGAAAATAGAGCGACTTTTTAGAAAAGATGCATTAAAAGAATGGCGAGGACAGCTTCATGAAAGTCCGGTTATAGTTGGAGAGGTGGGGGAGATTGAGGATGGATTTTTGCTTCATTATACACATAAAGATTTAACATCCATGCTTGATAAAACTATTGAGTGGTCGAAAATTGAAGCAGAGTTGCGGTTAAAAGCTAATCATCCCAAAATGACATGGTGGAGATTTCCACGGGTAATGCTCACCGCATTTTTTGATTCGTATATCAAGCAAGGTGGTTGGAAAGTGGGAACGGTTGGTCTTATCGAAAGCATTTATCAAGCATTTAGTATATTTATCACCTACGCCCGTCTTTGGGAAATGCAAAATGAAAAATAAGTATGGATAAAACTTTAATAAAACAACAAATAAAGGGTTTTGTCGGTAAATATCAAAAACTGAAAGAACAAGGGAAAATTAACAACTATACAGAGGAGGAAACAAAAAACGTATTTATAAGACCTCTTTTTGAATCTCTCGGTTGGGATTTTTCAGAGAAAGAGGAAGTTTCTGCAGAAGAGCATATATTATCTTTCGGTAGAGTAGATTATGGATTTTATCTAAACGGTAGAGTTCAATTCTATCTTGAAGCAAAGGCACTAAAAGCAGATTTAAATAACGAAGAATATGCTAAACAAGCAATTAGGTATTCGTTTAATAAGGGCGTCACATGGGCAGTTTTGACCGATTTTGAAAGTATTAAAGTTTTTAATGCTCAAGGTCTTTCGAAATATATTGGAGATAAGTTATACTTCGAAATAAAATATTCTGATTATTTAAATAGATTTGATAAATTATGGGAATTATCCAAAGAATCATTTCAGGAAGGATTAATAGATAAAAAGGCTGAAGAGGCGGGTAAAAAATTACAAAGAGTTCCGATAACAGAATTACTCTATAAAGATTTAAACGAATGTAGGGAAACTCTTACTAGATATCTAGGTCTTTGGAATCCAAAAGTATCAAAAGATCTTTTAGACGAAGGTGTCCAGAAGTTATTAGATAGGTTACTTTTTATTCGAGTAGCAGAAGATAGAAAAATAGAAGAAAATATTTTGGTTCCGCTAATAAATCAATGGAAATCTCTAACGGGAAAGGATAAGCCTGAACTTTATGAGTCAATGGTTCATAAGTTCAGAGAACTTGACGAAATTTATAACTCTAATTTATTTTCTCCCCATCCCTTTGAACACTGGGAAGATGATGGTGGAGCATTAAAAAAAGTCATAAATATTTTACATGGCAAAGGGGGATATTATGAGTACGATTTTAGCATCATGCCCGCTGATATTTTAGGAAGCGTTTATGAAAACTATTTGGGATATAAACTCTCTCAATCTAAAAAAGGCTTGACGCTTGATAGGTCTGCAGGTAAAAGAAAAGAACAGGGAATTTATTATACTCCCACGTTTATTGTTGACTATATTGTCAAAAATGCACTAAAACCAGTTTTAGATAAATGTACAAGCGTTAATGATTTAAAGAAAATTAAAGTGCTAGATCCTGCTTGCGGTTCCGGATCATTCTTAATAAAAGCATTAGAAGTTATTTTAGAGAAGTATAAGGAGTTTAATTATGAAGATAATGGAAATTTAAGAGTACAGATTATTTTAGAGAATTTATTCGGAGTAGATTTAGACGAACAAGCAGTAGAAATTGCCAGATTAAATCTTTTGCTAAATGCTTTGGAGCGGAGGGGTAAGCTTCCACCTCTTGATAAAAATATCAAGAATGGAAATTCTTTAATATCCGGTTCAGATGAAGAATTAGAAAAATATTTTGGCAAAAATTTTATAGACAAAAAACCCTTTAATTGGCGAGAGAAATTTCCGGAGGTTTTTAAACAGGGAGGTTTCGATGTAATCATCGGCAACCCGCCATATATTTTTGCTCGTGGTGGTAATTTTGATGATGCTGAAAAGAAATATTACGGCGATAATTATAAAAAACTGCAACAATATCAACTCAACACTTTTCTTTTGTTTATTGAAAAGGGCTATGATTTGCTGAAAGAGAATGGAGAGTTTGGTTTTATTATTCCTAATAATTGGCTAACTATAAATTCTTTTTCAAAGCTTCGGGAGTTTTTGTTGAAAAACACGGCAGATTTAAAAGTAATAAATGCAATTGAGTCTGTTTTTAATCAAGCTAGTGTTGATACTTGCCTTTTGCATTTCAAAAAAGCAAAACCAACTAATATTGAGATAGGGGAATTGCGAATTGGGGAAAGTCCAGTCTTATCAAAACATTCTACAGAAGACTTTTATAAGAACGAGTTTGTAATAAATATTTCGCAGAAAAAGGATAAAGGTTATACGCTAGAATTTAAAAATACAATCCTGCTCGGAGAAATTACTGATGTTAAATCAGGAATTGTAGCTTATGAAGTTGGTAAAGGAAAACCACCGCAAACCGAAGAAATGAAAAATAGTCGGGTTTATCATTCTGAAAGTAAAAAAGGGAACGAGTGGACAAAGTATCTGAATGGCGTTGATGTTAAACGGTACTTTCTAGATTGGACTGGAGAATATATCCAATATGGATATAATCTAGCTTCTCCAAGGAGACCAGAACTTTTTGAATATGAAAGAATATTAGTTAGACAAATACCTTCAAATCCACCCCATTGTATTAACGCTGTTTATACAGAAGAAGGTTTTATAAACGATCGGAACAGCAATAATATTCTAAATCCTAAAGCGGGATATAGTTTGAAATATATTCTCGGTGTAATAAATTCTAAATTAATTTCTCGTTGGTTTATTTCAGCTTTTGATAAATTGCAAAGAAAAATCTTTCCACAATTCAAAGTTAATGAGCTAGCCCGTTTTCCAATCTACAAGGCTGATTCTAAACAGCAGAAAATTATTATTGATTTGGTAGACAAGATACTTGAACTAAATAAAGAATTTAATAAAGTTCCGGAAAATTCGAATAAGTGGAATTCGATAAAAGAGGAGATCGAAAAAACGGATAAAAAAATTGATGAAGAAGTTTATGAACTATATGGCCTCACACTGGAAGAAATTGAAATTATAGAGAAAAATTTATGAGAGATAAATTAAAAATTCAGAAAGAGATAGATAGATTGTATCCAAAAGTTGAAAAAACTTTTTTATCGAAGAAGATTGAGGTAAATATATAGTTATAGAAAATAACAGCAAATTATATGTATATGTTATTATGTGATATGCTTAATTTTGAAGCAAATTTAATATATATAGATTTGTATAAATGACTATATATATAGAAAATACATATGATTAACTGGCAACAATTTGGGCTACGGAGTAATCCTTATGATACCCTTCCTCTTATAGAGGGTGGAGAATTACCTATTGATAAAGCGTTTGTGGGAAGAACTGCTGAACTTCAAAGCCTGAAAGATATCTTTCTTTCTGATTCAAGAGGATGTCTGACAATTCTTGGTAATGTAGGTGTTGGCAAAACAAGCTTGGCTAATTTTCATAAGTTTCTATTTAAATATGAAGAGAAAAATAAACCTCTCTTTTCTTTCCGAAGAGAAATAGAAGCGTCGAAAAATCTTTTAAACAAAAAAAGTTTTATAACAGAAGTTATCGCGTCTACTCTTAGAGAAATTAGGCTTCTTGACCCTGATCTTATCAAAAAAGAAGAGTTACTTCAAAAACTAGAAAAACTTGTTGATATTACACAAAGCTTAGATATTTCTGCAGGAATTAATATTGCGGGGTTTGGTGGAGAATTTGGTAGAACAGGGATAACAGAATACCCTCCAATCATATCAAATACTATACTAGAAAACTATTTTTCTAGTCTAGCAAGTTTTATTAAAACTCATGAGATAGCAGAAAAAAGATTTAAAGGTCTTATTGTTCATATCAATAATTTTGATATTGTGCTATCCGACTCAAAAGAAAAAAAAGAGGTTATAAGATTTTTTCAGGAAATACGGGATATTCTTCAAACAAGAGATGTTTATTTTTTATTTTTAGGGCCAAGACATTTCTTTAGAGACATTATATCTATAGAGAAACGTTTAAAAAGTGTGTTTCATTTATCACCACTAGTGGTTAATCCACTTAGTAAATTAGAAATAATTAAAGCGTTTGAAGAAAGAATGGAGCTATTAAAATCCCCTGACGTCGTTAAATATATAGCTCCATTCTCAAATGAGGCCATTTTCAGCTTATATGATTTATATGAGGGAGATGCCCGTTCAATTATGAATGGATTAAAGGATATTCTCAGTCAGGTACCAGAAACGGTACTAGAGCCTTTGGGTGTTGATGAAGCAATGCTATTACTTGGTAAAGAACGTTGGGAGGTGATTAAAAAAAGTGAATTAACAAAAGAGCAGGAAGAACTACTAATATTTTTAGCAACATCAAGTAACTATGTAACTCAAAAAGATTTAGCCATACAATTAAAAAAAGCTCCTTCAAATATATCCGGTTATTATTTTAATCCACTAAGAGATGCGGGGGTAATAGAGATTAAAAAACAAGAAGGAAAATTGAAATATTGGGGATTAACACAGGATTATCTGCCAATTAAATTTATTCTAAAAGCCAAAAAAACAATCCAGCAAAAAACTAAAGAGAGTTTGCAACAACTTAGTCTATTTTCAAAGGGGGTTGAAAATGAGAGATAAAATTACTGTTTTTGAGGCTAATTTGCTTATTTTCCATTTTCAAAGGGGGTTGAAAATCAATTAAAATTTATGAAGAATTTTCTTTTCAGGTTTTGGCCAATAATTTTTATCTTTGGGCTTTGGTTTATTTTTGCCAGTCCTTATTTTATTGGGGGGAAAGTGCCCTATGCCTCGACCTATCAGGTAAACTTTTTTGCTCCATGGAGTCATTATGAAAAGAACTGGGGGCCGGTCAAAAATAATGCTATGCCTGATATTCATACTCAAATTTATCCCTGGAAGAAATTTACTATTGATACATACAAAGAGGGTCAAATACCTCTTTGGAATCCCTATAATTTTGCCGGTAGTCCTCATCTGGCCAATTTTCAGTCGGCAGTTCTTTCTCCATTTAATCTACTCTTTTTTATTCTACCGTTCATTAATGCATGGAGTATTTTAATTCTTCTGCAGCCTCTGCTGGCAGGTCTGTTCACATATTTTTTTATCAGGGCAATTGGGGTGAGTAAGGCGGGTTCGGTAATTGCTAGCATTGCTTTTATGTTTTCTGGTTTTATTGTCGTTTGGATGGCCTATGGAACATTGGCCTATGCCATTATTTATCTTCCTCTCACACTTTTTGCTATAGAAAGATATTTTCAAACTAAACGACTATGGTTTTTATTTCTATTAATGTTAACCGTACCGCTTTCTTTTTTCTCCGGCCATTTTCAGATAAGTTTTTACTTTCTCGCAGTCACCTTACTGTATGCGCTTTTTAAGATAATTACTGCGAGAAAGCAAGCTCTGCTTATTTTTTTGCCTTCTACTATTTTTCTCGGTTTAATCCTTTCTTTGTCCCAGCTGCTGCCGTCAATAAAATTTTATATGGCCTCTGTTAGAAGTGAGATTTTTCAGGCGAGCGAGACGATACCGTTTCAATATTTGATAACGCTTGTTGCTCCTGATTTTTTCGGCAATGCCACCACCCGCAATGATTGGTTTGGACATTATGCCGAATGGGCCTCATTTGTCGGAATAATACCTGTTGTTTTGGCAATTTTTGCCTTTACCAAGAAGAATGCGAAAGTTCTTTTTTTCGCTTTTCTGGCGGTTTTTTCGCTTATTTTGTCAATCCAAAGCCCGCTTATACCTTTTCTCATCGCCGCAAAAATTCCCGTTATTTCTACCAGCGCTCAATCGAGAATTATTGTTTTGGTGAGTTTTTCGCTGGCGGTACTGGCAGGATTTGGTTTTGATCAGCTCATTAGGAATATTAGGGAAGTTAGGGAAAACAAGAAAATAATGGCAATTTTCACCTTGGTGGGAATATTTTTTGCTTTAATTTGGCTTCTTTTGTTTTTCGGAAAAGTATATCCGCAGGAATGGTTAATTGTGGCGAAAAGAAATTTAGTTTTGCCGACAGCATTATTTATAGGTGTAGCATTTTTTGTTGGCCTTTCAAAACTTAATAAAAAATTTATTATACCTGTTACCTGTTACCTGTTACTTGTTACTTCATTTGACAGCCTGCGTTTCGTCCAGAAATGGATGCCGTTTGATCCAAAAGCGCTTGTTTATCAGGAAGTTCCCGTTGTCAGCGCTATAAAAAATAATATTGGAGATGGCAGAATTTTTGGCAATATTGGTGATTCTATACTCTCATCATATTACGGGTTTTCCTCAATTGAGGGTTATGACCCTTTGTATATTGGCAGATACGGAGAGTTTATTAGAAGTGCTACTACCGGCGAATTCCTCAAGGGAGAGCGTTCGGTGGTGCATCTTGACAAACATGCCAAATATGTCGACCGGGTACTGGATTTTTTGGGCGTTTCGTTGATTTTTCAACCGATAGCCGATACCAATCAAGGCTGGGCTTATCCGGTTTGGGCATATAAAGAGCGATACGAAAATATTTATAAAGATGATAAATTCGAGCTTTATAAAAATACCAAAGCAATGCCAAGAGTTTCGCTTTTTTATAATTACGAAGTCATAAAAGACGACAAGTTAATACTCAAGAGATTTTATAGTGAGGATTTCAACTTTAGAAAAGTAGTTCTGCTTGAGGAAAACCCGGCTGCAATGCCGGTTGGCGAAGGTAGCGGAAGCGCACAGATTGTTTCCTATACGCCGAATAAAGTTGTTATTTCTGCTACCACAGACAGTCCTGCCTTTTTGTTCATCTCCGATAATTTCTATCCGGGTTGGAAAGCAAAAATAAATCCTTCGACAGGCTCAGGACAAGTTGAAACGAAAATCTATCGAGCAGATTATTCTTTCCGCGCGGTAGAAATTCCCAGCGGAGAGTCGAAAGTGGAGTTTATCTATGAAAATTGGTATTTTTGATCCTTATCTTGATAGTTTAAGCGGCGGGGAGAAATATATGTTGACAATTGCCACCTGTTTAGCTTCTCGCCACGACGTTTCTGTTTTTTGGGATGAAAACAGCGCTTCTTATATCAAGGAACAGGCAAAGCTAAAACTTGGAATTGACTTAGGAAATATAAAATTTGTACCAAACATCTTCGGTAGCAACGTTTCTTTTATTACTCGTTTCTTAGCCACCAGAAAATATGATTATATTATCGTTTTAAGCGACGGCAGTATTCCGGCTGTTGCCTCAAAACTTATTGTTCATTTCCAATTTCCGGTTGAATGGGTAGATCTTTCTTTTAAGACAAAAATAAAAGCCTCACGAATAGCAAAGGTTATCTGCAACTCACAGTTTACAAAATCTTTTATCGACAAAAAGTTTGGAGTAAAAAGCGTTGTTCTTTATCCACCGGTGCCACTACCCAAAACAAGTAAGCAGCAAAAAGAAAATATTATTTTGCATGTGGGCAGATTTGGTAAGACACACGAAGGAAAAAATTTCAAAAAGCAGGATGTGATGATTGAGATGTTTAAAAAAATGGTAAAGGGTGGGTTAAAAAATTGGCAATTCCTGTTGGCGGTTAGCGTTAGAGAAAAGGACGAGGAGGAGTTTAATAAACTGAAAGAGCAAGCAAAAGGTTTCCCAATACAATTTGTTAAAAATCCGGAGAATAAGCATCTTTGGCAGTTTTATCGCAAGGCAAAAATCTACTGGCACGCAACCGGTTTTGGGGAAGATATTGTTAAACATCCTGAAAGAGCCGAGCATTTTGGTATTTCCACTGTTGAGGCAATGGGGGCGGGAGCAGTACCTGTAGTTATAGGAGCCGGCGGACAGAGAGAGATTGTTGATGATGGGGAAAATGGATTTTTGTGGAATACAATTGAAGAATGTATAGAAAAGACAAAAAAACTTGTGATGGATGGCGCTTTGTACGAAAAGATGGCAAAGAAAGCAAGAGAAAAAGCCAGCATTTTTGGCAAAGAACAATTTTGTGAGAATTTAGAAAGAATAATACAATGAAATTTATTCGTTTTCTCCCCATATTTTTTTTGCTTTCGGTTGTCCTTATTTTTTTTAAGCCGTTTATTGCTGAAGGAAAACTTCCCATTCCGGCCGATACAATAATTGGCCTCTATCACCCTTTCCGGGATCTCTACCCTAAAGACATGCCATTTAAGAATTCCCTAATTACCGATCCTGTCCGTCAGCAATATCCATGGAGAGAATTAACAATAGATAGCATCAAAAAAGGGGAGTTACCTTTGTGGAATTCCTATTCAATGGCAGGTTATCCTCTTTTGGGCAATCTCCAGTCGGCCGTATTTTATCCCCTTAATATAATTTTTTTGCTGCTGCCGTTTTCACTTGCCTGGGGATTATTAATTTTTCTCCAGCCGCTTTTGGCAGGAATATTTATTTATCTGTATCTTAACAACCTTAGACTAAATAAATGGGCGAGCCTTTTTGGGGCAATTACATTTGCTTTTGGAGGCTTTTCTATTGCATGGATGGAATGGGGAACCATACTACATGTAGGGTTGTGGTTGCCTTTAATACTGCTGTCAATAGATAAAATTCAAAAATCAAAATTATTTTGGCCAATTATTTTTATATCGTCACTCGTTTCTTCTTTCTTTGCGGGGCATTTACAGACTTTCTTCTATGTTTTTGTAATATCGTTGGTTTATTTGATGATTCGTTGGTGGCAATGTGGTAAAAATAAAAAAACTTTATTGTTATTTGTTATTTGTTATTTGTTATTTGCTGCCTTTACAGCAGTTCAGTGGCTGCCAACACTACAGTTAATTGGAGAGAGTGCAAGAAGTATTGATCAGGTAGATTGGCAAAGAGAAGGTTGGTTTATTCCATGGCAGAATTTGGTTCAATTTGTGGCCCCCGATTTTTTTGGCAATCCGACAACGGGTAATTATTGGGGGGTTTGGAATTATGGAGAGTTTATAGGCTATATTGGCATATTACCACTTCTTATGGTTATCTTCGCGCTCGTTTCCAGAAAAGATAAAAAGACTTTCTTTTTTGGCAGTATGTTATTATTTTCTCTCATTTTTGCTCTGCCCACCTTTCTTGCAAAGATTCCATACCAGTTTAATATTCCGTTTTTATCGACAGCGCAGCCGACAAGACTTCTTTTTATTACTGATTTTTCTTTAGCAATACTTGCCGCTTTGGGATTTGACTATTTTACACGTCGAAAAAATCAAGTTTTTTATCCGGTTATTATGGTGGGGTTTATTCTGATAACGCTTTGGTTAATTATTCTTAAAGATAATATTTTAGTGGCTAGGAATAATCTTATTTTGCCAACAGCTTTATTTGCTGTGTCGGCCGGTCTAATTTTTATTACTGGCCGTTTTATTAAGAAAAAGAACCTTACTTTAATAATGTATATTATTATAGCAGGGGTAACAGCGTTTGATCTTATTCGATTTGGGTGGAAGTTCACCCCTTTTACCAGCAAAGAATATCTTTTTCCTTCAACAAGTGTTATTTCTTTTCTACAAAAACAAGAAGGGCAGTTTCGAATTATGGCAGTCGACGATAGAATATTTCCTCCAAATTTTTCCATAGTTTACAGATTACAAACTGTTGGTGGTTACGACCCTCTTTATTTAAGCCGCTATGGAGAGCTTATTGCCGCATCCGAGCGGGGCCAACCTAATATTAATCCACCGTTTGGATTCAATCGTATTATTACCCCCAAAAACTTTGACTCAAAACTTATCGATTTGTTGGGAGTAAAATATGTGTTGAGTCTTGCAGATTTAACATCAGCTAAACTCACAAAAGTTTTTCAGGAAGGTCAAACGCGTGTTTATGAAAATAAAAATGCAATACCGAGGAGCTTTTTTGCAGAAAACATTGTGGCGCTTGATAAAAAAGAGCGCGTAATAGAAAGTATGTTTAGCGATGACGTTGATTTAAGAAAAACAGCTTTTGTTGAAGAGTACCGAGGTGTCGTATCTAACACACCTCTAGGGTGTGCAAATTGCAAAGTTAAGATTATTGATTATTCGGAAAATAGAATAACTATTGAGACAGATAATTTAGATAATGGATTGTTGGTTTTGACGGATAGCTTTTATCCAAGTTGGAAAGCAAGAATTGATGGAGTACAGACAGAAATTTATAGAACAGATTATAATTTTAGAGGCATAGTAGTTCCGAAAGGAAAACACACGATATCATTTAGTATAAATTTGCTATGAATGTCAGTATTATTATTCCAAATTATAATGGGGCAGAGCTTCTTAAGAAAAACTTAACTTCGGTTTTTGATGCGGCAAGGGCTTATAAACAGGGAGAGGTTGAAATTATTGTTGTTGATGATAGCTCAACTGATGGGAGCGTTGATTTTATTAAGTTGCAGAAAAATGCAATAAAACTTATCGAAAACAAAAAGAATCTCGGTTTTTCTTCAACGGTTAATTGCGGTGTAGCAGAGGCAACAGGAGAGATTATTATTCTTCTTAATACTGACGTTGCTCCAGAAAAAAACTTTTTAGCCCCACTTGTTAAACATTTTAGCGATCCCAGCGTTTTTGCGGTAGGCTGTATGGATAAAAGCATAGAAGACGGTAAAGTTGTTTTGCGAGGACGGGGGATAGGAAAATGGCAGAGAGGATTTCTTGTGCACGCACGGGGGGAGGTTGATAAAACAGATACGCTTTGGGTAAGCGGCGGGTCCGGCGCTTTTCGAAAATCAATATGGGATAAACTTGGAGGATTTAATAAACTTTATAATCCTTTTTATTGGGAAGATATTGATTTATCGTATAGAGCAGTTAGAGCTGGCTACAAAATTATGTTCGAGCCAAAGAGCATTGTGGTGCATAAACATGAAGAAGGGATTATAAAAAGAAAATATTCACAGTTTCAAATAAAAATAATTGCCTATAGAAATCAATTTATTTTTGTTTGGCAAAATGCGAAAGATTTCTCGCTATTATTACAACATTTTTTTTGGCTCCCCTATCATTTTTCAAAAGCATTAACAAGTTTCGATTTTGCTTTTTTTCTCGGTTTTTTTCAGGCTTTTCTTCTTTTGCCAAAAGTTATACAATCAGCTAAATGAAATTATCTATAATTATTCCAGTTTTTAACGAGGAAAATACCATCGCGGATGTTGTTGATAAAGTGGCAAGACTAAAAATTGCCGGCGTTGACAAGGAAATTATTGTTGTTGATGATGGTTCGACCGATCGAACAATCTCAAATCTCAAATCTCAAATCTCAAATCTCAAAAGCAAAAATATTAAAACTATTTTACACGAAAAAAATCAGGGTAAAGGAACAGCAGTGAGGACAGGAATAAAAAATGCAACTGGAGAATATATTATTATTCAGGATGCCGATTTGGAATATAATCCTGGCGATATAGAAAAACTTATAAAACCGGTTATTTCAGGTGATGGACAAGTTGTTTACGGAACGAGACTTAATAGATTGCCCAATCTTGTAAGAGACGAAAGAAACTTTCGTTTTTTGCTCCATTACTTTGGTAATAGATTATTAAGCTTATTGACAAGTATTCTTTATGGTCAATGGATTACCGATATGGAAACAGGTTATAAACTTTTCCCCAGAAAAGCAGCAGAAAATATGGAGCTTCGTTCAAAAAGTTTTGATTTCGAGCCGGAAATTACAGCAAAGTTACTTAAGGAAGGCTACAAAATTATAGAAGTTTCTATTAGTACAAATCCGAGAGGTTACGCTGAAGGAAAAAAACTTCATACCTTGAGAGATGGTACAATTGCTTTGTGGACGCTTATTAAATACAGATTATTTTAATTTGATAGTATGAAAACAGTTTCTTTGGATAGCATTCTTCTTTTTGCTCTTGTTATTCCCTTTATCATGACTTATCGTTTAAGCCCAGGCGATACCTCATATTTTCTTTTCGGTCTTATCTTCCTTGGACTTTTTGTATATTTGTTATTAGACATAATTAAAATAAAGGAAAGACTTTATTTTTTCACTAAATTTTGGATTTTGTGGCTTTTGATAGCGGGAGTTATAGGAGGGTCTTTTGTATCGGCGATGATTGTTAGAAACCAAACAGCGCCTATTTATATGGTTCATGATATTATTCTTCAGCAGGAAGCGGCAGTTCGTTTTTTTCTGGAAGGGAAAAATCCCTACGCGGTAACATATTTCGGAACACCACTTGAAGAATGGCACTATTCGTCAACAGAAGTAAACCCCGCTCTTTATCATTTTGTCATGCAGCCTTTTTACCTCTTGTTTGCCCTGCCGTTTTATTTTTTAAGCATTCCTGTATTTGGCTTTTTTGATGGGCGGATGCCGCTTCTTTTTCTTTTTCTTTCCCTTTTGATTTTAGCGTCAAGGTTAATAAAAGATCAAGGTAAACGATTGTTATTTTTAATACTTCTCGCATTTAATCCTGCCATGTTGGGTTATACGCTTGAGGGGAGATCAGATGTTTTTATGTTTGCTTTTTTGTTTTTTGGACTGTTTCTTCTTGAAAAAAAGAGGTTTTTTTGGGCAGGCATACCAATTGCTCTGGCTTTTGCCGTTAAGCAATCTGCCTGGCCTATTTTGCCGTTTTATGTTGCCTTTTTGTATTTTAGAGAAAAAAGTTTTACAAAGACGATTAAATCGTTGTTGTCATTTATTGTAACGCTTGCGATTGTCATTGGGCCGTTTTTGCTTTGGAATACAAAAGCCTTTTTGGATAGTACGGTTTTGTATTTATCTGGAGGAACAGCAAATAGCTATCCGGTTTCCGGATACGGGTTTGGAAAACTTCTTTTGCAATTTGGAGTTATAAAAGACGCGCATCAATATTATCCTTTTCACATCTGGCAGATTATTATCGGATTGCCTTTTTTTATAGTACTTATCAAACTTCTTCGAAATCTGCCAAATGTTAGTCGACTCATTCTGGTATATGGCATATTTCTCTTTGTATTTTGGTATCTCTCGCGTTATTTTAATAACAGCCACTTGGGATATTTGTCAATTGTTTTTATTACCGCCTACTTTTGGCCTGATACATCAAAGACATGAAACAAAAGGCGTTATTTGTTCTGGGAATAATTTTTATTCTCGGAATGTTGTTGCGTTTTTATCGTTTGGGAGAAGTTCCCGTTGGGCTTCATAGAGACGAGGCTTTTCTAGGCTACAATGCTTATTCGCTTCTTAAAACCGCAAGGGACATGAGCGGAGATTTTTTACCGCTTCACTTAAGATCTTTTATCTATTCTCCTGCCGGTTATTCTTATTTTGCAATACCGTTTGTAAGTTTTTTTGACTTGAATGCTTATTCTGTACGTTTTCCATCTGCCCTATTTGGCAGTCTTACTATTCTAATAAGCTTTTTTCTGGTAAAGGAGCTTTTCCGTGAAAATAAGTATAAAAAAATAATTGGATTATTAACCGCCTTTCTTCTTGCCATTTCCCCTTGGCATATAAATCTTTCACGGACAGCCACAGAAAATATAGTTGTCGTTTTCTTTATTAGTTTAGGGGTGTTTTTTTATTTGATTTGGGCAAGACAAAACAGGCGGCTGTTATTATTGCTGTCTTTTCTATCTTTTGGAGCAACATTTTTACTATATCAAGCACCTCGGGCATTTCTGCCAATCTTTATTCCTCTGATGATTTTTTCTCTGACAATAGGAAAAACAGATAAGAAAAAGCTTATACAGCCGCTAATATTGTTTTTTGTTATTATACTGCTGCCGCTTTTTGCCATTCTCTTTTCAAAAGATTTGTCGCTTAGAATAAAAACGGTAAGCATTCTTGCCACAGGAGAAAATCAGCTGGTTTTGGATGAGCAGATTAGAGAAGATGGAGTATCAAATATCGGTATTTCTGCTTCAAGAGCCTTTCATAATAAACCAATAGCCTATCTCTCACAATTTTTAAGAAATTATTTTGCACATTTTTCCTTTGACTTTTTATTTAGCGACGATGCTGTCCCGCCGCGCTATACAGTGCCAAACATGGGAATTATATATATTATAGAATTACCGTTTCTTGTTATTGGCGCTCTTAATTTACTTAATCAAAGAAAGAAAAAATCTATTTTTCTACTTGCATGGATTCTTATTGCCCCAATTGGTAGTGCGCTTGCCTTTGACGATGTGCCAAATCTTCAAAGAACGCTCATTATTTTTCCGGCACTGTCAATAATTTCGGCAAATGGTTTTCTGGTACTTTTTGAGATGCTGAAAAAACAAAAATGGATAATTGCTGGAGCATTTACCGTACTTATTGCCGCTTTTTTTTACAGTTTTGCATTTTATCTTCACCAATACTATGTTCACCAGGTGGTGCATAAACCTTGGAACAGACATGAGGGATACGAGAGGCTGGTTGAGCGTGTTAACAATCTTTTACCCAATTACAATAAAGCAATTATTACCACCAGTGAGTCTGCCCCCGCAATTTTCTTTTTGTTTTATGGTAAATACGACCCGCTGCTGTTTCAAAAAGAAACGAAAGATGCTAAGACCAACGACTTTGATAGAATTAACTTTGGAAAATATTGGTTTTCTCCTGAACGCTGTCCGCTTAATACCCTTAAAACGGGAGAAGACGCTATTCTTTATATAAATGCTGGAAATTGCAAGGTTCCTAAAGACGATAGGATAAAGCTTCTTGAAGAAGTAAAAATAAGCGACCGTTCTTTACTATTTCAGATCCTAGAATATAAAAGTTCTACTCCAAACTGACAATCTTAAATGCCGGCATCCCATCCGGGTGATATATAGTTCGTAGTATCCTTGCATTTTTTGGGAGATTATTACAATTGCTGTGATTTACATACACAGTGCTTATATCACTTTTTTGTTCTTCTCTTTCTGTTGATCCCTCCAGCGGACAGGGACTATAGGTATATACTACATTTTGAAACTGCAACATATCTTTTTCTCTAGGCGATCCTAGCTCTTGAAATATTTTTGGGTCAACCTTTTGATAAAAAAGATAATGAATAAAACTATTATTTCCATTAGTGGTCATAACAATTTTTTTATATTGTTTAGATAGATCATTTATTGCAAACATAAGCTCCTTTACCGCAGCGCTTCTATACCAGGGCTCATCTATTTTTGAGTGGAGAAAATAATTATGCGAAAAATAAAGGGAATTTTGGAGCAGAATTATTCCACAGATAACGCCCGTAATTACTTTTGCCTTTTTTGGAATAACACTGAAAAACATATATGTTCCGTATGCAGTTAACATGATGAGTCCCGGAAGCATTAAGCTTGCGCGTTGAATGTTTGGGATGTCTTCGTAGGTGAGTCCTGCCGGAACAGCTCCGAAAAACACCCACAAAATTGGTAGTAACCCAACAAATTTTCTATCTTTAACTCCCTCGGTAAGAAGCATCGCAAATCCTAAGAGTAGGAAGGGTAGATAAATAAGATGAAGATTTCCTGTCCATGGTACTCTATATCGTATTGGTAGACCATTTGTGACAAAAATAAATTGACCGGAAAAATGTTGAAAATAAGAAGAAAGGAAAAGTCTACTATAAAAATCTGGCTTATTATGGAAAAAGCGTGTAATAAAAGGATCTTGCTTGCCATCTTCTCCTATTTGTTGGTAAATGAGCTTATCACCTCCTGGTATGTTGAGAACGCTAATGTTAATAGGACGAGCAGTACCGCGTCCAGCAGCGAGAATGAATAACAGGCCGAGGAGCAATGCAATACTTAAGCCAATGACGTAAATTTTTACTCTTTTTATAGTTTTGAAAGAGAAGAAAACTATCGGAATGAGGAAGATTAATAATAAGGGGACAAAAATTCGGGCAGAGTGATAAAAAAGAAAACTTACTAAATAAAAGAAAAATGCAATAATTAGTAAAGATAAAATATGCCGTTTGCTTTTATATCCTTTTAAGAAAATATAAGTACCGAGAATAACAAAGAATGAGGCGATAACGCTTTCGGAAGTTGCCCTTGAAATTGTAATATGCCATGGGGTAATTGCCAGTAATCCTCCTCCAAGAAGCGCTATTTTTTTATTTCCAAAAAGCTCTGCGAGAAGAAGATAGAGTGCCAAGACTGTAGCGGCGCCAAACAATGCCGCGGGTAATCTCACGGCAATTTCGTTAAGGCCAATTAGGGCAACGAATGGAATAGCAAGATAGTGGTAGCCGGCTGGTCTATAGTCGCCAAACTGGTCTATTGTTATTGGGAGAAAATTACCATTTTGGTCATGACCTGTTTTAAGAAGAGAGTACGCATTATAACCGATACTTGCCTCATCGCCATGTAGGCCAGCTGGTATGTTTGATAGGTCATATATACGAAAATAAAGTGCTATTAGAAAAATAATAAGCAGGATAAAGAAAGACTTTACCATAAAAATATGATACCATACGAGAAGAGTCAGTTCAAATATGAAAGCTGTTAACTATATCTTATTTTTAATTCTTTTTCTTTCCGCTATCTTACGGCTTTATAACTTGGGAAATATGCCAAGTGGAACAACGAACGATGAAGCGGGGATTATTTACAGCGCATATTCAATTTTTAAAACAGGACACGATATTACAGGGAAATTTTTGCCGGTTTCCTTTAATTTAGATAATTCATTCTCACCAGTTTACATCTATATTACAGCGCCATTCGTTGGCCTGCTGGGTGTTTCTCCATTTTCCGGTCGTTTACCATTTGCGCTTCTTGGTATAGCCTCGGTTCTTTTATTGTTCCTTATCTCAAAAAAACTTTTTAAAAACAATACCCTTGCCTTAGGAGCTGCATTTACTCTTGCCATATCTCCCTGGCATATACATATAAGTAGAGCGGCATATGATGCGCCTGTCGCTTTGTTTTTCTATTTATTAGCAATTTATATTTTTGTTGTAAAGATTGATAAGGGGAAAATATGGTGGTCGCTACCTGCTTTTTTTCTTGCATTTTATAGTTACCATGCAACTAAAGTGTTTTTTATTTTTTTTATCCCACTTCTCATATTCTTACATAGAGATGTATTTAAAGAAAGAAAGAAAGAGTTGCTTATATTTGCTTTAGGTGTTGCTGCGATTCTTATATCTTTTTTTATTGTAAGTCGTACACAAGGAGTTAGTAGACAGAGCGTTTTTATTTGGAGCGATAACGAAAGTGCGGCAAAAACGGTTAATTGGGAAAGAGACAAAAATATAGCCCCCTTTAAGCTTAGAGAGATTTTTAGCAATAAGCCATTATACTACTTACACATGATGCGGGATAGCTATTTTGAAGCTTTCTCTCTTGAATTTCTATTTATACGTGGTGAAACAGGCGGTCTAGCCGGGATATACGGAACATATTTTATGGGAGTAATGCACATTATTGAATTACCTTTATTGGTACTTGGTTTTATTTTTTTCATAAATTTAAAGGACAAAAAATTAAAATATTTTATATTTGCTTCGCTCCTCATCTCTCCGCTTGCATCAACTTTTACTGCAGATAAAACTTATGTTATGCGAAGCGTAATGATGCTTCCATTTCTTTCTATTATCGTAGGAGGGGGTATTAGTTGGTTTGCCAGCTTTTTGGCAGCATATAATAAGATTATAAAATTTATCATAATAATGGTGTTTGTATTGATTTACACTTTTCTATTAGGAGAATATTTATATCTTTATCACTTCCGATACCCTGTTTATGCAGGTGAGAACTGGTTTGGAAGTGACCGTCAATTATTAAATTATGTAAAAGACAATGACAATAATTACCAAAATACTTATATTATAGTCTCGGGTGATATGTTTATTCTTCAATATGCCCTTCTTAACAAAATTGATCCTAGGTTTATACAGACGGCATGGTCAAGTAGCTGGCCTAAAAAGATTGAAAAGGTTTCTTTTCTGCAGGGGTGTATAGATACAAAGGGAAAGGTGTTTGATCCCAAAATGTTTCTGCCTGATAGTACTTTATATGTTGTGCCAGAAAGTTGTCACAAAGAAACAACACCAAAGAAAACGATATCAGACGTAGGAGAACCACTGAGAATTATTTGGAAGATATATGAAAAGAGGTGATGTTTGTTGATGGAGAGGAAACTTAAACTTCTTTTTACGGTAATTCTTTTTTTAGCTGCTTTTCTTCGTTTTTGGCAATTAAGCGATGTTCCTCCCTCTTTATCACATGATGAAGTGGCCATAGGCTACAACGCCTATTCTATTCTTAAAACTGGAAAAGATGAATATGGAATTGCTTTCCCTCTTTTATTTCGTTCGTTTGACGACTATAAACTGCCGGGAATGGTCTATGCCAGTGTGCCTTCTATTGCGCTTTTTGGGGTTAATGAAATTGGAGTGAGATTTCCCTCCGCGTTTTTTGGAGTGCTCACTGTTTTAATTTTTTATTTTCTTGTCAAGGAATTAAGTAGAAACGACAGGCTTTCACTTATATGCACCTTTTTATTTGCTATTTCTCCCTGGCATGTTAATTTCTCACGGCAATCATTTGAATCAAACGGCGCGGTATTTTTTCTGCTATTAGGTACGTATTTTCTGCTTAAATTTTCAAAAAACCCCAAGAGTTTATTTTTTGCCTCTTTATTTTATGCAGTATCAATATATTTTTATTATTCAGTCAGGCTTATTTTACCTTTCATTGTTCTTACTTTTTTGGTAGTTTATAGAAAACAAATTATAAAGCAAATGAAAATTCTTCTAATGTCAGCTCTTTTGGGTATCATTTTATTAATGCCGCTTATTCCCCAAATATTTACAATTGGGGGGCTTTCCCGAATAAGCATAGTAAGCGTAGCAAATGATAAGAATTATATTGCAAGAAAAGACGAGTTTACAAAAATTATCGCTCAAAATGATACTATTATTAATAGGGTTATTTATAATCGGCGGATTGCTCTTTTGATAACGGCAGGAGAAAATTATTTTAAAAACTTATCTCCCCAACACATTTTCTTTACAGGTACTGACTCATTTGGTCTTCTATATCCGTTTGAAATGCCATTTTTTATACTTGGTATTTATTATCTTGCGAGACTTAAAACCGGGGCAAAATGGATAGCGATAGCCTGGCTTATATCTACTCCTCTTGTTGGCGCGTTGAGTACAGATCAGCCTAATAGTTTACGGGCCTTACCAAATGCGCCCATGTTTGCTCTCCTTTCCGGGTTAGGGATTTTTGGAGTATGGGGATTATTAAAAAATTCCAGGGTAAGAGCGGTATTTTTTTCGGGAATGATGATTCTTATATTGCTTTCAATAAAAGGGTTCATGTCAAATTACTTTGATACTTATCCAAAAGCCAATTCTCTTCATTTTGGCGATGGATATAAGCAAATGGTTTCTTATGTTGCAAAAAACGAGCGGAGTTTTGACAAAATTTATATTTCAGGGTACTATTGGAGACCTTATATATTTACTCTTTTTTGGCGGCAATATAATCCGGCAGATTATCAAAAGAATGGGACAAGAGAACATTTTGGCAAATACTATTTTGGCAGAGCAACTTGGGATAAAGAGGGAGTATTTTTTGGGGATCCAAAATTTATATTTGAGAAAAAAGCTTTGTATATTTTCGCCCCTGCTGAATACGAAGTTCATAAAGATAAATTAAATAAGCTAGAAATTATAGATGGTAACTTCGCAAAAAATGTTTTTGTGTCAGCTACATCAAATTGATGTAAGTATAAGTAGTAATAATGGTAGACTTATCTATAGAAAAGACCGACATCGGCATCAAATTCTAATGGAGTTTTGATTTCTTCTTCAGTTAGCAGATATTTTTCTATCATATATCCATTTGCAAGATTGATAGTTGAGACAGGTTTTGAGACGATATGGAGCTTGTTTTGTACCCACCACTCATGTCGAAGGAATGGGTTACCACTTGGTGCAGGTTCAATAATAATATAGGTAATGGGTTTTTTTTCTCGAGGGTAAAACGTTTTATCTTTGTATTCAGTTCCTGCGTAAGCCATGGCATATTTTAGACCATAACCTAAGATATCGGGAGAAAATGTAAAATAACCAAATTTATTATCAGGGCTTTCATATATAGTTTTTGCCCCGTTGTATAAAAACTTCCATGTATCTTGTTCTTTTCCGATAACATTAGTGGATGTTTTTATATAGTTTATAACGCCTGAAAGATTTATTGTGTAGATAGCAAAAAAAAGAATAATGAAGATTTTTTTATATCTTGAGGCAACAGTAACCATAGAAGAAAAAATAAGAAATACAAAAGGAAATAGTGGATATACATAGAAATAAAGTAGTGAGTATTTGTTAATAAGACTGACGAAGAAAAAGCCGATATAGAAGTAAAGAAACGCAATATAGATTAATCTATTTTTGTTTGCTTTAATTTGTAGTCCAAGTAAAATTGCGGTTATGAGAGTAACATACAAATTCGCGTTTGGAATACCACCGGAACGCAAAAATTCAACGCCAGTAAGCATTATCCGCATTCTATCTGTCAGAAAAAAGAGGTAGCCATGGGATGGATCTCCACCCAGATGTCTTATCACAGAATGTAAAAGGACAAAATTGTGCTTTATTTCAAAAAGAATAAAAGTGGTAAATGGCAGAAACACCAAGGATAGAGCAATTAAGTGTTTCTTTTTATTTTGTTTTAGGGCGACTGCCGCTCCCGCAACAAGAGCCAATATCATTATTGGCCCCCCTACTGCAATTTGAAATTGAATCATTGCTCCGGCAATTAAAAGATAAAAGATTAAATATCTAAGCTTTAATGTCTTGATATATTGAATGAAGAAGTAAAAAAAGGATGGAAGTAAAAACATAGCCCCGTGTGGATTAAATAGTCCTTTTGCATGGTATATTAAATAAAGAGAAGTCATCAAAACAAAAAGATAGGCAGTCAGTCTATTAAATAGTTTTTTGGCGATAAAATAGCAAGAAACTAAAAATATGATAATTAAAAATATCCAATACCAGCCAACTATTAGAGGATTGCCATTGCCAATAACATATGCGGGATAGTTTACATATGTCCACAGAGGGCCATGATATAAGCCTCCCGCACTTGACCTTGGGCCTATTAAAATAAACTTTTTTTCATCCACTTCTTTAAGAAGCAAAAAATCACGGGCAATATCGGCAGAGAAGTTAACATCGTTATTTAAAAGATACCAGGAAGAAAAAATTAAATTAAGTATAACCAGCAAAAAAAACAAGAAAATAAAAAGTTTTTTCATGGTATAATTCTATCATTAGCGTAACTGCTTACACAATATGGAATTTATTCAAAAAAACGGCTCTAAGGTTGCGGTAATTTTTATCTTAATCCTTGCTGTTTTCTTAAGATTTTATAACTATCCGCAGCGCTTCGGTCTAGCTCATGATCAGGCCGCTTTTGCTATAACCGCCAGACATGCTCTAGAATCTTTACAGCTTCCTTTGTTTGGGCCATTTTCTTCCGGAGGGCCATTTCAAACAGGGGGAGAGTGGTATTGGCTTGTTACGCTGGGTACCATGCTTTATCCGCCGGCGGTTATTTCGCCATGGGTGTTTCTCACAGCGCTTACTGTTCTGGCTGTTTTTTTGATGGTAGTTCTGGGAAAAGAGCTTATTGATAAAAAATTCGGTCTAATGCTTGGGCTTTTAACAGCGGTATCAACGGCCCAAATTGCTCAATCTACCAATCTTACCAATCAAACTCCTATTATTATTTTTTCAGTTTTAGCACTGATATTTATGGCTAAGTATCTGAAAACCAAAAAGGTAAGATTTCTTTTTTGGCAAAGCTTTTCTATTGGCATTGCAGCATCAATCCATATTCAGGGAGTAGCGCTTTTGCCCCTTGTTTTTTTAACAGTTATATTTGGCAAAATTAATCCAAGATGGGGAATTCCCCTTGTTATTTTGGGAATTGTTTTGCCTTGGGTGCCGGTTTTGATAGCAGATTCGCAAAACAGCTTTTATAATACAAAGAACATGCTTACTTATTATTCCTCATCTCAAGCGCAAGTGCCCTATGAAGTTTTAGGCCGCAGGTGGCTCACATTTATAAATGATTTTATGCCACTTTCTTGGGGATTTATTGTTGGAGGAAGTAAATTGGCAGGTGTGGTAAGTATGATATTTGTTGCGGGCGCGGTAGTTTTTAGCTTTTTTAAAAAGAATCTATCAAAAAAATTGGTTGTAATTATCCTATCTACCTTACTTATGTTTGCAGTCCTTCGCTATACCAGAACTCCTCTTTTTGAATCATTTTTTGTTTTTATACACCCCTTTATTATTGTTCTTAGCGGTTGGGTTTTGTATCTGATTATGCAGCAAAAAAAGGCTGTAGGCATACTTGCTTTTGCTATTATTGTATTGTTAACCCTATACAAAGACTTGCCAGAAATAAGAGGTGGTGCAAACTATACGCCAAAAGAGGCAAATTCCGCAAAAGAAGAACTTATAAGTCTCTTTCCAAATGGTAAATTTGCCATTTACGACTATCAATTTAAAACAACAATAAATAGTTTATCGCTGGTGCTTTTTCTTGCTTCTGATAACAAGATAAGTGACAATGGTCAAAAAATAGGCATCACAAATACTCAACAGGATCTGCCAATTATTGAGAAGCGAGAGGGATATACCATGTTTGATTTAAGCGGAGTTAATGATGTGGAAATCAAAAAATGGGCACTTATGAACCCAAGTGAAATTTATCACTCAACGCAAACATGGTATAAAAATAAATGAAAAAATACTTATTACTTGCTTTTATTGTAATTATTGCCATCTTTTTACGATTTTATCAGTTGGGAAGTAATCCGCCTTCTTTGGCGTGGGATGAAGCGGCTTGGGGATACAATGCCTATTCGCTTGGTATTGACGGCAGAGACGAATTTGGAAACTTTCTTCCCTTGCAATATCTTGAATCATTTGGTGATTTTAAGCCGCCGGTCTATGCTTACCTTGCCATACTACCGGTTAAAATTTTTGGCTTGAATGAATTTGCCGTGAGGTTTCCATCCGCATTGTTTGGGGTCTTGACGGTTCTCATTACATACTTTCTAGTTAAGAGAATTTTCTCCTCTCAAGATTCACCCCCGAGGAGTCTATTCGGCCACCTCGGGGGTGTTGCGAAGCGATTCCCCCGAGGTGAAACTGTTGCGTTATTGTCCGCGTTTTTCCTTGCCATCTCTCCGTGGCATATAAATCTTTCGAGAGCTGCTTTTGAGGCAAATATAGCAACTTTTTTTATAGTTGGTGGCGTATGGTTGTTTTTAAAGGGAATACAAAAAAAACGCTCCTCTTTAATTTTTTCTGTTATTTTTTTCGTTCTGGCAATGTACACATTTAATACCGCTCGGATTGTTGCCCCGCTTCTGGTATTAATTTTAGCTATTGGTTTTCGAAAACGGCTTTTGGAAAGAAGAAAGGATTTAATATTGACAGTAATTGTTGGTCTAATGCTTATAGCTCCTCTTGCTCAATTTTTAGTTACTCCTCAAGCCAAGCTTCGTTTTCAGGAAGTAAATATTTTTTCAGACGCTGGTATTATCGAAAGGGCAAACCAGCAAATTGCCAACGACGGTGACGCATGGTGGTCAAAAATTCTCCATAACAGAAGATTAGCATTTACTGTTGAATATCTAAGACATTATCTTGATAATCTTAACCCCGGCTTTTTATTTATAAAAGGCGATGGTAATCCTAAGTTTTCAACGCAAGACGTGGGCCAATTATATCTTTGGGAACTACCATTCTTAATTACCGGAGCTTTATTGCTTATAAAAAAACGAGAAGGGAGTTGGTGGATAGTGCCTTTATGGCTCGTTATTGGCATTATTCCAGCCGGAACCGCCCGCGAAACTCCGCATGCTCTTCGTATTGAAACAACACTCCCTACATTTCAGATTTTGTCAGCAATAGGAGTTGTGGCATTTACTTCATGGATTAATAAAATAAAGATGGCAAAAAATTTTAAGTTTTTAATTTTAATTTTCATATCTTCGCTTTTAATTTTTAACTTTCTTTATTACTACCACGGTTATTACACTCACTATCCTCGCGAGTATTCTGGTGAATGGCAATATGGCTATAAAGAGGCAATCGCCTACGTTGATAAGGTTAAGCAGGATTATGACAAAATTGTATTTACCGAGGCACTCGGCCGTCCTTATATCTACACGCTTTTTTATACAAAAGAAGATCCTAGGACTTTTAGAGAAACAGCACAAATTTTCCGTGAAGTTTACGGATTTGTTCATGTAAAGTCTTATGGGAAGTATATTTTTACCAAGGAGGTAAGAGAAGGGACATTTCCTGGAAAAAGAATATTATATGTTGATAAACCAGAAGGGTTTCCTAATGGAGCAAATAAACTTAAGACCATTTTTCAGCTTGATGGTAAGGAAACATTAATTGTATATTCATTATGAGAAAATTACTGTTAGTAGTAATTATTTTTATTGCCGCTTCGCTTCGCTTTTGGCAATTAGGTAGTGTTCCTCCGTCTCCCGATTGGGATGAAGCTTCGTTAGGTTTTAATGCATATTCTATTTTGCATACGGGTAAAGATGAATACGGGCAGTCTTTTCCGATAATCCTGCGTTCCTTTGACGACTATAAACCGGCTCTTTACGCTTATCTTGCTATTCCGTCAATTGCGCTTTTTGGCCTCAATACATTTGCCGTTAGGCTTCCATCTGTTATTTTTGGTCTGTTAGCTGTTCTCGCAACTTACTTTTTGGTAAAAGAACTTTTCCCAAGCGGGAAAAAGTTTTTACCTGAAATTTCAGCTTTTCTTCTGTCTATTTCTCCATGGCATCTGCAATTTTCTCGAATTGCTTTTGAATCAAATGTGGGTCTAACGCTCAATATTTTGGCTATCCTTTTTTTTCTAAAAGCGCTTAAAAAACCTTGGTTTATTTTGCTTTCCGCTTTTTGTGCAGGGTTAAGCTTACATGTCTATCAGAGCGAAAAGGTTTTTGTGCCTTTAATTGTTTTGGCTCTTGTTATAATTTTCAGAAAAAGAATTTTCGCTCTACCTAAAAAATATATAGTTTCTGCTTTGATAATTGGTATTATTTTGATATTGCCACTTATTTTTTACCTAATTACTGAAAAACAAGCACTGCTTAGAGCCAAGGGAGTAAGTTTATTTGCCGATGAAACACCATTTCTTGCACAAACAGTGAACAGATTAGTTAATGACAAACAAAATAATGATATATTAGGGACGATTCTTGATAACAGGAGATTAACTTATTTTAGAGGAGCGCTTAGCGGCTATATTTCTCATTTTGATTTAAACTGGATGTTTATTACCGGAGACCAGCCAAGACATCATGCTCCCAATATGGGACTTCTTTATCTTTGGGAGCTGCCGTTTTTACTTACTGGTTTTTACCTGCTCATTTTTGGCAACTTTGATAAGAAGGTAAAATATTTACTTTTTGCGTGGATTTTAATAGCGCCTATTCCGGCAGCCATAACCACCGGAGTGCCCCACCCAATAAGAACGCTAAACTTTTTACCTACCTGGTATATCTTTATCGCCATTGGTATAACTAGCGTCATATCATTAATGCAGAATATAAAATTTAGATATTTATTTATTACCTGTTACTTATTACTTGTTACTCTAAACGTCTTTTATTATCTCAATCAGTATTTCGTTCAACAAAATCTTTATAATTCAGAATATTGGCAGTATGGTTACAAGCAAGCTGTTGATTTTGTCAATAAAGAAGCAATAATTGAGGTAAAATATAGCAAAATTATTGTTTCCAATAAGCCTCATTTAGATCAATCATACATATTCTTCCTGTTTTATCTTAAGTATCCGCCGGCTAAATATCAAAAAGAGGCAAGAGATGCATCGGGAGGATTTAGGGAAAACCACGCCTTTGGAAAATATGAATTTAGACCAATTGATTGGGAGCGCGAAAAGCAAAGTTCAGAGATACTTTATGTTGGAAATCCTAATGAATTTCCTGATGGAGCTAATGTTATTAAAACCATAAACTTTTTAGACGGCCAGCCGGCAATTACAATTGTTAAAAGATAGTAGTACAATATAAGTGAAACATGGTCAAGAAACTTTCTCAAATAGTTAATTTCCTTAAAAAGGATAAAAGACGGATCCTGTTGATATTAATTTTTGCTGCGCATATTTTCCTCCGCTTCTATCAGCTAGAGGAGAGAGCACAGTTTAATTGGGATCAAGTAGATAATGCATGGGCTGCAAAGAATATTCTCATTGAACATAAGCTTCCCCTGTTAGGTCCTTATGCAAAAGGAAGCAGTAGCGGTATTCAAATAGGTCCTGCTTACTACTATCTTATTACGCCATTCTATTGGCTTTTCAAACTTGATCCCATTGCATCGCCTATTTTTGCAGGAATAACGAGTATTTTCACTTTTTTCGTCCTCTTCTATATAATTAAAAAATTATTCTCCTTCAACATTGCTCTGATTGCTGTTTTTATCAATACGGTTGCATTTTCTGGCATGGGATTTGATCGAACTCAATGGAATGTTAACTTTCTACCATCAGTTTCTCTCATCATATTGTATGCTCTCTATAAAGTTTTAAATGGTAGCGCTAGACATTTACTTCTTTTAGCTGCAGGGATGGGAGCTTTATTTCATATTCACCTCACTGCCATTTTCTTTCCCATGATAGTTCTTTTAACATCACCACTGATCATTTTTCGATACAAGGATAGAAAAAAAGAGTTTTTTAAATATCTAGCTATTTCTGCACCACTATTTCTAATTTGGTTTGTCCCACTGTTTATTTCTAATTTACAAACCAGTGCAGCTGGCTTTTACAATCTCTCAAAGTATTTACAAACGTATTATCATGGTTTCCATTTGACAAGAGTTCTGCAGTTGTTGCCTGATGCATTTATTCAGTTTGACCCGTACCTCTTTTTCCAAGAAATAAAACTATTAAAATACATTCTTCTTCCGATATTTTCATTCGTTTTGATTTGTAAAATATTCAATCCTAGAGTAAAAGTATCCTATCCTATCCTATCCTATCCTATCCTATCCTATCCTATCCTATCCTATCCTATCCTATCCTATCCTATCGTATCTGGCAATTTTATGGTTTTTGGTTCCATGGTTCGCATTTTCAACATACAGTGGAGAGATAAGCGACTATTATTTTTCAGTAAATCGTTTTGTTGCTCTTTTTATAATCGCTTACTTACTGGATAGTTTTTTAAAATGGAAAATTCAAATTGCAAGAACAGTTATCGTTATTTTACTTTTTCTGTATACAGTTTATAATCTTGACAAATTTATAAATATTGTCGATGGCAATTTGCTTTCAAAAAAGCGATCAGTCAACCAAGCGATTAAAGAGGGAAAAATTATAAAATTTCAAGAAGGCGCAGGAGAGTCGTATATTTATTATGTTTATACTCGAGATAGAGTTCCTCAAAAATAAGAGAGAGTTTTTACTTATACTTATTCCTGCATTTGCAGTTTTCCTGCGAGTTTATGAGAAGGCAGTTATTAAAACTATACAATTTCTGGATGGCAAACCTGCTATAAAAATTGTTGAGGGTTAAAACTCTATAAACAAAGTGTAAAACAAGCAATAAAGGACGGAAAACTTATTCAATTTCAAGAAGGGGTACCAAAGTCTTACTTATATTACATATACACAAGAAAATGAATTTGTGAATTTTATGAAAGGGAAAAAAGTACTTATTACAGGGGGAGCAGGTTTTTTGGGTTCTCACCTTGTTCGGTATTTGTTAGGCAAAGGTTCGTATGAGATAGTTATTTTTAATAAGCTTGAGAGCCATACACCAGAGAATTATGGAAAAAACGTTGTGTACTTCAAGGGGAATATCATTGACAAAAATGATGTCCTTAAGGTTTTTAAGACGTACGGTCCTTTTCTTACTGTTTATCATTTAGCAGCAGCAATGCCCAATAAGGCGGTTTCGGATGGCGTTCTTTGGGAGACAAATGTTTCTGGTACCATCAATATCGTATCCGAAGCTGTAAAGAATGGGATAAAATCTTTCATTTTTACCTCAAGTAATGTAGCGTATGGTATTCCTCAAACTCTTCCTGTAACAGAGAAAACACCACTTGCCTCACTGGAAATTTATGGGAAGAGTAAGGCACAAGCGGAATATGAGTTGGCAAAATTCAAAAAAGATCTAAATATCCAAATATTTCGCTGTCCAGTCATCAGCGGAGTTGGAAGACTTGGGTTACAAGCTATCTTATTCGAGTTTATTTCCGAAAATAAAAACGTATACATGTTGGGAGATGGATCAAACAAGTATCAATTTGTTGATGCTATGGATGTTGCCTGCGCGCTTGAGACAGCAAGCCATATTAGCGGATTTGATATTTATAACATAGGTGCTGATGAAGTTATTACACTGCGGGAAATTTATCAAAAAATCATTGATTTTGCTAAAAGCACGTCCAAAATAATTTCTTTACCTAAGACTCCAGCGCTTATTCTACTTTCGATTCTGGATAAGCTAAATATTTCACCTCTTGGTATTTATCAGTATACAATGATAGGCCGCTCACTTTATATGGATACAAAAAAAATAAAAATGAAACTTGGTTGGAAGCCAAAAAAAACTAATATAGATACGTTTATAGAGAATTATAAATGGTACAGAGAAAATAAAGAAAAATTCACAGAAATTGGATCAGACAATTTATCCGCAAATAGAAGTTTGCCAAAAATGGGAATTCTTAAGTTGGTAAAAATGTTTTCATGAAGAAGTTCCTTAGTACAAAACCAATTATCCTGATTGTTATATTGGCGCTAGCCGCAATTTTGCGGTTTTGGAACCTTGGTAATGTGCCGCCAAGCGCCTCGCTAGACGAAGCTTCAATTGGATATAACGCGTATTCTGTTTTGAAAACTGGAGGAGATGAATATGGGGAATTTCCACTGTTATCTCAACGCGGCTATGACGACTGGAGGAGATCTACTTATCTTTTTCTCACGGTTCCATTTGTTGCCTTATTTGGTCTGAATGTTGTTGCGGTTCGTCTTCCGGCAGTAATTTTATCAATTCTGACTGTTTGGGCAACTTACCATATAACGTTGCTTTTATTCTCAAAACGTTCAACCCAATCTTTAAGAGTTGCCCTTTTTGCCTCATTTTTACTGGCAATCAGTCCCTGGCACATCTATATTTCCCGCCTCGGACACGAATCAAATGCGTCCTTAGCGTTTCTGGTTTTTGGAGTGTTATTTTTTTTACAAGGCCAAAAGAGTAAAGGTAAGATTCTCCTTTCAATGATATTTTTTACACTCTCGATGGTTAGCTACTATTCAGGACAAGCTTTTATACCATTGTTGGGTATAGGCTTACTTTTCATTTTCAGGAAAACCCTTTTATCAATGGTCATAACAGATAAGAGAATGCTTATTGCCGTAATTATTTTTGTACTTTTGCTTATTCCACTTTTTAGTCAGCTTTTTTCTAGAGAAGCGCTCATTCGTTATCAGGGAACAAACATATTTGCCGCTTACGAGGAGCGTTTTTACAAACAGGCAATTTTGCTGAAAGGGGCTATTGATAGAGGAGATATAGTTGGGCAAATTTTTTATAACAGACGAATTCTTGCCGTTCAAATTTTTATGGAGGGGTATCTGTCACATTTTGATCCGCGCTGGCTTTTTGCAAATTTGGGGGAAGACAAGCACAAAGTTCCCAATATGGGATTGCTCTATCTATGGGAAATCCCACTCATTTTTGTAGGATTTATTACTCTTTTTTTCAGCCGTGTTGTTGATGGAAAAGTAAAAAAGCTTATTTTTCTTTGGTTTTTTCTAGCCCCCATTCCTGCGGCTATCGCCACTCAAGCTCCACATGCAATGCGTTCTTATAGCTTTCTTCCTATGTGGCAAATATTTTCTGCTTTTGGTTTAGTTTACATATTTTATAAATTTCCCAGGTTGCAAAAATTCAATGGTTTAATTTCTCTTTTTTCAATAGTTCTTATTTTGGTTAGTATGGTAAATTTTTACAAAAATTATTTTATTGTATTTCCCCAAACGCAATCTTCCTCATTTCAGTACGCTTTAGCAAAGACTATTCCTTATGTTCTTTCTCAACAGAAAAATTACCACAGAATAGTTTTTTCAAATAGAGATAATCTTTATCAATCATACATGCTTTTTTTATTCCATGGCCATTACGACCCATCGCTTTATCAAAAGCTAGGAGGAACTAAATCTGGCGGATATGCGCAGTCTCACGTATTCGATAAGTATGAATTTAAATCGATTGATCTAAAAAAAGAAAGCATGGAGGAGGGAGTTTTATATGTAGTAAACGTATCGGAAATTTCAGATAGTCAATCACAACTCAAAACTTTTAACAATCTTGACGGAAAAGCAGCAATTGTAATAATAACAAAAAAAGTATATGAAAACTAAATTTTATATTGTGCTTGTATTATTAATTTTTCTTCTTGGATTTTTCTTGCGCGCGCAAGAAACTCTATCCGGAAATTTTTTATTTCTTTTAGATCAAGGAAGAGATCTTCTTGCGGTCAAGCGGATAGTTTTTGATCATCATCTTACCCTAATTGGTCCATACACAAGCTTACAAGGGGTTTTCCAGGGGCCTTTTTGGTATTATCTTTTAGCAATCCCCATATTTATTTTCAATGGCAACCCGTGGGGTACAATTCTTCTTATGTTTTTGATGAGTATGTCAGCAATATGCATTGCATATTGGTTGACGAATAAAGTGTTTGGTAAAAACGCTGCAATTGCGGTATTATTTCTTTTTGCTGTCTCTCCAGAAGCGGTTGCCGCGGCAACATACAGTTGGAATCCTCACCCAATGTGGTTACTTGTTACTTTGTACATTTTTGTCTTTTATGCTGTTTTGGTCATGCAAAAAAAGAATTATCATTTAGCATTGTGGCCGTTGCTTAGTCTCATGTTTCATTTCCAAACAGCTCTTGGCGTTACCCTTTTTCTAGCAACTTTGTTGTTTTTTCTAGTTTTTAAGAGAGAGGGTATGGGTAAGAAGTTCTTTTTAGGATTATTGTTGTCTGTTCTTATATTTCTTCCACAAATGGCGTTTGACGCTCGGCATGATTTCTTGATGACAAAATCTGTTCTTAGTCTGTTTCAAGGAAGCGATCAGGGGCTTTATGTTAGCAACGAAAATAATGGTTATTTATCATTATTAAAAACACATGTAGATTCTTTTTATTATAACTTTCAAACAACGTTTCTAAGAGATGGGTATTTGGAAAAACTTCCTATTGTTATGTTGCTATTTATTGTTTTTATGCTTCTCTTTGGGAAAAAACAATTATTATCCGAGAAGGAATATTATTTTCTCACCGCAATGGGAAAACTTGTATTGATAGTCGCCCTCTTATTTATTTTTGCCTACCCATTTCCTATACGGTACTGGTTTCTTACGGGTTTTCAGGCGATATACATTATTATTTGTGGTGTATTACTGGGTGCTTTATGGAAACATAGAATAGGGAAATGGCTCATTCTCTTTTTAGTTATTGTTATACTTTTCTATGATGGGCAACGGCTTGTCCATTTGTATGAAAAATCTGATTATGGCGGTACAGCTAAAATAAAAGGAAAAATTGATGTACTTGATTATATTTATCAAGATGCAAAAGGAAAACCGTTTGGGCTTTTAGTTTTTGCTCCGCCGGTTTACACAGATCAATATGATTATCTTGTGTGGTGGTATGGGAAAAGAAAATATGGTTATGTACCAAGCGATCGCAAAGAGGGAGTATTTTATTTATTGATAGAACCTGATTCATCCAAGCCATGGAGTTATCAAGGCTGGCTTGAAACAGTCATTAAAACAGGGACTGTTTTAGAAACAAAAGAATTGCCTAGCGGGTTTATTATTCAGAAAAGACTGGAAGAAAAGAGTAATGAAATATAAAAATCTTTTACCAATATTGATTCTATCTTTAATTTCTCTTATTCCAATGTTTGATCTTTTGCATGTCGGACTTCCAATAACACATGACGGGCAGGATCATATTGCCCGTATTGCCAATTTTTACCAAAATCTTTCGGAGGGCAATATTATTCCTCGTTGGGCAGGTAATCTTAATTGGGGATATGGCAGCCCAATCTTGATGTTTCTTTATCCGCTCCCTTCGTATATGGCATCGCTTATTCATTTTGTTGGTTTTCCTCTTGTTGACAGCACAAAAATTGTATTTGGAATAACTTATATATTCAGTGGACTGGCAATGTATCTTTGGGTAAGCACGTTTTTGGGAAAACGAGCAGCTTTTATATCCAGTTTACTTTATCTTTTTGCGCCATACAGATTTATTGATTTATACGTACGGGGTGCAATAGGAGAGCATGTGGCTTTTGTTTTTCCCCCTCTTGTTCTTTATTTTTTACTTAAACTGTCAAAAAAGTATTCTTACTGGTATGTTGTTGGAGGAACATTTTCGCTCGCCGGTCTTATTTTATCGCATAATGCGGTAAGTTTAATGTTTATTCCCATAATTTTTCTCTATGCGCTTTATTTATTATGGCAATCAAAGCGTAGGCAGTTATTAGTTATAAGTTATGGGTTATTAGTTATATTAGGTTTTGGTTTAGCTGCCTTTTTTTGGATTCCCGCTTTCTTTGAAGGTCAATATACCCTTCGTGATCGATTAACCCAAGGAGAGTATGCTTCCCGATTTGTTACTTTACAATCGTTTATCTATGGAGCGTGGAATTATGGAATAACAGGACAATTTACTACCCAAATCGGTATTGTTCATTGGCTCGCCGTAATTTTTAGCTTACCGGTTTTTATCATTTTGCGCAAAAAGAAAAATCATCTTTGGGCAGTAGTGGGAATTATGTTTAGCGTTTTTGTAATCTCTTTATTCTTGATGACAGAAGCCTCAAAACCCATTTGGGAGATTTTGACTATACTTCAAAAATTTCAATTTCCATGGCGATTTCTATCTGTTTCTATTTTTGCGACAGCTGTCCTTGGCGGCTTGGTTATTTTTGCAATTCCTAAACGATTTCAGCTTGTTACTTGTTACTTGTTACTTGTTACTCTTCTTTGGTTTAACAAAGATTACTGGCATGCAAAAGATTATCTTATAAAACCGGAATCTTTTTTCACCAATGTTTATGATAGTACTACCGATACAGGGGAAAGCAGTCCCGAATGGTCGGTACGATTTATGGAGAAAAGGCCTATGGCTTACATAGAGATTATAGATGGAGACGCGGTAATAGAAGGACGCAGTCGAACATCAACTAAGCGTTATTATCAATTAGAGGCAAAACAAAGAACGAGACTTCGAGAAAATACGCTTTTTTTCCCAGGCTGGGAAGTTTTTGTTGACGGTAGGAAAGTTGATATTGAGTTTCAAGAGCCAACTGATAAAAATAGAGGCTTGATGACCTTTTTTGTTGAGCAAGGTAAGCACAGTATTGAGATAAAATTTAGAGAAACAAAATTACGGCTTATAGCGGATTTAATAAGTGTTGCAACTTTGGTTATTATATTTGTTTACGGTATAATTCTAATGAAACCCTTATGGCGACGCTTTCGGTAGTTTTAGCAACGTTTAATGAAGAAAAAAATCTCCCCGATTGTCTTGATTCGGTTAATGATCTGGCAGACGAGATTATTGTGGTTGATGGAACATCAAATGATAAAACCGTTGAAATTGCCAAAAAATATGGAGCAAAGGTAAAAATTACCACAAATAAACAAATCTTTCATATCAATAAACAAATGGCAATTGATATGGCGACGAAAGATTGGATTTTACAGCTGGATGCTGATGAGAGAATTACAGCCGTCCTTCGGGCGGAAATCAAATCTCAAATCTCAAATCTCAAATCTCAAAATATTAACGGATATTGGGTTCCACGCAAGAATTGGTTTTTAGGAAGATTTTTGATGAAGGGGGGCGTGTATCCTGATTATACCCTGCGGCTTTATAAAAGGGGAAAAGGAAAACTTCCTCAAAAAAGCGTTCATGAACAGGCAGAAGTTTTAGGTGAAGTTGGTTATCTGAAAAACCCACTAATTCATATGGCTGATACCAGCTTTAGCCGTTATCTGATGCGGTGGAGTCGCTATGTTAATCTGATAAGAGATGAATTAACAGCAAGAAACCCCGGCGTTTTTGGATTTATTGACTATTTACTTATTAAGCCTGTAGGGTGGTTTATTTTAACATATATCCGCCACAAAGGCTTTATGGATTTGTGGCAGGGTTTTGTTTTTTCTTTTTTCTCATCACTTAGGTTTCCTGCGGCATATATTAAATATCTTACTGGAAGATGATGAATATCTATACTAAATTGTTAGTGACGTGTGTTGTGTTACTGTGGATTATTTTTTTTACCCCCGCCTCAGCTTTTGCGCAGGAATACGTTTTGCCCTATCCGGGATTTATGCCTGGACACTCATTATACAAAATCTCAAACATCGTCGATAAATTACAAGAATGGTGGAGTTTTGGAGATTTTACTAAATTTCACTATCATCTTAATGCTGCCGATAAAAAATTAGTTGAGGCAAAAATACTTTTTGAGTATAAGCAGTTCCTTTTAGCAAGTGAAAGCTTACAAATATACGAAAAACATTTAAAGCTCGCAAATAATTACTTGTCTACTGCTGTTGCGAACGGAAAAAATATTTCCCAAAATCGCCGCCTTTTTACAAGCGCCATCTTGAAGCATAGTGAAGTATTGGAAAAACTAAAGCTTAACTTACCTGAAAGGTTTTTATGGAGCCCGGAAAAAGAGAGTTCAAAAATGATTGAAATCAGAATAATTTTGACGGACGCAATAAATCTTGGCGAAAAATTATCACAAACAAAATGAAAAAAATTTTGGTATTATACGCGATGTTTCTTCTAGGTCTCGTTATATATTCGTATGGTTTTGTTGATCCAAACTTAACGCTTTCAACGAGTCCTCTTTATCAAAAATTCCATCGGCCGCTTTTTGAACTAGTTTTTTATAACCGTTCTTTATCAACGATAATTTTTGTTTTGGCGGTTATTATGCTTTTCGCTTTTTATTTTTTATTTCTTTGGTTAATTAAGCAAAATAAATTAAATCGTAAAACATTTTGGTGGTTGATAGGATTAACGGCTGGTATTTTGCTTTTCGCTTTCCCGGCTTTTTCATATGATATTTTTAATTATATTTTCACCGCCAAGGTCGCTTACTATTATCACGAGAATCCATATCTCGTGATGCCGATTGAATTTATCGGCGACCCAAACCTTATGTTTACCCGGGCCGCCAACAAAATTGCTCTTTATGGACCTTCGTGGATTACTCTAAGTTTTATTCCTCACGTGTTTAGCTTTGATAATATTATTGCCGCAATTTTTTCATTTAAGATTTTTACAGCCGCATTTTATTTTGGGGCGGTTTGGGTTATTTGGAAATTAACAAAAAATCTTTTTTCAGTTGTCCTTTTTGCACTCAACCCCGTACTTATTATTGAAACTCTTATTTCAGCACACAACGATATTGTAATGATGTTCTTCGTTCTTTTAGCCTACTATTTTGTGAGGGAAAAGAAGATAGGGTGGGCAATAGTTGCTTTTTTGCTATCTGTACTTGTTAAGTATTCAACAATAATTCTTGCACCCATTTTTATTTATTTGATCCTAAAATCTATTTATCAGGATAAGATTAACTGGGAAAGAATTTTTGCTGTTTCAGGTTGGGCGATGTTTGTCATGATTCTTTTAACACCTCTTCGGGAAGAAATTTATTCCTGGTATGTTATCTGGATGCTAAGCTTTGCCGTGCTTATACCTAAACGAACATTTTTACTATCTTTTGTTATTACTCTATCTTTTTCAGTAATACTGCGTTACGTGCCTGTTCTTTATAGCGGAAATTATTTTGGACCAACGCCTATAATAAAAGAAATCGTAACATTTGTGCCAATGAGTATGCTTGTTATTTTTTGGATATGGAAAAAATCACTTTTCCGAAAGCACTGCCCGTAATTATTTTGCTTGTTCTTACCTTCTTTGCGGTGAAAGGCTTATTGGCTCCCGGCCTGCCGCCAACACATGATGGCGAGTACCACGTTATTCGCTTTTATGAGTTTTATAAAGCTTTACAAAGCGGCGAATGGTATCCCCGCTGGGCTCCTGATTTAAATAATGGGTATGGAGTCCCTCTTTTTAATTATGTTTATCCTCTTCCCAATTATATCGCAGCACTTTTTCACTTATTTGGAGCCAGTTTCATTGAGGCATTCAAGCTTAATATGATAGCAGCAACATTTGCAGGAAGTGTTTTTATGTATCTTTGGGTAAAGCAATTCTTCAGAGCATGGGGAGGAGTTATTGCTGCAATATTTTATACTTATTCTCCATATCACTTATTGGATATATATATTCGCGGTTCAGTAGGTGAAGTTTGGGCGCTGGCTCTGTTTCCGGCATTTCTTTGGTCGATAACAAAATTTTTGAGGGAAGAAAGATTTTTGTTTATTCCTATTTCCGCAGTTTTTTTATCACTCATTATTTTTTCCCATAATATTTTAGCTCTTATGTTTTTACCTTTTGCGATTTTTTATACAATATTTATATTATTGAGTCGAAAAAAGGATAAGGGAAATTGGGTAAAAGGAGTAATTATTTATCTTTTGGGAGTTGGTTTATCTGCGATTTTTTGGCTGCCGGCGCTTTTGGAGAAGGGATATGTTCGCGGGCTTGAAGTTTTTAACTATAGAGAACATTTTGTACAAGTATACCAGCTTATTTTTCCTAGTTGGGGGTCAGGATTTTCAGCCGATCCAAACACACAGGATCTATCATTTCAAATTGGCATAGCAAATCTGGTAGCTTTAGTTTTTGCAATAGCGTTGGTGATAATTTTCCGAAAAAAATACAGGAAAGAGACAGCGATTACAGTTTTTATAATTGTTTCTACTTTTATAGTAATATTCCTGATGCTTAATATTTCACTGCCGATTTGGAAAAACGTTCCTTTTATACAATACTTTCAATTCCCATGGAGATTTTTAAGCCTTGTTATTTTATTTTTGTCTTTTTTGGCGGGCGGTGTTGCATATTTTTGGAAGTCAAAAGTTATTGCAATTCTACTTGCTATTTTGGCGGTAAGTCTTGGACTAGGTTATGCCAATAGCGCTTATTATCATTTAAGAGATGACAGTTATTACATAAGCCGGTCAAATTTCATTGACGGAACAAATAGTCCGGGAAACGCATTTAATACAGTATGGTTCAATACTAATCTTAATAAAGAGACATCGTTTATAAAAGAGAAAGGAGATGCCTTACAAATTAACACTGCCTATTTTCCAGGTTGGCAAGTTTTTGTTGATGGCGAAAAGGTAAAAACCGAAATGAATATAGACGGATTAATACAAATTAAAAAACCTAACAGCAAGGCAAAAATTGAGGCTAAATTTATAGATACGCCAATTCGCAGTACCGCCAAAATCCTATCTCTATTATCTTTTTTCATTGTTTCTATTTTGCTCCTAGTGAGTTTGCGTGCTAGAATGATAAAAAAGGTATGAATATAGCTATAGACGTTTCCCCACTTAAAACAGGGCATTTCTTACAGCATAGAGTAAGAGGTACGGGATTTTATATAGAAAATCTTAAAAGATCGCTTTCAAAATATGATCGGCAGAACTCCTATACCTTTTTTACGCAAGGAGAAAAGTTATCCAAAAATATAGACTTAATTCATTATCCTTACTTTGAACCGTTTTTTTTAACTTTACCTCTTCATAAATCTTATTCTACTGTGGTAACAGTGCATGATTTAACACCTCTGGTCTTTCCCAAGCATTTCCCAGCCGGTATCCGCGGCAAAGTTAAATGGCAAATACAGAAATGGAATTTAAGAAGATCTGCGGTAATTATAACCGATTCGCAAGCTTCAAAGAGCGATATTGTCCAATATACTGGTATATCTGACACAAGGGTGCATGTTGTATACCTGGCGGCAGGGGAAGAGTTTAAAAAAATAAATATCAAATATCAAAAATCAAAAATTGACGAAAAATATCATCTGCCGGAGAAATTTGTTCTCTACGTGGGTGATGCGACTTGGAATAAAAATCTACCAAATCTTATACGAGCTATTCAAAAGATAAATCTTACTTTAGTCATGGTGGGAAAAGCAACAGCGGAACAAGACTTCGACAGAACAAATCCCTGGAATTATGATTTAGCAACAATAGAAAGTCTGGCAAAAAACGATAAACGAATTATTCGGTTGGGGTTTATCCCACAAGAAGATTTAGTTGTGCTTTATAATTTGGCAACAGTTTTTGCTATGCCGTCAATTTATGAAGGGTTTGGTCTGCCGGCTTTGGAGGCGATGACTTGCGGCACTCCGGTTGTCTCTACAAAAGGCGGCAGTTTGGCCGAGGTGGTAAACGATGCGGGATTAGTGGTTGATCCTTATGATATTGATAGTATTGCCAATGGTATTGGCGAAGTGTTTTTTACAAAAAAACTGCAAGAAGAGCTTTCGAAGAAGGGATTACTACAAGCTAAAAAATTTTCTTGGGAGAAAACAATAAAGCAAACAATAAAAGTATATGAGGCAGTATGCAAAAGGTAAAAATACAAATTTTTTATGTCGTTAGTGTATTTGTTGCTTGGAGATTATTATTAAATGCAATAGCTTGGTGGGCATCAAATAATATTTATCTGAAACGAGATTTTTTTGGCCACATCCCTTGGGCAAATTTTGATGGGTCGCACTATCTGACTATTGCCAGGCAAGGATATCTTTCGTATCAACAGGCGTTTTTTCCTTTCTTTTCTATGCTCATTCATTTTTTTACCCCCTTTTTTGATTATAATGCTTTTACGGCGGCATTATTTTTAGTACATGCAGCGTTTATTATTTCAATCTTTATTTTTTGGAAACTGATACAAATAGATTTTAAAAACAGTACAGCGGCGTGGTCTATTATTTTTTTGCTGACTTTTCCTACCTCTTTTTTCTTCGGCAGCATTTATACGGAAAGTCTCTCATTTATGCTCATTTTGGGCAGTTTTTATGCGGCTAGAAAAAATCACTGGTTTATTGCATCACTGCTGGGAGGCTTTGCTTCGGCCACAAGATTTATAGGAATACTTTTGTTGCCGGCGCTTTTGTGGGAGTTTTGGCAACAGCACAAGTTCAAAATTAAGACAAAGAGCTTTTTGTGGTTGTTATTAATTCCCACAGGACTTATTGGGTACATGATTTATCTTCAAATAACGGTGGGGGATGCGTTTGCATTTATTCATGTTCAGCCGGCATTTGGCGCGAATAGAACAGGAGGAGAAGTTATCCTTCTTCCACAAGTTTTGTTTCGCTATTTTAAGATAATGATAACTATTCCATGGGTAGATTACGATTTACGAATCGCAGTGTTAGAATTATTTATGCTCTCTTTTGTATTGGGACTTCTTCTTTTTTCCTGGCGAAAAATCAGAAAATCATATCTTATTTTTTCTATCTTGGCCACTATTACCCCAACTCTTACAGGTAGTTTATCTTCTATGCCCCGCTATGTTCTTCTTGCCTTTCCGGCCTTTATTGCTTTGGCTACAGTAGAAAACACAATGCTTAAAACGCTGTTGACGATTAGTTTTATATTACTTCTTTCTATTTTAACAATGTTATTTGCGCAAGGTTATTGGGTAGCATAAATATATGATTAAAAAATTATTTAATAATCATTTCGCAACGGCAACATTTTGGATGTTTATAGCTACGGGAGTTTTTAACGCCGGCAATTATTTATACCACGTTCTGATGGGAAGATTTCTCGGACGAGAGCTGTATGGTGCATTAGAAAGCACAATTTCTGTTTTATATATTATTTCTATTCCCATGACAACTATTACTCTTGTAACTGTTAAGTTTATTTCCACCGAAAAAGGGAAAAATAATATAAAAGCTATCTCCGGATATTACTATTATATGAAAAATAAAATTATATGGTATGGGTTAATAGCTACACTTATCTTAATTATTATATCTCCTTTACTTGTTTCTTTTTTGCATTTGCCATCTATTTATTTACCCCTACTTATTGCTATAAATTTTTTCATAAGTCTTTTTGTGGTGTTATCAAGAGGAATACTACAAGGATTGTCTAATTTTTTTGCTATCGCAATTTCAAATTCTCTGGAAACTATAACTAAACTGCTTATTGCCGCAGTTCTTATCTTTGTTGGCCTAAAAACCACAGGAGGAGCATTAACTGCCATTGTTATATCTGCCTTTATGGGATACCTTGGAGCATACTTTTTTGTTAAAAAGATGAGGTTTAAAGAGAAAGATGGTTTTGAAGTAAAAACAATGGCTTCATTTGCAATTCCGGTTTTTCTAACAACTCTTGCTCTAACATCCCTTTTTACAATAGACGTTGTTTTGGTACGACATTTTTTCCCGGGTGTTGAATCCGGAGATTATGCTGCTCTTTCCATCTTGGGAAAGATAATTTTTTTTGCAGTTTCGCCAATTATGATAGTGATGTTTCCTTTTGTTTCCGAACACCATGCAAAAGGACAGCGCTATACGCATTTCTTCTTGTTAAGTGCTGGTCTTACTTTTGTCGGCGCAGGGTTTATTACCGTGATTTATTTCTTGTTTCCGCAAATAATGGTAGGCCTGTTATTTGGTAAAAGCTTTTTGGAAATTAGCGGGCTTTTGGGTATTTTTGGAGTATTTATGCTTCTTTACTCACTTTGCTATCTTTTTGCAAATTTTTATCTTTCTATTCATAAAACAAAAGCAATGTATTTTTCGCTCATGGCGTCACTACTGCAGATTATAGGCATTTGGTTTTTTCATGAGCGATTGCTCGATGTTATTTATATTTCAATAACAGCAACGTTTTTACTTCTTTTGGTTTTTTTGTTATACTACCCACATGCGACGAAGGGAAAGACTTAAAGAAATAGAGTTCCTATCTGTTATTATTCCCTGTTTTAAGCAGGAAAAATCCATACAGCAATATATCAAAAAGGTTGAATTAGCTCTTTTGGCGGCGGGATACCCTTACGAAATTATCGTTGTTATTGATGGGAAGGCTGATAAGACTTTTGAGAAAGCAGCGCGAATGGAATCAAACACGGTAAAAGTTATAGGCTATGAAAAGAATCATGGTAAAGGCTACGCCGTGCGTTTCGGCATGGTGCGAGCCAAAGGCGATATAGTTGGTTTTATCGATGCGGGTACGGATCTTAATCCCAATGGACTTTCGATGCTTCTTGAGCATTTTAAATGGTATGACGCAGATATTATTATTGGCAGCAAGCGTCACCCCGTATCAAAAGTTAATTACCCTTTTGATAGAAAGATAATAAGCTATACGTCACAGCTTTTTATTCGATTGCTTTTTGGAATTAGTGTGCGGGACACACAAGTAGGCATGAAATTTTTCAGAAGAGAAGTGCTTGAAGATGTATTGCCTAGACTTTTGGTGAAAAAGTTTGCCTTTGATATAGAGACGCTGGTGGTTGCCCATAGCCTTGGTTACAAACGAATTTTTGAAGCTCCTGTTGAGCTTAACTTTAGAGTAAAAGAAAGCACTGTTTCGCAAAATCTTTTTGTTATTTTGCTTAAGACTTTTTGGGATACGCTGGCAATATTTTATAGATTAAAAATACTCAATTACTATAACGCTACAAATAAGAGAAAGTGGAAATTTGATCCACAGTTACAATTTAAAGTGAATATCGGATGAAAATTTTAATCCTCAATTGGCGAGATATCAAAAATCCATCTTCGGGAGGAGCGGAAATTCTCACGCACGAGATAGCAAAACGTTTTGTAAAAGAAGGGCATGCGGTTTATCTGGTTTCATCTTTATTTACCGGCGCAAAAAAAGAGGAGGATATAGATGGAGTTAAAATTTATCGGGCGGGAAGCGAAAGCATTGTACCTTTCCATAAATCAGTTCATGTAGCGGTCTACAACCTTTATAAAAAAAGGTTTGCTGGTAATGTAGATGTGGTTATAGACGAGGTACACGGCATTCCTTTTTTTACCCCATTTTATGTTAAGGAAAAAAAGATTGTTCTAGTTTGTGAAGTAGCCCAAGATATTTGGGATCATACTTTTTCTTTCCCTTGGAATATCATCGGAAAAATTGTTGAAAGGCTGTATCTATTGCTTTATCGTAATCTACCCTTTATGACTATTTCCCAATCCACAAAAATAGATTTAGAAACGTTTGGAATATCTTCAAAAAACATTACGGTTTTGCCAATGGGCATAAATAGAATTATAATAAAAGAACAGAAAAAAGACAAAAACCCAACGATGCTTTTTGCGGGAAGATTAAATAAAATTAAAGGAATAGAGGATGCAATAGCGGCGTTTGCGATTATTTCTCAAAAAGTAAACAAGGCGGTATTTTGGATAGTAGGTCGAGGCAGCAGAAATTATGTAGATCAATTAAAAAAGCAAGTGGCAACATATAAACTTGAGAAGAGTGTGATATTCTGGGATTTTGTTTCTGAAAAGGAAAAATTTGAACTCATGTCGCGGGCGAGCTTGCTTATTGTTCCGTCTATGCGTGAGGGATTTGGTTTAATAGTACCGGAAGCAGGTTCAGTTGGAACTCCGGCAATAGTTTACGATGTGCCTGGCCTGCGGGATATTGTGGTAGATGGCAGAAACGGTATTAAAACAAAAAAAAATAATCCTGATGAACTTGCCAAAGAAGCAGTCCGAATACTAAAAGATAAACAATTATATAATAGGCTTAAAACTCAAGCGGAAAAAAGTAGTATGGTTTATAATTGGGATAAGACGGCAGAAACAGTAATGAACGTTTTAGAAAGCACTACATGAGAAAGTATATTCATTTTGCCCAACCATTGTTTGGTAAGGAAGAGAAGCGTGAGGTTTTGTCTGTACTTGATTCAGGCTGGGTTACATTGGGACCCAAAACAAAACAATTCGAAGATGAATTTGCAGCATATGTAGGAGCAAAGTATGCTATTGCTGTTTCTTCTTGTACTGCCGCGCTTCATTTATCAGTAATAGTCGCTGGCATTAAAAAAGGTGATGAGGTTATTACTACTCCATTTACCTTTGCCGCCACCACCAACGTGCTATTTCATGTGGGAGCAAAACCGGTGTTTGTTGATATAGAGGAAAAAACGTTGAATATAGACGTATCAAAGATAGAAGCAAAAATTACTTCACGAACTTGCGCAATAATGCCGGTACATTATGGCGGACAACCAGTGGAGATGGACAAATTGCTTAAACTGGCCAAAAAATATAACCTGAAAGTAATTGAAGATGCAGCGCACGCAATTGGCACCGAGTATAAAGGCAAAAGAATAGGGTCTATTTCTGACCTAACTTGTTTTTCGTTTCACCCTATTAAAAATATGTCAACCGGTGACGGAGGCATGATAACCACCAATAATAAAGTGTATGCTGAAAAATTAATCATGCTTCGTTTGCATGGCATGAGCAAAGAGGCATGGAAAAGACATACTGCTGCCGGGTCTTGGAAATACGATATCCTCTTGCCGGGTTTTAAGTACAACATGACAGATATTCAAGCGGCTTTGGGAGTTCATCAGTTGCGAAAACTTGATATGTTTATTACCAAAAGAGAAAGTTATGCTAGAATATATGACGAACTTCTTGGCAACATCGCCGAAATCTCACTGCCTTACGTTGAAAAAAATATTCGTCATGCTAGAAATCTGTATACTATTATAGTTGATACGTCGAGATTAAAGATCAATAGAGATGATTTGGTGGAGAAGTTGAAAGAGGCAAATATTGGAGTGAGCGTTTATTTTATTCCTCTTTACCACTTTTTTTACTATCAAAAACGGGGATATAAAAAGACCGGGTTGCCAATTACAGAAAGTGTTTACCAAAAGATAATTTCTTTGCCTCTTTACCCAAAGATGAAGACTTCTGATATTTACTACATTTGCAAGGTGTTAAAAAAGCTAATAGAGCAAAATCGTCAATGAACTACTCCTTTGAGATTATTGATTTCGACAGCAAGCTTTTCGGTTTCAAAGTGGCGAGCATAACACATGTTAACAATGGCGAAGCGGCAAAACTTATTGAAGAGTTAAAGAGATCGGAAGTTAGCTACGCTACTTATAGATTGCCTTCCGATAATTTTCTGCTCATCCATCAATTAGAACGTGAAGGATTTGTTATGTTAGATGGGGTAGTGGATTTAAGTGTCAATATAGATAATGTCACAATTGGAGCTGTTGAAAATAATATTCGGCAGGCAGGAGCCAAAGATATAACACAGCTGCGGAAAATAGCCGGAGAAGCTTTTTTACTTAATAGGTTTTATTGGGATCCAGTCATTCCAAAAGATAAAGCACCTATAATTTATGAGCAATGGATAGAAAATTCGGTTCTCGGAAAAGCCGCAGATTATGTTTTGATATCAGAAGTACAGGGACAAATTACGGGATTTATTACTCTCGAAAAAAAAGGCCACATACCGCTTCTTGCTGTTTCTGGCGAGTTTCAGGGAAAAGGTCTTTCCCGAGAGCTTCTTAATGCTGCTTTTTCCAAGTTTCAAGAATGGAAAGTGGGAAAAGTTACTATTGCCACCACGCTGCTTAATATTCAAGCCATTCGGTCATATCTGACAGCCGGATTTACTATTATCGGCTCCCGTTTTACCTTTCGCTGGGCAAGCAAAGATGTATGAAATTAAGTTTAGTTTCTATTGTAATTCCCACTAAAAATTCCGCTAAATATTTAGCAGATTGTTTGGAAAGCATAAAAAACCAAACATACCCAAATATAGAAGTTATAATTGTAGATAGCAATTCTGTAGATAATACTTTAAGCATTGCCAAAAAGTATAATACTAGCGCATACAAATATTCACCTAAGGTTATGAAAGGAATTTTTGACGCAGCTTATAAAAGAAACTATGGTGTAAGAAAAGCAAAAGGTGAATATGTATATTATGTTGATGCAGATATGGTTCTTACAAAAGATGTTGTTGGTGAAGCCGTAAATCTTTGTAAAAAAAACTACCAAGCGGCAATTATTTCAGAAGATTCTTTTGGCAGTGGAGTGTGGGCCAGAGCAAAAAACCTTGAGAGAAGATGCTATTGGGGAGATGATAGAGTGGAAGCTCCAAGATTTTTTAAGAAAAAAACTTGGCAAGAGTTGGGAGGGCTTGATGAAAACATAGGAGGGGGAGGAGATGATTGGGATTTATATCAAAAATTACTTGATAAAGGATATAAAGCTGCCAGAACAAAAAGCAGAATTCTCCACAACGAAGGTAACTTAAAACTTTTTGCTTTACTTAAGAAGCGCTTTATGTATGGCAGAGAATCATTAAAATATATTATAAAAAGGCCAAAAGTAGCAGCTATCAGTTATTTTCCAATAAGAAGAGGGTACTTAAAAAACTGGAAGGTTTTTCTAACTCATCCTGTTGACACTTTTTTCTTTTTAGTAATGCGATTTATGGAATATCTTGCTGGTTTAAGCGGGGTAATATATTCTTTAGTAAAATAACAAAATGAAGAATTTTTGGAAAGGGAAAAAGGTAGTTGTTACCGGCGCGGCTGGATTTATAGGTTCGCACGTTGTTGACGCGTTAACAAAAAAGGAATCCATTGTTACTGCAGTTGTTTCTCCAAAGACAAGCGAAGAAAAGATAAAAAAAAATTTAGCGCTGTCTCTTAAAAATATAAGCATTCAAAAAGCAGATCTTACCATATTTAATGACTGTCTAAAAATTGTCAAAGGGCAGGATATTGTTTTGCACTTCGCGGCTATGGATGGAGGGAAAGCTTTTAAGATAAAATACGGCACCGAAATATTTAGAGTGAATACCCAAATGATTTTAAATATGCTTGAGGCATCGGCTGTTGAACGCGTTATGCGATTTTTATTAATAAGTTCCATAGAAATACTTAAAGCGGATAATGAAGCAGGGGAGGGATATAAATGGTCAAAGACAGTAGGAGAATTGGCTGCAAAGATGTATGTCGAGCAATACGGTTTGAAGATTGCAATTGCCCGTCCGGGAAATGTATATGGACCAAGGGATTATAACAGCGGAGAAAGGCAAAGGGTAATTCCTACTTTTATTTCGCATTGTTTGAGAGGAGAAAAAATAGAGATTTGGGATGACGGAGATTTAAAAAGGCCATTTTTATATATATCAGACTTGGTTGATGCTCTGCTTAAGTTAACCGAATTATATGCGGTTTGCGATCCGGTTAATATTGCAAGCGAAAAAGCCATTTCTCTACGTAATCTTGCGCAACTTATTGGTAAAATAGCTCAAAAAGAGGTAAAATTACAATTTGGAAAAACCAGATCTTCTAAAGAAAATAATATCAATATAGATATTGAAAAAGCAAAAAGAGTAATCTCTTTTGGCGAACGCGTAAGTTTGGAAAAAGGATTAAAAGAAACAATTGAATATTACAAAAAATTATATAAATGAAATATCTTCATCTTGCAGTTTGGAGCCCACGTAATAGTTTTGGGGGTAATGAAACAATTATACGCACCAGCTCGGTTGAGCAAAAAGTAATGGGTCATGATGTTTTTGTGGTGGGAAGAATAGAGGGAGATCAACATAAAATCCTTCAAACACAGCTAAATGGGGTGCAATATATAGAAGTGCAGGATAGAGGTAGGAGGAGGCCAAGCTCACTGGCGGTGGGAGTGGGGGGACTTATTCTTTTACTTTGGGAAATTTTATTTACTCTTTTTCGCTTAACTCCGGTTGTAATAAGGATTGTTAGAAAAGAAAAAATAGATGTTGTTATCTTCTACAGCATTCACTTGTTTTGTATGAGTCCGCTACTTCGTATGTGGGGAACAAAAACAGTATTGGGTTTGGAGGTAATCTCCAATAATCCCTATCCTTCGGTTTTATCAATCGTTCATTGGTTTAGAAAGATAAAATACAAGTTTTTTAATGGCGTCTTTACTCATACCGGCAAATTTTATTTACCAGACGGTACTGTTTTTGATAACCTTTCTCTTCTTAAGAAATATGCAGGATCGGTAGCAGTTTCCTATATCCCATGGGGTATTAATATAGAAAAAACTAGAAAAGTTGCCAAAGAAAAAAATAAATTATCTCTAAAAAAAGATAGTTATGAAAAAATTATCATATGCGCAAGCCGTCTGGTTGAAGAAAAAGGCGTGAAATATCTTTTGGAAGCGGTGCCGTATGTATTGAAAAAATTTCCAAGCACCTTATTTATATTTGCAAGCGATGGTATATTAAGAAATTATCTTGAGAAGCGAAGCCGAGAACTAAAGGTTGAAAAAAATATTTTATTTACGGGATTTTTGCTACACCAGGAAGTCCTTTCGGCAATAAAATTATGTGATCTTATCGTTGTACCTTCTTCGGCATTCGAAACCTTTGGCATAATATTTCTTGAAGCATACGTTTTAAGAGTTCCTATTGTTACAACGAGGTTTGGCGGTATTCCAAATGTTGTGCACGATAAAGAAACAGGAATTTTAGTTCCGCCCAAGAATATTGAAAAATTACAAGAGTCGATTATATATTTATTAGACCATAAAGACGAGGCCCGAAGACTTACGGATAGAGGGTATAAGCTTGTTTATAAAGAGTATCAACTCAAGGCAGCACTTAAAAAACTAGATATATTTTTACATGAAATTTGATAAATATATTCTTTTTTTAACAATTTTGGCAATAGGATTTTTAGCTAGCCTTGTTCGTTATAGCTTAAAAACATATGCTTTTCCGATATGGGATGAACAGCATTATATGTACATGGCTACGCAATTTTATCGCTTGCTGCAAAATCCGTCGTCAAGTACCTTCTATGAAATGCTGCAAGTTTTACCTTTTAGACAACCGGGTTATTCCCTGCTAATTTTACCATTTTTAATACTGTTTGGCTTATCAAATTCTTATTTTTGGGCATTATTTACAAACGGATTACTTTATGCATCAAGTATTTTTGCAATATTTTTTATTGCCAGAAACTATTTAAGCAAATTAGCCTCATTTCTAGCCAGTATTATTTTTGCCTTTTATGGCTGGACACTTTATTTTGCCCATTTTGCCTATTCCGAAACAGCCACGTCGGCGCTATGTGTATGGGCAATTTTGTTTTTAATTAAATCCAATTATTTTCAAAATAGGAAATACGCCATTCTTTTTGGTATATTTCTGACTTTTGCACTTTTAACCAGATGGGTGGCAATTATTTTTCTTGCAGGACCAGTGCTTTATGTGTTTTATCAAATTCTTAAAAAGAAAGTATTTAAAAACAGGGCAACATTAGTAAATATAGCATTCTCATTTTTTATAGCTTTGTTACTGCTTGCCTATCCATATTATGTAAATTACCACCAAGTGTTTGACTATTTTAATGCACATTTTATAGGTGGACCAAACTGGCAATTAACGCCGCAGTACGAGAGAAATCCTTTCTCTATTTATTCTTTTACTTTTTATTTAAGCTCCTTTGCTAAACTGGGGGTTTTTAGTTTTATTTTAATAATTGCAGGTTTTTTATTGGCACTTACTAAAAAAAGTAAATTAAAGATTTTTGTATTTGCCAGTTTTTTTCCCTGGTTATTTTTTTCTTTTTTGTCAATTCTTAAAACAGACAGATTTATAATCCCAATTTATCCATATTTGGCTATTTTATCCGCTTCGGTATTTGATTATGTAAAAAATAAATACTCCAAAATTATTTTAATTATTATTACGGTAGTATTATCGTTTGGCACCTTTCTTGGGACTGTTTGGGGAAAGGGACCCCTAACTGGCATTTCCCGACCACCCAATATATATAAGCTTAGCGGCAAGGAAATTGTAGATTTTATTGCCAAAGATATCAAAATGAACGGAATGGTAAATCCGCAGGTTACCGTTTTATTCTCTTATCGTCCTTTGGATGAACCTATTTATACTTATAATCTTTATAATCAAGAAAAACCCTTAAACATCCTTTATTTAGTGGGGTCAGAAGTTAAAAATCCGGATAAAGATACAATTTTTATTGTCCAGAGCGCTATTGGAAATGCGGATTATATCTTAACTAAAAGTGATAAAAAAGTGGAATATTATTTTACAAAAAATAATTACCAGGCTCTTGAGGCAGCAATTCTATTTGTTGATAATTTTTTTAACATCCCAGATTATTATGAAGAGAAAGCTAAATTTTGGATATTCCAAGATAGTAGTACGGTTACGCTGTTTAAGAAAAAAAAGGAAGTAGGAGATAAAGAATTAGAAACAATGAGGTTAAAATTTGTAGAAGCTTTAAAAGTAGAAAGATGATATTAGAGTTTAATTAGTAAAACGTTACCTGATTTAAAAACAATTTTTGAATTTTTGATTTTCAATTCGCTAGCCTTAACGAAGGTTTCTCTAAGTAATAAATAATCCAAATTATATTTCTTTTTAAGCTCTTTAATTGGTTTCTTGAGAATTGGATAAAAATCCGAGATTTTCATAAGTCCGGGATTATCTGCGTTAACCAATACATCTGCCTTTGTATTATAAACAGTCATGGTAGTTATTTGATGGGGAATGCACATAATTCGAGGAGTTCCCGCAATTTTATTGATATAGTTGAAGCTTCGTTTAAGCTCATTCGTGAGAGAACGATTCTTATCCTGTATTATTCCTTTAATCTGTATAAACAAAATAATTACAAAGCTTGCTAAGACTAGAGTGGTAAATAGTATTCCGATAACAATACCATAAGCGGTAAGAAGGTTTCTTAAGAGAATAGCGGAAAGCATAGCCGATGGCACCATTGTCATTTCAAGATAGCGCTGGCCTTCTCCTATTGGTATTAATCGTTTTACTCTTAAAACGATGACGGCAAATATATAAAAAAAGATTATCCATAAGCTCATTCTTACAAAGACTTCATTTCTGGTAATAGAAATGAAAGGTTTTAAGTTTAGGAATAGGTAAAGAGCTCCCGAAATTACCCACGGGTTGATACCTAAAAGAAAAATGGGCGAGAAATATGATAATAAACGATAGATTTTGTTGACCCAATCAAGATTCTTGCTTTTTTGATTACCATAGATTTGATGGGCAAAACGATATTTATAATTTTTTACCCAAAAATAAATATTGGCAATATGCCCTTTTAAGACACGCAGGTAGTATCCTTTTGTGAGAAATGTTATGGTAATAAATCCCAAAATAAAAGAGCCAAGATATATAAAAGACTTATCGATAAAAGTAAAAAAAATAGAAATAAAAAGTAAAGATTGAAGAGCAAAGCGATGAGTTATAAATAGTAATGTAGTAAAAATAAAGCCAACGATTAACAAAAATGGGTTTTTGTCAATATGAAATAGAAGAAGGGGTAGAAAGGCGAGAGTAAACATAAAATAGCCTAAAGAGCGCGGCGTCATATAGCTATTTTCAATAGGAATCATAGGAGTTGCCGCATAAATAAGTTGTGATATGAGGGCGGTAGTAAGATCGGATGTGAAGTGATATGTTAAAACAAAAACAAGATAATTTTGTAGTATATCAAAAAAAGGTGAAACAAAGCCTTGTATTTTAAGAAGCATTTTTTTGGAAAAAAATGAAAAAATCCATGGAAAAAGAATTGGATAATCAAAATATCCTTCAATAATAAATCCCTTTGTAATTTTTCCGGGAATTCCATGTTTTGCTTTTTTGACATGTGCGATTTCCAGAAGTCTTGTCCAGACGTCCACGCCGAAATATTTATTAAAAAGGCGCGGGTAAGATTGCAGTACAAAACTTAAAAATGGTATGATGAGGGCAACTAGATAATGCATAAAAGCAATTATATAATAATAGGGCTTCTTATTGCTATACTGGGTCTTGGGTTGTTTTTAAGGCACAATAACTTTCGAACAATACCAAGACACGGTGCTACATTTGATGAATTTGCCTGGACATGGCTGGGAGTTAATCTTATTCAAAAAGGAGAGCCGGTTTCTTGGTCGCCACATGGGCAGTATAAAGAGCGGACACATCTAATTTATCAAGGAGCTGCTTTTTTTATTGTGAGGCCGTATCTTGAACATCCGCCTCTTTTTGGGTTAGTTAGCGGAGGGTTCACGCTTCTAAATGGTGCCCGCGACATGTACGATGTAACGCTGGATAAGATGAGACCGTTAGCTCTCGTTTTGGGAGTCTTTTCGATTTTTATGCTGTTTTTATTAACCTGGGAACTTTATGGCAAGACAGTTGCAATTATTGCTTCACTTCTTTACGCGACCATACCAACAGTTGTTATTGGTTCGCGCATTGTGCAAAATGAAAATTTCCTCATCCCTTTTTGGCTACTATCATTATTTCTTGTAGTTCGTTATCTTAAGACCGGCAAAAAAAGATTAAGAAACACAGCTGCAGTAATTGCCGGTTTATTATCACTAGCCAAAGTTCCTTGGTTGGTTGTTGGATTATCTCTGTCCATGATTTTATCCTATAAGGGAAAATGGAGAGATGCAGTATTTGTAAGCTTAATCACAGTTATTATTTTCTCTCTATTTATTTTATATGGACTTTATTTTGATAAAGATCTTTTTTTCTCTCTTTGGGGATTACAGTTAAACCGTTATGATATAAGTTTCTCAGGATTTTTCTCAATTTTTACCACGCCGCTTCTTATAGATAGATATTACCTTGATGGATGGATTTTGTTTGGTTGGCTGGCTATGACGTTACTGGCAAAAGATATAAAAAAGCACGCAGCGGTTATAATTCCTTTTACTGCCTATCTTGTTTTATACATTTTTGCCATTCCTAATGAACCTGCTCACGGGTGGTATCGCTATCCTTTTATCCCTTTTTTAATTATTGCAACAGCTCATTTTGTAAAAGATGAGTTTTCAAAAGTTTCTCTGGCAAGTTTGTTTTTTATTCTTATGGTAGGTTTGGCTTTGTTTTCTAACACTTGGGAGCGGACATTTGGGTTTTCTTATGTAGTTTATAGACTGTTTATAGTGGCCGTTGGCGCATCTATCTTTTTACCGCTGTGGTTTACAAAATTGGCAAAATTTTCAAAACTATTACTTATGATTTGGACTGGTTTGCTTATTCTTTTTAACGTTTTTGCGGTTTTGGTCTATATAGAGTAAGTATTTTTTTTATCCCATCCTCAATATTATATTTTGGTTGAAATTTTAAAAACTTTCTGGCTTTTGCAATATCAAGAGCCCCCCTCCAGACCTGTTGAGTTGAAGGCTCACGAACTTCGTAGGTAAATTTGGGAAAGTAAATTTTAATAATTTCCGCAAAATCTGATGCCGCCCGCGGCTCACCCCTGGAAATGTTAAAGGTTTGAAAAAGAGCGCTTGATGACTCGATGCATTTGATAAAACCGTCAACAACGTCATCGATATAGGAAAAATCAAGCGTTTCTCCTTTGACAACCCAAGCCGGTTTTCCGGTTAAAGCCGCATCAAGAAGAAGCTGTGTTACGCGATTGGCGCAGTCGGTATAGCCATAAACAGAAGTTGGACGAACAATTACCCATTCTTTTTTGCTTAACTTCACAAAATATTCCCCGGCCGCCTTAGTGGCTCCGTAGGCATTTATGGGATTAAGCATTACATCTTCCGGTTGTGGACTTTGGCTAAAATGACCGTATGCCATGCTGGATGAAGCATAAATTATTTTTCGGGTTGTGGCTGATTTTTCAAAAACATCAAGAACGTTAAGCGTGCCATACATATTTATTGGGATCATAAGATCTGCAAATTGCGGTAGGACTCTGGCCATAGATATGGCGGCCAGGTGTACCACCACTTCCGGATTAAATTTATCAAAAGCTTGTTTTAGAGCCTTTATACTTCTAACGTCTGCCGCTATATCAAGCGTGGGTTTTTTTTTGTATAGTTTTTTTCGCTGAAGAAGAGCTGTCTTATAATACTTGGGGTTGTCAATAAAATTGCTCCGATTATCAAACACTGCTACCTTATGTTTGTTTTCCAAGAGTTTATCCACCAGGGCGCTGCCAATAAGTCCTGCTCCTCCGGTTACTATAATTCTCATTTTGATATCTTAGCATATTTTTATGATAGAATAAATGCGTGTTTGAAAAAGCAATTATCGTTATTCACGAAGCAACCACAGGCCCAGGACATGACCTGCGCGACTTCTTGCTAAAAAAAAACGTCAAAGAGCTTCTCTTTATTGCACACCCGCTATTTTATGTCAAAGGAACAAGAAAAGATTCCTCACGATTTGAATTATATAAAAATGGCAAGCTTGCTAAAAAAGGAAGTTCATTGCATTGGGTACTTCCGGAATATGTTCTTTATTTTAAGGATCTAATCTATACGTTTTTATGGTCGCAAAAATTTATCGGCAGAAGTGACTACTTTTTTGGTGTAGGTAACTTAAACGCTTTGGCAGGCCTTTTATTAAAAACTCTTGGGTCAGCTAGTAAAGTCATTTATTATGTCATTGATTATATTCCCAATCGATTTGGAAATAATTTTATTAATAGTATTTATCATTGGATAGAAAAATACTGCGCGAAAAATAGCAACTGGACATGGAATTTATCTCCCCGCATGATTGAGGAGCGCCAAAAAGGGTCAACTACAACTTTTCCAAATCAATTGGTTGTTTTGCACGGTGTGCATTTTAATAGAATAAGACGGGTGTCTTTTGGCAAAATAAATAAACAGGAAATTTTATACATGGGGGCACTTTTAAAAAAACAAGGGGTACAAATGGTAATAGAAGCCTTGCCGATAATTTTACAAAAACTTCCCAATGTGATCTTTACTATTATAGGAAGTGGAGAATATGGCGATACGCTTAAAAAACTTGTTGCTAGACTACATCTTGAGAAACATGTTGTATTTTTAGGCTATATAGCAAGTCATGAGGAGGTAGAAAACAGAATAGCAAAAGCCGGCATTGCGATTGCGCTCTATGAAGAAAGCGATGATAACTTTACTTACTACACTGATCCAGGAAAGGTAAAAAACTATCTGGGGGCTGGTGTTCCCGTACTGATAACAGACGTTCCTTATATAGCAGGTTTAGTCAAAAAAGCAAGGTGTGCAATTATTACGCGCTACAAAAAACAAGAAGTGGCAGAAAAACTAGTTTCTTTTTTGTCAAATGAAAGGGAAATGGTAGAATATAGAACAAATGCTGTGCGTTTTGCCAGGAAATACGATTGGGATAAAGTTTTCACAGACGCATTAGCCAAGATGGGTATTGCGGTACCATAATATTGTTTTGGCAAGTCCTTCGCTAAGATTAGTTTTGGCAGTAAAACCTATTTTCTCTTGCGCTTTCTTATTATCGCTATTTCTTCTGGGACTGCCATCCGGTTTGGTGGTATCGAAAAAAACATCGGTTTTTACCTTGGCAATTTCGAGAATTTTGGCAATAAGTTCTGCTAGTGAAATTTCTTCATTTGTCCCCAGATTAATGGGATCGGGGACTGGATATTTTTCTATTGCTTGTATCAATCCCTCTGCCAAATCTTCAACATAGAGAAAAGCTCTGGTTTGTTTTCCGCTGCCCCAAACGGTAATGGGATTTTCGCCGTCAAATACCCGTTTGATTAAAGCCGGTATAACATGGGAAGTTTGGGGATTAAAGTGATCACGAGGACCGTAACAGTTGTAGGGACGGACAATTGCTACTTTCATTCCAAATTCTTCTTCATAATACATGCCAAGCTTTTCCGCCATGCGTTTTGCCCAGCCATAGCCGCCATTGGTTGGTTCAGGTTCATCCAAAAATCCTTCGCTCTCGGGAGTGGGAACAGAACAGTTTCGCGGGTAGACGCAGGCAGAAGAAACAACTAGAAATCGTTTGACTCCGGCTTTTCTTGCCGCTTCAATCATTATCGTTGCAATCAGAAGGTTATCTTTAAACATAGTTGCCTGGTGCGTTCTATTGTATTCAATTCCTCCAACTCTGGCCGCCAGGTTCATAACCACATCTTGATTTTTGCAGGCCTGATAAGCGTCTTTGGGGTTGGTACAGTCGCCTTTTATAAAGGCAGCCTTTGCTTTTTCGATATTTTTAATTTTACCGTTTTGCAGGTTATCTAGTATGGTGACGGTGGCTCCCCGGTTGCGTAATTTCTCAACCACGCAACTTCCAATAAACCCAGCACCTCCTGTTACAAGCACTTTTTTGTTTTTCCAGAAGCCTTTTTGTGCAGCTGCTTTCATATACCGGTAAATATTTTTACAATTTCATCCATTTCTTTGTTGGTAAGTTCCGGATTGTTGCCAAAGTAAAGTCCCTGCTCGTGTGCAAGTTTGGCGTTGGAATTATTTACCTGGTGTGCGGATTTTGGCAGATATTTTTTAAAGAATGGTTGCATTGTCATATCGCCTCCCACAATTGGACGAATCTCAACTTTGCCTTCACATTTTTTAACAAGGGTGTTTCTGATTGCTTTTGATTTGCAAACAACAGGAACGGCAAAGTTTGAAAGCAGGTCTATATGGTCGTATTTAATTGGATAGAATTTGTCTTTTTTGTCATAGATGGGCAGAGCCATACGCAGAAAATTATCTCTGCGTTTTTTTATAATCTCATCAAGGAAGTCTAGTTGGATATTACCGATGAGGCCTTGAATTTCTGTAGTACGAAGGTTAAAACCTAAATCGTAAAAGGTATAGCGCGAATAGAATGCGGAGTTTATTTTAAATTTATTTCGCATAATTAGCTGTTTTTTAGCAGTCAAATTTCTGTCCCACCCGTGTGCTCGAACTATCTGAAGCATTGTTTCAAGATCTGAATTATCCGTACAGATAGCTCCTCCTTCTATAGTTGACATGTGGTGCCCAACATAAAAAGAAAAGGTTGAGGCCAAGCCAAAATTTCCCAGTTTTTGTCCTTTATAAACAGTGCCAAGCGACTCACAGTTATCCTCGATAAGAATAATTTTTTCTCTGTCACAGACTCTTTTTATTTCGTCTATATCGTCGCAGAAGCCTAATAGGTTGGTCAGAAAAAGCATTTTAATAGAGTGTTTTTTGAGAGCGTTTTTAAGAGTTTTGCTTGAAACGTTAAGGGTATCAAGCTCAATATCAATTGGAATAGCGTCAAGGCCAAGCTGTATAAGAGGCATAACATTAGTAGACCATGTTAAAGAAGAAAATCCCACCGCGTCGCCCTTTTTTATTTTGCCTAAATTAAGCAGTGCTTGTATTAAAGCAAGGTTAGCGGAGCTTCCGCTGTTGACCATGATGCAGTATTTTCTCCCCTGGTATTTAGCAAACCGCTTTTCAAATTTTGCGCATTCGTCTCCGATGCTTAACTTAGGCGCTTTTTTGATAAATTCACACAGCTTTTCTTTTGTTAACCGCTCGTTATAAAATGTTGATTTGATAAGAGAAATCATATTATGCAAGGAATTATACCGCGAGGTATGGTAAAATACAACCTATGCGTGATGGATGGGCTGGCAATTTTAGTTATAGCTACTTTCAAAAAATTTTAGAGACGGCCAAAAATAGTTTTGAGCTCCATCTGCTTTCACAAATACCTAATTTTCTCAAAAAAGAGCCTTTGGGAAAATCAAAGCTTGTGTTTCGCCATGATATTGATGTTTCCCTAAAAAAGGCATTAATAATGGCAGAGATTGAACATAAAATGGGTATACGCGCTACTTATATGGTCATGGTAAATTCTCCACTTTATTCACTTAAAGATAAAACCACACATAGATATCTTCAAAAACTTCTTGATATGAATCATGAAATTGGAACACATTTTGATATTAATGAAAATGAAAGAAACGGGCATCTTGATTTTAAAAAAATTGAGAAGAGAATAATTAGCGCTTGTAAACAGGTGGAAGATATAATTAGACATCCGGTATTAACAGTTTCTTTTCATCGCCCAATTAAAAGCCTCATTGGGGGGTCATTGTTAGTTGGTGGAAGAGTTAATGCTTATGCTAAAGAGCTTATGGAATGGTACCTTTCCGATGGAAGAGGATATTGGCGTGAGGGAGAACCGTTGCCCAAATTGCTTGTGCCAAAAAAAGCTTTTCTTCAGCTTTTGATTCATCCAATATGGTGGGGTAAAAAGCATCAGGCTCCGCCTGATCGTCTGCAGGAATTTTTTGAAGAGGAAACAAGAGGAAAAAAACCGCCAGAAAGAGCCAGGTTTAGCAGTGATTTAGCAAAAACCATTATTATGGTGCAAAGGAAAGGCTTAAATAGCATATGAAAAAGATAGTAATACTTATAACGGGCGGAGGAGCTCCCGGAATTGCCGGAACTGTCTATGCGCTCAAAAATAATCCCGACGGGCAGATTTTTAGAATTGTTACAACAGACGTAAAAGCTGACGTTGTTGGCAGGTACCTGACAGATAGTTTTTACAAAGTACCACCGCCTGAACATAAAGACTTTATAAAAACAGTCATAAAAATTGCCAAAAAAGAAAATGTCGATGTTATACTTCCGCAAACAACCAGAGAACTATTAGTTTTTGCTAAACACAGAAAAGATTTTATAAAAGAAAGCATATCTGTTGTTATATCTTCATACCAAAGTATAAAAACGGCCAACGATAAATTACTTTTCTTGGAAAAAGCTAAAAAGATAGGAATATCGTATCCTTCATATTTTTTGACAAATTCCCAAAATTCACTCAAAAGAGCAATAAATGTTCTTGGTTTTCCTGCGAAAAAAGTGATTGTTAAACCGAGAATAGCAAACGGCATGCGGGGTTTACGAGTTATTACAAAAGACCCTTGGAATGTTGAGAGATTTTTGCGCTCAAAGCCGGAAGGCGTAGAGATAAGTTTGGATAATCTCTTGAAAATATTGGGAAATGGTATCTGGCCGGAGCTTTTAGTTATGGAATATTTGCCGGGCGATGAATATACGGTTGATATGTTTAGAGGAAAAAGTGGGAGCGTGGTTATTCCAAGGCTTAGGCAGACTATAAGAAGCGGTATAACGTTTGATGCGCAAGTTAGACTACGAAAAGATATTATAGAATATTGCCGAAAACTCGCAGAGGAACTTGATTTATTCTATTGTTTCGGTTTTCAATTTAGAGAAGACGCAAATGGTTTGCCTAAAATTATAGAGTGTAATCCACGAGTTCAGGGAACTATGGTAACAAGCGCTTTTGCCGGTTTTAACATAATTTACTATTCTGTTATGGAGGCGCTGAATAAAAAGGCAGCAGTTGGAAAAACAATTCTCAAAGATAGGATTAATTTTATAAGATATTGGGGAGGTGTAGCTGTTTATGAAAACAAGTTTATCGGAAAAGTTTAAGAGCCTTCTTAAGACTCCTTATCTTTTTCATTTGCACACAAACTATACTGATGGAAAGTCTACTGTTGAGGAATATTGCTCATGGGCGGAAAAACATGGATATACTACCCTTTTTTTTACCGAACACGTCAGAAAAAAATTAAACTATGATTTTTCTCTATTTTTAGCCGATATAGAAAAAGCTAGAAATAAGTTTAAAAAATTAACCATTTGGACAGGCATTGAAGTAAAAATATTACCAAGTGGAGAGCTTGATATACCAAAAGACCTATCGGGGATTGAAGTTATTTGTTTTGCCTGCCATTCATTTCCAAAAGACGCGCGGGTGCTTGAAAAAGCGTTAAAGCGAGCATTTTCTGATGAAAAATGTAAACAATTTGTAAGAGTATGGACACATCCAAGTTCAATTTATAGTTATGTAGAAGAGAAAGACAGAACTGGATTTCTACAAACTATGATTACTTTTGCAAAAAATAGAGGAATTTTTATTGAATATAATAGAGTTTACGATACATTGTTTTCCAAAAGCTACATAGTGGGACAAAACGCGCATTCGGTTGATGAATTAGAATGATATGAAAAAACAAATAATAAAATACGTAATAGGATTCATTTTAATTGGTATAGTAATCAAGTTATTTATTGGAGAAGAAGAGCTAAATCTTTTAAAGAGAATCTCTATTTCTGATTTTATTATTTCACTCGTTCTAACAGCTCTTATTTTCTTGGTTTCGGGTATCAGATATTCCTTTTTATTATATAAGCAAAGTGGCAAAAAACTTTCTTTTTCAGATACCTTCCTTTTTCCTATCACCACCAATCTTTGGGGCGTTATCATACCGCTCCAAGGTGGACTTTTATATTCAACGGTATTTTTGAAAAAAAAGTACCGAGTTATGATTAAAGACACTTTATCTATAAATGTTTTTATTTATTCTATTTTGATGTCATTTACAGGGCTGGCAGGAATAGTTTTTTCAGTTACTGGCGATCGACTGGTTTTACCATTTTTTATAATTTCGATAATTTTTTTCTTAAATCCTCTAGAACTTTTTATCGCCGGCAAAATACTAAATAGTATTCAAATAAAAGGTCTCAAGCTGTTAAATGAAATAAAAAAAATGCTAAAGGATATAATCGACGGGTTTCTTAAGAGCTTATTTAATATAAAAACGACAATAATTCTTATTATAATTACAGCAATTCATACGCTTCTTAGTATAGTCTGGTACTATTGGGCTTTTAGGGCTTTTGATTTTGAAATACCATTTTTAACAGTTGCAGTCTACAATCTTTTTATAAGACTAACCGCACTGCTGCAGTTTACCCCGTCCAATATTGGCATTGAAGAATTGGCATCTGCCGGACTTTTCGGCATCCTTGAGCAAAACCCTGCTCAAGCTGTGCTTGTTACTTTATTTTTAAGATCTTCCACCTTGATTATCATGATTCCTTTTGGAGTGTTTGATATGATTCGCAATTTTCACCATCTCTCAATAAAATTCCCAAAATTGCGCTAGCTTTTTCATATGAAACTGAATTTAATTAAGAACTTAAATATTCATAAAGCTTCTTTGCTGATTGCCGCTATATCGATATTATTTTTGTTAGTAAAAACGGTAATACCGGCTACCAAAATCTCTCCCTATACCAGTTTGAGTTTTTCTGTTTTACTGGATGAACAGTCAAAAAATGTTTTAACAGATGCCAGGACTACAGAATTTGTCGCGGGAGAAAAGATAAAAGGTAGTTTTAAAGCAGGAGAAGATAATCTTGGAATAGTACTTGTTCGTTTTGTAAATACCAATAAAAATAATAAACCGCCTTCCGACTCAGTAGTTTTTAGAATAAAGGAAATAAATAGTGGCAAATGGCACTATGAACACACTTACAAGATAGATCAATTTCAACCCCATCAATATTTTACCTTCGGTTTTCCCAAGATTTCTGCCTCTAAAAACAAAATATTTACATTTGAAATAGAATCAATAACTGGTAAGACAGATGATGCTACGGCATTAAGTCCTAAAATGCCGCAAGTAGCCTTTGCTTATCAATTTTCCAAAAACGAACTGATTGCCGATAAAACTCTTCTTTTGCGTTTTATGGTTAAAAAACTCTGGTATGCAGTTTTGCATATAAATTTAGCGTTACCACTGATAGTTTATATTGTTTCTTTTATCACGCTTTGGCTGTTGAAAAAGGCAAGCATTCTTGGTACAGACAGATTTTACAAAATTGCCAAAAAAATATTTATGCAAGCGATTTACTTGTTGTGGTTTTTACTACTTTTAATAGTTAACTTTAGTGGTAGGTTGTTTAGCATTGGGCAAAAATTATATAAACTATTAAATCGTATACAGCAATATTTTCTCCTTCTGAATAAAAAATCTTTCCCAATATTTCATATCTTGATTATATTTTTTGTAGCCTTTACTCTTCGTTTGGCTTTTTATTTAAATCCTGCCAACGTGGATGATTTTATTTTTTCTCAAATCGGAGGATTTGGCGATTACGATATGCTGATTCGTCATACCTTGCGTTTTATGGAGCAAAAAACTCTCAATACATACTTCTGGTCGTTTTTAGACGACTATTTTATTCAAGTTCGCCTTTTCGAATTATTTTTTAACACTTTCGGTTTTGCCAAGGCGTTGGAATATTTAGAATATTTATCAATTTTACTGGGTTCTATTACGTGTATATTTCCTTTTATTCTGCTTACTAGGCTTAAGAAATTTTCAATAGGAGGATTTATTGCCGGCATTTTTTTGGCTGTAAACCCTACCCTTGTTTGGATTTCATCATCACGAATTCTTGACACTATTACTGTTTTTTTCCTGTCTTTATTTATTTTTGTTTTTATTTTATCGTTGGAAAAGAAAAACTTTATTTTGTTATTGCTGCTAGGGTTCATAGGACTAATCAGCGGTCTTAATAGAGGAGTCATGGCTCTGGCTACTTTGCCGGCGCTTTTGTTATTTGCCGGGTACTATATATTTCCTAATAAGAAAAACAGGCAGACTGTTCTTTATGCATTCACCCCTTTTTTGGTTTTTATCTTTTTCTACACTCTTTGGGCAGTTTATTATCAGATTACATTTTCCGTGCCGTGGATTTATTCTCCACAAATGCTGTCACATCTTTATTCATACACGGCGCCCGTATCATCTACAGATAACTCTTCTATCTTTTACTTTTTGTTTAGCCATCTCATATTATATATTTTGGCAATGATTCAATTTATTTCACTCACCGCTCTTTCCAAGTTTATTCTCGCCGCACTTATCGCTGTTAGTCTCTTATATATGAAGAAACCATTTCGGCAAAAGCTAATAATTGCAGTTATTCCGCTGGTTGCGACATGGGCTATTCTATTTCTCTTGCAGAAATTATTGTTAATCTTGCCAATAGATTTGCAGAAATTTCCCTGGCGCTACTTTACCACAAAAGAAATCTTGTTATCTGAATATGTTTATTTGGGATTATTTATAGAACTAGTTGTTGTGTGGTTTATAATTTTAAAAAAAGAATTCCTAAAGTATGCAATAATTATTCTCCCATACTTACTCTTATTGGGCTTTAGTTATTTGAAAACCTTTAGCGAGAGACATTTTAGCCAGCTTATTTTTGTATTTTTTATTCTTATTGGCATACTTATCGATCGAACTTTTCCTCGTTTTTCTTTAAAGAAGAATGCCTTTCTAACTCTGACAATAATGGTTTTTGTCGCTGTAGCATTTTCATCCTTTATCAACAAATCATATGAAGGCGGCAGGGATATTTTTGTTTATAAAACGCATGCGCAGAAGGAAATTGATTATTTAAAGTTTGTTGATTCATCCCTCCCTGCTAATGCGATTATTTTATCCGGCGCAAAAAATGGCGAGAATTTACTTTGGGTTCTCAAATTTGCAAAAAGAGACGTAATTTATAACATTTATAATCCCCATCTGGTAATTATTCCCCATGGCAATAAGCTTCCCCGAATGCCGATAAGCGTCAAATATCCAGTATTTGATCAATATGATTTTTCTGACAACCGAAGCAATGTTACAATAGAAAACATGTTTAGCAACGACGAAGAATTTTCGCGAAATAACTTTTACATTCTTGACTATAATGCTGAAGAAGAAAATGTTATATTTTATCGGTATCCTAATAGGTTTACGCTAAAAGAAGTCGCGCGAAGAAATGAGCGGAAAATATATAAAGTGACAAAAATATGAAAGTTATTTCACTGGTTGGGGCAAGACCGCAATTTATCAAAGAGGCGGTACTGCGAAAAGAATTAAAAAAGATTGGCATTGCCGAGGTGCTGGTGCATTCTGGCCAGCACTATAATGTGAACATGTCGGATATATTTTTTCGGGTTTTAAACATAAAAACGCCTGATTACAATCTTCGTGTTGGATCGGGTTCTCATGCTAAACTTACCGGCAAAATTATGATGGCTTTTGAAAAGATAGTTGCCAAAGAGCGGCCGGATATTATTATTGTATTTGGTGATACAGATACTACATTGGCAGGAGCGATTGTGGGAGCAAAAATGGGCATTAAAATTGCCCATGTCGAAGCAGGAATACGCATGCTGCCGGCCGATATGCCGGAGGAAATAAACAGGAAAATAGTGGATAGAATTTCTTCATATTTATTTTGTCCAACACCTATAGCGGTTGCTAACCTTAAGAAAGAAGGTATAAATAAACACGTCTATTGCGTGGGGGATATTATGTATGATCTTTTTTTGCAAACAGAACAGCATATTTCGCATGAAATATGCAAGAAACTTAATCTTTTGGATAACGATTTTATATTAGCGACAATTCATAGAGACTATAATGTTGATAACAAAAAAACTCTGGAGGAAATATTGCAAAATCTTAATTTTATTAACAAGCGTAAAAAAATAGTTTTTTCTCTACATCCGAGAACAAAGAAGAAGATCAAAGAATTTGGTTTAAAGTCATATCTTAAGAATATAATCTTGATAGAGCCATTAGATTATTTAAGTTTACGAGGGCTTCTAAAGCATGCGGCGTTTGTTATTACAGACAGCGGCGGACTTCAGAAAGAAGCATATTTTGCCAAAAAACGGACATTTGTGCTGATGCCCGATACCGGCTGGAGAGAGCTTATTACCAATAAATGGAATATTTTATGCAGCGCAGGTTCTCTACAAAAAGTTGTTTTTGATGCCCCCAAAGTCAACTATATTTCAGGTCTATATGGAGATGGAACTGCGGGGGAGAAAATAGTAAAGATATTAAATAAATTATATAATGGCAGTTTATGAATAAAGTATGTTCTCGATGTATTCTTGACACCTCGGTTCCGGAAATTGTCTTTGATGAAGAAGGCATCTGCAATTATTGCAAACTGCATGATTTATTGACACAAGAATACCCTCTTGATAAAAGCGGACAGAGAAGTTTTAAGCAATTAATCGAAGAGATAAAAAAGAGCGGTAAAGGCAAAAAATATGACTGCGTGGTAGGAGTTAGCGGGGGCGTGGATAGCAGTTTCAGTTTATATCAAGCAGTAAAAGCTGGACTTCGGCCGCTGGCGGTTCATTTTGACAATGGCTGGAATTCGGAAATAGCGGTAAGTAATATTCAAAAAATTTGTACAAGGCTTAACGTAGAACTCTATACTTATGTGGTTGATTGGGAAGAGTTTAAAGATTTACAAATTTCTTTTCTAAAGGCATCGGTATCGGATGCAGAAATACCAACAGACGTAGGTATTCTGGGAACGCTTTTTAAGATTGCAGAGCAGGAGGGAGTAGAATATATATTTAATGGACATTCGTTTAGAACAGAAGGAATAGCTCCCACCGGCTGGACATACATGGATGGAAGATATATAGCTTCGGTACACAAAAAGTTTGGCAAAATTCCTCTTAAGACCTTTCCAAATTTTACCTTGTCTAATTTTTTTTATTATACATTTATAAAACCAATAAAAGTTATTCCCATTTTAAATTATTTGTCTTATGCCAAAAAAGAAGCGGGAGAGATTTTAGCCAAAGAGTTAGACTGGAGATATTATGGCGGACATCATCATGAATCAATATATACCCGTTTTTTTCAAAGCTATTATCTACCGAAGAAATTTAAGATAGATAAAAGAAAAAGAGAATTATCAGCCAGAGTTCGAATGGGCAAGATAAAGAGAGAAGAGGCTTTAAAAAAAATAAAGGATAAACCATATGAGTTTGAGCAGGAGATTGTTGATTATACCATAAGCAAACTCGGTTTGACCAAAAAAGAATTTGCCAAAATTTTGTCTGCCAAGAATAGGACTTTTCGGGATTATCCTACTTATTATCCTTTGATAAGGGCATTAAAACTGCCGTTTCTTTTAGGTTTCAAATTACAGATAATTCCTAAGCTTTTATATTTTAAGTATTCGACCATACTTTAGGAATTTTTATTTATGATTGTTATTGTTGATTACGGCATGGGAAATTTACAGTCGGTGGCTAAAGCCCTGGCCAGGTTGAATATCGATGCAGTTGTGTCATCCAACAAAAAGGATATACAAAAAGCAGACAAATTGATTTTGCCTGGAGTTGGCTTCTATGCTTATGGCATAAATAACCTCAAAAAGCTTGGTCTTCTGCAACTACTTAACAAAAAGGTGCTAAAAGATAAAACCCCGATCTTGGGTATTTGTTTAGGCATGCAGCTTTTTACAGAGTGGGGAGAAGAGGGGGATGCTAAGGGTTTAGGTTGGATAAAAGGAAAAACTATACGTTTTGCTTTTACAAAAGAAAAATCCGACACAGCACAGCGGATAAAAATCCCTCACATGGGATGGAATTCTTTGGAAGTAAAAAAAGACAATCCGCTTTTGGCAAAAATTCCCCAAGATGCGGCTTTTTACTTTGTCCATTCATATTACGTTGTTTGTGAAGATAAGAAAGATGTATTAGCAACAACCGACTATGGTTTACCGTTTACTTCGATGGTGCAAAAAGAAAATATTTATGGAGTACAATTTCATCCGGAAAAAAGTCACAAAAATGGTTTATCAATTCTTAAAAATTTTATAGAAAATACATAATATGTTTCGACCTCGAATTATCCCTTGTTTACTGCTAAAAGGTAAAGGCTTGGTAAAGACAGTAAAATTTAAGAACCCTATATATGTGGGAGACCCTATTAATGCCGTTCGGATTTTTAACGAAAAGGAGGCCGATGAGCTTATTTTTTTGGATATTACCGCCTCAATTGAAAATAGATGCGTGTCAGTTGCGTTAATAAAGCAAATAGCGAATGAGGCATATATGCCCTTTGCCGTAGGCGGAGGCATCGTAAATGTAAATCAAATAAGACAGCTCTTAAGTATTGGAGCGGAAAAGGTAGTTATTAATACCTCTTCAGTACTTACCCCTTCTCTTATCAAAAAGAGCGCCAACATGTTTGGCAGTCAAAGTATTGTCGTTTCTATTGATGTGGCCAAAAACTTTTGGGGAAAATACGAAGTTTTTATCTTTAGCGGTACAAAGGGAACAAAAGTGGATCCGGTAATGCATGCAAAACAAGTGCAAGAATTAGGCGCGGGGGAAATTTTTATAAATTCCATAGAAAAAGACGGCACAATGACGGGATATGATGTAGAAATTATTAGAAAAATTTCAGACGCGGTGAATATTCCGGTGGTGGCCTGCGGGGGAGCGGGAAAACTGGGGGATTTTAAAGAGGCATTGATAAAAGGGAACGCGTCGGCTGTGGCCGCCGGAAGCTTATTTGTCTTTCATGGTAAAAGAAAGGCGGTGCTTATAAATTATCCTTCTTTAAGTGAGCTTGGTAAAATAATATGAATAAAATAATTATTTTATTGGTAATTTTTGTTAATTCGTTTTCCGGGATACTTAAATTTTTGTTGGCAAAACCAGATATAGAAAAATACGCCGTAATCAGAAAAGTTGGCACAAGTTCGAATACAAAAGTTGATAGATATTGGTGTTCACATACAATATTTGCACTCAAATGGAATTCGGCTTTTGCTTCAAAGCTATATTATCAGTGGCTAATAAATTATTACTCTCCTATGGAAAAACTTATGGAATACGATAGTGATTTTACCAATAAAGTTGTCCTTGATTACGGATGTGGTACAGGGAACGATTTTTTTAGATTAACAACAATTAATAAGGCAAAAAAAGTAATCGGAATCGATATTTCATATAAAGCTCTTGATACTGCCAGAAGACGGCTTGCGGTTTGTGGAGTTGATAAAAATCGTTGTGAGTTTTTACATATCGCCGATTCCACAACTACCCTGCCGCTTGAAAATAATAGTATTGATTTTGTCAATTGCGCCGGGGTTTTAATGCATGTAACTCATCCTCAAAAAATATTAAAAGAGTTTTGTCGGATACTCAAAAAAGGGGGAACGGGGATTGTTATGGTTTATAATTATGAGAGTATACACCTTCACTTATACGTGGCCTATTTTCAAATGATATTAAAAGGCAAATACAAGGGACTGTCGGTAAGTGAAGCATTTTCCAAGACCACTGATGGAGAGGACTGCCCAATTGTCAGATGTTATAAGCCAAAAGAATTTATTAAATTGTGCGAAAAGGCCGGTTTTAAGGCAGAATATAGAGGAGGATATTTTTCTCCTGATGTATTAGGCGTTTATCATAAATATTGGCAAAAAGCACTCAAGGATAAAAGGTTATCAAATTATCATAAACAATTCTTACGAAGTTTAACAGTGGATGCGGATGGATATCCAAAATACAATGGCTATTATACTGGAGTGCATGGAGTTTATAAAATATCTAAGAAATAATTTTTCTAAAAATGACTAGAACAAGTTTGCCCAAATCTGCATTGCCTTTGCTAATCTTTCCCAATAGTTATCGTATTTGGGCAGTTTTTGGGCAAGCTCTATGTAACAGGATTTTGGATCGGTTTTTGTTAAAGTAATTTTGTCTATATCTTTCCACAATATTTCATTTACTACCAAGCCGGGTCTTTCTTTCCGCAGATTCTCTTCTAAATTTGACTGTTTTCTATGTTCAACAGAAGGTTTTCCCGAGGAAACGGCAAGGCCAAGATGGTCAAGGATTTTTTTGAAGAAAATTCCCGCCCATATATCATCAAATCGCGCATAAGGATAGGCTGGACCTTGCAGGCCAAAATAAAGAATTGGGGTAACTTTTGGCTTAAAAGCAAAGTTCATTCCGCAGTGTGGATAATAATTATATCGGGGAATTATTTGTGAAGCATGTGTTGGTTTGAAACGCAATTTGGGATTTGCCAGTGCGGTTTGAGCATCTAAATCAGGAAAGCGAGACCAAAGACCATGGTTTATCACTACTTCTGTTTTATCTCGAATGTTATAAGGAAAGCCTCGTGTATACATATGTGCGGTTTTTACCCACCCCAGTGTTGCTTTTTGATTAAGTGCTTTCCAATGTTGCGAAATATAATAATTTTTCCGTTCGGGAAAACAGTCATTGTCAACAGTAATTATCAAATCAGGATTTTTTTGCCAGGCTTTATAGTAACCAAACGAGCGTATTGCAGAATCGGAAACAGGAATAATCCATGCGTCGTCCTTTAGTTCTTTTTTGATATCTTTTCTCGTGTATATATTAATATTATCGAAATTTTTGGGCACCGTAGTTACCCGTTCGTCTTTATCTTCTACAACGATAACGAGAACATTTTTTCTGGCAAATTCGCTCCTCCATTCCTCCAAAAAATCAAGTGTTGGTTGATGGTGGGGAATAACAATTACTGTTTTCATAGACTAAATAATTTTATTTTTTTAAGACTTTTCATTGCAGGAAGTACATGATTTGGAAGCAAGTCAGCTCGTTTAATCGGTATTACATCAGGACGTGTTTTTTTGGCAAGTGTATATACCGTTTTTATTTTTGTCCCAACATATATAATTTTATTTTTGCAGGGTAAATCTATGACTTTATTAATAAGCTTGGCAATTATATTTACAGAATCCGCAATCGTATACATGTCTGTGCAAGCCTTTTTATATTCAAAGGGAATAGAGCGGAATGAAGTTCTTACTATTTGATAAGAGGAGTGCCTACTTATCTCATTTTCTCCTGCAAGTTTAGTAACGATATAAAAATTATATGGTTCTAATGCATTTTCAGTCGAGATATAAATAATTGGACAAGTTGCGTATTGAACGATGTTTCTCGTACCAAGAACATTAGTTTTATAACATTTGTAAGCCTCTAGCGGATTTTCTTCCGGCTTTAGTGTATTTGTATATGCAGCCGCATGGACAATGAGTTCTGGCTTTATTTTGTCAAGATAAAGGCGGACAGCTCTTTTATCGGTAATATCCATGTCTTTACGCGAAGGAGAAATGTATTTCCCTAGTTTTATTAGCTCTCTTCCCAATTGGCCCGAGCCGCCAGTTAAAAGAATTCGTTTATTCATCGATTTTAGTGCTATAATGATACATTAAATATAGCGTATTTTCAATCTATGCAAAAAAAACCTAAAATTAGCATAGGAATTCCTGTTTATAATGGAGAAAGCGTTGTTAGATCAGCCCTTGATAGTATAAAAAATCAAACATTCAAAGACTTTGAAGTTTTAATATCTGACGATAATTCAACCGATAATACAAGAAAAGTTTGTCTTGAGTATTGTCAAAAAGATCCTAGATTTCGATATATCAGGCAAAAAACAAATTTAACCTGGCCGGGGAATTTAGAATTTATTTTCAAGAATACTACAGCCCTCTATTTTACATGCCTTTCTCACGATGATTATTATAAAGACAAAAGCTTTTTAGAAATTTTGTACAAAAGAATAGAGCAAGGGTATGATTTTGTTTATCCAAATGTAATAAAGATTATTAAAACGAAAGATAAACAAGTAAAAGAGCTTGCAAGAAGGACTGGTAAATTTGATAATTCAAGCCCGCGGTTTAGCAAGCACCTAACGCTTATAAAAGAATTTTACTTAGGATATCAAATTTTTAGCCTGATGCGTAGAGAAAAAATTACAGATTGTTTCAGTCTACTCATTAATAATATCTATTATAAACGATTTTCGAAAAACTATTTAGATGAAGAGCCGTTTCTTCATTTTGTATTTAGCAGATATAATACATACTTTGAAAAAAACGTTTCTTTAGTCAAAGATATGACAGACTCAAATTATTTTAAGCTAAATGTTTTTTATTCTTTCTTTCCCGTATTTTGGAATATTTTCTCTACGATTGGTGTTATTGCCCAATCAGAATATTCGAACCGGCAAAAATTTCAACTCATTTTTTTCAAGATTGTACGGTCAATATATGTTATATTTGATATCTTTCTTAAAGACGTCAAAAATATTAGGCATTAACTATGTGTGGAATAGCTGGAATTATTAATTTAAATAATCACTCAATAAAGAATCTTGAGCGAAAACTTGCGGTGATGAATAAAATACTTAAACATCGGGGACCAGATGGTGAAGGGTATTGGATGAATGAAAAAAAATCGGTGGGATTTTCGCATAACAGATTAAGCATTATTGATATAGAAAGCGGTAATCAACCGATGATTTCCGATAGCGGAAACGTGATTGTTTTTAACGGCGAGATTTATAATTATATCGAGTTACGAGAAATACTTGGTGCTAAAACATTTAAAACGTCGTCTGATACAGAAGTAATTCTTAAGTCATATGAAAAATGGGGAGAAAATTGCGTAGATTATTTTCGGGGCATGTTTGCCTTTGCCCTTTTTGATAAGCAAAAAAATGCGCTATTTTGTGCCAGAGACCGCTTTGGCATAAAACCTTTTTATTATACTCTTACAAAAGAAGGGGAATTTGTTTTTGCGTCAGAGGCAAAAGCAATACTTCCCTTTATGTCTGCTATCGAGACCAATCTGGAAGCATTAAAAGAATATTTTGTGTTTCAATTCTTGCTGGGGGATAAAACATTATTCAAAGGGATTAAACAGCTTTCTCCCGCGCATACATTAATCATCAAGAATAAGACGATTCGTGTACGTAAGTATTGGGAGGTAAACTTTTCGCTTGACTGGCACCATAAAAAGCAGTATTTCCAGGATAAAGTAAGGGAGCTTCTTGCGGATTCGGTTAAAATGCATCTTAGAAGCGATGTTCCCGTAGGATCTTATTTAAGCGGAGGCATAGATTCAAGTATAGTAGCTATATTAGGAAAGAAGATTAAAGGGGAGGAACAGTTTAGAGTATTTACCGGTGCATTTGAAAATTACCGGCAGTACAACGAGTTAATATACGCAAGAGAGGTGGCAGCGAAAAACAAACTCACGCTTTATAAACAAGATATAACAGTTGATGATTTTATCGCCAATATCGGAAAAGTAATTTATTATCTGGATTATCCAGTAGCCGGGCCCGGCGCATTTCCTCAATTTCTTGTCTCAAAACTGGCCAGCAAATATGTCAAGGTGGTATTGGGAGGTCAGGGAGGAGATGAAGTTTTTGGAGGATATGCCCGTTATCTTCTGGCATATTTTGAACAGTGTATAAAAGGTGCAATTGAAGGCACCATGCACAAAGGTAAATTTATTGTTACTTATGAGTCTATTATTCCCAATCTTTCAGTTCTTAATGATTACAAACCTCTAATGCAGGAATTTTGGAACAGCGGTCTTTTTGAAGAGCGCGATAGTCGATATCTAAAGCTTATTAATAGAGCAAATAATCTTAAAGATGATATCGCCTGGGAAATGTTTAGCTCTTACTCTGTTTTTAATACATTTAAGGAAATCTATTGGGGTAAGAATGTAGAAAAAGAATCATATTTTGATAGTATGACTCATTTTGATTTTAAAACCCTTTTGCCTTCTCTTCTTCAGGTTGAAGACAGGATGAGTATGGCGCACGGACTGGAGTCAAGAGTGCCAATTCTCGATCATCCGCTGGTTGAATTTGCCGCAACCATTCCGTCAAATATTAAATTTGAAAATGGAGAGCTAAAACATCTTCTCCGTTTTGCGTTTCGTTCCATGCTTCCCAAAAGAGTTGCAGAAAGAAAAGATAAAATGGGGTTTCCTGTTCCGCTGACGGAGTGGATGAGAGAAAAAGGAGCATTCTATGATTTTGTTTATGAAACATTGGCAAGTAGGAAAGCTCGCGCAAGACCCTATCTTAAAAAAGGAATCAATATTAAAAAGCTACTTTTGCAAGAGGGTCAATTCGGCAGAAAAGTATGGGGGCTTCTTTCCCTTGAATTGTGGCAAGAGCAATTTCATGATAAAATCCATCATTACCAAAAGCTGCTAGGCTAATATGAACATTTTCTTTTTTGGAGATTCAATTTGTTTTGGCCAAGGTGTTTCTCATCATGAGGCGTGGGTTTTTAAGATTGCCAAGTCGCTTGATGCTCTGGCCAAAAAACATCATACACCCTTGTTGGTAATAAATTCCTCTGTAAATGGAAACACTACCAGACAGGCATTAGAGAGAATGACTTATGATGTATTGAGCCATGGTGTAGATATTATTGTAATTCAATTTGGTATGAATGACTGCAATCTTTGGGAAAGCGACAAAAGCTATCCCAGAGTAAGCAAAAAGTCATTTGAGGCAAACCTTCATGAAATAGCCGATAGAGCAAAACTATTCGGCGCTCAAAAAATTTATATCAACACCAATCATCCCACCAAAAGAACCCGCAAATTTCCCCATGCGGCTATTTCTTATGAGGAAAGTAATCGGCAGTATAATGAGATAATACGAAAAGTTGCTCAAGATAGAAGCGATATGGAATTAAACGATGTCGAAAAATTGTTTAAAGATCATATAAAAAAAAGAAGATTTTCGTTGGGCGATATGCTTCTGTCTGATGGCGTTCATCCCAATACTTACGGTCATAAGTTATACTTTCAGGCGATATTCCCCAAATTAAAAAAGAGCATTGAGGATTTGATATGAAGATACTTGGGCTTTATGCCATGGGGCCAAATACCGCTTCGTGCGTCGTTGTTAATGGAGATATTATAGCCTTTGCAGAAGAGGAGCGTTTTACCCGGGTTAAACTGGCCACAAATACCATACCGGTTAAATCCAGCAAATATTGTCTACAGCAGGCGGGAATAAATCTTTCCGAAATAGATTATATTACGCTTGGCTGGGATAACAATAAGTATCCTGATGAAATGAAAAAGTTCTATAGCAAATATATGAACCACCCCAAAAAAGATGAATACTCTCAAATATACGAGGAGATATCTCTGGCGGAGAAAAATCCCGTTTATTTTAACAAAAGAATAGAGATTGCCTATAGAAGAGAAGGATATAGAGGTCGATTTCCCCCTATTTTGTATAATAACCACCATCTTTGTCACGCCTATTCGGTTTTTTATCCATCTCCTTTTAATGAGGCGATTATTATTGTTATTGATGGGTCGGGAGAGGAGAATGCCACGTCGGTATGGGTGGGAAAGGGGAATAAAATTTCACTTAAAAAGACATACAATTTGCCTAACTCCATTGGCTTTTTTTATGCGGCGCTAACAGAATATCTGGGATTTTCCGTATTTACCGGCGAAGGCAAGGTTATGGGACTAGCCCCTTATGGCAAGGCGAATATAACTATTAGAAAAAAATTAGATAAAGTTATTTCAATTACCAAAGATGGATATACTGTTGATCCGCAATATATATACTTTGACAAAAGGAGTTTTAGCCTGCGTCATACTGATAGGCTGATAAAACTTTTAGGGCATCCGCCTCGCATTCCCGATTCGAAGCTTACTCAATGGTACTGCGATGTGGCCTTTGAGACTCAATATAAATTGGAGCGGGTTGTTAAAGTTATTGTTGAGGCGGCAATAGACGAGCACAAAATACGCAATGTTTGTTTATCTGGAGGGGTGGCCAGCAATTGCAAGATGAATGGGTACGTGGCGTCACTTAAAAAGGTTGATAGCTGTTTTATAATGCCCGTAAGTAATGATGCCGGATGCGCCTTGGGCAGCGCCTTATATCAATCCAGAAATACTAAAGATATTAGAAAAAAAGCCCGGAGGTTTACTCCGTATTTGGGACCGCAGTATAGCAATGAATATATAAAAAGCTGTTTAGAAGAATTTAAGATTAAAAAGTATAAGTTTATGGAAGATAGCGAATTAGCCGACTATGTGGCTGTAAAACTTAAAAATAATAAGATTGTGGGCTGGTTTCAGGGGCGAATGGAGGTGGGGGCGCGGGCATTGGGAAATCGTTCAATTTTGGCCAACCCGGCTTTTAAGTATATGAAGGATAAAATTAATAAAGAAGTGAAACATAGAGAATCATTTAGACCATTTGCTCCGGCAATTCTCGCCGAATATGCCAAAAAATATGTGAGTATAAAAGAAAACCAGCAGTATTTTCCCTTTCATGAGTGGATGCTTATGGCCACATTTGTAGACAATAGAATTAAAAAGGAAGTTCCGGCAGTAATACACCAAGATAATTCTATCAGACCCCAGGTTGTATCAAAAAAATCAAACCCAAAGTTTTATTCGTTATTGACAGCCTTTCATAGGATAACAGGCGTTCCCATGCTTTTGAATACCTCATTTAATATCAGGGGAGAACCGATTATTTGCAAACCGGAGGAAGCAATTCGCTGTTTTTACACGACCGGTCTTGACGTATTAGCCGTGGGAAACTATCTCTTGGAAAAATAAACATGATTAATTTTTCGCCAGCATTACTTAATGCTTATAAGAAAAATGACTCAATATTAAAGTTACTTCTTTCAAGTAATGATAAATTTGATCAACAGTTCACGTCTCATAAATGGCTGCTTGATTCTGTTTCCAAACGGCTAGTTTTTTATTATATGTATGGTGATCTTCTGGAAGATGGTGAAAAAAAGAGCGTTTTGGATGTGGGAGGAGGATACACCAGCATTACCAAAGAATTTATCAAACGTCATGATTATACTCTTCTGGATATTATGGCGCACGACGATCATAGTAAACTTAAAAAATTAGAGAGAAAAATTGGAGTACCATTTTGGAAAAATACAGATTGGTATAATTTTAAGCTCAAAAAAAAATATGACCTTATTATTGCTAATGATCTTTTTCCCAATGTTGATCAAAGATTAGAAGCGTTTATTAAAAAATATCTTCCTGTGGCAAAAGAAATCAGAATCTCCTTAACCTATTACAACAGTCCCAGGTTTTATAAGGTAAAAAGATTTGGCGCGGATGAAATCTTTTTTATTGTTCCATGGAATGAAGTGCAAGTTGCCCAAGCACTGACTCCTTTTAAAAAATATATTGCCCGCTATAAATCCGCTATTTTCAAAAAACATTCAAAAAGCATTTTTGCCAATGGTAGAAGCGTGGTAATGATTAAAATTAGTTCTGACAAATCAAAGAAAGTGTAGTATACTTGATTTTCGGAAAGTTGATATGAAAGTTTTAATAACCGGAGGCGCAGGTTTCATAGGTTCTCATCTTACTGATAAGCTTTTATCAAGCGGAGAAAAAGTTTTGGTAATAGATAACTATACAACGGGCAGAAGAAAAAACCTGACTCCCCATAAGAATTTGACGGTGGTTGAGGGAACGATAACGGATCAAAAACTGGTGGAAGAGGTATTTGCCAGGTTTAAGCCCGATTATGTAGTGCATGCGGCAGCCTCCTACAAAGATCCCAATAATTGGCAAGAGGATGCTATGACCAATATTTTAGGGACAATTTATGTGGTTGGGGCGGCCAAAATACAAAAGGTAAAAAGGCTGATTTATTTTCAAACATCGCTTTGTTATGGATTAAAACCTCTTACGAAACCAATTAAACTTGGTCATCCTCTATTTTCAGGGGGGTATTCGGGCGGAAGCAGTTACGCCGTCAGTAAAACCGCCGCCGAACTCTATATAGAATTAAGCGGTTTGGAATTTATTTCTTTTCGGCTGGCCAATGTGTTTGGTCCCAGAAACTTAAGCGGTCCTCTGCCTACCTTTTTTCATAGATTAATCAACAATCTTCCTTACATAATCGCCGATACCAGAAGAGATTTTCTGTATATTGGTGACTTAATAGAAGTAGTGGTAAAGGCTCTTGGAGGAATGGGCAAACGGGGATATTATCATGTGTCAAGCGGTAAAGATTATGCTATCAAAGAATTATTTGAGGCGGTGGTAAAAGCTATGGATATGAAACTTAAGGGTAAAATTAAGGTGGAGCCAAGATCAAAACACGATGCGGAAACAATACTGCTTGATCCCAGCAAGACCAACAGAGACTTTAAGTGGAAAACAAAAGCTATTTTTGAGGAAGGTGTGAAGGCTGCTGTTTTTTGGTACAAAAGGCATGGCGTTACCCAAACATTCACCCACTTAAAAATCCACAAATAAAGCCTATGAATGGTAAAATTCTCATTGTTTATGCCCACGATATAGGATATCCGCCTCGTATCACGAATCACGATATGCTTTACTGTTTTGCGCGCTATTCTAATCATCTTTGCTATTACGTAAATGCAGCGTTTGGCGTTCCTAAATATCTGAAAAATATTAAATTTGATTTGATTATTTTCCATGATTTATTTTTGAGCAAAAGATCACTGCCCAGGCGATTTAAGGGGATTTATGAAAAAAGTAAAATTCTTAAAAAATTCACGGGTTATAGAGTGGCTACAGTGCAAGATGAATTCATCCAGTCGGAAAAGCTAAATGAGTTAATTGTGGAATTTGATATAAAGCATATATTTTCGGTGTCGCCACCTTCGCAGTGGAATAAAATTTATGACGGCATAGACAGAAAAAAGGTTAAAATCAGCCAAATTCTTTGCGGATATGTGGAAGAAAGTATGATTCCACAGATAAAACAATTGCAAAAGGAGATAAAAGAGCGTTCTATAGACATTGGTTACAGAGCTTCTTTTCCCCGATTTTCACTGGGGTACCTTAATTATCTCAAATACAAAATAGGGGTTGTGGTAAAAGAGATGGCAAAAAAATACGATTTAAAAGTTAATATCTCAAATGAACTGCAAGATACATTTTTAGGCATTGAATGGTACAAATTTTTACTTAAGTGTAAATATATGCTGGGAACAGAGGGCGGAGCTAGTATTTTAGATAAAGACGGATCAATTCAGAAAAATGTATTTGAGTATAGAACAAAACATCCAAGCGCTGACTTTAAAGAAGTAGAAAAAGCATGTTTCAAAGGTCTTGATGGAAAGTTTAGCTATTCCATGATTACTCCAAGACATTTTGAAGCATGTATGACTAAGACGTGCCAAATATTGCTGGAGGGAAATTATAATGAAATTTTGAAGCCCGGAATTCACTATGTCGAACTTAAAAAGAATTTTAGTAATTTAGATGATGCGTTGAGCATTGTTAAAAAAGACAAGGTAAGAGAAAAAATAGCTAGTCGTGCATACAAAGATATTGTCGAATCAAAAAAATATACCTATGCTGGTTTTGTCAAAGAAATCCTTGAGAAGTGTTTAGGAAAGAACTATCGCTGGCTTAACATATCAACAGATGACCTTTCTTTTTATAAAAGAAATGAAAAACGGGAAAAATTAATTTGGATGTATATTCCTGTAAAAAGCTTCATAATTATGAATATTTTATATTTTATGCCTAGAGGATTGTTATTCAGAATACTGCGATTTTTTAGCTGATATGAAATTACTGAAATTACATATAATTTCCTTTTTGGTGGTATTGATTACACTAATAATACTTTCCATCCCTTTACTGTTTTCTAAAGTTTCGAACGATTCTTCTTTAGGTTTTATGACAATTGTTGAGGAATATCCAAATAATATCTTTACGCAGTTTCCAAGTAGAGAACCCTTGGAGGGTGAAAAGCTAAAAAATGAGTTTATAAGCGGCGAAAATAATCTGGGAATAGTTTTAGTCCGCTTTTATAATTTCGCAAGAATTAGTTCAGATTTGGTGGTGTTCCGGATAAAAGAAAAAGGCAAAAAAGACTGGTATTATGAAACTAACTACAAAATTAAACAATTCAAAGCAAATCAATATTTTGCTTTTGGTTTTCCCAAAATTATCGATGCCAAAGGGAAAACATTCTCTCTGGAAATAGAATCTGTAAATGAAAACCCGCAAAACGCAATTGCTATCAGTACAAAAATTCCTCAAATGGCCCTTGCTTATCAATTTACTAAGAGTGATTTATTGGAAAAAGGCGACGCTCTGCAATTTTTCTATAAAAAGCTAATGTATACAGTTAACAATATAGAAAAAAGCATTGCTGTTTGGGTTTACGGACTTTCTCTTTTCTTGATGTTTCTTTTTAAAAAAAGAGCGATTATTTATGGCAGATTGCGTTTGGACTTTTTGTTGATAGTCAAGAAACCCAAACTATATTTTAAGATAGTTATGAAAAGGCTTAAGGATTTTTGGCGAAAAATAACTGTTATTTTTCTCATATTATATAAGCCTGTAAACTTCCTTAAAGAGTATATTTTATATCTTAACGGAAGATATTTTCCTTTTTTTCATATAGCAATAATACTTGTTATAGCTATTATCATGAGACTGGCATTTTATCTGGATCCTAAAAATTTTGAAGATGTTTTCTATTCACCTATTGGCGGAAGCGGCGATTATGATCAACTTATTCGCAATACCATGCAGTATATGGTGGAAAGCGGCCGCGATGTTTATTTTTGGTCGTTGATGGACGATTATGTTATAAATCTGCGTTTGTTTGCGGTATTTTTTAACATATTCGGTTTTGTAAAAGGGCTTGATTATGTTACCTACTTTTTGATTGGTTTAAGCTCTGTTGTTTGTCTTTTGCCTTTTGCGCTTCTGTCGCGTCTTAAAAAATTTTCCTTAGGCGGGTTTGCGGCCAGTCTTTTTTTGACTGTTAATCCGTTGTTTGTTTGGCTATCCTATGCCAGACCGCTTGATATCATAACCTCATTTATCTTCTCGCTTTTTATTATTCTTTTTATTCTGGCTTTGGAGAAAAGAAGCTATATTCTGGCCTTTTTGCTGGGAGCCGTAGGATTTATAGATGTGTTAAGCAGGGGGCTCATGATGCTTAATAATTTACCCGCTCTCGGGTTTTTTGCAGGATTATTTTTATATTTTCACAACAGCTTTTCTAAAGTCTTCCCGTTTATAAAAGTGAGAATGAAAATTCTTCTTTTGGCGTTTATTCCCCTCATAACATTTCTTGCTATTTATTTTTTGTGGAATGATTATTATTTCAAAACCTTTACACGGCCATGGTTTTTTGCTCCTGAAAAATTGGTAACAAAGTGGAATCCCGTGAATGATCCCGAAAGTATTTTGGGAAAGTTGCCTATTGAGAAACCATTTCATTATTTTCTTCAGCTCCATATTGCCATAGATGGAATTCCCAGATTTATGTTTGAGGCGGTAGAGACAGACAGAATTCCGCGAGTGATGCTTAGTTCCATGATATTTTTGGCAAGTCTGGCTGTGATAACTTTTCTTCATTTAATAAAAAAGAAGCCGCAAAAAAAACTTAGTCTTTTTATGTTTCTTTTTATCCCGGTATTATATTTAGTTTTACTCTATTTTTTGGAGAAACTTTTAAAAATTCCATCCCTCTTTATTATAGATCCTAAGCAAAAATCTCTGCGATATTTTTTTGAGCTGAATGAATATAATTTTGTTACATTATTTACATTTCTTTCACTTACTGTGCTTCAGATAGCACTACTGAAGCGAGAGTTTTTTAAGTATCTTCTTATTATTGCTTCATACCTGCTTGTTTTAGGGTATGGAATTTATCATCATTTTTACGGCAGACATTATATTCAGGTATTACTGCCGCTTTTTCTGCTTTTTGGATTGACGATAGACAAAGTAGTCAGCGCTTTTTCATTGAACAAAAGGTCGTTGGTAAAGTATCTAATGACTTTTTACATCTTGGGAATTTTTCTTTTTGTGGGACAGAGTTTCTGGGGGGGCATGGGAAAGCTTATTTCCGGTATTAATAATTGGAAAGATCAAAAAAGCTACTTGCAGTATGCCAAGACTGTTATACCAAAAGAGGGAATTATTTTAGTTGATGGAAGAGGTGGGCAAAATATAGTTTCGGTATATAAGTATGTGGAAAGATCCATTATATTTAATGCTTCTCAAGGAGAGCCTAGTATTATAACTTATGGAGAACCGGATAAAGTAAAATTTTATCGCAACTTCCTTGATAAAAAAATAAATTTGGAAAAAGTTTTGGGTAGCGAACAAGCCTTTGGGCAATACAAATTTTACTTATTGGACTATAATATTTTCCGTTGGGAAGGAGTTTTGAGTGGTGAGTTTCTCGGTCACCCCCTTTTCTATAAATACGTTAATAAATTTAAACTGAAAAGAATTAATGAAAATAGCAAAGAAAGGCCGGTATACCAGCTTGTTGCTAAATAAATTTTCTAGCCTCGTAAGTCCTTGTTATATTCCATATCAAACCACATGGCAAAGAGGATAAATTGAGTAGACATCAAAACTGTCAGCATCCAGGCTAAAAAGTTTATTTTGGGAATATCGTTTAAGAATAAAAAGAAGTACAAAAGGCGAAGAAAAAGCAACAAGCCCATAAATCCGGTAGCAAAGCCAAAGAAGTAAAACAACACCAGCGGATGAAAGTCTCTTTTTATATATTTCTCCATTAGCCTCCAGAAAAACATCTTTACCAGCATAAAGGGAATAGTGAACATAACCGTTCTAATTTTTATTCCGGAAACGTCATCCGGTCTATAAACAGGTTGACTTGGTACGTCTTTTACTTTTGCGTTAAAGACGTTAAGTCTTACAAGAAGGTCATTCGGTTGACCATATCGTTTATACATACTATCCCAGTCAATGAGCTTGAGCATTTTTTTATTTATGGCCGTATATCCTGCTTGGGAGTCTGATATATGCCAGTAGCCCGAAGCAATTTTGGTGAAAAACGAAAGAGCGGCATTTCCCAAAAACCTGTTCCGGGGGATTTTTTGAAAGGAGTCTATATTAAGCAAACGATTGGCCTTGGCATAATCAACTTCTCCTTTTACAACAGGTTCAATAATCGAAGCCAATTCGGCAGGCGTTGCTTGTCCATCTCCCGACATCACGGCTATTACATCAATATTATTATCTCGGCACCATTTATATCCCGAGGCAATAGCGGCTCCTACTCCTTGATTAATTTTGTGTCTAATGGAAACGATTTTTTTATTTTTTTTGCACAGGGCAGCAATACTGCTGGCAGTTTTATCAGTGCTTCCGTCATCCACCATAATAATTTTATCCACAAAAGAAGGCATGCTTTTAGCAACTATTTTTATCTGTTCCTCTTCATTAAAAGCCGGAACAATCACTGCTATTTTTTTCTTTTTATACATAGTTTTTAATATATTTTGCTATATAAGTAATTTTACTCTTTGTTAATTGGGGATAGACAGGTAAGCTTAAAACTTCAGCGCTTGCCGTTTCCGCAACCGGGAAGTTACCCTTTTTGTGTTTGAGATATTTGAGAGCTTCTTGCAAATGAAGAGGAGTGAGATAATAAATCATTGATGCAATACCATGTTCAAGCAAGTGCTTGCGCAACTCATCCCTTTTGCCATTTTTGACCCGAATAGTATATTGATTATAAACATGATAGCTATTTTCTTCTTTAGGGAGTTGTATCTCGTTTATGTTTTGTAAGAGATTATTATAATGTTTGGCAATTTCCCGTCTACGTTTATTCCAGCGATTAAGATGTGGAAGTTTTGCCAAAAGTATACTTGCCTGCAGGCCGTCGAGTCTACTGCTTACACCAATTATTTCATTGTGATACCGTGCAATAGATCCGTGATTTCTCAATAATCTTATTTTATCAGCCAGTTTCTTGTTATTGGTAGTAATAATTCCTCCATCGCCATATCCTCCCAGATTTTTTGTGGGGAAAAAGCTAAAACAGCCCACATCACCAATACTGCCCACCTTTTTACCATTAAATTCGGCTCCAATAGCCTGACAGGCATCTTCGACAACAAAAAGTTTGTATTTTTTGGCAAGTTTTTTAATTTTATCCATTTGAGCAGGTTGGCCGAACAGATGTACAGGAATAATGGCTTTGGTTTTTTTAGTAATTTTTTCCTCAATTTGTGCGGCATCAATATTAAAAGTATCTTTCTCTATATCCACAAAGACCGGTGTTGCTTTCAATACGGCAATAACTTCGGCAGTGGCTATAAAGGTAAATGGAGTAGTAATGACTTCATCGCCGGCACCTATTCCTAACGCCCAAAGCGATAGATAAAGCGCATCTGTTCCGGAATTAAGAGTAACTGCATATTTTGTATTGCAGTAGGCTGCCACTTTTTTTTCAAGTGCCTCTACATATTTTCCTCCAATAAAGGCACTGTCGGCAATAACGCTGGCAATTGCTTTGTCAATACTACCTTTTATCGATTTGTATTGAGCGAGTAAATCAACGGCCGGGATAGACTTTGTTATTTTTTTGTTCATATCTTTTTTTGCATGCTTTACAGGTATATTTTATAAATTCAAGCGGCATCTTTTGACCACACTCACATATCCAGCCTTTTAACATGGCCGGATTTCCAAAAACCAGAGCATAGTTTGGGATATCTTTTGTCACAATACTGCCCGCTCCCGCAAAAGACCATGTTCCAATTGTTATACCGCATACTATAACACAGCCAGCCCCAAAAGAAGCTCCATCCTCCACTTTTGTTTTTATCCATTTGCCGCCTTTAGGGTATTTAGATCTGGGATTTAAGTCATTGGTAAATGTCATATTTGGTCCGCAAAAAACATAATTTCCCAACACTACTCCCTGATAGACGTTAACGTTGTTTTGCAGTTTACAACCATCTCCCATTTTTCCCGCCACGTAACAGTTCTGTCCGATATTGCAATTTTCCCCGATAACTGCGGATTTTGTTACATGGGCATTGTGCCATATCTTTGTTCCGGCATCAATTTTTGCTCCCTTTTCCACAAAGGCACAAGGATGTATAAATATATCTTTGTTCATTTTAAGAAAATCTCTTTCTTTTTTTTACTTGATAAAAGTATGGCGTCGATAAGGCGCAGGGACTCTAAAGCTTCCTCTGCCTTTATAAAGTTTTGTTTGTGATCGCGAAGTACATCCACAGCGTTTTCGTAGATAAGTTTATGATTATTAGCAAGTCCGACGGAAACATAGGGGGGTGGAGTATTTTTTACTTCCCAAAAATCTATTACATTCATACCGCTTCCTCCGATTTTTATACTCCCTGCCTCCCCCAAAATAGTAAGGGATGCCTCCAGATTATGGGGATAAGTGCAGACGGTAAAATCAAAATTTACCCGGGTGCCGCTTTGTAAATCAATAATAGCGTTGGCAATATCCTCTACCTGTATTTTATGCCCTACGGTATCCACTTTGGCAATAACACTTTTGGCCCTGCCCAAAATCCATTGCATGGCATCGATAAAGTGTATAGCTTGAGTGAGAAGACTTCCTCCATCATACTTTTTAGTTCCTTTCCATTTACTCTCATCGTAATATTCCTGGGGTCTGGTCCAATGAACACTTAAAACAGCTGTTAAAATTTTTCCGAGCGTTCCTTGTTCCACATATTCTTTAACGAGGCGAAGGGGCGGATAATAGCGGTTTTGAAGCACAGGGAATAAGATTTTTTTGTGTTTTTTAAAAGCACTTACTAATTGCAAAGCATTTTTGTAATTTAAAGCAATTGGTTTTTCCATGATACAATGCTTACCGTTTTTAGCTGTATACATACCAATTTCAAAATGGAGATAGTTGGGCGTTAAGACAGAAACGACATCAACATTATTGTCGTTAACCAGGTCTTGGTATTTAGTGTAATAGGGTACTTTTTCCCTTTTGGCAAGAGCTTTGGCTGCCTCTTTATTTTCATCACAAACAGCCGCCAGTTTTAGACTGTCAATTTGTTTTATTGAGCTATCTAAGTGTTTTGGCAAAATCCTGCCCAGTCCTACGATGCCAATTCCTAAAGTCTTTTTTTTCATCTGCCTATTCCTTTATAGAGTATTTTGTATGATTCTATAAGATTTTTGTCCAGACAATTTCGTCCATCGACAATTATTTTAACATTCGTTTTAGGTAAAAGTTTGGGCAGTTCTTCTACAAATTGTTGGTGGGCAGTGGCTATAAGAATTACTGTTGACTTTTTTACCGCTTCTTTTAGCGAGCGGTAGTCTGTTTTAACAAATGGATCAAAAACTTTAACCTTAGCGCCAAGTTTTAGCAGAAGTTCTCTGATCTTTTGCCCCGGACTTTCTCTGGTATCAGCCAGGTTTGGCTTATAGGCAAGTCCGAGAAGCAAGATTTGCGTTCCTCTAACGGGTAAACGCAAGTCATTTAATCCTTGTATAAGTTTGTCGACAGTATATTGGGGCATGCTGTTGTTTATCTCTCTGGCCAGTTTAAGAAAGCTATGAGTAAAACCACTTTTGGCAGCCCGGTCAATCAAATAGTATGGGTCAACGGCAATACAATGTCCTCCAACGCCGCATCCCGGCCAATGAGCTAAAAAGCTAAATGGTTTGCTGGAAGCGGCTTGTAGCGTTTCATAAAGATCAATTCCTATGGCGTCAAACGATTTGGCCAGCTCATTAACATAAGCAATATTGATATCCCGAAAGGTATTTTCTACCACTTTGGTTGCTTCGGCCACCTCCAGCGAGCTTACTTCGACCACACCTGCTCTTACAAAAGATTTATAGAAGTCAGCTATTTCTTTGCTAAACTTTTTTGTAACGGAAGCGATATTTCGGGGAATATTGTATATATTCCATGTACTATCGCCGGGATTTATACGCTCCGGACAGTGAGCTAAATTGTAGTCTTTTCCAACTTTAAGGCGAGAATATTTCTTAAGAAGCGGCATTATTAGCTCACGGCAGGTACCGGGATTAACTGTAGACTCAAGTACCACATGGCAGTTGCGTGTTATATAAGGAGCGATAGTTTTTATAGCGTTCTCGATGAATTGATAGTTTGGTGTATAATCATCGTATATTGGAGTAGGGACACAAATAATAAATACCCAAGAGTTGCGTAAGATATTTTTTTGTGTTGAAACCTTTAAGCTATGCTTTGATATGTACTCTTGCACATCTTTATCTCCCACAGGCGACAGTCTTTTAGACAAAGACTTTATTTTTGTCGGGTCAGTGTCATATCCAACTACGTCATATTTTTTTGTTTTGGAAAGGGCAACATACGTAGGAAGGCCAATATAGCCCAAACCAATTATGGAGACTTTTTTTATGCGGCTGTCCATGGCTACTAAAATACCATAGTTGACCTTAATTAGCAATTGGAGTAACATTGTCAAATGCTTAAAAACAACCATCCTTTAGTTTCAATAATAATACTAACCCATAATACTTTGAAAACCACGAGTGAGTGTCTTTCGTCTTTAAACAATGTATCGTACAAAAACTTGGAAATTATAGTGGTTGATAATGGCTCAACTGACAATACCTCTTCATACATAAAAAAACATTTTCCCAAGATAGGTGTCATTCGTAATAATTCTAATCTTGGTTTTGCAGAGGGTAATAATATTGGGTTTCAAAAGGCAAAAGGTGAGCTTATTCTTTTTCTTAACAATGACACAATTGTAGAGAGAGATTTTTTGACACCTTTGATGGATAAGATAGTTTCCGACAAAACAATTGGCGGAGTACAGCCTAAAATATTAAATTATTCTAAAAAAAACGTTATTGACTCGGTTGGTTCTTATTTTATTACCAGCGGATTTTTATATCATTTTGGTCACAACAAAAAAGACCAAGAAAAATATAATATTGAGGAAGAGATATTTTCTATGAAAGGGGCTTGCATGCTTTTTAAAAGAGAGGTTTTGCAAAAAGTTGGTGTTTTTGATAAAGATTACTTTGCTTATTTTGAAGAAACGGATTTATGCCAAAGGGTATGGCTCTCCGGGTATCGATTATTATATATTCCAACTTCCAGCATATATCACATAGGAGGCGCGACTGCAAAAAAGTTTCCCAGCGCGGCCATGCATTACCATTCATACAAGAATAGAATTTATACCTACCTTAAAAATTTAGAGCCATATTCGCTCATAAAAGTTATGCCGGGTCATATATTATTATGTGTTGTTGTAGCTATGGCGTTTTTATTAACAGGTAAAATATCACTGGTTGTGGCAATTATCAGAGCTATTTTTTGGAACATAGTTAATATAAATAAGACCCTTAAAATACGGAAAAAAATAAAAAACTTAAGGAAAATGAAAGATGAAGAATATTTGCCCAGGGTAAGCAGAAATGTTCGTTTAAGTTATTACTATCATTTATTTGCCACGGAACTTACAGGATATGCTGACTAATATGAAAATACTAAAACTTTTTCATCGTCCCGAAGGCCTTCTTATTGCCAGCTTTGCTATCCGATTTATTATTCTTCTTGTTTATGGAACAATCACCGTTTCTTCGTCAAGTACAGGAATGCCTTTCTTTTTAAGAAGTCAGCCAATGTTTGGTTTTTGGCAAGTTATCGCATTTGTATCAGATGCCGCCATAGCCTATGTTATTTATCTTATTGCTAAGGACAAACGTGCTTGGTGGTATGCACTTTCCCCAGTTTCTATTTTTATTGCCCTAATTTTCGGCGTTTATGAATCATTATGGATTTTTTTGACATTAATTTCATGGTATCTGATAAATATTAAAAACAAAGCTTTTCTTGCCGGACTGCTTTTTGCACTGCCGGCTACCTTTACCTTACCGGCAGTTTTTCTACTGCCGGGACTTATTGCATCAATTAAAACAATCCGTAGTAAAGTGCTCTTTACCACGGCATTTACAACCTTTTTTATTTTATTATCTTTACCTATAACTGCTACTTACTTCTCTCAACTTATCGCTCGTTATCTGGTAAATGAACCAACACAGATAACATGGGGAGCGGCCCTTTTTATTAATAGTTTGGTTTTTTCTTTGAAGGAGCTATTGTCTCTTGTTGGGCAATATCAAAGTCTTATTGGAGTTATGGAAAAGATGTATTGGATTGTTCTTTTTGGGACAATGTTTATTTATCTTAGTATTGTTTTTATCAAAAAAACAAAAGCCGATTTTTTTAAATTGAGTCAAACGGTACTTGTTATTTTCTTTTTGCTAACTCCACTTTTGGGCATACAGCATCTTTTGTGGCTGGTGCCATTTTTGCTATTAACATTCAACCCGTTTTTTTGGCTATTTACAGGGATATTGACGTTTACTTTTTTTATTGGGTCCTATCTTTCAATACCGATTAATAATAATTTGTTTTTTACTCCTGTTTGGCTTTTGCTGTTTTTAGCGCTTCTCAAGCTGCCTGCCTTTTATAGCCTCTTTGGAAAAGGTTATCAAAAGTTGTTGTTTTTCAAAAAACAAATTACAGCGCAATATAATCTGGTAGTCAATGCTAAGAAATTAGACAGAAAGATTTGGTTTCGCATCTGTGGGTTTTTTGTTATTACGATTCTTCTCTTTTACGGAAAATCTTTTTTTGCTTTCTTTCAAGCCGATGAGTGGTCTTTTTTTTCAAAGTACTATACTCTTTTGAGTCAACCGTTTGGTGTTGCGCGGTTTTTACTGGCTCCACTGCTTGATCCATTAACCTACAATGGTCACTTTACTCCTGTACTGCCTCCTATTGGTTTATTCCAATTTATATTATTGCGCACAAACTTTGTGTTATATCAATTGTTAAGTATTGCTCTTCATATAGCAGTTACTCTGTCAATTTTTTATTTTTGCTATCTTTTTTCCAAAAAGAATTTACCTCTATCTCTTCTTGCCGGTTTATTTTTTGCCATAAACGCCGTGCATTTTCAGGCAGTGGCCTGGGTGGCAGCGGTAGGTGTGCAAATAGCGCTATTATTTGCAGTGTTATCGCTCATTTTTCTTATTAGACATGAGCAAAAAAAGCAAGCGAAAGATAAAAAACTTTCTCTAGTGTTTCTTGTTCTAGCGCTCTTTTCCAAAGAGTCCTCTATATTTCTTCTTTTTACCTATCCTCTCATTATCTATCTTTTCCACAAAGAGTATTTTCAAAAGCAAAGATGGCTTAAAAAAATTATCTTTCTCTTTTCAAATTACAAAAGTTTTTGGATTTTGACCGCTTCTTTTTTTGTTATAACCTTTTTTTATCAGTGGTACTTTAAATGGGTAAGCCAGCTTAATGGTGTCTTGGGATATTCATTTTTTCCCAAAGCAGGTTCTCTTTGGGAATTGGGATATAGAACGATTAGCTGGACACTTAAGAGTTTTATCCAAACATTTTTTCCTTCCAATTTTCTATATTATATTGGTGAACAAATTACCATTTGGGGATTTCCCAGTTACGCCAGCGAAGCGGCCGTCAGAGGGATAAATTTCCTAGTTTTTTCTCAAACCGCCGCTATCGAACTTTTTATCTATCCGACGGCCCTCCTATTACTTTTTCTGTTGTACAAAACGTATCAATATTTTTCCCGCCATGATAAAATTTTGCGGGATATAGCTATAGTTGGATTTTTTGTTATTTTGGCTAATGTTGTCCCTTTTATTTTTCTAACAAACTCTCTGCTAAATTTATTTAGCTCTGTCACCCTTCTTGACTCGCGCCATTTATACACCACCTCGTTTGGCGGGGCAATACTTTTTGCCGTCTTTTTTCTCTTTGTTTTGAAAATTAACAAAAAATTTAAGTGGTTTTTGGTTATTTGGATTTTGATAAATTGGTTGGTATTAAATAGCACTCTATCGAATTATGCCAATACTGGTTATACCCGAAAACTCATCTTGAATAAAATTTTAAGCACCGTTCCAACGCTGGGAGAAAAAACCGTAATTTTTATAAAAAGCAATGTCGGTTACTATGGTTTTGATTTGATGCCACCGTTTCAGACAAATCCGGGCAGAATATTAGCCTTGCGCTACTTCGAAAAAAATCAGCTTTCCCGCCAGTTTCTTGCGTCCAGTCTTTTTGCCAAGGGAGGTATACGCGGTCAAGGTTATATTGAAGCAGAAGGCAAGGGGTTTGGTTATTTTGTGGAAGAGAAAGATTTGATGGAGCAAATTATCAAGCAAACTATTGCTCCGGATGATATATATGGTTTTTCCTGGGATGGAAAAAAGAATGTTATTTCCGATAGCACAAAGGAGGTAAGAGAACGCGCGCAAGAGCGACTGGATCTTGTTGTAGAGACAAAAGATTGGCAGGTATTTAAAGATTTAGAAAATAAATTTACCTTTCGCTATCCTACAGAGATGAAATTGCGTGATTTGACAGATCCTATTTTGGCCACTTCCAGCGCCGCAGAAAGGCCGGTTAGAGATATTAGTCTTGAGGCAAAAGATGTTACTCTGCAAATAACGCTTTGGAAAAAGCCCGAACCAACAGGGTATACGCAATTTGCTTATAGCAGAAAAACCGATGACGAAAAAACGATAGGAGACAATATCACATTTCGAAACATTACCATGTTAAATGGCGAGGTGGTGACTACATCCTATCCTATGAAGGGGAATTACCCGATTTATTTTATGCCGATACTGCGTAATAATTTATATATCTTTGAAATGCGAGTATTTGGAAAAGATATCAAGCGTCAACCTTATAATACAGATATAGAAAAAATATTTTCAACAATTGTAATGGAAGAGCCTAAAGCTTCTTTATAAGAAAGAGATAGTTTAGAAAAATGCTTTCTGAACGAAAAACTTTATCTAAGATAAAGCAAAGGTAAGAAAATAGAAGAAAAGGTAGATAAATAATAATACTTGTAAGATAGGCCGGTTTACTGCTTTTGGCAAAGTTTGCTAAATAATCATTGAGTAAAACAGAAACAGTAGAAAATATTGCTCCTTGTTTTCTTACTTCCACAATTTTGCATTTGTTATTTTTGATAAGCTCCAAAAACCCGTTTTTGGTAAATCGAAAATAATCATTAGGCTCTTCGTGTAATCCCCAAATAAATGGCATGGTTATAAGAATGAAACCGTTTTTTCTGCAAACGCGCACTATCTCCTGCATCATCTTTTGAGGATTTCTGTGATGCTCAAGAACCTGGAAAGAAACAACATTATCAAAACTGTTATCCCCAAAAGGCAATTTTAATGTTTTGTTATAGTTGGTATCGAAATATATATCCGGTTTATTCTGATTAAATGTTTTATTTTTGGAGTAATTTTTAAAATCAATGCCTTGATAGCTGGTAATTTTTCCAAAGAGATGTTTATATGGTTTATCGCCGCAGCCTACGTCAAGAAGCGTTCCTTCAAAATCGTATTTATCTATAACTGTCTTTATATCACTATATAAATAGTATTTAATTATAAAATGCGGGGAAAAAAATAATGCGGGTTTAAACATTTTATTTTGTTGCGATTATTCTCATCTGGCGATTAAATGTTGTTATGCTCCATATTTTGCATAGGAAAAAGTACAGGAAGTTCGGTAAAAAATGATAAAAGAATTTGCTAAAAGGAATCCAAGCGTGAGAAAAAATTTTGATATCCTTAATTTTGTAGCCGGCTTGAGCAAATAAATTTCCAATCAAAAGCGGAGTCCATGCATAAAGATGTTTATTAATGTCCTTTTTGTCATATTTTTTTTGTATTCTCCAATCATCAATCGGTAGAACAAAAATCATAGTTCCTTTGTTTTTAAGAAGCATACGCAACTCCTTTAGTATCAAAAAGGGATTTTCAACGTGTTCCAGCGCATGATGAGAGATAATAACATCAAATTTTAACAGTTTCGGAATTTCTTCAATTGTTTTGTAAACGGTAATGTTTTTTTGTTTAGCTCTCTTTATAGCATAGTCGTTTATTTCAATGCCATACTTTCGTCGGCAAGTCAGTTTTTCCAGAATATCTCCGCTGGCGCATCCAAAATCTAAAACACTATCTGACGGTTTAATAAATGGCTTAAATTTCCATAAATCCACCAAGGCGCCAAGCTCCCCGCATTTATTCTGCCATTTGTAATAGTTCCTGTCGTAATGGGTTTTCATATCGCGTAAACTACGCCCTATTCTATAATTTTATCGGTTCATGTACAATATGCCTCATGGATAAGCTTAGAAAAGCAAGATTTTATCTGAAACTTTTTGCGGCAACTGTTCGTGATTTTTTGGAAATTATAATTCCTGGGGCGATTTTGCCCCCGTCAATTGCCAGTAAAAAAAAGAAAATCCTAATTTTTAATTGGCGTGATATTAAACACAGATATGCCGGTGGAGCAGAAGTATACATTCATCAGTTGGCGAAGCGTTGGGTCAAGGATGGAAATAGAGTGACCGTATTCTGCGGTAATGACGGAAAATCAAAACGGTATGAGCGTATTGATGGAGTAGAAATAGTCAGAAGAGGCGGGTTTTTCCTTGTATATTTATGGGCTTTTCTTTATTATACTTTTCGTTTCCGAAAGACCTATGACGTGGTGATTGATTGTGAAAATGGGATTCCTTTTTTTTCGCCTCTTTATGTGAGAAAGAGGGTGTTTTGTCTTGTTTTTCATGTTCATCAAGAAGTGTTTAGGAAATCACTTTTGCCTCCATTTGCGTATATTGCTTCCCTTCTTGAAAAGCGGCTCATGCCGTTGGTTTATAGAAATGTGACGTTTATGACCATTTCCAAATCTTCCCAAAAAGATATGAAAAAACACGGTTTTACTCAAAAAAATATTCATATTGTGACGCCAGGGGTTGATTTTCAAATATACCGAATGGGCAAAAAATCTTCATTGCCGCTGGTTTTATATTTAGGCAGGTTGAAACAGTATAAGAGCGTTGATATTTTTATTCATGCCGCAAAAAAAGTTTTGAAAAATATTCCGGCGGCAAAGTTTGTTATCGCAGGGGATGGAGAAGAAAGGCAAAAATTAAAAAGACAAATTTGGGAATTGGGGTTGACCGGAAAAATTAAAATGCTGGGTAAGGTAAGCGAAAAAGAAAAGATAAAGCTTTATCAACAAGGGTGGGTTTTGGTAAATCCTTCTCTTTTTGAGGGATTTGGTATGACAACGATTGAGGCAAATGCCTGTGGTCTGCCGGTTGTTGCTTCTGATGTCTCAGGTCTTTGTGACTCCGTAGTTGATAAGCAAACGGGGTTTTTAGTAAAATATGGCGACGTTGAAGCATTCTCCTTGCGTATCACCCGCTTATTAAAAGATAAAACCTTAAGAGAGGATTTTTCTTTCAAGGCAAGAGCGTGGGCGGAAAGTTTTAGCTGGGACAAAAGCGCGGAACAAGTTTTACATATTCTAAAATGAAAATAGCAATTCTTGATATGGATGATATAAGAAATCCACACTGGGGGAGCGGACAGGCCACAGCCACCCGGGAAATTGGCAAGAGACTTGCCCAAAAAAATAGTATAACGGTATATTCCTCGAAATACCCGGGCTTTAAAGATTATAAAGAGGATGGTATTTTCTATCAGCATATCGGTATTGGCACAAAATTTGCCAAAGTTAACAATCTTTTTTATCTTCTTACTCTCCCTTTTACTGTGAGAAAAATTAAGGCAGATATTATTATTGAACATTTTACCGCTCCTATCTCAACTTGTTTTTCGCCGCTTTTTACCAAAATTCCCGTTGTTGGGTTATCTTCTTTCTTCGCTTCTTCGGAAATGTCAAAAAAATATGGTATAAATTTTGAGTTTATCGAAAAATTCGGTGGAAGATTTTATAAATACGGCATATCGCTTAATAAGTCGCACGCGGCAAAAATGAAGATGTATAATCCATCTATCGTTGTGCGAATTATTCCCAATGGGGTTGATAAAAAATATTTATCTATGAAGACTGATGAAAAAAGATATATACTCTTTATTGGCAGAATAGATATTTTCCAAAAGGGACTGGATATGCTTATAGACGCTTTTAAAAAAGCTGCAGAAAAAATAGAGGATGATTTATATATCATGGGTTCCGGTTCAGTTTCAGAAGAACAGCAGATGATAAGTTTAATAGAAAAAAACGGTTTAGGAAAACGAGTAAAATTTTTGGGAAGAAAAACGGGTAAAGAAAAAGATGATTATTTACGAAAGGCTAAATTTGCCGTTTTTCCCTCACGATACGAGGGACAAAGCTTAAGTTTTCTTGAGTGCATGGCGCTTGGTAAATCAATCGTGTGTTTTGCTCTCGACGATCTTAAATGGCTAGATGAAAAAGCAAGCATAAAAGTAAAGCCGTTCTCTATTGATGAACTTTCAGAAAAGATTATTTTATTATCAAAAAATAAACCATTTAGACGTTTAATCGGAAAATACGCCAAGGAGCAATCAGCTTTGTATTTATGGGATAAAACTGCCGAAGCGTATGGAAAATTCTTGACAGCTATTGTTAATTAATATATGGCAAAAGAAAAAAAATTTGAAGAAAATTATTTTCAGGGATGGTTTAAAGGGGCGGTAGGTAATTTTACGCCATCGGATCTGGAGATTTCCAAAAGATGGTTTTGGGGCTGGTTTAAGAAACTTAATCAATATGTATCGGTGATGAATGGTAAGGGGAAAACAATTCTTGAGATTGGCTGTTCTATTGGGGGCATGGCTAGTCTTTTTTCTGAACGGGGATTTGAGGTTTATGCGTCAGATATTTCTAGTTATGCGGTGGCGCGTGCAAAGAAACTTTCTCCCAAAATACATTTTTACACATTTGATATTCAAAAAGGCATACCGATTAAGAAGAAGTTTGATATAATAGTGGCCTTGGAAGTGGTTGAACATTTACAAACGCCGGAAAAAGCAATACAACATATGTATAACAATTTAAAAACGGGAGGAACGCTTGTTTTTTCATCGCCATACCCATATTCTTGGGCCTATAGCGATCCCACCCATATTAATGTAAAATACCCTGACGAATGGGTAAAGATTATGAGGAAATCAGGTTTGGAGAACGTTTCTTATCATCGTTTTTCTCTCCTGCCGCTTTTTTACCGTTTCCACAAAAAATTCCATATCATATTTCCATTTCCTACGCCTTTGCCTTTTGTCAACTCACCAATATTTTTTATTGGCAAAAAACATGCGAAATAGTAATAAACAGATAGTATTTGAGATACTAATTATTTTTATTCTGGGTTTGATGCCGCTTTTATGGCTTAGCGGCAATCAGGTTATTCTAGGTCACGATGCCGGACTTACTCTTAATCCCGTCGAACATTTTTGGGATAGGTTGTTTTTGTGGACAAGGCGTTTTGGATTTGGTGCCGATCAAACCTATGCCACTGCCGGATTTTTTATACACGGATTTGAAGCACTAGTCAGTTCTTTTGGTTTATCTCTCCAAACAGCGCAAAAAGTTGTTTTCGTTTTCTACTTTGTGTTGCCGGGTCTGACAATGTATTATTTTACCCGTTCTATTTTTCAAAATCGTAAATATCTTCCCCTAATTGCCAGCGTCCTTTTTATGATTAATCATTTTCTTCTTCAGGGATGGTTTGTGGTTGAACGGACGAAATTTTCAGTATATGCGGCCATGCCGCTTGTACTTTTACTTATGTTTAAGCTTTTTGAGCGGAAAATATCTCCACTTACAGCAGGAATACTCACCGGGCTTATTTTGTTTGTATTAAACGGAGGAGGGGGTTTACCTCTTTTTGGCTCCCTTTTTATACTGATGCCGCTTGTTGTTATTTATTTTCTTTTTATTCGTTACTCGGCTAGCATCCTTAAAAAAAGCATTGGCTATCTTGTGACAACCGTTCTTTCTGTAATTTTTTTATCGTCCTTCTGGCTCATTCCCTATATTTATTTTGTGTTTAATCAATTCGGAGTTGAAGTAGATAGAGCCGGCGGTGTTGACGGAGTTTTGGGATGGGCAAAAGTAATCTCTGCCAATACCTCTTTTTTAAATTTGATGAGACTTCAGGGAATTCCTGATTGGTATGGCAATCCTTTTAACCCGTATTCAAATATCTTCCTGCAAAACCCTTTTCTTATAGCAGTAAGTTTTGCTCTTCCCGTCCTGGCATTTGCATCATGGTTTTTCTTAAAAGAACTTAAAGAAAAAATATACCTGTTGTTTTTTTTCCTGGTAGCACTGGTGGGGATGATTTTTGCAGCAGGAGTTCATCCGCCAACCGGTTTTATTTATGAGCTTTTGCTTCGTTTTGTCCCCGGCTTTTTAGCTTTTAGAACGCCTTTTTATAAATTCGCACCACTTATTTGGTTTTCCTTTGCCATTATGATAGCCTTTACCCTTGACGAGCTGTTGCGAAGATCGGAAAAATGGCAGATTATCTCATCACTTAAACTGCAGCGAATGGCTGTGCTTATTATTGTTTTGGGGATAGTTCTTTACAACTTTCCGTTTCTTGACGGAAGGTTTTTTAATTACGAAAAAGAAAGAACGACTAGAGTTACCGTGCCGCAGTATATTTTTGATTTTCAAAGGTGGGCGGATAGTTCTGATAATCAAAACAGCCAAACTCTCCTTTTGCCCGCTCTAAGACGCGATAACAAACTGCAGACCTACAACTGGGGGTACTTTAGCTTAACTCCGCTTACCGCACTTTTTAGCCGCGCGATATTTATAGAAAACGCTTTCTATTCGACAAAAACAGAAGATGCCATATTAAATGGTATGTATGACAATTTACTTAACAATGAAAAAGGATGGGAAAAATTAGCGGGGCTTTTGGGAATTAATAATTTTGTGGTTCGTGATGATTATAAATGGGACGCATTCGGTTTAATTATCAGAAAGCCAGAAGAATACAGGCAAACACTTGTGGCTTCTCCTCTAATTTATGAAAACAAGACATTTGGACAGTGGCAGATATACTCGTTTAAGGCGGATGTTTCCAATTCTCTAATCTCGGTGGCAAATACGCTCTCATACACAGAGGCAGAACCTCCTCTTATTAAATATCTGACAGGAATTGCCAATTTTGACTCTAAAAAACCGTTATTCTTTAAAAGCCAAAACAAAAAGCCATTCAAAGATAGCGATTTTTTTCTGGCAAAGGCAGATTCGATATTTCTTCTGCCAAGATGTATAACATGCGATCTGGCCGCTTTTCAAGTTGATACCTCTCTTAAAGATCCTCTCCTTTTGCCCGGCTCTCCTTTTTATGAAATTGTGGTGAGCCGTGAGAAAACTCTTCGGCAAAACGCCGACGATTTGCCAAAAAAGATAGACTTTTTATTAAGTCTCTCACAAAGGAGACTTTTTGAGGCACAAAGAATGGTTGATTTAAAAATTAATCTGGAGGTTTTGGATAGACCGGTAAGGGAGAACTTTTTCTTTTTGCAGGAGTTGGATAAAGTTCTTGTCAACCCTGCTGATTTTGATAGCGAAGACGGTAATGATTTGCTTTTACGAATTGACGCGTATTTGGATTTTGAAAGAGCCCGTCTTGATGAAATTTTTGCCCGTTCACAAGTGTCAGAGGAGTTAATAAACAATAATTATCTGATACTTGTGACTGTTCAAAACAAGGTGCGTTCATGGATGTGGCGAACGACAAGCGAAAACCAGAAGAAATATTTGGTGACGGTGGATAATCCCGGCGAATACATATTATGGTTGCGTCGAGACAGACTTGAGTTGCCAAAAGATCAGGATCCTTTAAAGCTTGTCTCCTCATTTACTATTGACGGAGCTACTTATAAACAAGAGCCGGAAAGCGTTGATGAGGCATGGATAAAGATAAAAAAAATTAATTTAGCGAAAGGACTTCATAGGGTAACATTTGCCCTTGTTCCCCGAGAATTGTTTGAAGGGGTTGTTGATACTGCCGATAGAAATTTGCCGCCGTTTCTTACTGTTGCCGATAATATATATACTTTAACAGCGCAAGGGAACAAAAACTGTGTGCCGTTTAAGGCGGAAAACCTTATTGTCGGACAGCCCTATCGGATAAGCTTTAAACACAGAAAAGTTAAAGGCGATCAAAAACTGCGTGTGTTTATTTCGCAAAAAAAAGAAATAATAAATCCCTTAACAAGAGTGGGAGGTATTTTGGATCAGGAGTCAAATTGGCGTGATTTTCAGATAGATAAACTGCTTACCGATTCTGATGCTTTTTACATTAATATCTGTGTCGAGTTTTATCTGGATCCGATTTATACGCAAAATACTATTATTGAGATTGGAGACATAAGCGTTCGGAAATTATCATCACCTATTTTTATTTTTGAAAAAGAAGGAATAACAAAAGATTCGCAAACGAAACCAAATATGAAATTTGATATGATTAATCAAACAAAGTACAAAGTTACCATACAACAGGCAAGTCAACCATTTTTTCTGACATTTTCCCAGCGCTTCAGTCCCGATTGGAAGGTTTATCTTGATGGAGAAACAAAAAACGAAGTAGCGGAGAAAAATCATGTGGTAACTAATGGATACGCTAATACCTGGTACATTGATAAGACAGGCGACTTTACATTACTGGTGGAATACAAACCGCAGCGCCTTTTTTACATGGCAATTATTGTAAGTGCTATTGCCTTTGTTGCCGCAATTGGTATTCTCTTTTTCAAAAGGAGGAACTTGTGATTGCCAGTCACATCAGAAAATTCTATGAGCTTTATAAAAGGCATCTTGCCGATGTGATTTTTGTATCTATTTTTGTTGTTTTTATTTATTCTATTCAGTTTATTCCATATCTTAATATCCTGATTGTTAATTTTGATCCTGTGCTCTCCAGCATAGTTGGGGCTTGGATTATATTTTATATTATTACTACTCCGAAGACATTTAAAATCGTTGTTTGGGCGCTGACTATTTTTGCTGTTGACTATATTTTTGTGGCGGCATTTTCTCAACTGAAAATAGCAGAGCTATTATCCTCATTGAGTTTTGCCATGCTTTTTACGGCAGTAATTGTGGAGATTGTTAAATTAAGAAAGCTTTTTCAAAATGAACCCACTGATTTTTAGCTTGGGTGGAGATTCACGATTTTTTTGGCAGGAAAATATTGGGGATTTATCGGGGTTTCCTTCTTCGTGGGATGCAATTCTAAATAACGGTATTGGAAAGCCGGCTTTGGACTCGCTTTGGATAACGAGTTATTTAAACTTTACGGCCTCGTTTACAAAGTTTGGTTTTTCATGGGAGGTTATAAATCTTGTTTTTTGGATTTTGCCCTCAATAGTTCTTTCTTTTTTTTCCGCTTTTTTTCTTTTTAACTTTCTTTTCCCAAAAAAGAGGCTCTATGCTCTTTTAGCGGGATTTATTTATCTTTTTAACACCTATTTTTTAATGGTTTTCTTCGGGGGGCAATTGGGAGTTGCGCTTGCCTATTCGCTGGCTCCGCTTGTTTTTTTGGGGTTTGTTAGGGTTATTAAGGAGTGTAAACTGCAGACTAGTATTATTGCCGGACTTATTCTTGGTTTGCAGATTCTTTTTGATCCAAGACTTGCCTTTATTACTCTTTTGGCAGTTGGTTTGTATTGGCTGTTTTTTAAGAAAAATATTATCTTTGTTTTTGCAGTACCGGCGGCTATTGCTGTTTTGCTTCACAGCTACTGGATAATTCCCCTGCTTTTAACCCGAACGCCTGTTATACCGGCGGGTTTTAACAGTTTAGCCGGTTTCAAATTTTTTAGCTTTACCGATTTTTCCCATGCCCTTTCGCTTCTTCATCCCAACTGGCCGGAAAATATATTTGGTAAGACTTACTTTTTGCAGCCGGAGTTTTTGATATTACCAATAATCGCATTTTCATCATTGTTATTCATAAACTCAAAAGTCAAAACTCAAAACTCAATTATCTCCCTTGCTTTTATTGGACTGCTTGGGGCGTTTTTGGCAAAAGGGGCTAGTCCGCCATTTGGAGAGGTCAATAGATGGTTGTTTCAGCATTTTCCACCAATGGTGATGTTTAGGGATCCGACGAAGTTTTATTTATTGACAGCCTTATCTTACTCGATATTGATACCATTTAGTGTTTGTTCAATTCATGAATGGTTGAAATTAAAACTCAACCCTTCGGCTTCCCTTCGACAACGCTCAGGGCAAGCGCTCAGGGCAAGCGCTCAAAATTATTTACCTAATATATTCTTGTTACTTATTACCTGTTACTTGTTACTTCTAGTCAGACCCTTGTGGAATGGAGAGTTAAGAGAGGAATTTAAGCCAAGAGAAGTTCCGCCAGAGTATGTTCAGTTAAAAGATTTTCTTGTTTCCCAGCCACAATTTTTCCGGACTCTTTGGCTTCCCGACTGGCAGAGATTTGGTTACTTCTCCAACACTCATCCGGCAATCGGCAAAAATGGATTCTTAAAAGAACTTAATAAGGACGAAACCAAGCAAGTGCTGGAAAATTTTGCGGTTAAATATATTATTGTCCCTTATGATTCGGAAGAAGAAATATTTTTGAACGACAGGCAGTATGATGTAGCGCAAAGGCAAGAACTGGTAGAAAACTTAGACAAAATCCCCTGGCTTAATAAGGTTAGCCGCTTTAATGATTTAAATCATTTAAGCAAAATAGCAGTCTATGAAATTAGAGATTATAAAGATAGGTTTTGGACAATTGGAAATACAGAAGTTATTAATTGGGAAATGAAGAAATCAACAGAGTATGTTGCGAGTGTGAAGATTAATGAGCCTTCAACGCTTGTTTTTTCCGAAAGTTTTGATCCCAATTGGCAAATGACTATTAACGACAAAAAAATACAGTCGGAAAAGATGCATAATTTATTTAACGGATTTGCGTTGAAAGAAAAAGGCGATTACGCGTTGACTATTGAATATACGCCGCAGCGCTATGTTTATATAGGTTTTATTATTTCAATGATGACAATTCTTGCAAGCATCGGATTCCTCATTTTTTATAAATGAGTAGGATATGATACAATTAATTATACATCATGAAACCCCAGGATATTGTGTTTTTTGCTATATTGGGTCTTTTTATCTTAAGAAGAGATAGCAAGCTTGTTGTTTTGGCAGGATTAACTTGTCTGGTTTTGGCAATTCCTCTTTTTGCCAGTTGGACTTTTTTTACCGCCGAGCGGTTAACCTGGTACGGTGCAGCATTCTTTTTTACAGCAATAATAAATCAATTAAATTTTACAAAAAAGGGGGATAAATGAAAGTTTTGGTAACTGGCGGAGCGGGATATATTGGCAGTCAAATGACAAGACAGCTTATTGAGCGAGGCGACGAGGTAGTGATATTTGATAATTTGGGAGAAGGGCACAAAAAAGCAATTCCTGAAGGAGCAGCGTTGGTTGTTGGTGATATCAACGATCAAAAAGCATTGGACAGCCTTTTTAATCAGTATAAGTTTGATGCGGTAATGCACTTTGTGGGGGTGATTTCTATGGCCGAATCCATGGAAAATCCCTATAAATATTTTTACACCAATACATTCGGGGCGCTTAATCTTTTTGAGGTGATGATTAAATTTAGTGTTAAGAAGCTTATTTTTTCCTCAACAGCCGGCGTTTATGGTGATCCGTTGCACACCCCAATTGCCGAAGAAGACCCAAAAAATCCCACTAATCCATATGGTGAGTCAAAATTAATGGTGGAAAAAATACTTGCCTGGTACGATGAAATTTTTGGTCTCCGTTCAATTTCTCTTCGCTACTTTAACGCGGCAGGAGCCAGTCTTGATGGACAATTTGGTGAAAATCACAGGGAGGAAACCCATATTATTCCTCTGGCAATTAAAGCTGTTTTGACAAAAGCTCCGTTTACGCTCTATGGCACTGATTATCAAACAAAAGACGGAACATGTATTCGGGATTATGTTCATGTGGTTGATCTTTGCAATGCACATCTTTTGGCTCTTGACGCCTTGTTAAAAGATCACAAAACAGATGCTTTTAATGTGGGGCCGGGAATTGGTTTTTCCAATAAAGAAGTTATCGAAACTATTAAAAAAATTATCGGTATTGATTTTTATGTTGAGATTGGAGAGAGACGAGCGGGAGATGCGGATGAGCTTATTGCCGACGTTTCAAAGATTAAAGAAGAGCTTGGCTGGCAGCCAAAATATAGCGATCTTGAAACAATTGTTAAAACCGCCTGGCAATGGCACAAAAGCCATCCCAAGGGGTATTAATCATGAAAATAGGTATTGATATCAGTCAAATGGCCTATGAGGGGACGGGAGTGGGAGAGATGGTGGGGAATTTGGTTAATGCGTTGTTAAAGATAGATAAAGAGAATGAATATGTGCTTTTCTTCTCATCTCTACGAGGAAATCTCAAATCTCAAATCTCAAATCTCAAATCTACATCGCAAAACTTAAAAATTAAAGAATTTAAGTTTCCGCCAACATTACTTGATATTTTGTGGAATAGACTACATATCTTGCCGATTGAGTGGTTGATTGGAGAAGTGGATGTTTTTATTTCTTCCGACTGGACCCAGCCGCCCACAGTTAAGGCCAAAAAAGCCACCATTCTTTATGATTTAATTGTTTACAAAAATCCTCAAGAAACAGCAAAGGTAATTGTTGATACCCAAAAAAGAAGGCTTGAGTGGGTTAAAAAAGAATGCGATGTAGTCTTGTGTATTTCAGAAGCGACCAAAAAAGACGCCATGGAGATTTTAGGGATTGAAGAAAAAAGACTGAAAGTTATTTACCCGGGAGTTTCAATATGATTATATCTTTAACCCTTGCATCTCACTACGTTCGCTTGCAGGGACCCAAGATATTTTCATTCTTATTTAGGAGGTTCGAATGAAAATTGGTATTGATGGGAATGAAGCTAATGTTGAAAAGCGAGTTGGTATTAGCGAGTACGCATTCGAACTACTAATGCAATTCTCAACAATCAACAAACAACAATCAACAAACAACTTTGTTATCTATTTGAAGGACAGACCAAGATTGGATTTACCGAAAGAAAGGGAGGGATGGAGGTATCGAGTGGTGGGACCGAGGAAGTTGTGGACGCAAATAGCCCTTCCCTTTGCCCTTTTTAAGGACAGTCCTCGGCCGGATGTTTTTTTCAGCCCCACTCATTACGCACCCCGCTGGTCACCTATTCCCACAGTTATTTCAATAATGGATTTATCCTACATCCATTTTCCTCAAATGTTTAAGAAAAGCGACCTTTATCAATTAAAGAATTGGACGGCCTATTCGGTGAGAAAAGCAAAAAGGATTTTTACCATAAGTCAAGCCAGTAAAGATGATATAATAAAAGAGTATGGGATTGAGCCTGGAAGGGTAATAGTGACGTACCCGGGAATTAAAATGAAAACTCCCCACTTCGCCCCTTCGGCTTCGCTCAGGGCTTCGCGGGGCAAGCAAAACTCAAATATGGATAAACTTAGAAAAAAATACGGGATTGAGGGAGAATATATTTTGTTTGTGGGAACGCTGCAACCGAGAAAAAACATAGTCAGGCTTATTGAAGCTTTTAGCTGTGTCAGCAAGAATGACATTCAATTAGTTATCGTTGGTAAAAAGGGTTGGTTGTATGAGGAGATTTTGCAAGCACCAAAAAAGTTTGGAGTAGAAAATAAAGTAAAATTTTTGGATTTTGTGCCGGATGAAGATTTGTCAGCGCTTTACCAAAACGCCCTTTGTTTTGTTCTGCCAAGCCTCTACGAAGGTTTTGGACTGCCGGTTTTGGAAGCAATGGCTAACGGTTGTCCTGTAATTACCAGTAATGTCAGTAGTCTGCCGGAAGCAGGCGGAGATGCCGCGCTGTACGTTGATCCGGAAAATGTTGATGATATTGTAAAAAATTTACAATTAATAATTAATAATGCAGAATTAAGAAAAAAAATGATAGAGAAGGGATACAAGCAGGTTAAGAAATTTTCTTGGGAGAAAACAGCTAGAGAAACCCTTCAGGTTTTAGAGGAGGTGGCTCATGAAAGATAAAATGGGACAAGAATTATCAACGAACCAAGTTATTGAAAAAATAATCAATCGAATTGGCAATATCTTATTGGAGTTTTGGCTGATGATTTTGCATTATGTTATTGGCTATACTCCCTTCCACTGCATTCGCCGTTTTTTCTATCGGTTATCAGGTATTAAAATTGGTAGCGGATCAACCATTCACATGGAGGCCCGTTTTTATGATCCGAGAAATATTGAGATAGGGCAGGATTCTATTATTGGGGAAAAGGTGGTGCTTGACGGAAGAGGAAAACTTAAGATTGGCAATCACGTTGATATTGCAACTGGAGTGATGATTTACAACTGTCAGCATGATGTTCACAGTGAGGATTTTGCGCCGGTATGCGGATTGGTAGAAATTGAGGACTATGTTTTTATTGGCCCAAGAGTAATAATTCAGCCGGGAGTGAGAATTGGTAAGGGATCAATTGTAGCGGCGGGAGCGGTAGTAACTAAAGATGTTGAATCCATGACAATTGTAGGGGGAGTGCCGGCCCAAAAAATAGGAGAAAGAAAAATTAAAGACTTGCATTATAAATTAGGCAGAGCAAGGTGGTTTAGGTAAAAATGGTTCAACTATCAATCATTGTTTTAAGTTTCAATACAAAAAAACTTACTCTGGCGTGTATAGATTCAATCTTAAAACACTATAAGAAACAGCTGGAAGATAGCGTATTTGAAATTATCGTTGTTGATAATAACTCAAGCGACGATACCGTCGCAACTATCAACAAACAACTAATAACTAATAACAAAAAATATTTTAAAATTATTACTAATAAAGAGAATTTTGGGTTTGCGAAAGGTAATAATATTGGGGCAAAACAAGCACGAGGGAAATATTTGTTTTTTCTCAATTCAGATACCCAGGTAGAAGATAGTGGTTTGGTAGAAATGGTGGATTTTTTGGACAAACATAAAAATGTTGGTGTTTGTGGGGCAAAACTTATCAATGCAGATAAAACAACGCAGCCATCGGCAGGGAAGTTTTATAATATTATACCTTTAGTTTTGGTTCTTGTTGGCACAGAGCGTTTAGGATTTGTGAGATTTTCTCCGGTAGATATTAGTCAGGTAGATTGGATAAGCGGAGGAGCGATGATGGTGCAAGGCGATTTATTTAAGAGGCTTTCCGGTTTCGATGAGAATTTTTTTATGTACATGGAAGATATGGAATTATGCTACAGAGCGAAAAAGCTGGGCGCTGACACATATTTTTATCCCAATATATCAATTGTTCATAAGGAACTTGGCAGCAGCAATAGAACATTTGCTATACTTAGTATTTACAAGGGGCTTTTATATTTTTACAAAAAACACAAAAGTTCTTGGGAATACATTATTGTAAGCGGTTTGCTTAAAGCAAAAGCATTTGTGGCAATTTTTTTGGGCATAATAACGCAAAACGGCTACCTTAAAAATACTTACAAAAAAGCTCTTGCCCTATCATTATGAAAAAAATATTAAATTGGGTTTTTGACAATATTCTTTTTATTTTGACTTTATTTTTGCTGTCTTTTATTCCACTGTATCCCAAACTACCATTACTGGATATTATAAATACCTGGGTATACATTAGGCTGGAAGATTTCGTGGTTGTATTTGTTCTCATAGCATGGTTGGTACTCCTTTTTCGCAACAAGATTAGCTTGCGTACACCCCTCACCTTACCTATTTTGATATTTTGGTTAGTGGCGGCTGTGGCAACTATTCATGGAGTGCTTCTTATTTTTCCCGGGTTAGCCGATGTTTTTCCCAATGTGGCATTTTTAAGCTATTTACGTAGAATTGAGTATTTAAGTTTGTTTTTTGTAGCCTTTGCCGCAATGAAGAATAAACGATTTTTCCCATACGTTGTAGCAATATTAGTTATGACACTGTTGGCTGTTATCTTGTATGGTTTTGGACAAAAATACTTGGGTTTTTGCGCATATCTTACAATGAATGAGGAATTCGCCAAGGGTACTTGTATTCATCTTTCTAATCTTTCGCGAGTCCCTTCTACCTTTGCCGGACATTATGATCTGGCGGCATATCTGGTATTAATTATTCCTATTCTTGCCAGCTTAATCTTTGGACTGCGCAATTGGTTGGCGCGGATAATTCTTTTGATGACTATTTTTTCAGGTTTTGTTCTTCTTTTTATGACAGTATCCAGGGTATCGGTTTTTGTGCTCTTAATCTCTTTATTTATGGTATTGCTACTGCAGAAAAAAAAATTAGCGCTTCTGTCAATTCCGGTAATAATAGTTCTCACTTTTATTTTTTTGGGTTCATCATCTTCTCTCCTTGAGCGTTTCGGAAATACAGTCAAGGAGATTGATGTATTGGTAGATACTAAAAGCGGAGAGCCAATAGGACACGTCAAATTTGTTCCCGGGCAGTATTTTGACGGTAAACTTGTTAAGCGAAGAATTTTTGAAAATAAAAATCAACTTGCCGCGGGAATTTCTTTTAAGGAAGCCTCTCCTTCTCCCGTCGTTGTTCCTATAGTAATTCCATCACAAGCCGCGCTTATTACACCATCCAATGCTCCGACCGGAGAAAATCTACCGCAAGGAACCGGCTACATAAATCTAACGCTTTCACCAAACAGCAAAAAGCTGGGAGAATTTTTTTATGATAATCCTAAACAAACTACTATGTTTACCGGTGATTTTTTAATAAAAAAAGCCGCGGCATATGACTTGTCCTTTACCACCAGATTTCAAGGTGAATGGCCGCAGGCAATAGCGGCATTTAAAAGAAATGTTTTGTTTGGCAGCGGTTATGGATCTGTGAGTCTGGCAGTTGATAACAATTATCTGCGTATTTTAGGAGAAGTAGGACTGTTGGGTTTTGTTTCTTTTCTGGCAATATTTTTAACAGCAATAATTTACATAAATAAGGTATTGCCTAAGGTCGATGACCCTAAAATTAGAAGTTTTGTTTTGGGCGTTGTGGCCGGTGTTTTCGGGTTAACCTTAAACGCTCTTCTTATTGATGTTTTTGAAGCATCAAAAGTTGCTTTTATCCTGTGGCTTTTAGCTGGCATAACACTTGGCCTGCTTAATCTATATCAAAAGGAAGATATAAATCTTTATCAAGGGTTTAAAAACCTGTTAAGTACCAAAGTAGCAATGATTGTTTATTTATTGGCGGCTACAGCATTAATATTTTCGCCAATGATCGGTAATTTTTTCGTGGGCGATGATTTCACCTGGCTTAGATGGGCTCAAGAAAAATCCTCGATTTTTAGTTATTTCACAGATGCCGACGGGTTTTTCTATAGACCGGGAGCCAAAATATACTTTCAGCTTATGCACTCACTGTTTTGGCTTAACCAAGAGATTTATCATATAGTTTCCATTTCTCTTCATTTTATTGTCACTATGCTTGTTTTTTTACTGTCGAGAAAAATTTTACGGAGTTTTCCCCTTTCTATTTTGGCTAGTTTTTCATTTCTTATTTTAAGCGGCTATTCCGAAGCTGTTTTCTGGATTTCCGCCACGGGCTTTCTTTTTACCAGCGTATTTGCCCTTTTGAGTCTGCTTTTCTTTATTTTTTGGGAGGAGAAAAAGAAGGTTGTTTATTTTGCTGTTTCATTATGTTCCGCTATTTTTGCCTTATTATTTCATGAACTGGGAATAGTTACTCCTCTCCTTATCCTGGCCTACAAACTTACCAGCACAGGAGGGTTCAACCTAAAAGAAACATGGTCAAATTTCCATTTAAGGATTTTATTTATACCAATACCGGTTTATCTTGTGATGCGTTTTATTGCCGGCAGTCATTGGTCCGGCGGCGATTACAGCTATAATTTATTAAAATTACCTTTTAATATTGCTGGCAATCTTATCGGTTATCTATTTCTTACTTTTTTTGGCCCCTCGTCTTTATCTTTTTATAATGCTCTGCGTAATTTTTCCAAAGAACAAATACTGTTTTCTGCAGTTTTCTTTCTAATAATCCTTTATATTCTGTTTTTGGCATACAGAATGGTTATTGCGAAGTTGGAGCAAAACGAACGGGGAGTAGTTATTTTTGGTTTTGCCGTATTTGCCATAGCCCTTTTACCATTTTTGGGCTTGGGCAATATTGCTTCTCGATATAGTTATCTTGCTTCTTTTGGAGTAGTTATTCTTTTGACTTTTTCTATTCAAAAACTGTACCACTTTTTGCAGAAACAAGGTCAAAATATCGCTAAGGCTGCTATTTCGGTGGTAATCGCCATATTTTTCCTTTTACAGATTATTCAGATTCAGCAAATTCATAATAATTGGCGTGAAGCAGGTGATGCTACCAAAAGATTTTTTGTATCAATTGACCAGCTATATGTAGATTACTTTACATACGAGCCGATGAAGTTTTATTTTGTTAATGTGCCAATTCGTCATGGAGAAGCATGGGTTTTTCCTGTAGGTATTGCCGATGCGCTCTGGCTCGTTTCTAAAAATTCCAACCTTTACGTTTATCAATCACCATCGGTAAGCGAGGCCTTAAGTTTGGTAGACGGATCCAAAAACGAAAAAGTGCTTGAGTTTGACAAAAGCGGCAAATTAATTGAACGCAAAAAAATTCTCAATGTGCAATGAAAAAAATAGAGATTTTGTTGTTGGCTACTATTATTTTGGCAGCATTTATTGTTCGCCTCTATAGAATTGATAATCCGGTGGCTGATTGGCACAGCTGGCGGCAGGCCGATACAGCAGCTGTCACCAGAAATTTTGTTAAAGATGGCATTGATTTGCTCCATCCCCGATTTGATGATCTGTCCAAAACCCCGTCCGGTAAAGAAAATCCCCAGGGTTGGAGGTTTGTTGAGTTCCCGCTCTATAATGCAGCAGCAGCCGGCATGTTTAATATCTTTGACAAATTCAGTATTGAGGTATGGGGACGACTGGGCACAATTTTTTCCTCATTACTATCAATAGTATTTCTTTTCTTATTGGTAAAAAAATATTTAGGTGTGCGTGTTGGGTTATTAACAGCCTTTTTCTTTGGATTTTTGCCGTATAACATATACTACAGCAGAACAATTTTACCTGATTCATCGATGGTAATGGCCATACTAGGTGGAACATACTTTTTCGACCAGTGGGCCGAAAAAAATATCAAATATTGGATACCGTTTATTTTATCAGTAATCTTCACAGCCGGAGCTTTTCTTCTTAAACCTTTCGCTCTATTTTTCACTTTGCCCATGCTTTATCTGGCCTTTCGAAAATGGGGGATTAGATCGTTGATTAATCCACAGCTTTGGCTATTTGCAATTTTGACGCTTGCTCCGCTTATTTTCTGGAGAAATTGGATACAGCAGTTTCCAGAAGGGATTCCGGCGGCCGGTTGGCTTTTTAACGAGGGAAATATTCGATTCAAGGGAGCATTTTTCCAATGGATTTTTGCCGACAGAATTGGCAGGTTAATTTTGGGCTATTGGGGAATAGCTTTGCTGGTTTTGGGATTGGTTAGAAAAATAGAAAAGAAGGAGGGTTTATTCTTTTGGTCGTTTGTAGCCTCTTCGTTATTATATTTAGTTGTCATGGCGGGAGGAAATGTAAAGCATGATTACTATCAAATTTTGATTATTCCAACTCTGGCAATTTTTCTGGCCAAAGGTGCAGATTTGCTCATCTCTGCCTCGCGCGAATATTTTAATCGTGTTACTTGTTACTTGTTACTTGTTGCCTGCTTGCTATTCATGTTTGGTTTTAGTTGGTATTTTGTACGCGATTACTATAATATTAACAACGAAGAAATTGTCAAGGCCGGTAAAATTGTTGACCAACTAACTCCAAAAGATGCCAAAGTTATTGCCCCATATGGCGGCGATACAGCCTTTCTTTATCAGACAAATAGACGCGGCTGGCCGGTTTTTGACAGATCAATTGAAGAGTTTATCAAAAGCGGAGCAACACATCTTATTATTGCCAATCCCACTAAATCTGATTTTGAAGGCTTTGGAAAGATGTTTGGCGTTGTTGCTTCAAGCAAAGATTACCTGCTCCTTTCTTTATGAAAATTTTAATGGTTACGCCATATCTGCCATATCCTCTTTTTTCAGGAGGACAAGTCCGTTCCTACAATATTATAAAAGAGCTTTCCAAAAAGCATGAGATTACGCTTTTTTGTGCTATTAGAAGTGAGGAAGAAAACGCATATATTCCTCTACTTTCAAAATTTGCCCGTGTTAAAACATTTTATCGCGGTCGGGCATTCACTTTATCGCATATTTTAAGTTCTTTTTTTAGCGCGTTACCTTTTATTTTAACGGTTTATCAAATGCCCAAGCTGAAAGAAGCGATTGCCAAAGAACTAGTGAAAAATAAATATGACCTTATTCACGTAGAAACATTTTACATGATGCATAATTTGCCGCCAACGGAGATCCCCATCGTTTTATTTGAACAAAATATTGAATACGAAGTATATAAGAAAATAGCGGAGCGTTTTCGTCCAAGTATTGTTCGTCCTCTTCTTGTGTTTGACGCGGATAAGATTAAGAGGTGGGAACAGCGTTTCTGGGATAAGGCAAATGGTCTGGTGGTGATGTCGGAGGCGGAAAAAAAATTAGTAAGTAGGCAAGCTTATGTTTGCGGAAACGGAGTAGATATCAAAAAGTTCAAAGTTCCCGCCTTCGTCAAGACTTCGGCGAGGCAAGCAAAAATCAAAACTGGCCATAGAAAAAAGAAGATATTATTCATCGGAAATTTTAAGTGGTTTCAAAATATCGATGCCGTTCGATTTATTCTCGAAGAAATCTGGCCCAAGATTTTGTTAGAAGTTAGAAGTCAGAGGTTAGATGTTAGTGTAAAACTTTGGATTGTGGGAAAGAACATTCCCGACTCAATCAAAAGATTAACGAGTGATGAAAATGTAATTTTTGATGAAAATGCCCCGTCCGATACACGAAGAATTTATGCCGAGGCAGACGTCTTGTTGGCACCCATCAGAGCCAGCGGGGGAACAAGCTATAAAGTTCTGGAAGCTATGGCAAGCGGACTTGCCGTAGTTACTACGCCGCAAGTGGAAAATGCGCTGGAAGCAAAAGACGGAAGGGAATTGTTGATTGGTAATTCCCCTGAAGAACTCGCTCAAAAAACAATAGAAATATTACAAAATAATGATTTATACAAAAACCTTGCTGATAATGCCAGAAAATTTGTTGAGGAGAATTATGACTGGAAAATTATTACTGGAAAAATAGAAAAAATATATCAGCAAACGGTAAGCCAAAAAATATATGATTGACCTTTCGATTATTATTCTTTCTTACAATACAAAAGAGCTTTTGAGGGAGTGTTTGTTTTCGATCAGCGGTTCTGGGTTGGAAAGCAACAATTTAGAAATTATTGTCATTGATAACGCATCTTCTGATAGTTCGGCGGAGATGGTAAAAAAAGAATTTAAAGATGTTACTCTGGTAGCAAATAAAAATAATATTGGTTACGCAAAAGGCAACAATCAGGGAGTTAAAAAGGCAACGGGGAGATATTTATTATTTCTTAATGCAGATACTGTTGTTTATCCAAAGACTCTGGAAACAATGGTTAAATTCATGGATCAGTACAAAGATGCGGGGGCGGCTACCTGTCGGGTAGAGTTGCCGACAGGGGCGCTTGATGATAGCTGTCATCGGGGCTTCCCAACGCCGTGGAGATCTTTTTGTCATTTCTCGGGGTTGGGGAGGCTTTTTTCCAAAATCCCCCTGTTTTCAGGTTATAGCCTTAGTTATTTGAGTTTGAACAACATTCATGAAATCGATTCCTGTTCCGGTGCCTTTATGATTGTGCGACGTGAAGCAGGAGAGGGGATTAAATGGTGGGATGAAGAGTTTTTTTGGTACGGCGATGATTTGGATTTTTGTTATCGCTTAAAAAAGCAGGCCCCTTCGGTAAACTCAGGGCAGGGCTGGAAAGTGTATTTTGTGCCGACTGTTAAAATTTTGCACTACAAAGGCGTTTCCGGCGGCATTAAAAAAATTTCCCGTCATTTGACAACCGCTACTGACGAAACAGTAATTCGAGCAACTAATGCCAGATTTATGGCCATGAAAATTTTCTATAAAAAGCATTACGATAAAAAATATCCTAAACTTTTGACATGGTTTATTATGCAAGGGATTAACCTCAAATGGTGGTTTACCTTAAGGAGGCTCAAATGAGAATTGGCATTGATTGTCGACTGTGGAATGAAAGCGGGGTTGGTCGTTATATTAGAAACCTGGTTTACTATCTTCAAAGACTTGACAAAAAAAATGAGTATGTTTTGTTTGTTAATAGTAAAAATATTAATGAAGTTAAAGGTCAGCCGCCAGAGGCGAGCCTCGCCAAAGGCGGGAAGTTAGGAGTTGACAGTTGGAAAATAGTTCCTGCTGATATCCGCTGGCATACTATTGAGGAGCAAATAAAATTCCCCGACATACTTAATAAAGAAAATTTAGATTTGGTTCATTTTCCCTATTTTTCCGTTCCCATTTTTTATTCCGGAAAGTTTGTGGTAACCATACATGATTTAATCATTAATCAATTTGGTACCGGAAAGGCATCAACGCTCCCCCTGCCGTTTTATAAAATAAAAAGACTTGGTTATAAAATAATTCTTAAACAAACAGTGAATAAAGCTGTAAAAATCATCGCAGTTTCAGAGAGCACCAAAAATGATATTATCAGACTTCTTGGTGTTGATGCGGGAAAAATTGTGGTAACGCATGAAGGAGTAACATCAGCGTTTAGTTCTTTAGCGTCTAGCGTTCAGTTAGAGAAACCAAAACTAGACGCTAGTAAACTAGACGCTAAACGCTATTTTTTGTATGTGGGGAATGCGTATCCGCATAAGAACTTGGAGCGAATGCTCGAAGCAGTCGCAATGATGAAGAATAAAGGATTAATGATTAATGTAGTTATGGTTGGAAGGGAAGATTACTTCTACAAAAAACTGAAAGAAAAAGTTAAGAAGATGAATTTAGTTAATAATGTTATTTTCTATGGTGAGGCAACAGATGAGCAATTGTCAGAACTTTATAGAAATGCTAAAGCATTAATACTGCCATCTCTGATGGAAGGTTTTGGACTGCCGGCTTTGGAAGCGATGGCCAATAAATGTTTGGTTTTAGCCTCCGATATTGCCGCTTTTCGTGAAGTCTGCAGGGAAGCGGCAATTTACTTTAATCCGTATGATGTTGATGATATAGCCAAAAAAATGAAGGAGTCGTTGCTAAATGATTTTAGCAAGAATATTGCTGAAGGATTAAAAAGAGCAAAAATGTTCTCCTGGCGGAAAATGGCAGAACAAACACTCAAAGTTTATAAGGAGGTGCTAATCATTAAGTAATTACCGCACTACAGTGTGGTAGTAATGTATGATTTAGTTGAAATGATAAGCCAATTAATGTATAATTACCGCAATGTCACACGAATTAGTGCAACATGTCCGTCAATATGTTGATGTTGCCCGGAATGCAGGAAATAATAACGGCGTAATGTTTTTAGAAGCAATTCAGAGACAAGTTGAGGTTGGGGTAGAATTGAATCTCGTGCCTACATTGCCAGCGGGAAAGGTTGAGAGTGGGGGTGGAATAGATTTACCTACCCCAAGCTTAGGAATTGAGTTAACGGAAGAGGAAACGGGGATTGTGACTCCATTAATTGTGCGAATAAGAGATTCGGAGAGAGAACTATCTTTCTCTACGTTTGATCTTGTAGCTTTATTACCTGGTTTGACAAAAGATAATCTTTATGCTTGGGAGCGTAGCGAATTCATTCATCCCGGGCATACAGGGGTAGAGGATATTAAATCTCGTAAGTATAGAATATACCAATCACAAGATACTCTTTTGATCAGTTTTCTTTGGGTTTTCTCTTGTCGAAGACATTTACAGAAAAAAACAGCAATTGAGTTGGCAAGAGATGCGCTTGGACAAATGCTCGCTTCTAAAAATGAGCAGCCAAATGAGCAAGATAGTTCTGCAGTTCTCGCAGCAGCATCATCACCACACATAGAAATTGAACTACCCGCTGGAATATAAATAGAAAATAGTTCGGTAATAAATTTATAGCTACTTGTTTTATGCTTTCTTGATATAATCTCTTTAATGAAAGTTGCACTAGTTTATGATCGGGTTAATAAAATAGGAGGGGCGGAGCGAGTTTTAAAAGTTCTTCACGAAATATTTCCCAAAGCTCCCCTTTTTACCGCTGTGTATAATAAAAAGACAGCTCGTTGGGCAGATGTTTTTGCTGTCAAGACCACGTTTCTTCATCATATTCCCAAAGCCTCGACAAATCACGAATATTTTGCCTGGTTAGCTCCGCTTGCTTTTGAAGAGCTAAATCTTGATGAATACGATTTGGTTATTTCTATAACAAGCGAATACGCAAAAGGAATAATTACCAAACCAGGCACGCTTCATATCTGTTATTGTCTCACTCCTACCCGCTATCTTTGGAGCGGCTATCAGACGTATTTTACAAGCGGATGGTTTCGGTTGTTATCAAAACCATTTGTTAATTACCTGCGATCCTGGGATAAAGTTGCCGCCCAAAGACCGGATTATTATATTGCAATTTCCCAAACAGTGCGAGAAAGAATTAAAAAGTATTATGGGAGAGAGTCGGTTGTTGTTTATCCACCAATAACTTTAGAAGACGATAGAAGATGGAAGGTGGAAGGTAGGAATTTGAAGATGGAAGGTGGAAGTTTGATCAATCATCTATCTTCTAACTTCAAAAATCTACCTTCTACTTTCTATCATCCACCGTCAAAAAAACAATATTTTCTCCTTGTTTCCCGACTTGTTCCGTATAAAAGAATTGATATTGCAGTTGAGGCATTTAACCAGCTTGGCTGGCCGTTAAAGATTGTAGGAACAGGTAGAGAATTTGAGAAACTTAAAGCAGCGGCCGCTTCCAATATAGAATTTTTACAAAACTTGACTGATGAGGCGCTTTCGAGTTATTATCAAGATTGTATTGCTTTAATATTTCCGGGCGAGGAAGATTTTGGTTTAGCTATTTTGGAAGCTCAAAGCTTTGGAAAACCGATTATTGCCTATGGCAGCGGAGGGGCGCTGGAAACGGTAGTTGAGGGAAAAACAGGAGAGTTTTTCGCTCCGCAAACAAAAGAAGCACTGGTTGAGAAATTAAAAAGCTTTGACGCAACAAGGTATAATGTAAAAGATTGTCAAAGGCAGGCAGAAAAGTTTAGTAAAGAGAGATTTAAAATTGACCTAATTAACCTAATTGATCTAATTTCTAAAAAACACCAAATTTTATGAAAATTGTCATCTTTGCAGGAGGAGTAGGTACTCGACTGTGGCCGCTTTCAAGAAAACAAACGCCAAAGCAGTTTGAAAAAATCATCGGCAACAAATCAACGCTGCAGCTGGCTGTCGAGCGGCTCTTTCCCGAATTTAAGATGGAAGATATTTATATTGCCACGGGAAAAAGATATGAGGCAATTGTACGTTCCCAACTTCCCCAGCTAGCCCACGATAACCTTATTTTAGAGCCGGAGATGCGAGATGTAGGTCCTGCCGTTGGTTTGGCAATGACAGTATTGGCTAAAGATCATCCTGATACACCAACCGCTATTTTATGGAGCGACCATTTTGTCAAAAAAGACAGAAGATTTCGTGAAGTGCTTGCTTTTGCCGAAAAATTAGTGAGAGAAGAGGGTAATAGAATAGTTCTGATAGGTCAACGGGCCCGTTTTGCCAATCAAAATTTGGGATGGACTGAGCTGGGAAAAAAAGTAGGGGAGGAGCGGGGAACAAAAATCTTTCAGTTCAAACGCCATATTTATAGACCGACGATTGTCGAAGCAGAGCGCTTTTTGAACAGTGGGAATTTTGTTTGGAATCCGGGCTATTTTGTTAGTACGCCGCGGTTTATTCTTGAACAATATAAAAAATTTGTTCCCCAAGTATGGCAAGAGCTTAAAAAACTTAAAAATAGAGAAAACATTGAAAGAATTTATCCAAAACTTTCTAAAATAAGCTTTGATAATGCGATCCTTGAGAAAATTGATCCTAAGCATGTGTTAGTCATTGCGGCTGATCTTGGCTGGAGTGATGTAGGAGCATGGGAAGCTCTTAAAGAAGCATTGGAAGTAACATCAAGCGAGAATGTAGCGCGCGGAAAAGTTTTAATAGAAAGCTCAAAAGATAATCTCATCTTTAATTACACAGACCAGCTGACTGTGGGAATTGATCTGGAAAACTTAATAATAATAAATACAGATGATGTTTTGCTCATCTGCCACAAAAATTCAGTACCAAAAATAAAAAAACTGGTCGAAAGCTTGGCAGGAACCGAGCATGAACATTTAACTTAAAGATGTACGAACTGATTAAACGGGCAATAGATATTATTCTAACCATAATTCTCGGCATTATTTTTTTGCCAATCTGCGTCCTTGCGGCAATTGCTATAAAACTTGATGGCAAAGGGCCGATTTTGGCTGATACGCCCGAACGCGTGGGTAAAAACGGGGGTAGATTTAAGATGTATAAGTTTCGTTCAATGGTGGAAAACGCTCATGAAATGCTTCGATTTGATCCGCAGTTTGAAAGTTTATATAAAAAGTATAAACGGGGCAATTATAAATTGCGTCATGATCCGCGTGTAACTCGTGTTGGACATTTTATTCGCAAGCATTCAATTGATGAAATACCTCAGTTTCTCAATGTGCTTACGGGTGATATGAGTATTGTGGGGCCGCGAGCATATTACCCGGATGAAATACGAGATCAGCAAGAAAAATATCCTCATACGAAGGATCTTGTCAAAGTAGTACTTTCTGTTCGTCCGGGCATCACGGGAGCATGGCAAGTTTCAGGTAGAAGTGAGGTAAACTTTGATAAGCGAATTAAAATTGACGCAGATTATGTAAAGCGGAAAAATATTTTTTATGATATGATAATATTAATTAAGACTCCTTGGGCAATGATTTCGGGAAAAGGAGCACTGTAGAATGGCTTTAGAAAAAATTACATTGGCAGAATCTTCCTTACCGTCTGCAAAGGCTGTATCGGTTCCTTTGAAAAAGCAGGGAAAATTTTCCTTTAAGCCAAAATTAGGAAAAAAGACGTTGTTTGTCTTGCCGATTATTTTGATTATTATTATAGCTTTAGCTATTGCTATAATTTTACCGGCTCAAGGAGTCATAACTTCGGCCAAAAAGACTTATGATCAGGGAAGAATTACCTGGGAAGCAATCAAAAAGCAAGATGTGGGATTGGCCAAGGAAGAACTTACCAAAACCCGCCAAAGCATGGCTGAGACAGAAAAGTCGTTGACCGGCTTGTCTTGGACGCAGTACATACCCTTTTTTGGTCTATATTACTCTGATGCAAAACACGCTATGAATGCCGCCAGTGAAGGACTTGATGCGGCAGATACTGTTGTTGGAGCGATTTTGCCATACGCGGATGTATTGGGGCTTAAAGGGGAAGGAAGTTTTGTTTTAGGTTCGGCAGAAGACAGAATTCAAAAAGCAGTTGCCACCATGGACAAAATTACGCCGCAAATTCCGGTGTTGGAAAATAAGCTCAAAAAGGTGGAAGAAGAGCTCTCTTTTATAGATGCCAATAGGTATCCCGCAAAAATAGGAAGCATTGAGCTTAAAAAGTCGCTTACGCAAGTAAAACAGATTACTTCGCAAGGTCGGGCATTGGTATCCGATGCAGGACCCCTGCTTGAAGTTTTGCCAAAGTTGTTGGGTGAGCCCAAAGAAAAAAAATATTTGGTTCTTTTTCAAAACGATAAAGAATTAAGAGCGTCAGGCGGCTTTATCACCGCCTACGCCATTTTTAGAATTGAGCATGGCGTTGTTATACCGGAGGGTTCAGACGATATCTATGCGCTTGATGCCACGCTTCGCAGCCGAACCCGCGCCCCCGACATAATTCTCAAATATCTACCCTTGGTTTCTTACTTTAACTTACGGGACAGCAATATTTCTCCGGACTTTGTGGAGTCAATGAAGCTTTTTGAGGAATTGTACGATAAGGCGGGGGGGAAGGTGGCAGTTGATGGTATCATTGCCGTTGATACGCATGTGTTGGTAACAGTGCTTGATATTTTGGGCGGTGTGGAAGCCGGCGGAATAACTTACACCACAGAAAACGATAAACGCTGTAATTGTCCTCAAGTCATTTATGAGCTGGAGAATTACGCAAGCAGACCGGTTAATTATGTCCGCACCGCGCGAAAAGACATTATTGGAGTTTTACTCTATGAAATTATGCGAAAAGCTCTTGCCTCATCGCCAAGACAATATTGGGGGCCGCTTTTCCAGGCAGGACTTACCGAGGTTTCTGAAAAACACATTATGGCTTATCTGCATGATGAAAATGCCCAGAAAGGGCTGGAAAGTCTTAATGCTTCGGGAAGAATTAGAGAGTACGAAGGCGATTATCTTCATATCAACGACAGTAACTTTGCCGGAGCCAAATCAAACTTATACGTACAGCAAAAAGTAGACCAAAAAATTGAAGTGGCTTCAGACGGTACTATTAAAAAAACTGTAAAAATTGATTATACCAATCCCCAACCGCCTTCTGATTGTAATTTGGAGAGAGGAGATCTTTGCTTAAACGGGCTCTTACGAGATGTTGTTCGTGTTTATGTTCCAAAGGGAAGTCAGCTGACAGACAGCAAGGGGTCGGAGGTAAAAGTAGAAGCAAAGGAAGATTTGGGTAAGACTTATTTTGAAGCGTTTATTACTGTTAGACCTCTTGGAAAAGCGTCACTTGAGCTTACCTACACTTTACCGTTTAAGCTGGCAAAAGGTTCACCTTACGCGCTTTTAATCCAAAAACAGCCCGGAACAGATGCCAATGAATATACGACGGCGGTAAATAACAAAGTGGAAAAGTTTAATTTGATAACCGATAGGGAACTGAAGATTAATTTACCATGAGGTCATACAAAACCGAAGGTATCATCCTCAAACGGACCAATTTTGGCGAGGCGGATAGAATTATAACGGTTTTTAGCAAAAAATACGGCAAAGTCAAAATAATGGCCAAGGGAGTACGCAGAATAACCAGTAAGAGAGGCCCCAACATTGAACTTTTTAATTTAGTAACCCTTTATATTCATCGAGGAAGAACATTTGATATTCTTACTGAAGCGCAAGCGCAAGAAACCTTCCCAAAAATTCGTGGGAATCTTAACCTTGTAGGTCTTGCCTACTATGTCTGTGAACTCGTTGACGGTCTTTGCGCCGAACACCAACCGCATGATAGAGTTTTTCAGTTGTTGGTTGACACACTTAAAGAACTTAACAGCGGTCTTATTTATCGTTTTGAAAGGGAGCTTCTGTCGGAGCTTGGATTTTTACGCAGAGACCATCCTGTACCTGAATTTGACATGACCTCTTTTATCGAACAAATTCTTGAGCGAAAACTTAAAACCAAAAACCTCCTCTCTAGGTTATCTTAATAATTCGTTCTGTGCTATACTAGCCTCATGATTAAGACAGATTTGTTTCAAGAAGCGGTAGAATTACTCAAAAAACTGGTTAGTGTCAATACGGTTAATCCGCCGGGGAATGAGCGGGTGCTTGAACCAATTATTAAGGAAGCGTTTGATGGTTTGGGGGCAAAAATGGAGATTTGGGAGAAGAAGAAAGACAGGGCCAATTTTATCGGTAAAATCGGCAGCGGCAGTCCCTCGGTGGGCTTTTTCCCACATCTTGATACGGTGCCGGCAGGAGACGGCTGGAAAACAGATCCTTTTACTCCTATTGTTAAAAATGGCCGACTGTATGGTCGGGGAGCGGTGGACAGTAAAGGTAACTTTGTTTCTTCATGGCTGGCAACTAAAATTTTTCTAAAACTTCACAAAAATTTCAAAGGAACTATTTATCTGGTTGGCTGCGCGGATGAGGAAACAGGGTCGGAAAACGGGGTTAAATATTTGCTGGAAAAAGGCTTTAAGGTTGACTATGCCATAGTGCCCGATGGCGGATATATTGACAAAATTGTTATTGGAGAAAAAGGTATTATCCGGCTTAAAATTAAAAGCTTTGGGGTGCAAGCCCATGCTTCGCGACCGCAACTTGGCATAAACGCTTTGGAAAATCTTATTAAACTGCTTTATCAGATAACAGAAATACAATTTACAGACCTTACTTTTCATGAGGCGTTTGAGGGGCCAACCAGAAATATTGGCGTAGTCAGAGGTGGCCATGCGGCAAACATTATTCCGGCTTTTGCAGAGGCAGAAATTGATATCCGGTTTCCTTTAGGTATTGATAAGAAAAAAATTATAGCCAGGATCAAACAGGCAGAAAGACAATTTTTGGTTCATGAAAAAAAAGCAAAGTTTGAAATTGAAGAAACTTATGGGGCCAAGCCGCATTTGACCAAACAAGATTCGTTAGTTGTCCGTTCGTTTCTTGATTCTGCCAGACAGATGGGTGTAAAAATGAGAGTTGGAACAATGGGCGGAATTACCGATGCCAAGTCTTTAACATTTGCCGGCATTGACACACTTGTTCATTGTTTGGCTGATGGTATTGATAGCGCTCATGGCGTAAATGAGTCGGTCAAATTAGAAAACATTCGTATTGCCGCCAATTTATACAGGTTAACCCTAGAAAAAATCTTTCAAGTAAAGTAAAATATTATTATGACAGAGAATGTGATGGAGAAAATTGTTGCCCTCTGTAAGAGAAGAGGGTTTGTGTTTCCAGGCAGTGAGTTGTATGGCGGTTTAAGCGGCACCTGGGATTTGGGGCCGTTGGGAGTGGCTTTTGCTAATAATATCAAGAAAGAGTGGTGGAAGGCGGTGGTTGACACTAGAAGCGACGTGGTGGGATTAGACTCGGCAATTTTGCACCATCCCAAAGTGTGGGAAGCATCGGGACACGTTTCCTCATTTACCGATCCTTTGATTGAATGTAAAGTTTGCCACGAGCGTTTTCGGGCAGACCACATTAAACAAATCGAAGAACATGCAAAAACGCACCCTTCGACAGGCTCAGGGCAAGCAGCTATTTGGACAGATGTCAAGCAGTTTAATTTAATGTTTAAGACTTATGTGGGGCCAATTGATAATGAGGAGAACAAGACTTATCTTAGGCCGGAAACAGCCCAGGGAATTTTTATCAATTTTCAAAATGTGGTTGACAGCACGCGTATTAAAATTCCCTTTGGTATTGCCCAAATCGGCAAGGGCTTTAGAAATGAGATTACCACCGGTAATTTTCTTTTTCGGGTACGGGAATTTGAAATGATGGAGCTGGAGTTTTTTGTCAAGCCGGAGGAAGGCGCTAAATGGCATGATTATTGGAAAGAAGAAAGACTAAAATGGTATTTATCGCTTGGCATTAACAAGGATAACATTAAACTGCAGGATTTACCTAAAGAAGACATTGCTCATTATTCCAAGGGAACCACAGAGGTTTGGTATAAATGGCCCTTTATGGGGTTTGGAGAACTGGAGGGGATTGCCAATAGGGGTGATTATGATTTAAGTCAACATGCAAAACATTCGGGTAAAGATCTTTCCTATACAGATCAAGAAGCAAACAAAAAATATGTGCCGTATGTGATTGAACCGTCAGTGGGGGTAGGCCGGGCCATGCTGGCATTTTTAATTGACGCTTACAGTGAAGACCCTTCGGCAGGTCTTCGACTCCGAGGCTCAGACTCGAGGAGCTCAGGGCAAGTGCGTGTGGTGTTAAAACTCCACCCAAAACTGGCTCCACACAAAGTGGCGGTATTTCCTCTTCTTGCCAATAAAGAAGAACTTGTGGGGAAAGCAAAAACTATTTATGAAGAGTTACGGAAACATTTTGCGGTCGCTTTTGATGACCGCGGCAATATCGGCAAGCGATATTTATCTCAAGATGAAATTGGCACGCCCTGGTGCGTCACCGTTGACTTCCAAACTCTTGAGGACGACACCGTCACTGTCCGCGACCGCGACACCACTAAACAGGAGAGAATAAAAGTAGACAAACTCTCTTCTTATTTCTCCTCAAAACTGGTTTAATATGAACTTGAATATTAAGAGAACTGTTTGGAAGAAATCGAGAGATAAAGTTTGGGTTAAGCATCTTGCTAGAGATAATACACGAGATTTCCAGCTTGATCTCATTAAATTAGAGCCCAACACAACATATACTTCTCATAGACACCCAGATGCTGAATGGGTTTATGTATTAAAGGGCGGTTTTACTGATGAGTCAGGTTCTTTTGGAGAAGGAGATTTCAAAATTAATGAAAAGCATTCTGAACATACAATTAAAACTCCAAAAAGCGGCTGTATTCTTTTTGTTTGTTGGTGTGGAAGACTTGAAGAATAGTATTGTGACAGTACGTCCTCCCTTTGTACACCTGTTTGTACACCTGGGGGGTGTATTACATTGACACCTAGGGATTACTCCATTAGAAGATGCTCGATTTCTTTAAGCCTCCTTTGGTAATCGGCTTGATCAAAAACAAATTGTTTATATTCATTAACATTCTTAAATGACTCCAAAATTAAACCTGGTTCTACAAAACTTTCTTCACCGCTAAGATATGTGGGAAAGGATGACCAGGGGTATTTTTCAAGGCCAGGAAATGATTTAACCATATATCCTGTATAAGGATTTAAATGAATATATCTAGATACATGGATAAGTTGTTCGTCTGTTTCAATTCTTTTAGCTTTAAACTGATCTAGAAAGATCGAACCGTCTCTTTTATTTCTGGTATTAAAATAACGCGTATAGCTGTTTTGAAAATTGCCTATAAATTTTGAAATTCCATTTTCTTTTTTCTGCCTCAACAAAAAGTGGAAATGGTTTGGCATTAAGCAAAAACAGATAATTTGAACCAGCTTTTCTGCTTGAGCCATGACTTCAACAATCTGTGATTGACGATCTTTATCCATTTGTAGGAATTTAGATAAGCGGATGGGAGGAGATGAAACTCGATAAAAGTTAATTGACAGAAGTGCTCTTTTATATTCTCTTAGAGTAATAAAAGTTGGTTGTTTGTTAATACCTCTGTTAAAGACATGATAAATTTCGTCATTAACCAGAGGAGTTAATCTGCCTGGCATAATTTTAGCATACCTTTATATACCCTAGGTGTCAAGCTAGTACACCTCCCAGGTGTATTATTTGAATTTCTTTTCCTCACTGACTTGACTTTCCAAAGAGTTTCGTGGTTAGATATAAATAGATAGGTGATTAGATAGAAATAGGAAATTACATATAGTACATGAATAAAAATCTTTTAATTGCGGGTGGGGTAATTGTTGTTGGTGGGTTGCTGGTGGGGTTTTTGCTGACGCAGGGAAAGAAAGAGGAAAAAGCACAGGTGGCGCCAACGCCTACTCCTATTAGCGTTGAGTTGTTGAAACAAGATGAGGTTTTGGTGACTATTGAGCCGGGAGCCAATCGTCAATACACTCTTGCCATTGATAAGATTCCCGACGGCGTCACCACTTTATCCTACGAAATTACTTATGATACCAAAAACAAAGGCACCCAGGGAATTGTTGGTTCTCTCGTGACGCTCAAAGACGGTCAGACCACATATACCAATGACAAGCTGACTTTTGGTACCTGCTCCCGCAATAAATGTGTATATGATGAAGGTGTGAGCAATATTGCCGTAAATATCCGTTTTGTCTTCAAAGACGGCTCGGAAAAGGGCTGGAAAGGGACACTTAGCCTCTAACTTCTAACACCTAACACCTAACACCTAACTACATCTGGTGTTTCGGTTATAAAAAGCCACTATTTTGGGTAAATACCCCCTTGACAAGGTGTGAAAAACTGTTCACAATGGAACAAGATGGTCTAAAGTGGAACAAAATGGTCTATGGTAAATACGCAAGGCATGCTGCTTTCGCAGTACAGCGGAAAGGTGGGAGTTAAAGGCAGACTGGCTTTTCCGAAGAAATTTAGAGAAATATTGGGAGATAGGCTGATTATAACAGTTGGCTATGAAAATTCGCTCATTGTCGTATCAGAAGAAGGTTGGAGACGGCTCCTTGAAGGAACAGAAGGAAAGCCCTTTACCGTGGGTGCGGCCCGCGAAACGCAGAGATTTATTCTGGGCGGAGCCAGCGAAATCATTCTTGACAGTAAGGGACGCTTTATATTGCCTTTGTATTTACGAGAATATGCAAAAGTGGCGGATGAAGTGGTCTTCGTAGGGTTATCAAGATATGTGGAGATTTGGGATAAGAGTACATGGGAAGAGTATCGAAAGAACCTTGAAAAAAATATAGCGACTATTGCGGAGCGATTAAACGAAGATAAAAAAGGATAGGTAATTATGGAAGAAATATTTCACACACCTGTCCTTTTACAGGAGGTTATCGAAGGCCTAAATGTAAAAGCAGGCAAGAAATATATTGATGCCACGCTGGGAGGGGGAGGACACGGGTTAGAGATTGTTAAAAGAGGCGGAATAGTACTGGGAATTGATGTTGATCAAGAGGCGATTGATTTCGTCAAGTTAAGAATTGAGATTGGGAAAGATTTAATTTTGGCACAGGGTAATTTTAGAGATTTGGCGGAAATTGCACATAAACATGGATTTGATAGGGTAGCGGGGATTATTTTTGACCTTGGGGTGTCGAGTCACCAGTTAAATAAAGCGGAAAGGGGGTTTAGCTTTCAAAAAGATGCGCCGCTTGATATGAGGATGGATAAAGCATTAAGCGTCACGGCGGCGGATCTGGTAAACGGCTTATATAAAAATGAACTTATTTACATTTTTGAAAAATTTGCTGGGGAAGAAATGGCTAGGCTCATTGCGAATGCTATTGACCGCGCCCGTCTTATAAAACGCATTGAAACGACGGGGCAATTAGCGGCTATCATTGAGCAGGTAAAGAGAAGAAGAGGTAAAGTGCATCCGGCCACCAAAGTATTTCAGGCCTTACGCATTGCGGTAAATGATGAATTGGTAAGTTTAGAGAAGGCATTAGTGCAAGGGGCGGATTTACTTGAAAAAGACGGACGAATGGCAGTTATCAGCTTTCATTCGCTGGAGGATAGGATTGTGAAGGAGTTTTTCAAGGGGCGGCAGTTAACAAAAAAGCCAATAACACCGCTTGAGAAAGAAGTAAGAGTGAATGCTCGAGCCCGAAGCGCCAAATTAAGAATATACCAAAATATATGAAAAAAATTGAAATGGAAGCGCGGAATCAGCGTAAGAAGCGATTTACTTTTTTAACATTATTAATCGTGGGGGCAACGGTGCTCCTGGCTTTTTTACAGGTTATTTTCTCAAATCATCTGGCGGGTTATAGTCAGGAGATGGCGGCTCTTCTTCGAGAAGAAAAGACGCTTTCTCTGGAAAACGAGCTTTTGAATAAGCAAATTGCCAGTAGTAGTTCCATTTTAGCAATTTCCAAACGGGCACAGGAACAGGCCTTTGTCGCACCGACTAAGTTTTTGGTAGTGGCCGAGCAAGAATCGGTGGCTTTACTTCACAATGGTCTCTAAAACGCGATTTTCACTTCTTTTTGTTCTTTTTATTATTGGATTTTCGCTTATTATTGCCAGACTTTTTTACTGGCAGGTTATTCGCGGAGGAGAACTGTCGGTTTTGGCCCAAAAGCAATACAATTTTCTCTACAAAGCCAAAGCAAAACGGGGTAATATTTATTTTAGCGATAAGTCTCCTTTTGTCATCAATCAGCCGGGGTTTCTAGTTTATGCTAATCCAACTACGATAGAAAACAAAACAAAACTGGCCAAACTTCTTTCTCCAATTATCGAACAAGACGAAGCCAGTATTTCCGCCCTTTTGCAAAACCAGCTTTATTGGATAGCTATTAAGCATAAAGTGGAGCAAGAAACAAAGGAAAAGATTGCCGCCTTGCAAATAGAAGGACTGGGATTTGAGGAGGAACCGCTGCGGTTTTACCCGGAAGCTTCTATGGCGGGGCATCTGTCGGGATTTGTGGGTTCCGATATCAATGGCGACGATCGCGGCTATTTTGGTTTGGAAGGGTATTATGATCGGGAAATCAGGGGAAAAGAAAATATTATCAAAAGCTTTATAGACGCTCTGGGCAGGCCAATTCTTTTGGGAGAAACACAAAATAAGCCTTTGGGTAGCGGCCGCGATTTAATTTTAAATATAGACAGAACCGTGCAGTTTTTGGTGGAAAACGCGCTGGACAAGGGACTGGAAAAATATGGGGCCAAAGGGGGCAGTGTGATTGTGATGGATCCTCAAACGGGCGCCATTTTGGCCATGGCTTCACGTCCTTCCTACAATCAGGCCACATGGCAAAAGTTTGATGAGGCGTTTTACAAAAATCCGGCAATCGCCAAAACTTATGAACCGGGTTCAACCTTTAAGGTGCTGGTGATGGCATCAGCCCTAAACGAAGGAGTTGTTCAGGCAGATACCGCTTGCGACATTTGTGATGGTCCGATTAGCATTGGCGGATTTACCATTCGCACCTGGAACAATAAATATTACAAAAATACCACCATGCTTGAAGTTATCCAGCATTCCGATAATACCGGCATGGTATTTGTGGGTAAAAAGCTGGGTTTGGAGAAACTTTACTCCTATCTTGAAAATTTTGGCATTGGCCGGCCAAGCGGCATTGATTTGGAAGATGAAGAAAGCCCGAGTCTTAGGAATCAAAAAGACTTTGGAGAGATAGATTTAGCCACAGCCAGTTTTGGTCAGGGCATTGCCGTAACACCTATTCAAATGGTGCGGGCGGTTTCTGCCATTGCCAGCGGCGGAAAACTGTTTGAGCCGCAGGTGGTATCTTTGGTGATTAAAGAAAACGGCCAGGCGGTAAAGATTGCCCCCAAGCTTAAGCAAACGGTTATTTCACAGAAGGCGGCCCGGGTAATGACGGAAATGATGGTAAACGCGGTTGATAACGGCGAGGCCAAGTTTGCCAAACCCAAAGGCTATCGCATTGCCGGAAAGACGGGAACAGCCCAAATCCCCATTGCCGGTCATTATGATCCCAACAAAACCATTGCCTCATTTGTGGGCTTTGCTCCGGCCGATGAGCCAAAATTTGTCATGTTAGTTAAAGTTGATGAGCCGACCAGCTCTCCCTTTGGTTCGGAAACCGCCGCTCCCCTTTTCTTCGATATTGCCCGCGGCCTCTTTACCTACTACAATATTCCCCCAAAAGAATAACTTCTAACTCCTAACTTCCAGCCCCTAGTTCCTGTGGTGAGCCCTTCGGCAGTGATAGTGGAGCTACGGACGGCAATTAACTGATAATTCAAACTCTCCAATTTGCTTTTCGATTTCTGCTCTTCCGCTGTAAACATCTGTTTGATATTTTTCATTCGGTAAGAATATTATGGGGCCAATAAATCCATGTATAGTTATTATTTCTCCTTGTTTTACAAAAACTGCCACCATTTTTTGTGATGGAAGTCTGTTTATATAGACCCAAACATCTCCGGTTGTTCCTGGGGTTGCCAGTATAATGTCTATGTGTGATTCAAATTCAAGATTCCCCGCTTTATATTCTCCTTCACAACTGGCTGTCAGACGAAAACCATTGTTTTCAGCAGTCACCCGGCCTTGGCCAATGACAGGGATAGTAGGTTGGTGGATCAGTCGTTCGGCTGGTCCGCAAGCAATTGCAAGAGCTGAGAGTGCAAGCCCCATTCTGTCAAAAATGTTTCTTTTGGGCGCACGTTCCACCATATAGCCCAAATTGTAGCAAAATCAAAGTTAATACACAACTATGGGATTATTCTACTTCAATTTATCTGTGGTGAGCACTTCGACTGGTTCGATTACACTCACCACAAGTCCGTTCAGTGTAAATTCCATCGAATCATGGTAAAATTGAAACACTTGTCCAGCGTAGCTTTAGCGAAGTTGGAGTAGAAATTTAGGGGAAGAAAATATGAGTTTTCCCTCTTGACACCCGACCATATAGTCTAGTATATTGAATTCATGGGTAAAACTGCTATTTCGGAAAGGCAAAAACAGCTTCTTGAGGTAATATACAAATATATCAGAGATACGGGTTTCCCGCCATCTTTTGAAGAAATGAAAGGGAGCCTTAATGTAGTCTCTAATCAATCAATAATGGATCTTTTAATTAAGCTGGAACGCCGGAAACTGATTAAGCGCAATGAAGCCCAAGCCAGAGGAATCGCTATTTTACCCTTAGGATACGATATGCTTGGCAAGCCGCCTCTAGTTCCTTTCCTGGGAATTTCTCATGCGGGATCTCCTATTAGCGCAATTGAAATTTCCGGAGAATGGCAGGAATTACCAGGAGGAGTTGCAAGACTTCAAAGTGAAGTTTTTATAATTCGGGTTTCCGGGGATTCAATGATAAATGCTGGTATTGAAGAGGGTGATAGCTTGCTTGTGCAGAGCAAAAAAGAATTTGTGTCAGGAGATATTGTGTTGGCAGATGTTGAAGGGGAAACAACAATTAAACGCTTCATGTCAGATGACAGTCCTCCTTATGTATATCTAAAGCCGGAAAATCCCAATTATCCTGTTATTCCCTTTACAGATAGAATGAGGCTTATGGGCAGAGTAATGTCGGTGTTAAAAGAGGGTAGCTGGAAAGCGGTAAGTTAAATATGCCAACTATCAAACCAAACAAATCAGAAGAAATAATAGGAGAAATCTTTAAAGATCAAGAGGCAGTATATGGTCTTAAAGAATTCGAAGGCATAAATATTTATGATGTTTTATATATTAGTGAACAAGAACCGGATAGATACTATATTAAGGATTTAAAATCTGATACGCAAAAATTTGTTTATGATAAAAATAAAAAGACAGGTAAACCGGAAGAAATTATCCGTCAACTCTGGCTTTATAAGTTAAATAAACACTATAAATATCCCTTTGAACGAATCGGCATAGAAAAAAGTATACATTTTGGGTCAAAAGAGTACGCCAGGGCAGATATCGTTGTGTATAAGAAGGATAAAATTACTCCTTATATTATAGTTGAAGTAAAAATTCCGACAGAGAAAAAAGGCGTGGATCAGCTCAAAAGCTATTTGAGCGCCGAAGGATCGGAAATTGGTGTTTGGTCAAACGGCAAAGAAAGGGTTATTCTCTATAGACCCTATCCAAAAGAGTTTGAGCGTGATTCGCTAAGTGATCTGCCGTCGGCGGACCAAACAATAGATGATTTATTTGAAGTTAAAAAAGTCTGGGGAAATTTAACTCCTAAATTTGATTTTATAGAAGTTGTCAAAAGAATAGAGGAATTAGCGCTTGCGGGTTCCGGTGCCAATGTTTTTGAGGAGATTTTTAAACTTATCTATGCCAAGCTTTACGATGAAAAGATAGCGCGGGAAAAAAGAGAAGAACAAGAAGTTCTCTTTCGAAAATATAAAGATCCGGAAAAAACATATGAAGTAATAAACGATCTTTTTAAAAATGCAGCCCGAGAGTGGCCGGATACATTTGAATCTTCTGATAAAATCAGGTTAAGTCCTGCTCGCCTTAGCATATGTGTACCCTTTATGGAAGGGATACGCTTTTTTGAACTTGGTCAGGGTGAATACGAAATTGTTGATAGCGCCTTCGAATATCTCATCACAGAAGTTTCCAAAGGGAAAAAAGGACAATATTTTACGCCTCGGCATGTTATTAAGATGTGCGTCAAAATGATCAATCCCAAAGAGGACGAATATATTATAGATCCTGCTTGCGGATCTGGAGGATTTCTTCTTCATGCGATGTATCATGCTTGGGAACATCTCAAAACAGAAGGTGCGCAAAAAGCTTACGCTTCCCGCTATCTTTTTGGGGTTGATTTTGATGATAACATGCGCCGCATCTCACAGGCTCTCATGCTTATCGCAGGAGACGGAAAGCATCATATCTTTAAACGAGACTCACTGGATGGAAGAGAATGGACTGGCAATGAGGCAGAAGATGCAAGAGTCGCGTTAAGGCCTTTATTGAAAATTTTTGAAAATACAGAAAGCGACAGAGAAAATAAATTAACCTATCGGCATCTTAACTTTGACCTATTATTAACAAATCCTCCTTTTGCAGGAGAAAATCCGGAAAGCCTGCTTCTTAGGCAATATGAACTTGCCAAGAATAATGGTAAGTTAAAAAACAATGTTGAGCGGCACATTTTGTTTATTGAAAGATCGCTCGATGCCATAAAGTCCGGAGGCCGTTTAGCCATAGTTTTACCGCAAGGAGTTTTGAATAATACCAATATGGAATACATCAGAAATTGGCTGTTTGAAAAAGCCAGAATCTTGGCGGTAGTTGGACTCCATGGAAATACTTTTAAACCTCATACTGGAACTAAAACATCTGTTTTATTTTTGCAAAAGTGGAATGAAGGGGAACAACCATTAGAGGATTACCCGATTTTTATGGCGGTTTCCAAAAAGGGAGGAAAAGATAACTCCGGAGATTATGTTTATAAAAAAGATGACAAAGGAAATTATTTTCATGATATGAAGGGAAGAAAAGTGCTAGATCATGACCTAGACCAAATAGCAGAAGAGTTTATAAAGTTTGCAAAGGAGCAAAATTTCAGCTTTTGCTAATATGACACAAGAAGAATTAATAAAAGACATATTAGAAGAACCAGCAGAGACTCAAACTATTGAATTTAAACGACTGCGTGGCGATAAAATCGTTAATAGAATCATTGAAACAATAGTTGCAATAACTAACACCGATGGCGGAGTTGTTGTTTTGGGAGTTAATGATCCCGAGGAAATAAATATAAAAGGTTTTGATAGGATCTTTGGAATTGAAGAAAATATAGAAAATTTTGATGCTGTCGGTAGAGAAATTCAGCGAATTATTCCGCCCCTCGCTTCAATTTGGCCGCCGGATAAGATTTTAGTAAAAGAAGTGGGTAAAACTGTCGCTCTTGTATTTATTCCGAAGGCAACGGAGAGTTTTCGTTCTATAAATAACCATGTTTATATCCGCTTAGAGAAAAGCAATAAATTACTTACACCGCAAGAGGTTATTAAATTTTCTTACGCAAAAGGTTTTGAAAAAGCTGACAAAGAATTAATAGAAGTTGATTTCAATTTATTAAATACAGGCGAATTTAAACAATGGAAGGACAATCGTAACATAGAAGATGCTGATATAAGAGTAGTTTTAGAAAAAACTGGTTTAGCTCGTAAAAATAATGAAGGCAGGTTATTACCGACAAGAGCTGCTGTTTTGCTTTTTGCCGAATTTCCAAATGATTTAATGGAAACAAAATGCGCAGTTCGTGTTTTTCAATATACCGGAAGCATAGAAACCATAGGGGAAACTCCAAATTTACTTGGTACACCAAAAAATATAAATGGGCCTATTATAAAACAGTTAAAAGAAGCTCATGAATATGTTTTAACCCTCTTAAGAAGCGGGGTAAAAATTCCTTCAGGATTTGTTACTCAATATCAAATGCCAGAACGAGTCATTAAAGAAGCAATTACTAACGCGGTAATTCATCGCGACTATTATATCAAAAGAGATATTGAGATTAAAATTTTTGAAGATAGAGTAGAAATAGAAAGTCCAGGTTTGTTCCCCTATAATATTACACCCGCAAATATTGGAAGAGTACGAGCCGAGGGATATAGAAATGATTTATTAGTAAAACACTTACGAGAGTTTCCTTCACCGCCAAATTTAGATCAGAATGAAGGAGTAAAAGCGATGCGCTCAGGAATGAAAGCACAAAATCTTTACCCGCCAATCTTTTGGACATATCCAAATTTACAAGACGCGCTTAGGGTTGTTTTATTAAATGAAAAAGTAGCAACAGAATGGGAAAAAGTAAATTTTTATCTTGAAGAAAATAAGTATATTACAAATGAGAAAGCAAGGAAGGTAACAGGTATTGTGCAAAGGGACAAAATGACGCAAATATTGAAAAATTGGGCTAAGCATGGGCTTTTGATACAAATTATACCTCCTTCTGGATATGTAAAAGGGACGAAGTATAGACTTCCCGGTACGACTGAATTGAAAAAATAAGCAATTTTACAAGGTTTTCGGAAATCTTGTAAAAGGCATTAGTGCATATTTGAAGGAGGATTTAATAGCTTTACAAGATTTTATGAGCACCTACTCAATAATCCAAAAATCTCAACTTGATGGTTCGACAAGCTCACCACAAGAGGAGCGCGAGTAAATTATGATTACATATTCGATAATCAAAAAGAGTGAGTTAGAAGGGGCTGTGCGGCTGGATGCGGAATATTACCAGCCGGAATATTTAGAGGTGGGTAAAAAACTCCAAAATAGTGCTGTACTTTCAGATATATCAAAGAAGATTACCGATTTCGGGGCTTATTCCCAGATGAATTTTGTAGAATTTGTTGACAAAGGTATTAGATTTTTACGCAATCAAGATATTGGTGAATTTTTTATAAATGATTCAGACCCCGTTTTTGTAAGTGACGATACATATAAAAAGTTGAGCTTGAAATTGGAAGAATTTGATATTCTAACACCAAGAGTAGGTACTCTTGGAAATGCAACTGTTGTTTTTAATACAAATTTGCCAGCTACAGCTAATCAGAACTTAGCTCAGATAAAAGCCGATTTAAATAAAATAGATCCTGTATTCTTGGCAATATTTTTGTGTAGTAATTATGGGAGAAAACAGTTTGAAAGAGCTGCTACTGGAAATGTTCAACCCTGGTTAAATTTAATGCAGATCAAGAATTTAAAGGTTTTTGTACCAAAAAAAAAATTGCAAGAAGAAATTCGAGATTTAGCTCTTGAAGCATTGAAAGTTTCTAAAGGTTCTATTGAGTTTTATAAACAAGCTGAAGAATTACTTTTGGAGGAGTTGGGGTTATCCTCCTTCGCTAAAGCTATAGAGGATGAGAAGGATTTATGGTGGGTTGTTGATCTTTCAGATGTAAAATCCGCAAAACGAATTGATGCTGATTATTTCCAGCCCAAATATCAGAAATTAGTTGAACAAATTCAAAAAAATAATTCTAGATCATTGGGAGATTTAGTTTTGATAAAAAAAGGTTTTGAGCCGGGGAGTGAAGCCTATCAGGAGGAGGGAAAATTATTTATTCGCGTAAGCAGTGTTTCAAAATTAGGAATTGAAGAAAAAGATCAAAAGTATTTAAGCGAAGAATTGTATAAAGAACTTAAAAAAGATTACGAGCCTAAATTAGGAGATATTTTACTTACTAAAGACGCAACACCCGGAATAGCTTATGTTATTAAAGAGCCAATAGAGGGAATAATTTCGGGTGGAATTTTAGATTTAAAAGTTAAAGAAAATATTGAAAGTGAGTATTTAGCATTATGCATAAGTTCTATCGTTGGTCAATGGCAAGCGCAACGAGATTCTGGAGGGTCTGTAATCGCTCATTGGAAGCCAAAACAAATTAAAAATTTATTAATTCCAATTTTACCAAAACAAACCCAGCAAAAAATTGCGGAGTTGGTGAGGAAGTCGCATGAGGCACGCAATAAATCAAAAGAGCTTTTGGAAGAAGCAAAAAGAAAAGTTGAGGAGATGATAGATTCGACAAGCTCACTACAAGTAGAAAAAGGAAATAATTAATGACTAATAAGCAAGCTGGTTCTTCGGTAAACTCAGGATAAAGGGATTTTAGGGGAAATGGAGTTTTTGGGCGTACTAGGGTATAATCCGTTTTATGGTTGAGCGAAGGCAGACTCCAGAGCGAGAGCGGGAAATCGGCAGCGAAATTGTTAGAGTATACAGAGCATGGCATGAATTGGAGCGAGAAAGAAATACGGGAGTAGAGGTTATTGATTTTGACCTAGCTCCAGACTCTTTACGTTTTGATAAAAATCCCTTTTCGCAAAGAGCAGATGTTATTGAAGCTTTAGGAAGATTGAGTGGTGAAATTGATACAAACACCACGGCCGGTGAATTTTTACATGCCAAGACTGTAGCATCTAGTGCGTATCTTAGGGCATTAGAAGGTGAGAAAATGCCCCTAAGCCCTTATTTGGAGCAAACATTAGCCATTGCGCCATCATTGATACCAGAAGAGGAAATTGAAGCGCAATTTAGGCGGGCGGATAAAATTTTTCGGCAGTTTGGACAAAAACGATTGGACCGCAACAGTTGGCCAGCATTTCTTGAAACTGCAAGGCTTACGCCTCTAGATATACAATCTACATTTACAGCTGCAAAAGAAAAACTCGTGCCAATTATCCAGAAGGCCATAGGTCAGGATTTTGAACTGGTATATGAATTGCAGTTTATGAATGTTGATAGACCATGGATTAACTGGATTTCTGGAGATGCCTCTGGGTTTATTTTTCGGATAAATAGCCACCCTCGCAATCAAGAGCGTTGGTTTCGAGGTGTTACCGAGCGTCTTGCCGTTCATGAAATGGGCGGACATTTAGTGCAAGTTAACTCATGGAGAGAAAATATACGGGCGGGTGTTATTAATCCCGGTTATGGGGTGACAGCAATACCGGGTCCGGAACAATGGAGCTGCGAAGGCATGGCAGATGTTTTGGCTTTTTTGGTACCGGGGCTTTATGAGAATTTATCTTTGCATGGGCAATTTTCTACTGAATACACGCTCTTGAAGGATATGGTTTACAATAATGCCCATATTCGAGTCAATGAGCCGGGTGAGGATGCTGATAGAATTCACTCGTATGTTCAATTATATCTACCCAGCGAAACTGACGAGCGGACTTCTTTCGTTCTCGGTTTATTACAAAACGATCCACGATATCGAGCATATTATTATACGTATAGCAGTGGTGGTTATCATCTTCGTCGGTATGCGGATATATTGTCGGAATTTGGCAAAATTGCGCTATTGAAAGATCTTTATGCTAAACCAATGACCCCAAGGCAGATACAAAGACGCGTTGAGGAAATGAAATTGTTAAGATAAAGAATTGCTTTTAGACCTCAATAATACTAAACTACAATACAAAGGAAGCCTATGATTAAAAATACCATTACTTGTAAAAAATGCGGCAGTGAGATTGAGATTTCGGAAGCGCTGACTCATCAGATTGAAGAGCAGGTGCTGGCGGGTCTGAAAACACAGCACAAAGAAGAATTGGCAGATGCGGAAAAAAAGATCAACCGTCAATTTGAAATACAGCTAACTAATGCGCAAAAAGAAAACGAGGAGGAAAAGGAAAGAAATAAAAAGTTAAGCCAACAACTGGGGGAACTTTTGGACCAGATGAGAGAGTTAAAAAGAAGAGATCAGCAGCGGGAAGTGGAAATGAAGAAAAAAATCATGGAAGAAGAGGAAAAAATTAGAACGGAAGCTGTAAAAAAAACAGAAGAGGAACACAAATTCAAAGATCTGGAAAAAGATAAAAAGCTGACGGATGCGTTAAAACAAGTTGATGAGCTTAAAACCAAAATGCAGCAAGGGTCTCAACAAACACAGGGAGAGGTTTTGGAACTGGAACTGGAGAAGGTTCTCAAAAGCGAGTTCCCCAGAGACGAGATCAAAGAAATTAAAAAAGGCGATAGAGGAGCAGATATTGTGCACGAAGTAATTGATAAGCTGGGAAGAAGCTGTGGGACGATTTTATGGGAAACGAAAAACGCTCAATGGCAAAATGGATGGATTGCCAAACTCAAAGAAGATCAAAGAGAGAAAAAAGCGGATCTGGCAGTACTGGTAACAATTACTAAACCTGAATGGTTAAGCTCATTTACTTACAAAGAAGGCATTTGGGTAACTACTTGGCCATCGGTCGTTCCGCTGGCGTTTGCTTTGAGATTTAATATTATTAGTCTTTATCATGAAAAAGCCTCAAGTAAAGGCAAAAACGAAAAGAAGGATTTGATGTATGAATATTTGATGGGAATTGAGTTTAGACATAGAGTGGAAGCAATTGTGGAAGGATTTAGTAACTTACAGCAGGAGTTAGAGAGAGAAAGAAGATGGTTTAGCGCCAAGTGGAGCCGGCAGGAAAAAGAAATAAGGAAGGTGTTAGATAATACACACGGCATGTATGGAGATTTGCAGGGAATAATCGGCCGCTCTCTTCCAGAAATTAAAACCTTTGAACTTCCGGAAAATACTGAAGAGTAAATGGGGAAATTTTAGAATAATTATATGAATAAATTAAGTCCTTCGAATTTTGCATATTTCTATGAAGGAATTTAACATTTTACGTTAAGGAAAACAAAAATGATAATCGTAAATAAACAAAATACAAAACAAGTTTTATCAAGCGTGAAATATAGAAACGAAGATGAGCTACGAGATATTTTTGTTTCTAATACTGCGGAGTTATTAAGCGGTATTAGCACAATTGATGCGAAATCATTCATTTACGTTAAAGAACTGAATGGGGCTGATGTGGTTTTAATAGGAAATGATGGCTCTATATTTTTAGCCGAAACAAAATTATCCCGTAATAATGATGCAGGGTATATTGTTAATCAACTTCTTGGTTATGTTGCAGAATTTAAATCCAAATCATTCAAATATTTTGAAGACCAATGGATAAAAAAACCGGAATGTAAATTCAAGACTCTTCTTGCGGAATTAAAAAATAGTTTTGACGAGATAGATGATAAAATTGTTTTCGGCGACCTTAAAGCAAATTGGGAAGAACATAGATTTAATCTCATTTTAGTAATGGATAAAATTAGCAATAAGATAAAAGGAATAGCGGAGACGCAAAAGGGCAGGCCCGATTGGTCTGTTTACGGTATAGAATTAACGAAATATTCTCAAAACGATTTAAAAATTTTCATACCCAACATTCTTTGGGAAGAAGAGGTTAAAAAATCTCAATCAGACAGAGGGCAAATACCTAGCGATTCCAAATTCTTAGATTCTTACAAAAAAGCCGGATTGGAAAAACAGATAGAAGATTTTGTTTCATTCTTTGGGGAATTTGAAGAGAATAAAAAAGGTATAGACAATATTGAGGTTTATAGGACACTGAAGTATCTAAATTTTAGAACTTCAAACAAGGTTATTTCTATCAGCTTACATTACGATCCGCAATACGAAAGGAACATCCAGTTTTGGTGTTTTAAAAAAGAATATGATGAAAAAATAATTGAGATATTAAATCAGTATGAGCACATGGAAAAGATTAAGCGATTAGAAAAGAGTTTTGGTAAAGTTGGCGAATGGGATTTTAAATATTTTTCAAAAGAAAAATTTGAAGAAATGCTTCAAAAGCTTTCAAAAATAGAATAGTCCTGCCGTTATTTAAATTTTATGAATAAGCAAGCTAGTCTTAGTGCTTCTGAAATTTATAAGCTTATGAGCGATCCCTTTTGGATATGGTGTCAATTTCACGCTCCAAAAGAAGAGGCGATTGAGATAAAAGACCGGCATTTGGATCTTTTATTTGAAAAAGGTAAAATTTTTGAAGAGAATTGGGTTGCGAAAAATTATCCAAACTTCATTAAAGTAACTCCGGAATACGGCGAGGAAGCAATTAACAGAACAATAGAATTAATGATGGAAGGTGTTGATGTGATTTACCAGCCATTTCTTCGCTCCGAATCTGAATACTTGAAAGGGAAAGGAGACCTTTTGATAAAAGATATGAGTCATAAATCAAAGCTCGGAGATTACCATTACAAGGTCGTGGAAATAAAAAATTCTAAGGAAGTTAAAACTTATCATAAACTTCAAACCGCTTGTTACAATTTTATGCTCGCCTCAATACAAGATTATTTACCTGAAAAAATAACCATTGTGCTTAAAGACAAAAAGGAAATTGTTAATTACAAAAAAATAGAAAAGGAATTTAAAAAATATATACAATTATGGAAAGATATTAGGGATGAAAAAGTAATTCCTCTCCCATCGGGAATTGATAAAACCGATACTCCTTGGCACGATTATGCAAATAAAATTCTTTTGCAAAACAATGACGTAACTCTTTTGCCTGGAGTTGGTAAGGCATATCGGGCAAAAATTCAGCAAACATTCGGCATAAACTCAATTAATGAATTAAGCGGTATTAGCGAAAATGCTTTAGTCGAACTTTTTGATAGTGCTATTGGAACATCAATTTACAATCATGCACGTGCATATAACTTGAAGAAATATATACCAATAAATAAAAATCCAAATATTGCTCGTCTTAAAAGAAGCTTGTATTTTGATATAGAAACATCTGATGATGTTCATCAATCAGAATCTCCGCATACTTATTTAATCGGCGTTTGGGATAAAGAGTCGGATAAATTTGAGCATTTTCTTGGGAAAGGAAAAAAGGACGAAGATAAAATATGGGAAGAATTTTTGAATTATGTGGGAGATCCAAAAGATGCTTACCTATATCATTGGGCAAGTTACGAACAAGAAATAATTGATGAAACAATTAAACAATACCCAAAATTGGCATTACGATTGACAGAATTGAAAGAATCCTGCGTTGATTTACTTGAGATAATAAAACGCAACTACTACATACCCGTCCCTACATATTCTATAAAAAAAGTTGCGCCATTTTTGGGATTTTCTTGGAGACAAAAGGATGTAAATGCTTTTGAATCAATGGTATTGTATTGGGATTGGTTAAAAAACCCTGATCAGAAAATTATACAAAAGGTTTTAGATTATAATGAAGATGATTGTATAGCAATGGCTTATATTGACGAAAAATTGTTTGAAAAAAAATAAGGAAAGTTTTAGATAATACACACGGCATGTATGGAGATTTGCAGGGAATAATCGGCCGCTCTCTTCCAGAAATTAAAACCTTTGAACTTCCGGAAGCTACTGAAGAGTAAATGGGGGATTTATTGGATTAATTATTTTTTTGCTCGATAATATCTTCCCTTAGTTTCTCCTGATGTTTCAATGAAACCTCCGTCAACAAGTTTTTTAAGCTCGTAGCGGAGGGTACGCGGGGGAACTTTTAAAAATCTTCTGCGTATCATATCGAATGACACAACTCTGTGATCTTTGATAATATTATATATTTCTTCTTGCCTGGGGGGAAGAAATATCTCTTCGTTTTTAGACAATTCTTCATCTACTTGCTTTTTGATTCTATCAATTTGTTCGCGAAATGCTCGCAGCATAAAAAGAAGATATTCGTTTGTTTCTTTAGTACCTCTATCCAAATGGAAATAATAATTGTCTTTGTATTCATCCAAATATTCTTCAAAAGGAATAGTGAAAGTAAAATCCCACCCTTTTGCTTGTAATATGGTACCAACAAGAAGTCTGCCCACTCTTCCATTACCGTCTAGAAATGGATGAATTTTTTCAAACATAAGATGCGCAATAAAAGCTGTAATGAGAGGAAATTTTTCTTCATCACTATTGATATAGACAAATAAATTCTTAAGAAGTACTGGTACTTCTGACGGCGGCGGAGGCATATATACAGCCACACCGGCTGTATTAAAAATAGCGCTGACTTCTTTTCTAAAATAGCCGGCATCCGAACTAATGTCTTTTAGGACCAGTTTATGAAGATTTAGAAGAACTTGTTTGGTGAGTGCGCCTTTGCGTATCTGTCTGTCTACAAAACGCACTGCTCCAACAATATTAAATACCTCTCTTTTTTTATCCTCCGATGTTTTAGATTCAAGATCGGAAAGGGTCAAAGTGTTACCTTCAATTCTGGCCGAGAAAAGAGAACTTTTTAAAAGACTGACACGCTGAATTTTTTCTTTTAATAGCGGAGGAAGCGTTAGAGAAGAAAAAAACATTCGTGAGGCTTCAATCTCGGTCAGAAGTGTTAGCATCTCTTGAGTAATAGCATAAGGAGGAGGAATTTTCATATCTATACATTACCATATCTTGCCGAAAGTTGCCATATGTTGCCGAATCTTGCCAAAATGGAGTTTTTGGGTTCAGTAAGGTATAATTAAGGTCTGATGTGGCAGTCTATTAAGAACTTTTACCACCTCGCCATGGCCGTTTTGGCCAATGTTTTTTATGGTTTTCCCTCAAAAAAGCTGACCGTCATTGGCGTGACCGGCACTGACGGCAAAACTACCACAGTTAATCTCATTTATCATATCTTAAAAACCGCCGGAAAACAGGTTTCGATGATTTCTTCGGTGGGTGCCGTTATCAACGGCAAAAATTATGATACTGGTTTTCATGTCACCACTCCTTCTTCCTGGCAGCTACAATCGTTCTTAAAGAAAGCAGAAGGCTATTTAGTTCTAGAAGTTACTTCTCACGCGTTGGATCAATACCGCGTTTGGGGGATTAATTTTGCAGTTGGGGTTTTAACCAATGTGACAAATGAACATCTTGACTATCACAAAACATATGAAAATTACGCTGCTACCAAAGCAAAGTTGTTAAAGATAGCAAAGGTGGCGGTGGTGAATAAAGATGATGAAGCGTACGGGATAATAGCAGAGAGCGAATGGATTACATATGGATTGTCAAATAATTCGGATGTTAATCCGGAAAATTTTCCTTTTAAGACGAAATTAGTGGGAGAGTTTAATAAATATAATATTTTGGCGGGGGCGGCGGCTGGTCGAGCGTTGGGCATTGACAATCCCGCAATTCGTAAGGCAATATCAAGCTTCAAGTTGCCGATTGGCAGGATGGAGGTTGTACATCCTTCGACAAGCTCAGGACAAGTAGATTTTACCGTGATGATTGACTTTGCTCATACCCCAAACGCCTTGGAACAAGTTTTATCAACTGTTAAAAAAAATACCAAAGGCAGACTTATTCATGTTTTTGGCAGTGCCGGAGAAAGAGACTTTCAGAAACGGCCGGAAATGGGAAGAGTTTCCGGTAAATACGCAGACGTTATTATTTTGACTGCGGAGGATCCCAGGTCGGAGTCGGTGGAAAAGATTACAGATAGGATTGAAGAAGGAATAAGAAAGTTAGAAGTTAGAAGTCAGCCGCCAGAGGCGAGCCTCGCCAAAGGCGGGAAGTTAGAAGTGAGAAAAATAGCAGATAGACAAGAGGCAATTACGACTGCTGTTAAAATGGTTAAAAAGGGAGACGTGGTTATTATTACCGGCAAGGGACATGAGCAGTCGATGAATTATGGAAAAGGTGAAGTTGCCTGGAGTGAGCATGAAGCAGTTAAACAAGCACTTAAAAAACGTTAAACGTATTCACTTTGTTGGTATTAAAGGCGTTGGGGTGGCGCCGTTGGCAATTTATGCCAAACAGGCCGGCGTTATTGTTAGTGGAAGTGACATTGAAGATGAGTTTATTACCGACTTGCCTTTGAAAGAGGCCGGTATTTCTTGGACTGTGGGATTTGACTCCAAAGATTTACCTGACAAGTTGGACTTAGTAATTGCTACCGGCGCCCACGGAGGAATGACTAATTCGCAGGTGGCAGAGGCTAAAAAGCGGGGTGTTACCGTTTGGATGCAGGGAGAGGCTGTGGGTAAATTTATGGAAGGTCATTTTGGTATTTCGGTGACCGGCTGTCACGGCAAAACCACCACAGCCGGTATGCTGGCTACTTTACTTGTCAAAGCCGGACTTGATCCTTCCTACATTGTCGGTTCGGGAACAATCCGGCCCCTCGGAGCGGCCGGACATTACGGTTTGGGTGAGTATTTTATTGCCGAAGCAGACGAATATGCCAATGAGCCCATTTTTGACAAAACCCCCAAGTTTCTTTATCAAAAGCCCGAAATTGCCATTGTTACCAACATTGATTTTGATCATCCCGATATGTTTGCCGATATCGAGGCGGTGGGAAACAGCATCCGGCAATTTTTACAGCGATTGAGTCGGGGGCAAATTGCCATTGTTAATGGAGATGACAGTCAAATACAAAAAATTTTGCCTCTTCTTGAATGTAAAGTTATTACTTTTGGGAGTACAGCAAATAATGATTTTCGCATAAGCAATATTGGCCATATTTGGCAAAAGACCACCTTTTTTCTAAGCCACCGAGATGTAAATCTGGGGCAGTTTAGCATAAGTATTCCCGGAGCCCACAATGTGCAAAATGCTGTGGCAGTAGTTGCCGCCGCTTTGGAAATTGGACTGCCTATTGAAACAATTCGCACGAATCTGCCGGTTTTTGCGGGAGCCAAGAGACGGTTTGAATTGGTGGGTAGATTAAAAAACGGAGCCCAGATTTATGATGATTACGCTCATCACCCCAAGGAAATTGCCGAAACGCTTTTATCCGCCAAGCAATGGTTTCCCAAAGCCAAGATTACTGTTATTTTTCAGCCTCATACATATTCCAGAACTCGCGCCCTTTTTGACGAATTTGTCCATGCGTTTTATAGTGCCAGTGAAGTTATTATTACCGATATTTATCCTTCGCTTCGCGAGGAGCCCGATCAAACAATAAATTCAAAAATGCTGGTTGATTCAATGCAAAAGATTGGTATGAGAGCTACGTTTGTGTCGCAAAAGGAGGATGTAGTAGAATATATCAACCGGCAAAGCTTGGGAGAGGGTGATATAGTAATGACTATGGGAGCCGGGGATGTATACAAAATATATGGATAAGAAACTACAAGAGCTGGAAAAAGTTTTGGGAAAAAATAGAGTCCGTATTGATGAGCCGATGAGCGCGCATACTACCTTTAAGATCGGAGGAGCGGCGCAGTATTATATTGATATTGCTGTCATTGAAGATTTAGTAAAGGCAGTGAATTTAGCGCGAAAACTTAACATGCCGGTTTTTATTTTTGGCGGAGGATCCAATGTAATTGTGGCAGATAAAGGCATCAAGGGTCTTGTTATCAAAAATAATTGTCGCAGGTTTGAGATGGCCAGTATGTCGGGCAAGATAAAAAACCGCCAGCTGAATGTTGATAGAGCCCTGGTATATGCGGAGTCGGGTGTAATTATGAATCAGCTGGTGCGCTTTACCATTGATCAGGGACTAGCCGGTCTTGAATATCAGTTGGGACTGCCGGGGACAGTGGGAGGGGCGATCTATATGAACTCTAACTTTCCCAAAAAAGACGCTTATGTCGGCGACAGTTTGTATCGGGCTAAACTGCTTGGTAAAGACGGCACAATTCACGAGGTTGATAATAGTTATTTTCATTTTGCCTATGATAAAAGCATTTTACAGGAAACAGGCGAGATTTTACTTTCTGCTGTTTTTCGTTTAACAAAAGCTAATAAAGATGAGTTGTGGAAGTGTGGTACAGAAGCGCTTACTTATAGAGATACCACCCAGCCCAAAGGGGCTTCTGCCGGCTGTACCTTTCGCAATATCTCAATTTTAGATGCCATGCGCATACCAACGCCGGAGCGGATTACCTCTGCCGGTTATCTAATTGATAAAGCAGGGCTTAAGGGTAAGCGAATTGGAGATGCTATGATTTCTACTATACATGGCAATTTTATTCTCAATATGGGCCAGGCCCGGGCTGACGACGTACTGGCGTTAGTTGATCTTATTAAAAGCGAGGTAAACAAAAAGTTTGGGGCACCGCTTCATCTTGAGGTTAAAACAGTGGGGTTTTAATCCCCCTTCGCCCCGCTGAGCGGGGCTTCGGAGGGATTTCTCTCCCGACGAAGTGTGGGAAGAAGATACCCCGACCGTGAGGTCGGGGGAGATTCATATTATGCAAAGCTTAATTGTTAATGGCGGCAGAAAACTTAAAGGGCAAGTGTCTGTGTCGGGAGCTAAAAATGTGGCCCTTAAACTGATCGTGGCGTCTCTTTTGACAGATGAGGAGGTAGTTATTAAAAATGTGCCCCGCATCTCCGATCTTTTTATTTTACTGGAGATTATCAAAGAACTGGGAGTTTCGGTATCGTTTGTTGATCATACGGTTACTATACAAGCGGCGAAGATTTCCGATTATGAAATACCGCTTGATGCCGGTGCTCGAATTCGGGCCTCCAGTATTCTCATCGCCCCGCTTTTGGCCCGACTGGGAAAAGTATTGATACCCAATCCGGGAGGCTGTCGAATAGGAGCCCGGCCGGTGGATAGAACAATTGAGGGTCTTGGCAAAATGGGGGTTTCTATTCGTTATGTATCGCAAGACGGTTATTTTCATGCCCACACCAAAGGTCTTAGGGGTACAACTTATCGTTTTGAAAAAAACACCCATACCGGCACAGAGACATTGTTAATGGCTGCGGTTTTGGCCCGCGGAGAAACTGTTATTGAGAATGCCGCGCAAGAACCGGAAGTAGATGAACTTATTGCCTTTTTAACTTCTATGGGGGCAAGGATTAATAGAAACAAGCGTACAATCACGGTTGATGGTGTTACGAGATTACACGGTACTCGTTTTGCGGTGGCGCCTGACAGAAATGAAGTAATTACCTTTGCAATTGCGGGATTAATAACGGGAGGGGATATAACCGTAGTAAATGCTCGAAAAAAAGATATTGCTGTATTTCTTGAAAAAATTAACAAAGCCGGCGGAAAATATGAGGAAGTTAACAATGGTATTCGATTTTACGATGGAATGATGATTGGAACAGATGTAGAAACTTCGCCCCATCCGGGTTTTATGACCGACTGGCAGGGGCCGTGGGCGGTTTTGATGACACAGGCCAAAGGTACCTCTATAATTCATGAAACGGTTTACGAAAACAGATTCGGTTATGTGGAAGAGTTGATTAAAATGGGAGCGCATATTGAGCTTTTTAACCCACAGGTGAAAAACCCAAAGAAATTTTATAATTTTAATCCTATGGATGATAAAGACGAATATTTCCATGCTGCCAAAATCTCCGGTCCCGTCAAACTGCATAATGCGATTTTAAATATTTCCGACCTTCGGGCCGGAGCTACGCTGGTATTGGCAGGCTTGGCTGCCACGGGGAAAAGTGTTATCTTTGGTATTGAACATTTGGACCGCGGATACGAAGCATTTGAAGAAAGACTTACAAGTTTGGGAGCAGATATCAAACGAGTTTTAGAATAAAAATATGCAAGCAGTAATTTTAGCAGCAGGAGAGTCTAGTCGTTTTTATCCCTTTAACGGAATTCATAAGACCATGGTTAGTCTTTTGGGAAAACCAATACTGGCTCATACTATTGATGGATTAAAAAATGCCGGCATAAAAGAACTGATTATTGTAACTCGAGATGATGGAGTAGTTAAAGATTATTTTAGCGATGGCAAAAAGTTTGGGGTAAACATTGACTATGTAGTACAGAAAGAATCTACTGGAATGGGCGATGCCCTGCTTCTGGTTAAAGAACATATTAAGGGAGATTTTATTTTACTTGGCGGAAATCATATAAATAGCAATGTTTTAGTTAACCGGTTAATAGATAATAAAAAAGATGTTGATGGAGTAGTGTTAGTTAATCAGAGATTAAACACTTGGGAATATGGCGTTATTAAGCTTACGGGGCAGCGGGTTTTGCAAGTTGTGGAAAAGCCCAAAAAAGGCGAGGAGCCATCAAAACTTTGTTTAATTAGTGCTTATCTTTTACCCATCAATTTTTTGTCAGTCCTTGAAAAAACAAAAGCGCACCAATATAGCTTTGAAGAAGCGCTGGATAAGTTTATAAAAACAACAAAAGTTACGGCAGTTAAAATTAAAGAAGAGATTGCCACATTAAAATATCCTTGGGATTTGTTGACACTTAAAAACATGCTGATGAAAAGTATAAAAGGTTATCGAGGAAAAAATGTAGAGATTGCCAAAAGCGCTGAAGTTATGGGCGATGTTGCTGTTGGTGATAATGTAAAAATTATGGAAGGAGCTAGAATTAAAGGCCCATGCTACATTGGAGATAATGTGATTATTGGCAACAATGTTCTGTTGCGGGGCGGGGTGGATGTAGAAGAAAATGCGACAGTTGGTGCCTACATGGAAGTGAAAAACAGCCTGATTATGCAGGGGTCAAGTACCCACAGCGGTTTTATCGGCGATTCGATAGTTGGGCAAAAATGCAAGGTTGGGGGAGATTTTTCCACAGCCAATGTGCGGATAGACAGGGATACAGTAAAGGTAGAGGTAAAAGGAGAAAAGGTAGACAGCATGCTAAAATATTTAGGTACTATGATAGGAGACGGCGTTAAAGTGGGTATAAAAGTCTCTACCATGCCGGGAGTAATTATTGGAGAAAATTCTGTAATTGGGCCTTCTACAACTGTAATTCGCAACGTCGCTTCCAACGCCCGCTACTATACAAAATTTCAGGAAATTGTGGAGGAAAAAAATGAAAAAAGATAAAGTTGTTCTTTTTGATATTGACTATACGCTTTTTGATTCCAAGAAATTCAGAGAAGAGATATATCGGGCGATTGCCGCAACGTTGAAGTTAAACAAAAATGAAGTGATGGAAGTTGGAGAGGAAATTATAAGAACGAAAACAGGCTATTTTGAACCGGAAGTCTTTGCGGAAAAGCTTACTAAGATTTTAGAACGTAAAGACTATAAAGACCGCATAATAAAATTTTTCTATGATGATAGGCTTATGCAAAAATGTATTTATAACGAAAGCACAAAAGTTGTTGAATATCTCAATAGAAAAGTCTTAATTGTGATATTTTCAAAAGGAAAGGATCTGTTTCAGCGAGGAAAACTTGCGGCAATTAAACACCTTTTGGAAGATAAGCATATTCACATAACGGCAAATAAATACGAAACTCTTCCTAAATTAATGAAACGTTATAAGGGGAAAAGACTTTATTTTGTTGATGATGCGCTTGATGTTTTGCGTGCCGCCCAAAATCTCAATCCGGCTATATTTACGATTTGGGTGATGAGAGGTAGATTTGCCGAAAAACAGCAACCGATTGCCGGCTTTGAACCTTCTGCGAAAGTACTAAATTTACGGGATGTTATACAATTAGTAGAGCAGAATTAATATGGAAAATATACAAAAACCAAAAATAGTTGTAATTGGCGGAGGGACGGGTACCTTTGTTGTTCTCTCGGGGCTGAAAAAATATCCGGTGGCGTTAACAGCTATTGTAACCATGATGGACAGCGGCGGATCCAGCGGAAAGTTGAGAGATGAATTGGGTGTTTTGCCCCCGGGAGATATCCGGCAGTGTCTGGTAGCTCTTGCCAAATCATCAAAGCTTCTTCGGGAAATGTTCAATTACAGGTTCGAAGAAGGAGGGCTTAAGGGTCACAGTTTTGGCAACATCTTTTTGTCCACTCTAGCCAAGACTACAGGCAGTATGAAAAAAGCCATAGAAGAAGTGGGAAAGATTTTGCGTATTGGGGGAAGGGTAGTGCCGGTAACTTTTTCAAAAGCAGATCTTTGTGTTGAGCTTGAAGACGGTAAAGTGATTGTTGGTGAAACTCATATTGATGAAGTGGAAGAGCTAAATCCTCGCGCCAAAATAAAGCGGGCCTATCTAACCCCTGCCGTTTCGGCAAATCCGGATGCCAAACAGGCAATTCTTGATGCAGACTTGATTATTATTGGTCCAGGCGATTTGTATACCAGCATTATTCCAAATCTGTTGGTTCGCGGCATAAAAGGGGCTATTGCTAAAGCCCGCGGCAAGAAACTTTACATACTTAATTTGATGACTAAATATGGTCAAACCACAGGGTATAGTGCTTCCGATCATATTGTTGATTTGGAAAACTACATTGGCCGCGGAGTTTTGGACGCCGTTTTGATAAATACCAAAAAACCCGGTAAACAGGCTCTGGCCTGGTATAAAGATTCCCAAGAATATCCGGTCCCCGACGATATAAAAAACGAGGAAAAGGCAATTAGAGCCAATCTTATCCGCGACGTTATTATTGGTCACGAAAGCTCCGATACTCTCAAAAGAAGCATTATTCGCCACGATCCGGAAAAATTAGCCCGGGAAATTATACAGCTTTTGCACAAATGAAAAAAAAGACAGTTTTAATCCTTCACGGCTGGGGAGTTGGGGGTCAGACTTACCACACGCTAAAAGCGCTTTTGGAAAAAGAGAATTTTTTGGTGTTCGCGCCGGATTTACCCGGGTTTGGAGAAGAAGCGCTTCCTAAAGAAGCTCTCACCATGGATGATTATGTGGCGTTTGTTAAAGATTTTATAAAAAAACACATCAAAGGGGAGTATGTGATAATTGGGCATTCTTTTGGCGGGCGTTTGGCAATTATTCTAGGAACCGATTCCGACAAAAAACTTAGCAAGATTATTCTAACCGGTGCCGCCGGAATTCGCCATCCATTGTCTCTCCGGTCAAAGGCGGTTTTTTTTATGGCAAAATATGCGGGATGGGTAAAAAGCAATTTTTTGCGAAAACTTTTATATCACGTTGCCGGTGAATTTGATTACTACAAAGCGGGGAAACTTAAGAAAACCTTTCAAAATGTCATAGCCAGGGATTTGACAGATTATCTGCCTAAAATTGCTGTTCCTGCGCTTATAGTTTGGGGAGAAAATGATTTTGTCATTCCCCCATCGGACGGGGAGTATATGCGGCAAAAAATTAAAAATTCAGAACTTATTCTGGTTTCGGGCGCCCGGCATAATTTTCCTTATACCATGCCGCATGTATTTATAGAAAAAATTCTGCCGTTTCTTAAAAAATGATTTACTTTCTTCTTTTCTTACTTTTGGCAGCGGCTTTTGCATTGCGGGTTTTGGTAAACACCCTTGCTTTTGTTTGGCTTTGGCAGATAAAAGAGTATCGGTTAGATAGATTATTTGTTCATCTTAAAGAAACAAATGAGGGCAGGCGTTTGATGGTTAATCGAAGCTCCGCCTTGTTTTGGCTGCTGGTTGTTGCAATACCGCTGGCCTATTTTGATTTTAGCAGACCTGTTTTTTTGGTGCTGGCAACTGTGGTATTTTTGCTCGACGCTAAAGAAATTTTGAGGCAAATGTCAAAGAAGACTGTTCGTCGTCCTGCCTTTACCGTCAGAACAATACTTATTTTGGCCCTGGCATTTATTGCGATTTTTTTACTTTTTGTCATTTTACCCCTGCCGCTACCTGTAAGCATTGTTGTTGTTGACAGATTAATATTTGCCGCAGTTTCGCTTTTTGTTTTTGCCACTTTTCTTCCTACGTTTTTTATAAAAATATTTTTGGTGGAAAGTGCCAAGCGCAGAATTAAAAGCATGAAAAATCTCACGGTTATCGGCGTTACCGGAAGTTATGGCAAGTCGTTGACAAAAGAGCTTATTGCTACTTTTCTTTCTGAGAAATACAAAGTTTTAAAGACTCCCCGTTCGATCAATACCGATCTGAGTATTGCCAAACTTATTTTAGGCAGTCTTTCCGACAAGCACGAGATTTTTGTGGTGGAAATGGGGGCCTATAAACGGGGTGAAATTGCCGCCCTTTGCGATATGGTTAGACCCAGCATAGGAGTATTGACGGGTATTAATGAACAGCACTTGTCTCTTTTTGGCAGTTTGGAAAATACCAAAAAAGCCAAGCTTGAATTGTTGAAAGCTCTTCCCAAAGACGGTTTGGCAGTAGTCAATGGTGATGATGTTAATGTTTCATCAGTAATTAAAGAAATAACAGTTAAAACGCATGTTTATAAATCAACCGACATAAAAGCTAAGGCCGGACCATTTGCGGCAAATCTTGCATGTGCGAAGATTGTTTCCGAAAGTCTTGGTGTTACCCGAGAAAAAATTGAAAATAGCATAAAAAATAGTTTACCTTCTTTGGGGTTGACAGTTTTACAAAAAGGAAATACTACCATTCTTGACGACTCATTCAACACCAATCCGGCCGGATTTGATGCGGCGCTATCTATACTTAAAACTTACCACATGCGCAAAATTTTAGTTACTGCCGGTATTATAGAGTTAGGCGGAGAATCTTATCGCATCCATAAACAGCTTGGGCAAAAAATTGGTACAATATGCGATACGGTGGTTTTGACAAACGATAATTTCGAAAAACCAATTGCGGAAGGGTTAAAAAAAACTAAATTTGATATGCGCAGTTTGCTAATGCTAAAAGGAGAAGAGTTAGTATCGGTTGTTAAAACTTTACTAAAGGAGAAAACAGTAGTGCTTTTGGAAGGAAGAGTGCCCATTATTTTATGATAGCAATTTCACTTTCACCAAATGCCCAAATCGATGATGTATTTTTAGCGCTGAAGGTTTTGCTGACTCCCTGGTGTTGGATAAAGGGTAGCGCTATAAAAAGTCTGGAGGATTGGTTTAGGCGTTATTTTCAAGTGCAGGCTGCTGTTTCATTTGATAGCGGTAGATCGGCCCTTTATGCCATTTTGAAAGCGGCAGGAATAAAACCCAAAGATGAGGTTTTGACGCAGGCTTTTACTTGTGTGGCCGTACCTAACTCTATTTTGTGGACCGAGGCTCGCCCGGTGTTTGTAGATGTGGACAGTAGCGGCAACATTGATATCAATGATTTGAAAAAAAAGATTACACAGCGCAGTCGGGCAATTATTGTCCAGCATACTTTCGGCGTCTGTGCGGATATAGAAAAAATTAAGACGATAGCCAGTAAACATAAGCTTATTGTTATTGAAGACTGTGCTCATGCTTTTGGAGCTACTTTAAGAGGAAAAAAAATCGGTACCTTCGGTGATTTTGCTTTCTTTAGTTTTGGCAGAGATAAGGTAGTATCGAGCGTTTCCGGCGGCATGGCAATTACCAATAGCAAGAAAGCGGCAAAACTTCTTCGTAATTTTCAAAAAAATCTTCAGTTGCCCTCGTTGGCAAAGATATTTACCCAGCTTTTTCACCCAATTGCTTTTAGCTTTATTTTACCTCTTTATAATGTAATAAATATCGGCAAAATTATGTTGATCGTTTTTCAAAAAATAGGTTTTCTTGATAAACCGGTGGCAAAAGAAGAATATCAGGGGGAAAGACCGTCATTTTTGCCAAGCAAACTCTCCTCTGCTCAAAGCCTGCTTGCTCTTGCGCAAGTGAGAAAACTTGATGTATTTAATAAAAAACGCCGTGAAATAGCAGAATTTTATACCAAGCGGCTCTCGGGTTTGCCGATTGATCTTCCGCAAATTGACGATGGCGATATTATCCTTCGCTATAATATACAAACAAATAATGCTTCTTCTATTTACAGCTTTTTTAAAGAAAAAGGAATTTTGCTTGGCCGTTGGTATGCTAATATTATTGATCCCCAAGGAGTAAATCTGGCTAAAATCGGCTATACGCTTGGTAGCTGTCTCAAAGCAGAAGCGCTGGCCCGCTCGTCGCTTAACTTACCGACTTATCCTAAGATGAATATGACCGATGCGGAAAAAATTGTGGAAATAATGCAGGAATATTTTAAGCAAAAAAATTAAAAAATATGGAAATTAGAACTATGGAAAATAAAAATGAATGGGAGCGATTTTTGCTTTCCCAATCTTGGCAGCCGTTTTTTCAGTCGTGGAATTGGGGAGAAGTGCAGGAAAAAATCGGCAACAGCGTTTTTCGTTTTGGAGTTTATGACCCTTCGACAAGCTCAGGGTTGGTAGGCATTTGTCTTGCGGTTTTAGTAAAGGCAAAAAGAGGCCGGTATCTCCATCTTCGTCATGGTCCGCTTCTGACCAATTTTGAAAAACAATTTTCCCCTTTTTTGACAGAAATTAAAAAACAGGCAAAAGAACTTGGCGCTGATTTTATTCGTATGTCCCCTCTTTTGCAGAGTGATTTATTTGATATAACATTTTTGAGAAAACTAGGTTTTAGAAACGCTCCCATTCACAATATGGACGCGGAGAATGCCTGGGTATTGGAACTTGATAAAAGTGAGGAGGAAATTCTCTCCGGTATGCGTAAAACAACACGCTATCTCGTCAAGAAGGGTCAAACATTACCAATTACTATTACAAAAAGTACAGATAGACGTGATTTTACCCATTTTTTAAATCTTTATGAAACAACATCGAAGCGGCACAGTTTTATTCCGCATCGGGGAGTGGCGGAAGAATTTGAAGTTTTTACCCGCGATAAACAGGCTTTACTTTTTTTGGCAAGATATAAAAGAAAAGTTTTGGCAGGCGCGCTTATTATTTTTTATGGCAATCAGGCAATATATCACCACGGTGCTTCAAGCGATGAGTTTAGAGAAATTCCGGCCGCCTATTTTTTGCAGTGGGAAGCCATCAAAGAGGCAAAAAGACAAGGGAAGAAGTTCTACAATTTTTGGGGTGTTGTTCCTCCGGAAAAAACAAACCATCCTTGGCAAGGATTGACGCTTTTTAAGACCGGCTTTGGAGGGCGGAGAGTTAACTTTATCCACGCCCAGGATTTACCCTTAACTTTTGGCTACTGGAAAACATTCGCTATCGAGACTATTTGGCGAATGAGACGTGGTTATTAGTTTGGTAAAATGGTTTAAATCTGTCCGCCTTTGGCGGATCATTAAAGCAGAAAGGATGAAATTAAATACTTATGGACGAAGGCGGAAAAAACACACCAAATATTGCTGAAGAATTTGCGCAATTTGTGAGAAGGAGGGGTTTTACAGAAGAGGATGTTACAAAAAGACATAGAGCAGAGCCCGAAGGACTTTTACACGTAACCGAAGATCATTGGGGAAAAGTTAATAGAACTTATTTTTCCCCCAAACCACATTTTGGCAATTCTTTCGAATCCTCAAGGAGCATCATCATAGAAAATGATGGTGATGGTGTGTATAAGGAAATAAATATTCGACTCGGTTTTATTTTTTTGGACGAAGGAACGCAAGTAGCTAAATTTCAACAAGGAGGACAAAACAAAGTAAGATCGTTTATGTCAGATGCCGATATAGATATTACTTATGATGAAAATGGAGATATTTTGGAAATTGGATTTAGATATGGTCGCCTTAAGCCAAAGGATGAAGCGGAAAGTAAGGAAAGCTTGGAAGTACACTTTAATGTTGGAAACAAACTAAAAGAAAAACAGACTGCAAGTGGCACTTTTAAAATTACTGATGGAGAGGGTTTTGTTGAATGTGTCAAGACAGTAAATGGAGAAGAAGTTTTGCGATATCGGGTTCCCAAAAAAATTAACGAAGATGAAATTTTATCAAGACTTGTGCCTGCGGATTTACGAGATTATCCATATGAAGCTCCGGGAGCGGCTGATACGCCTTGGATGAATACGGACCTTTTAGGTGCATTTGGTATTGAAAAATAACTTGATTCATTGATTTAAGTCATTAAAGCAATATGCCGGCTATATTTTTTGCCTCTTGCATTCTGTAAATTAGTTGTTCTAAGATAGTATTAGAGTAAGTTTAGGAGGTGAGTTTATGGCAAAAGCAAAAAAGAAAAAACAGGTTGCAAAAAGAGCTTTTGGATCAGCCCTGCCTCACAGTCATCCATCGTATGGCTATATAGCAGTTGGCTTTATTTTTGTAGTATTAGTTCTTCTGGTGTCAGGTTTGCAATAAAATAGCAAGTTTCCTATTTTTCGTGGTATAATTCTAGTTACACTTTATGACACAGGCATTAGGACTTGCTATTCTATCGTTTTTCTTAACGAGCCTTCTAATAGTGCCTTTTATTAACTTTCTCTATAGGCTTAAGTTTCGAAGGCAGCCGCAGAAAACAACGGATATATTCAAGAAGCCAACGCCGATTTTTGACCGCTTTCACTCTTGGAAAGCTGGTACGCCGGTAGGCGGCGGTATTTTGATTATTATTGTCGTCACTCTTCTTACAGTTTGGGCATACGCAGTTTTGGGAGTTGCCGTTAAACCCTGGGAGCTTTTTGTATTGCTTTTTGGCATGCTTTCCTTTGGACTTTTGGGACTTTACGATGATGTTAAAAAAATTGATTGGAAAAAAAACGGCGTGGCTGGCTTGTCTTTTCGCACCAAATTTATTGTTCAGTGGATACTGGCTTTTATTATCGCTACTGTTTTTTACACACAGCTTCGGTTTGATTTTATTTATATTCACTTTTTAGGCGCGGTACCAATTGGGCCATTTTTTATTCCTCTGGCCGCTTTTATTATTGTCGCTTTTACCAACGCCTTTAATATTACCGATGGGCTTGACGGTTTGGCCAGCGGGCTTTTTCTGATCTGTTTGGCCAGTTTTTGGGTTATTACGCAAGCAGGCGGCGGGGCTGGTCTTGATCAAGGTTTGGCTATTTTTATTGCTATTTTAATCGGAAGCATTATCGCCTTTCTTTATTTTAATATTTTTCCGGCTCGCATTTGGCTTGGTGATGCCGGAGCATTAGCGCTGGGAGCCACCCTTGCCATAGTTGGTCTTTTGACAGGAAGAATGATTGTTTTGGTTGTAATAGGAGGAATTTTTGTGGTGGAAGCCGCTTCTTCGATGATACAGCTTATGAGTAAAAAATTTCTGCGTTTTAAGATATTACCGGTATCTCCATTTCATTTATATTTACAGAGTAAGGGCTGGGAGGAACCCAAAATAGTCATGAGATTTTGGATTACCGGTTTTTTGCTTGCCATTATTGGACTATTTTTAGCTACAGCAAGTTGACAACATGCCTAAAGCGGCTAAATTTGATATCTGGCTTTTACTGACAGTTCTTTTTTTAGTTATCTTCGGACTGATGATGGTATACAATGCCTCGGTGGTGATTGCGGAGAGAGATTTTGCCGATAAATATCGCTATGTACGCGATCAGGCCATCTTTGCCACTGTAGGTTTTGTACTGATGATAATTTTTTCTTTTATCAACTATCATGTTTGGCAAAAGTTGGCTTTACCTCTTCTTGTTGGGACTATTGGACTTTTGGTGGCCGTTTTTATTCCCGGGTTTGGTATAAAAGCATCGGGAGCATCCCGCTGGCTTAATTTTGGTTTTTTTGTTTTGCAGCCGGCTGAATTTGCCAAGCTTAGCTTGGTGATATATCTGGCTTCATGGTTTTCTACAAAAGAAAAAGGCAGACTTTTGGCTTTTGCGCTTCTGTTGGGGCTTATTATCGGGCTTATTATGCTTGAACCGGATATGGGTACCAGTGTAGTTTTGTTGTCAACAGCTCTGGTTTTGTATTTTCTTTCAGGCGCCCCTCTTTGGCATTTTATTCTCATCATACCGTTTTCTTTAAGCAGTCTTTTTTTGCTTATAAAAATTGCTCCCTACCGATTTGCCCGTCTTATTACATTTTTGCAGCCGGAAAAAGATCCGTTGGGAGCCTCCTACCATATACGTCAAACACTTTTTGCCTTAGGCAGTGGAGGGCTAACAGGGGTGGGCTTAGGAAAATCTTTTCAAAAATACGCCTATTTGCCGGAGAGCACCACAGACTCGATATTTGCTATAATAGCAGAAGAGCTGGGGTTTTTGGGAGCCACCGCCATCATTATCGCTTTTCTGTTTATTTTGTTCGTCGGTTTTATGATTGCCAAAAACGCACCGGACACTTTTGGAAAATTGCTGGCGGGCGGTATCACATCGTTTTTGGCAATACAGATAACTATTAATCTGGCCGCCCAGGTAGCTCTCTTGCCCTTTACCGGAATACCGCTTCCCTTAATTTCCTACGGAGGCTCTTCTCTTATCATCTCGCTTGTGTCTATAGGCATGCTATTGAATATTTCAAGGAAATCTATATGAAATTAGTAATCACAGGAGGTCATTTTACTCCTGCTTGGGCGATGCTGCCGGTTTTGCAAAAAGAATTTTCCGTTCTTTTTGTTCTGCGAAAATATGCCTATGAGGGTGATAGCGCTTTATCTTTTGAATATAAGACCATACAAAAATTAGGTCTTCCCTTTAGGGTTATTTCCGCAGGTCGTCTTCAACGAAGGCTGACTTTTTATACCCTACCTGCTCTTTTGAAATTTCCAATAGGATTTATTCAGTCTTTGTTTATTCTAGCTAAATATAGGCCAAATATTGTTCTTTCTTTTGGCGGGTATGTGGCTCTGCCGGTATGTTTAGCGGCTTTTATATTGAAAATACCAGTGGTAACGCATGAACAGACCATTCGGGCGGGTTTGGCAAATAAAATTATTGCCTCTTTTGCCAAAAAAATCTGCGTAACTTTTAAGGAATCTTTGGCGCACTTTCCAAAAAATAAAACTGTTTTAACCGGTAATCCTGTTCGAAAAGAACTTTTTCACCCTGGCCAAAAATCACCTTTTCCCATCAAGTCAAATCTTCCAATTATTTATATTACAGGCGGAAGCGGCGGTTCCCATTATATCAACAAACAAATTTTCTCAATTCTTCCAGATTTACTGCAAAAATATATTGTTATTCATCAAATTGGCGGAAGTTTTGCCCAAGAACTGCCCGTAGATTTAAAAGAGCGCTACATTTTTAAGAGTTGGTTTGAAGCAGCAGAGCTGGCCTGGATTTATCACAACGTATCGCTTCTGGTAGGCAGATCCGGGGCAAATACTGTTTATGAAGTTTTAACATTTGGCATACCATCGCTTTTTATTCCGCTCCCTTGGGCGGGAGCTGGTGAACAGGAAGAAAACGCCAGATTAGTTGAAAAAATTGGACTGGGAAAGGTTTTACCGCAAAAAACAACTACTGGTAAAACCTTATTGTCCGCCATTGATAATTTGATTTCGGAGAATAAAGAGATGAAAAAAAATAATTTACAAAGACAACAGGTTATTATTGTTAACGCTGATTACAATATTCTACAAGTACTCAAAAGCGTTTCTTTGCATGAACAAACAGCGTAATCGATTTGTGATTGGTTTAGTTTTCCTTTTTGTTCTACTTGGCGTTATTATTTTAGCTGTTGTTAAAAACGTTAATAAAGCGGAAATTATCATACCTTTGCCCAAAAATAATCCTGTCCGAGAAGTAGAAGCTATTCTGCAACAAAAAAACATCAAATTTGAGGATAATGCTATAAGTAGCGGTTCTGCTATTTTGGTCAAGCTTGTGCCTCCGCAGGATATAGAAGTTTGGTTTGATACACATAAAGATTTATCAATACAAGTAAGCTCTTTACAAATCATTCTTAACAAGTTTACAATAGAGGGAAGGAAGGCTAAAAAAGTTGATTTGCGGTTTTCCGATCCTATAATTGTCTATTGACGGACTGACAATTACAAACTTGTTTGAGTCCTAAAGACGAAAATTTATTTATTGTGGTATACTAAATTTTATAATCGTCTCGCTGAAAACCTCGGCGTAAGCCCGAGGATGAAAGCGATAGATTACAAACGTGAGAAAAACTATATGAATAAAGAAGATGTCAGGTTTTCAGCGGACTCATTTAAACTTGACCTAGAAAGCCGCGGACTTTCAGTCCGCGGAAGTTTATGACAAAGGATAAAATTGCCGTTGGTATTGACGTTGGTACATCTAAAATTGTCACCCTAATCGGTAAAGTCGGGTCTGATGCGCCAATAAATATAGTTGGCGTAGCGGAGGTTAAAGCGGCCGGCATGCGCAAAGGGCAAATTGTTGATATTGATGAAGCAATGGGTAGTATAAATGCTTCTTTGGAGGCGGCGGAACGGATGGCCGGTGTTTCTGTTTCCGGGGGCTACATTTCTGTCGGAGGCGCCCATATTGAAAGTCAAAATTCCCGAGGGGTGGTGGCGGTATCTGATCCGGACAGGGAAATTACCAAAGAAGATGTGCGGCGGGTGATAGAAGCGGCTCGGGCTATTTCGCTTTCTTCCTCAAGAGAAATTCTTCATGTGGTGCCCCGAGGCTTTGCAGTTGACGGAGAAGGTGGGATAAAAGATCCGGTGGGTATGACCGGCGTTCGTTTAGAAGTTGACACGCATATCGTGACCGGCAACTCCACCTCGGTACGAAATATTGTCAAAGCGGCCTCGGAGGTGGGTGTTGATGTATGGGGAGTAGTATTTGGCGGATTTGCTTCAAGTCTTTCGGTTTTGTCCGATACGGAAAAAGAACTGGGTGTGGTGTTGGTGGATATTGGAGCGGGAACCAGCGATATTTGTATTTTTATCGAAGGCGCTCTTTCCTATTCGGCGGTTTTACCAATTGGCGCCCGACACATTACCAATGATTTGGCAATTGGTTTGCGTGTTTCTTTGGAGAGCGCGGAGAAAATTAAATTGTTTTTGAGCAGTAAACCCAAGCGAATGATTTTACCTGTGGAAGAAGAAAAAAAAGCCGGTGAAAAACCAGATGAAATTGACTTAAAAGAACTTAATTTGCCGGAAGAGGTAAAAAAAGTGTCACAAAAAACATTGATAGAAGGGATTATTAAGCCCAGATTAAATGAGATTTTTACCATGATAGGACTGGAGATAAAAAGAAGCGGTTTTGGCGGCCAAACCCCGGCCGGTATTGTGGTAACCGGAGGGGGAGCGGAAACAATTTCCCTTTCGGAGGCGGCCAAGCGCATGCTGTCCATGCCGGTTCGCATTGGTCAGCCGACAAACATGACAGGCCTTATTGACGAAATAGAAAGTCCGGCCTTTGCAACGGCTGTGGGCCTTTTGCATTTTGCCAAAAAAGAAAGAATAAAAACCACTTTTGGCGGTTTTGGTCTGCCTTCTTTACCATTTTCTCTGCCTCTTAAGAAGCTCGGAGGTCGCGTATTTGATCTGATTAAGTCTTTCCTGCCGTAATTTTTTTAAAAAGGGGGTTGCAAAGGGATTTTTTTTGTGATAGCATTGCGGCAAAAGATTTATGTTAATTAAACCACAAACTCCTAATTTTGCCAAAATCCGCGTTGTTGGAATCGGTGGCGCCGGTTGCAATGCCATAAACTCCATGATTTCTTTAAATCTCATCCAAGGTGTTGACTTTATAGGTGTTAATACCGACGCCCAGGCGCTCGTCGTCTGTCAGTCGCCTATGAAAATTCAAATCGGAGAAAATCTTACCAAAGGGTTAGGCAGCGGCGGCAATCCGGAGATTGGTCAAAAAGCGGCAGAAGAGTCGGGAGAAAAAATCAAAGGTATTCTGGAAGGTTCGGATATGGTTTTTCTTACATCCGGTTTGGGTGGAGGTACGGGAACGGGAGCCACGCCCATTATTGCCAAAATCGCCAAAGATTTAGGAGCGCTAACTGTAGCCGTGGTGACTAAACCCTTTATGTTTGAGGGAACAAGGCGGATGGTGGCGGCAGAAGAAGGTTTGGAGAATCTTAGGGATAAACTGGATACACTGATTGTTATTCCCAACCAGCGCATTTTGGAAGTTGTTGACAAAAAGCTTTCTCTGATTGAAGCTTTTAAAGTGGCCGATTCGGTGTTGGGTCAGGGAGTGCAGGGGATTTCCGATCTTATCACCATGCCCGGGCTTATTAATGTAGACTTTGCTGACGTGAGAAGCATTATGACCGATGCCGGCTCGGCTCTAATGGGAATTGGCACCGGCGTGGGAGAAAACAGGGCCCAGACTGCGGCCCGAAGCGCCATTGCCTCACCGCTTCTGGAAGTGACAATTGAGGGAGCACGGGGAGTATTATTTAACATCATCGGCGGTCCTGACCTTTCCATGAGCGAGGTGGATGAGGCGGCCAAACTTATCGCTCAAGCGGCAGATCCTGATGCCAACATTATTTTTGGGGCTACCATAGATGATTCTATGCGCGATCAGATAAAAATTACCGTTATCGCCACCGGTTTTGATGAAGCCAAGCAAAAACTTAAAGAATTATCACAGCCAATTAGAGAAACTCCTGTTGAGAAGATGAGAAAAGAAGAAGAGAGAAAGCCTATTGATGATGAAGAAGACGACGTCTTCGACATCCCCGCCTTCCTTCGCCAAAGAAACTAACGGCGAGGCTCGTCCGCCTTCGGCGAGACGGCCCGCATTTTTGAGACAGAGGAATTAAAATTACTACCTTGACATAGCATTGGTAGAGAAGTATCATAAAAATATGAAATACATTATCTCTAATCCTGAAATACTAAGTGGGAAGCCAGTTATTATTGGTACGCGAATTCCAGTGGATCAAATACTTTTTTTATTGAAAGAAGGTTATCCGATTGAGGCAATTCATGAATTTTATCCTCATGTAAGCATGGCAACTATCTCTGGAACCATAAGCGAGGCTGCACGACTTATCAATAAAAATGCCTCCAAGAATTTATAAGCATAAACTTCTTTTTGATGAAGGGCTGTATCCTCGAAAATTACTCTCTCGGACAAATAATCGTTACAGCATCCGCCATATAAAGCACGATCTTAATAAAGCTGGAATTAAAGATAGGCAAATTTACGAGATTGCAATTAAGCAAAAAAGAATTATTGTAACTTATAACGTTCGTGATTTTAGAAAACTAGCAAAACTGAGTATGCATACTGGAGTTATAGGAGTTTCTCAAGGTTTAATTCCCGAACAGCTTGACAGAAAACTGGCTTCGTTATTAAGTAAAAGTTCAGAGAAAGCATTTTACGGAAAATATACTCCACTAAGCAAAAATAAATAATCTAGCCTCAAACCCGCATACCCTAGCTTGTGCGACGCAGAAGTTATTTTTTGACTGGATTTTTAATAACAGGTGTTGGTTTGCTATTCTCTTCTGGTTTGTCCCTAAACTCAATTATTTCTTTCTCGTAATCTATAAATAAATCTTTTCCGACTAATTTTAGTAATCCCGCTCCTATTAAGACTGTTCCGTTAATAGGGACGTCAATTGGAATTATTATTTCTTTCTTACCAAAAAATACTACAGTCCCAAGACAAACAAGGTTGGATGTTGTAGACTTATCGGCTAAACTATACGACTTAGTTCCTTTGAGGATAAGACCAATGGGAAACGATTCAACGATAGGTATTCTGAGATATCCATCAAAGCCTGTATCAATTTGAGCCCTGAATTTAGTTTTATTTAGAGGAGAAAATCCGTAGACTTCGATATCAACGTAAATTCTTCCATTTTCAAAATAGCCATCCATACTTATTTGAAGATTTCATTTGAGATACTCTTTGTAAATCGCCTATTTTAATTATGTGAAAAATTTTATTAGGAAAGGTTTGAATTGCTTCTTCTAATGCTTTAGTTAAATCAGGATTAACAAAGTATTTTTTACTTTCAACTTCAATAACAACGTACTCACCTAGACGTGTTCTTTCCAACTCATCCTTTAGTTCATTTAGATATATTTCGTTCCCTTCCTGAGTAACATCGCTTGGAGATGGGGATGGTGCATTTGGGTTCATAAGCGTATTATATCAACTAACAAATCAGTTATCAATCTGCAAAGTCTTATTGAAATACAAAAGAGAAAGGACTATATTATTCATGAAGACTTAAAAAGGTAAACTTTTATTCCTCTGGTTTGTGCCACCTATACGCTCTTCTAAATCCTTTTTTTTCAGCTTCTTTTACTGTGTGGCAATAAAACTCTCCTTTTTTAGCAATAATTTTTACTTTGTCATATTGTTGGTCAAAAGGTAGATGGTATATTTTTTCTCCGTCAACCATTGAAACATTACATTTAATACAGGGATAATCTTTGTCCATCTTGAACTCTTCTTTTAAACCAATTCCCAACTCTTTTGCAAATCTTCTCGCTAAATCAGAAAGTTTTGTAGTTGTATAAAAAATAGCTTTTACATTTTTGCCTTTATTTTCGTCTTTGTATTGAAAGACTGTTCCGAAGAACTGGAAAATGTGTTTTTCATAAATAGTCCTGAATTGTGACCAGTATTTGCATTGAACTACTATTATTTCTTTCCCCTTGGTAGCAATAACATCTCTTCCGAGGTCTTCAAAGCCCTTGAAGATGCCAACATAATTGACATCAAAGCCTTGGTCTTCATAAATGTATCCAACATATCGCTCATAGATTTTTCCTATGTGCCATTTGGATTTTGGTCTTTTCCAATACCTATCTAATGCAAGTTGATTTTTTTCCTCTGTAGGCAGCTTTCTGTATTCCTCTTTTGTTACATAATGAGTAACGCTATCTTGAAGCTCCTCTTCACTATATTCCGCCATCATTTCCTTATCTTCTTCAGTAATGTCTGCTACTTCTTCTTTGAAATCTAATAAAAATGGGCAAAGACTTTCATAGTATTCAATTAGATATTTGGAAATTCTGTTTTCTCTCTCCGCTTTTCTTCTCAAACGAGCAAGTTCGCTTACTATTTCGCTTGCTCTTATCGCAGGTTTATCTTTGCTAGTTAAGAAGTCAATAATTTGTTTGTCTTGTAGTATAAAAAAATCATCGTATGCTTTTGCTAGGGTAGGGAAGCCAATTTGTCTTTCTTTTGCAAGCTGTTTAACTATTCCAGAATTATTTAAGTCTATTTCATAGGCTTTTTGCAATTCTTTAAATCTCTCATCAAAAGTCTTACTTGCTTGTTCAAAAGCATTTATAAGATTTGATATTTCTTGTTTTGTTTCTTCGTAATTAGCCATATTTTATTGATATGCGAGGTCTAATTTAGAAAGAAATTCTTTGCCAGATTTCTTTTGATATTCTTCTTTAGCCTCTTTAAGGTTATCTGTATATTTGCAGCTTGGGTATGCAGTGCAACCTATAAATTTTCCATACTGTCCTTTTCTTATTATTAAATCACCTTTATTACAGGCGGGACATTTACCTAGCATACCTGCAAGTTTCCTTGAGCCATCAGTTAATACATAATTGTAGTAAAAATTTTCATTATTATTTTCCTCATAGCCAATTTCCTTAAGCTTGCTTTTATATTTTTCTATATTTTCAAAATTAAAATTGTGTTCCTTGAGGGAGTCATCTGTTGCTTCATTTCTTATTTTTCTATTATTATTTTCAATCCATTTGCCAATTTGTCCGAAAATCCACCCGATTAAAACAATCCCTCCATAAAAAGCTATCAAAAATATAAGTGCTTCCATTAAAACAATTATTTATCTTATTCTGTGAAAAGTCAAATACGAGAAGGCGGGAGTAGCTATATTATTGTTTGTTGACTTTTATCCCTGCTGTTGTTAATGTACATGTGAAGACTTAGAAAAGCAGATATTCCAATCGGGTGCTTTTTAAGAAATTAGCTTCAAAAGTAGGGGATGACTTATAAATCCCCGCATTTTTGAGACAGAGGAATTAAATCTCCGCCTTTGCTATAATACCCCCTTATGTATATTTATTTTGAAGACTGGACTCCTTTTAAATGGATGCTGCGTAAAAAAGGTGTGCCTGAAGAATTTATGGGAGATAAGTTTATTAAAGCTGTTGCTTGTGAAACTCGCCCACAAGATTTAGGATATAGCGGTGCGGTTTTGAAATATGACGAAAGACCATTTGAAGCAAATTTCAGATATGTAGCTAGCTTACAAGGAAAGAGACTGATTTATACTGGGCAGGAAATAGAGGGGAAAATAACAGCCTTGGGATTAACAGATAATGAGAAGAAAAGTTGTCGGGCACTGCTCCGTTTTGGGTTCGATGAGAGATTTGGATATGTTGAACGGGCGATAACTACTGTAATTGATGGAAAGCGATTAAAAGAACATCCTGTAGATACTGTGGATCTTCACGTAGATAGGCAGACAGGTATCAAGCTTTTACATTTAGATCTTTTTACGAGCGGAACATTAGATAGACTTAATCGAATGATAAATTTTAGAGGTGGAGAAGATGTTTTACTTTCTCCTCGTGAGGGAGAGTTATTTAGACGAGGATTACCTAAAGCGCAGTTGGAAGGAAATAGAGCAATAAGAAAATAAATCCCCGCCTTTTTACGTCAGAAAAATTATGAAGTTTGTGGTTGGGGGGGAGTATCACCAATGACAATTTCCAGATTGTCGAAAACATCTTGAGAAAAAGGTAAATATATCAAGCCATCTCCCTGTACATTAGCAGCATCTTCACTCCATTTGTCAAATGGTGTGTTTGTACCTGAAATATCTTGCGTTGCAGGACCTTTAAATTGATGTCCTTTGTAAGAAATAAAATGCTGTACATTGTGGCGGTCTTGACTATGTCTTGGGTGAGTTGCTGCTGTCGAAATTGCAACAACAAGTGGAAGTTTCTTTGCAAAAAGACTGGATGCAATATCACCTGGAGCCTGGCGACGTACTACCTCAAAATCTACCTCTCCATCTGGATATAACAAAGAATATTCTCTTGTATAACCAGTTTGGTGACCTACAACATTAGCAAGGAAAGCAGTGTCTGCGCTAATAGTGACTTGACCCGTTATGACTTGTCCATCCGGTCCACGATTTATTTCAAGGTCATAGGTTTGAATAGGAGTGAGTCCAGCTCTACCGCCAGTTTCAATTGGTAGCTCTTGAGGAAGTGTGGGTTTTGGGAGCTTAAATCTTTCATTAAACCCCGCTCTAATAACAGAATTTTCGGGTTTTGCTTCTGGTTGTCCTGCTGGTTCTGGCGGTCCTGGTGTTTCTGACATAGTGCCTAGATTATATAAATTTCTTTTCTAAAATGCAAATTGATTTTCCTAATAATTTGACAAGGCTGGTATAATACTTCCATGTCGAGCGGTGCTGAAATAGGACAGATTAGAGGATTGATACAACCAGTCGAAGACGGCGGAAGGGCGGCGTTGTGGCTTGCCAAAGGATTTAAAAGAATTCTGCCGCTTATCGAAAAGGTAGCAATAGCAAGGTGGGGAGGAGCAGAAATTGATACTCCTCGATTTGACTTTGCGGCCGATGGCCAAGCCTCTTTGTCAGTTACTCTTCATCCACTCACAGACAGTAAACAGCAAGTTGTTGTTTCACATACCTTAGGGCATGGAGGAAGACGATTAACGGTTTCCGGTCAGGAACAAACTTTTTCCGGAGGGCTTCCGGGAAATAGCAGAGAAAGAAGGCAGTTACGAGAGGCTTTGGATTCTGCTTTTGATAGTCCACATTGTGCAAAAGATCAAACGGCTATTTCCCCCGAAGACTAGAACTACCTCATTTCGTTAAAATTTGCTACAATATACTTCATATGTTCAAACCTGTTTCGCCGCAAGTAGATTTTCCCAAGCTGGAAAGAGAACTTCTTGATAAGTGGTATAGAGAAGGTATTGTTAAAAAGTATCTTCGTAAGAACGATAAATCAGAAAAGAAATTTTCATTTCTCGACGGACCTATTACTGCCAATAATCCGATGGGAGTGCATCATGCCTGGGGCAGAACTTATAAAGATTTATGGCAGAGATTTTGGAATATGCGGGGATACAAACAGCGTTTTCAAAGCGGTTTTGATGAGCAGGGACTTTGGGTAGAGGTAGAAGTGGAAAAAGAATTGGGTTTTAAAAATAAAAAGGATATTGAAAAATTTGGTATAGATAAATTCATTAATCTTTGCAAAGAAAGAGTCAAAAAATATTCTGCTATCCAGACCGAACAATCTAAAAGATTGGGATACTTCATGGATTGGGACAACTCCTATCATACTTCAAGCGATGAAAATAATTATGCGATATGGAATTTTCTAAAAGTTGTTCACAAAAACGGCTGGCTATATAAAGGGCGAGATAGTGTCCCCTGGTGTCCCAGATGCGGAACAGCCATTTCTCAACATGAAATTTTAACTGAAGAATATAAAGAAATAACTCACAAAACTGTGGTAGTTAAATTTCCAATTACAACAAAAGGTTGGGAAAATACTTATCTTCTGGCTTGGACCACAACTCCCTGGACGATTCCTGGAAATATGGCGCTTGCTGTTGATAAAAATCTTTCTTACTGGAAGATGGATAATGATAAGGGTGAAAAAATTATCATCATCAATCCCACAGCCAACGGAGATTTGGATAAAGAAGAAATGCTGGTTAATAAATTAAAATTAACCCAAGAATGGAAAAAAATAAGAGAGTTAAAAGGAAAAGATTTGGTTGGTTTAGAATACGAAGGGCCTTATGATCATTTGCCGGCAGTTAAGAAAACATTGGGGCAATATAGACATAGGGTAATTGCCACAGACCCAAGAATTTTAGAAATAAATCCGGCAGAGGGCACAGGCATTGTTCATATTGCTCCGGGTGCCGGAGCAGAGGATTTTAAGCTTGGGCAAAAAGAAAAACTTCCCGTAGTGGAAGAGATAGATGAAGCTGGAGTTTTTTTAGGTGAGTTTGATTTTTTGTCAAACGAATATGTCAAAAAAGCAATACCTAAAATAATTGAAGACCTACAAAACCGCAATTTTGTCCATGCTATTTCTGATTACTCTCACCGTTATCCCACCTGTTGGAGATGCAAAACAGAGCTGGTGTGGCGAGTGGTTGATGAGTGGTATATAGCGATGGACCGTCCTTCGCATAAAGCTTCGGACGGCAAGCAAACATATAGAGAGCAGATGGTTGCTGTTGCCAAAAAGATCAAGTGGCTGCCCAAATGGGGGCTGGATAGGGAATTGGATTGGCTGAAAAATATGCATGATTGGTTAATTTCCAAAAAAAGATATTGGGGTTTGGCTTTACCAATTTGGGAATGTACCAAGTGTGGCAATTTTGAAGTAATTAGCGGAAAAGCGGAATTAAAAGAACAGGCGGTAGGAGGTTGGAAAGAATTCGAAGGCAACTCTCCTCATAGGCCATGGATAGATCAAGTTAAAATAAAATGCAGTAAATGCGAAGAAACAATTTCCAGAATACCTGACGTGGGAAATCCATGGCTGGATGCAGGCATTGTACCGTTTTCCACTATGTCAGAGGAATGGTTTCCCGCGGATTTTATTACCGAAAGTTTTCCCGGACAATTTAAGAATTGGTTTTATTCTCTTATTGCCATGACCACAGCTTTAAAAAACACGAATTCTTTTAAAACCGTGCTTGGTTTTGCCTCTGCCCGCGACGAAAAAGGAGAGGAAATGCATAAAAGCAAGGGCAACGCGATTGAATTTAACGAAGCCGCAGACAAAATTGGCGTTGATGTGATGCGCTGGATGTATATAAGGCAAGATCCGGAGCAAAATCTCAATTTTGGTTATAAAGTTGCCGATGAGATACGCCGTCAATTTCATCTGATGCTGTGGAATATTTATAACTTTTTTGTGTCATATGCAATTGCTGATAAATGGGATCCAAAAGTTAGAAGTAAGAAGTTAGAAGTAAGAAGTAAAAATATTTTAGATCGTTGGATACTATCAAGACTTTATAAGACAATAGAAGTTGTGACAGCAACAATGGAAAAGTATGAAGCGCATATTGCGGCAAGACAAATAGAAGAATTCGTAAGTAATTTATCGCTTTGGTATGTGCGAAGAAGCCGGGATAGAGTTGGTCCGTCTGCGGTGGACGAGGAGAGCAAGCAAACCTTCTATGAAACGATGTATGAAGTATTTGTTACCTTGTCAAAGCTACTGGCTCCTTTTATGCCTTTTATTTCGGAAAACATTTACAATAATCTTACGGAAAATGAATCAGTACAGGCAGCAGATTGGCCGGAAACTGCAAAAGCGATGTATAACGCAAAGCTGGAAGAGGAAATGAAGTATGCTATGGAAGTAGCATCAATCATCCATGGGTTTCGAAAAACGGCTAATGTAAAGGTGCGGATTCCGTTAAAAAAGCTTGTCTATAAGGGTCCTTTTGAATTGACGAAAGAAGTTGAGAAAGTAGTTTTGGAGGAAGTTAATGTATACGAGTTAGTGTTTAAGGGAAAGAATGACGTATATGCCGTAGAGGGTGATACAAGCGAAAAGAACCAGGATTTAGTTTTTGGAGAGGCGAGAGAAATTGTAAGAAGAATTCAGTCGGAGCGAAAAAAACTAGGCGTTTTACTTGACCAATATGTTATTGTAACGTTATCTTCCTGGCCAAAAGAACACGAACAATGGATAAAGCAACAAGCGTTAATAAAAGAATTACGAGTAGGCGAAATATTTACTGTTAGCGCATGAAATTTTTTTCCGGTTATGATTTTACCATTGTTATTTCTTCATTTTTGCTTCTTGCCATAAGCCTTATTGTTCTTTCATCTTTAGACGGGGCTCTTTTTCGAAATCAAGTGCTTTTTGCCTCCTTGGGTATTTTTGGTTTTATTCTTTTTTCACTGCTTAACGTCAGAGCGCTTAAAAATATTCGTTTGCCATTTTATATTGGCGCGCTTCTACTTTTTATTTTAACATTTGCTATTGGCAGTCAAGTCAGAGGCGCCCGGCGCTGGATAGAAATTGCCGGACTTACCATACAAACTTCAGAACTTGTTAAGCCTTTTCTTATCCTGGCTTTTGCTTCGCTTCTTTCACAGTGGCGGGGAAAGATAACTCTGGGTCGTCTTATTCTTTGGAGCTTATTTTTTTCACCCATTATTTTTTTACTGGCTCGTCAGCCGGATTTAGGCAGCGTTTTGGTTTATTTAATAACATTTGTTTTTATGCTAATTGCCGCAGGTATAAATATGTGGTATTTTTGGACAGGAGGATTTTTGTTCATTATCTCAACTCCCATTGTTTGGCGGCTTTTGGCTGATTATCAAAAAAACAGAATTATTACTTTTTTAAATCCCAAGCATGATCCTTTGGGTATTGGCTACAACGCTATTCAATCAACTATCGCGGTAGGCTCGGGACTTCTTTTAGGTAGAGGGTTGGGGAAAGGGGTACAGTCACAGTTGGCTTTTTTGCCAGAGCGCCATACGGATTTTATTTTTGCCACCTTTAGCGAGCAGTTTGGATTTGCGGGAGCGCTTATTGTTTTAGCTCTTTATTTTTTCCTGCTTTTAAGAATTCTTCAAATAGCCAAAAACTGCAAAAGTCAATTTGAGACATATATTGCTCTTGGCGTTTTCACTTTTATTTTAGCCCAGGCGTTTATCAATATTGGCATGAATATGGGTATTGTTCCCATAACGGGAGTTACTCTGCCTCTTCTTTCCTATGGCGGATCTTCTATAATTTCCACATTAATTGCTTTGGGTATTGTAAATGCTATAGCCCGTGATATGCGGCAAAAACAGAACACACTGGAAATCCGCTAACATTTCTGCTAAAATTAGAAGTTACACTTATGGAATACGCAGTTATTAGAACCGGAGGCAAGCAATATCGGGTTTCGCCGGGAGATATTTTGGAAATCGACAAGTTGCCTGTCAAGAAAGATGAAACTGTTGTTTTTGACGACGTGTTGCTGTGGGTTTCCGGTGACCCTTCGGCAGGTCTTCGACTCCGAGGTCGCTCAGACTCGAGGAGCTCAGGGCAGGCAGGTAGGCAGGTCAAGATAGGAATGCCTGTTGTTGGTAATGTTAAGGTTAAGGCAAAGGTTTTGGAGCAAAAAAAAGGAGAAAAGATACGGGTGGCCAAATTTAAGTCAAAAGTCAGATACCGCCGGGTCATGGGCTTCCGCTCCCTGTTAACTAAAATTAAGATTGAAAAAATAATTTTTACCCCTTGACATCTGTGAAAAGTATTATTAGAATATATCCAGTTTTCACAGATATATATGGCACATACTAAATCCGCAGGTTCAACCAGACAAAACAAAGATAGCATTTCCAAGCGCTTGGGCGTTAAGCTTTTTGGTGGACAAAAGGCAATGGTGGGCAATATTATTATCCGCCAGAGAGGTACACGAGTGCATCCGGGTCGCGGTGTGGGATTAGGAAACGACTATACAATTTTTGCTAAAAAAGAGGGCAGCGTAAATTTTCGAAGACGCCGTGGCGATTTAATAGTTGACGTTGCGTAATATGGCAGAACCAACTGAAGTATTTGATCTTGATATAGAAATTTTGGAAGCAAATCCTTTGCAGCCCCGAGGGTTAATTACCCCTGATTCGCTGGCCGAACTGGTTGATTCTATAAGAGAACATGGTATTTTGGAGCCTTTGGTGATTGCCAAAACCCCGGCCGGCTATCAAATTATCGCAGGAGAAAGACGCTGGCGGGCAGCCAAAGTGGCCGGACTCACCTCGGTACCTGTAGTTATCAAAGAAACATCACCTCGGGGAATGCTGGAAATGGCCATTGTGGAAAACGTGCAAAGAGAAGATCTCAATCCCCTGGAGCGTGCACAGGCTTACAGAAAACTGATTGATGAATTTCAAATGACTACCACTGAAATTGCCCAGCGCGTTGGCAAAAGCCTTCCCTATATTTCTAACTCACTTCGTCTTCTGACTCTTCCAGATGCGCTCAAAGACGCTCTCATCTCTCAAGCTACCACCGAAGGTCATGTTCGGGCTATCGCCGCTTTGGAAGATGTTAAACTGATGCTGGAAGTTTTCAAAAAAGTACTCACAGAGGGGGCATCTGTTCGTCGGACAGAAGATTTAGTTCGCAAGATGAGATCAGATTTACCGGAAAAAAATGTTCGAAAAATGGCAAAAATTCACAGCGTAGAACTTGAACAAATAGAGAACGAAATATCGGAAAAATTAGGAGCCAAGGTAAGAATTTCCCAAACAGGAATTACAGCCAAAATTTATATCAATATGCGGGGCGATACAGTGACCACTACGGAACACATCAAAAGACTCCATTCAGCGGTAATGAATTTGGGGAACTAGTTTTGCCTCCTTTGGCGGCCAGTAAACAAAAATAGCTTTGCCGATAATGCTGGAAGAGCCAAAGAAACCGCAGGCACGTGATGCCGTAATAAAGCCCCAGGTGCGCGAATCGGAACTATTTAATCTATTATCGCCAAAAACAGCATAGGAGCCGGCTGGTACTTTTATTTCTTTCTCATCGCCTAAAAATTTTCCGGGAGGAGTTTGCATATTTGGATCTAAATAGTCTTCTGTAAGAACTGTCCCGTTTACTAAAATTTGTCCGTTTTCTACTTTTATTGTTTCGTTAGGTAGAGCAATTACGCGTTTGATAAAATCTTTTTCCGCATCTTCCGGAGATTTAAAAACAACCACCTCTCCTCGTTTCGGTAAATTAAAACAATAAGAAATTTTATCGGTAAGAATATATTGCTTGTCATGAAAGTTGGGAAACATAGAACTTCCTACCACCTGATGAGGCTGAAGTAAAAAAACGTAAACTACCACAAAAACAGATGCGGCCACCACAAATGTTTCAACAATATCAAAAAAAATGGCAAAAAGTTTTTTCATGGGTTAGAAGAAGGGGTAGCAAGCTTTTTTTCAAAAGAAAAGTCATTCTTTATCCTATCATAATCAATAATAATAGCATCTCCCTCACCAAATGCTTTTTTGATAAGCAGGGTGGAAATAGGATTTTCAATGCGGGCTTGGATGGTGCGACGCAAGGGTCTGGCGCCAAAAATCGGATCAAATCCCAGCCGAGCGAGTTGTTCAAGGGCCAGGCTGCTAATTTCCAGATTTATTTTTTGCTCCAGAAGGAGATTTCTGGTGTTATTAATGCCAATGGTGGCAATTTTGAGCATATGCTCCTCTGTTAAAGGTTTAAAGACAATAATTTCATCAAATCTATTGAGCAGTTCCGGTTTGAAAAATTTTTGCAGTTCAGAAAGAAGCATTTTGGTAATCTCGGCGAAGGAATCGTTTGAGCCCTCTTGATTATTTTGCGAAACAGGAACCACTTGAGAGGTGAAGCTTTGCATGTTTTCTTGCTGTATAAGGGCAGTACCAATATTGGAGGTGGCAATAATAATAGTATTTTTGAAAGAAACAGTTCGTCCTTTATTATCGGTAAGTCTGCCATCTTCCAATATCTGAATAAGAATGTTAAAAACATCAGGATGGGCTTTTTCTATCTCGTCAAGCAAAATTACCGAATAGGGCTTGGTACGGACTGCTTCTGTGAGTTGTCCTCCTTCTTCATAGCCTACATAACCCGGAGGCGCGCCGATTAACTTTGCCACCTCATGTTTTTCCATATATTCGCTCATATCAAGACGAATCATCAACATTTCGCTGCCAAAAAGCACTTCGGCGAGAGCTTTGGCCAGTTCTGTTTTACCCACCCCGGTTGGGCCCATAAATAAAAATGAACCAATGGGGCGAGTGGCGTTTTTAAGCCCTGCTCTGCCGCGTCTGACCGCCTCGGCAATGGCAGAAACTGCTCCATCCTGATTGATAAGTCTTTTATGGATCAGTGCTTCAAGATGAAGAAGTTTGTCGCTTTCGGTCTCGGTAAGCTTGGTTACAGGGATGCCGGTCCAGGCGGCGACTATTTCGGCAATAGTATCGGGGCTAACGGATGTTTCTTGCCCATTGGTAGTTGGCGAGAGGCGGATTTTGGAAGCGGCTTCATCGATTAAATCAACTGCCTTATCAGGCAAAAATCTGTCACCAATATATTGCTTTGAAAGTTTAACCGCAGCCTCAAGTGCTTCGTCGGTAATTTTTACATGGTGAAAGCTTTCATATTTGGGACGCAGGCTTTTAAGCATCAAGATAGCATCTTCAATAGTCGGTTCTTCTATAAGTACTTGTTGAAATCTACGTTCCAGCGCAGGATCTTTCTCGATGTATTTTCGATATTCATCAATAGTGGAAGTGCCAATTAACTGCACTTCGCCTCTGGCTAAAAAGGGTTTAAGAATATTGCTGGCGTCAAGCGTTCCCTCGCCACTGCCCGCTCCTACCAGATTATGAATTTCGTCTATAAAAAGAATAATTTCTCCCTGGGTAATTTTTAACTCTTTGATCAGCTGTTTAAGTCTTTCTTCAAATTCACCTCTGTGTGAAGCTCCGGCAATAAGAGATGTCAGGTCCAGTGAAATGATGCGTTTATTTTGAAGATCAATAGGTATATCCCTGGCGATAATTTTTTGGGCCAAACCTTCCACGATGGCGGTTTTGCCAACCCCGGACTCGCCGACAAGAATTGGGTTATTCTTGGTGCGGCGCACAAGAATATGAATAATTCGCTCGATTTCCTTTTCCCGGCCGACCACCGGATCAAGCAGATTATCCCGGGCTTTTTTTGTTAAATCAATACCATATGTTTGTAGGGAGGAAACAACTGTTGCGCTTCCCAGGGTTTCACCGGCTAATTTCTTTTCCACTGTTTCTTTGGTAATGCCGTTTGCGGAAAGAATATGCGCCGCTTGAGAATTACTAAGCGAAACAAGTGCAAAAAAGACATGCTCGGGGGTAACAAATTCTTCATTTCGGGTCTTGGCAAAATCGCCTGCCGCCTCAAAAATATCTTTGGTGGCATTTGAAAATTGCGGTGTTTCGAAAGATTGGCCCGCAATTTGTGAACTTTTAATCTCCTGTCCAATGGCAGTAGGAGAAGTTGTAGAAAGTTGAGAGATCAGCTTAAAAATTGCCGCATCATACAACAGGCCAATCAGTAGGTGCTCCGGTTCTATAAAGCCTTGTTTGAAAGAAGCGGCTTCGCTGGCCGCTTGTGATATTACGGAATTTAGCCTTTGTGAAAAATGAGTCAATAAAGTGAGATCTTGTCGTTTTTGCGGCTCCATGCCGGAGGAAACAGGCGTGCTGCTGCCAAAATATCGTTTAAGATTAAAAAGTTGTCCGGCCATATAAACTGTATTATCTTATGGTTTATTCCCTTCGTCAATAGGCGTTGTTGTTCTTTCATCTGTTTGCGGCGTTTGTTCATTAAGTGATGCTTCTGCTTCCATATGTTTTGGTTTATCGCCCGTTTCCTTTTTTTGTTCAATAGAAACCTTGCTTTCTTCTTCCTGCTGTTTCTGCTCAATTTCGGCCAATTCTTTTTTGGCCGCTTCGAGTTTAGCCTTAAGATAAATAATTGTTTCCTGATCGGAAAAGCCTCCTAAAAGGAGAAACGGCAGAATTACCGAAAGCTGTTCCACTCCTTGTTTTTTAACCTCTTCGTCTGGATTTGAAAGAAGTTCTATTACTGATGAAATTTTTTGCATGTCTTGTTTTATCCAATCTTCCCGAGACTTAATCTTATCGCTTATCGGCACCTCTCCCGATCGGTAATTCTCTTCCCACATTTTCTTTACTTCTTCGTAGTCGTCAATGCCTACCGTTTGGATGTGGTTTGCCATGGGCATAAGCTGTGGTAGGGTAGCAGGCGCACCCGGTCTGGCACCGGTTACTCTTTGCATAACAATAGGAATTGGTTTGCCCCAGCGGGCAGTTTCTGCGGCGGTGAGAATTGTGGTAGCGTTTACATCTCCCCGTTTTGCCCGTGATAATAGTTCTTGCTGAATGCTGGAGAAGCGGCTTCTTTCATGAATATTGGTAATACTGGTGGGTGCGGCGATATTTTTCAAAAGCGCTTGATTTTGGGTAATAGTTCCTCTTTGCATTTCCAGTTTGGCAATATCTTGAATGCGAGGAATTGACAGACCGGCATATTTAACAATATCGCTTGTTTTAACCTGCGGCAGAGTGTTGATGTTGGCAACTTGAGCGCTGATATTTATTTGATTAGCTGAAGCTGTTTCCATTGGTCTTCGAAGAGCCAGGCCCGCTGCTCCCGATGGGACAGGCGGCGGGGGCAAAACCGAGGTAGCCGGACGGCCCAAAAAAGGATAAAGTCCGGCAAAAGCTTTTTGCAAAAACAAATTGTCGTCTTTAAAAAAAGAAGCGAGAGCGTCACGGAAAATACGCAGGAGCACAAATGGAAGGGCTATAACTACCCACAGCATAAGCAGGGCAATTAAATATTTTGCGTAAGTGTCGACGTTATTGAGATTGTTTGCCGAGGTAAGCGCTATACCTGGTCCTCCCAGAAGGATATTTATGGCAGTTGGGTAAACAACCGTTCCTTCCGGCTGGGTGGTAAAATTAAGCGGTATTCCGCTCTTCCACATCATGACCAGTCCCGCCAAAAGTACTGCAAAAAGCGGCCCGTAAAATAGCCAGCGGAAAAATTCTCCCACCCAAATTTTGGCGGTATTGCGAACCAAAGGGAAAGGAAGAAGAAGGACCCAAATGGGCGAAAGAATTATAAAAAACCACAGAATGATTTTTCGAAGAATTAAAACTCCTGCCATTACATAGTAAGTAATTGCCGTAGCGCGCAGAAGAACAAGAGAGACTATGGTAGCTTCATCATTTTCCATACCGCTTCTTCGGAAACCGAGAAATGTATCATAAGGGAAGGCTACATTAAGGAGATCTTGAGATGAAATACCGTTTTTATTTGGCAAGCGCAGGAAGAAATTTTGCAGGGTGTCGCTTAATCCGTAAATAAACCCGATGATGGCAAATGAGAAGGTAATAAGAAGAAAAACACCGGCTATGACAAAAACTTGTCTTCTGGCATTAAAATTTCGCCCGCGGGAAGTGATAATGAGAAATGCGGTAGAAAGTACAACGATGAGGGTGAGAAAATAGGCGATATTTCGAATGAGTCCCCAAAACTGGGCTATTTGATCGAGACTGCCTGTGCCAGGAGTTAGGAAAACCCAATTGGCATTTTGGGGGTTTAATGTCCAATTAAGAAACTCTTTTGCCCGAACGCTTCCTTTGCCAACCAGTGTTACTTCGGAGTCTGGTTTCCAGTTTTCGCCTTGAGCCAGAACTGTTCCTTGGAAGAAAAAAAGCACGAAGAGTAATACAAGAAAAAACCCAACAAGGCGGGCAGGCAAAAATTGCATAGACTTATGTGTATTGTGGCAAGATTTTGCTGGAAAGTCAATACAAAGTTTTGAAAAGCAGTGCGTTTTTAGTACAATGGTAATGAAACGGACGACTAGCTCAGTGGTAGAGCGATCGCTTCACATGCGATAGGCCGTTGGTTCAATCCCAACGTCGTCCACAGAGCAAACGATAATAGATAATGAATATCAAAGCATCACTGGTTATAACCGTCTTAAACGAAGAACAAACAATTGATAGACTTCTTCTCTCAATATTTAACCAAACGCGTCTGCCTGATGAGATAGTTATTGTTGATGGAGGAAGTCGCGACGGGACCGTCACTAAAGTTAAAAATTCAACCCTTCGACTTCCCTTCGACTCCTTCGAGTTCGCTCAGGACAAGTTCGCTCAGGGCAGGCGCTCAGGGCAAGAATTAAAAATTTTTATTAGACCTGGAAATAGGGCGCAGGGGAGAAATTATGGGATTTCCCAAGCTAAAAACGACATTATTGCCATAACAGATGCGGGGTGTGAACTTGACAAAAATTGGTTTAAAAACATTACTAAGCCATTTACAGACCCAACTGTCGATGTGGCTAGCGGTTACTATTCTTATAAGGCTAACTCAATTTTTCAAAAGTGTCTGGTTCCATACGTTCTGGTGATGCCGGATAAGTTAAATGCCAAAGAATTCCTGCCTTCCACCCGTTCCATGGCAATTCGAAAGAGCGTTTGGAACGAAGCAGGAGGTTTTCCAAAAGAGTATCCCCTTAATGAAGATTATGTATTTGCTTTACGATTGAGAAAGATGAGAAAACGGTTTCATTTTGCCAAAAACGCCATTGTTTACTGGCTGCCGCGGGAAAATCTTAAAAAGAGCTTTTTGATGTTTTATTATTTTGCCAAAGGTGATATTCAAGCAGGTATTATTCGGCCAAAAGTAGTATTTATTTTCGCACGGTATATAATAGGAGCAGGCATTATTACCGCAAGCTCTGCTAATTTTTTGTTGTTTATTTATTTTTTCTGGGCGATTATGAAAAATTATCGATACGTTAATGATTTACGAGCTGTATTTATTTTACCAGTTCTTCAAATAACAGCAGATATTGCCGTGATGATGGGGAGCATGACAGGATTTATGAGGAGAAAATAATGGGATATACCAAAGACATGCTAAAAGGAATTTCGTGGGTGGGGGGTTTTCGATTTAGCTCGCGGCTTATTTCTTTTGCCAGAATTGCCCTTTTGGCCCGCCTCCTTTCTCCTTTGCAGTTTGGTGTTTTTGGCATTGCCACATTGGTTTTGGCATTCGTTGAAGTAATCACCGAAACCGGTATAAATATTTTTCTTATTCAGAAGCAAGAAGCAATAGATAAATATATTAACACCGCTTGGATTGTTTCTATTATACGGGGAATTTTTATAGCCGCCGTTGTAATTGCTTCCGCCCCAATTATTACCTCTTTTTTTCATAGTCCGGATTCTTTACCGCTTTTACTGATGATTAGCATAGTTCCATTTTTGAGAGGATTTATTAATCCGGCTATTGTGAAATTACAAAAAGATCTTAAGTTTCATCGTGAATTTTGGATAAAGCTGCCGATTTTTTTTGTCGAGACTTTAGTTACCGTTGCGCTTGCTTTTATGACTCAATCGGCGATTAGTTTGGTATGGGGTTTGATAGCTGGTGCGGTTTTGGAAGTGGTAGTGTCGTTTTTGGTGGTGAAACCAATACCCGTTTTTCACTTTGAACTGGCTCGTGTGAAAGAAGTAGTTCATCGGGGAAAATGGGTTACGGCCTATGGAATTTTTAACTATGCTTTTGAAAATGGTGATGATACTGTAGTAGGAAAATTATGGGGTGTTTCATCGCTAGGTTTATATCAAATGGCTTATAGAATTTCCACCCTGCCGATAACCGAAGTAGCAGAAGTAGTTGGAAGAGTGGCATTTCCTGTCTATTCCAGAATTTCCAAAGAGAAAGAGAGACTCAAGACTGCCTTTTTTAAAACTACGCTGGGAGTTGCTGTTTTTACTCTACCTATTGGATTTATCTTTCTTCTTTTTTCCAAAGAGACTATTCAGATTATTTTAGGGCCGCAGTGGATTGCCGCTGCACCGGCACTTCAAATGCTGGCCCTTTTTGGCGTCATTCGGGCAATTACAGGCTCAATATTTATTCTTTTTTTGGCGGTAGGCAGACAGGAGATTGTAACACTTATTACCTTTATTAGCACTGTTGTTTTGCTTGTTTTGGTGGTGCCTTTTACCAGCACTTTTGGCATTGTGGGAGCCGGTCTTTCGGCAGTTGTCGGCCAAATTGTTGTTTTACCTATGGTAGCCTATTTTGCATGGAAGATATTGAAGGGAGATAAATGAAAAAGAAGGAGTTGTTTATCTGCGATAATTGCGGAAGCTTTAAGTTAGAAGTTTTTTTGACCAACGTTATCTCGTGGGAACATGCTGGAAGTTTTAATTTTATTCGATGTATACATTGCGGTTTAATATGCCTTTATCCAAGACCCGCCCAATCTGCGATTGGAAAATATTATCCAAAAGAAAGCTATTGGGGAGATGATGATAGCAAAGCAGCGCGGGATAACAGGTATAACTTTATTTATCAACAAATCATGAATAAAAAAGAAAAAGGAACGATTTTAGATATTGGGGCAGGGACAGGACTTTTTCTGACTAAATTTAATGATCTGGGGTGGGAAGTTAGCGGTATAGAATTATCAAAAACTGCCGTTTCTTTTGCCCAGGAAAATTTTGGAATTAAACTTAGGAACGGTGATTTTTTGGATTTCTCTTTTCCCAAAGAACATTTTGATGTGGTGACTTTAAATAATGTTTTAGAGCATCTTTATAAACCAAGCGATACTTTAAAAAAAATCTTTCAAGTTTTAAAAAACGATGGATTGTTAGTAATTACTATTCCCAATATCGAAAGTTTGGGGAGTAAAATATTTGGAAAAAACTGGCACGCGCTTCAGCCGCCCAGACATCTTTACCACTTTTCCGTAAAAACAATTACCGATATGCTTGGGCGTTCTCGGTTTTCTGTCGAACAAATAAAGCATAATTATTGGGCTCATAATTATTACAGCCTGTTTGAAAGTTTTCGTTTTTTGCTTTCCCCCAGATTTACAAAAAAAGAGCAGGGAGGATTAAAAAATAATAATTATAACAGGCGATTTTCAATAATTTTAGAAATAGGGAAACTTGTCGGTTTATTGTTTGCGTCTGCACTTGCTTTTGTTGGTGCTAACTCAAAACGAGGAGAAGTAATTACAATATATGCCAGAAAAAAAGATTAAAGTTTCCATAATTATTGTCCATTATAAAGCCAAAGAAGAATTATTTGACTGTATCAATTCTATTTACGCTTCAAAACCCAAAACGCCATATGAGGTAATTGTGGTTGATAATGATGAACAAAAAACAATTTCTGAAGAACTGTTGGAAAAATTTCCATTTGTTACTTATGTTAAGTCAAAAGGCAACACCGGTTTTGGGGCAGGCAATAATCTTGGAGCAAGCAGAGCGCGTGGTGAGTTTTTATTTTTTCTCAATCCCGATACGCTTGTTTTTCCAGAAACACTGGATAGGCTAGTAAATTTTATCAAGGAAAAGAAAGAAGTTGGAGTGGTTGCTCCTCTTGTAGTTGATGTTAAGAAAAAACCTTACCAGCTGCAAGGTTTTACCCAATTGACGCCTCTGGTGGGTGTTGTTGTCCTTTCTTTTATCAATAAATATTTTCCGAATAATTATATTGCGAAAAGATACACACTTGCTAGCTGGAACAAAAAAGACGCAAGGGAAGTAGATATAATTGCCGGTTGTGCCTTTGTAATGCGAAAAAATGTTTTTGCAGAAATAGGAGGATTTGATGAGCGTTTTTTTCTCTTTTTTGAAGAAGCCGATTTATGCCGGCGCATCAAAAAACTCGGCTATACAATTTGGATATATCCAAAGGCACAAGTTGTTCATTTGGGAGCGAAAAGCACCACGCAAAGTGAAGAGATAGATAAAATATTTTCGCAAAGCAGGTTTTATTATTTTAAAAAACACTTTGGCATTGTTGCGGCAGTAATTGTTCACCTGGCAAGTAGGATTAGAAATCCTGTAAAATATCTTAGTATATGATAAGTGTAGTTGTTTTGACCAAAAACGAGGAGAAAAATATTGTAGATTGCATAGAAAGTCTTTCTTTCTGCGATGAGGTTATTGTTATCGATGATAATTCAGATGATCGGACTGTTGAGCTGGCACAACGAGCAAAAGCGAAGGTGTTTACGAGGGATTTAAATCGGAATTTTTCAACCCAGCGGAATTTTGGTTTAGACAAAGCACGAGGGGAATGGGTTTTGTTTATTGATGCAGACGAAAGAGTTACTCCATCGCTTCACCAAGAAATAATTACTAATATTACCAATAGCACAATAACCCAATACGATGGATTTTATATTAAAAGGACAGATTTTATCTGGGGAAGGGAGTTAAAATACGGTGAAACGACAAATGTAAAATTAATACGCCTGGCAAGAAAAGATGTGGGCAAGTGGAAGGGAAAGGTGCATGAGGTGTGGAATATTAAAGGCGAGGTTGGTCAATTGAAGCATCCACTTTTTCATTACCCCCATCAAACAATTACGGAATTTTTGCAGGAAATAAATTTCTATACTGATATTAGGGCAAAAGAACTCTACGATAAAGGAATAAAAACTTCTTGGTGGGAGATTATTCTTTATCCAAAAGTAAAGTTTATTGTTAATTACTTTATAAAAGGGGGATTTCGTGATGGTTTACCCGGCCTGGTTTTTGCCCTGATGATGAGTTTGCATTCATTTTTGGTAAGGGCTAAACTTTGGAAGTTATGGCAAAAAAACTCCTAGCTCTTTCGTTTATCTATTTTTTGGTTCGGTTGACAAACCTTACTAATCTGCCTATATTTAATGACGAAGCGATTTATCTTGATTGGGGATTTAAGGCAATTCACGATAAGGCGTTGTTATTCTTTTCTCTATCTGACGCTAAGCAGCCGTTTTTAATGTGGGTTTTTGGGATTTTTGAAACATTCTTTCCCGATCCGCTTTTTGCCGGAAGATTCGTTTCTATTGTTGCCGGCTTTGCGACCTTAGTTGGTCTTTACCGTCTGGCGGAAGAATTTTTTGACAGTAAAGTAGCTAAAACTGCCTCACTTTTATATATCGCTATTCCCATTTTTTCTTTTTTTGATAGGCAAGCGCTTATGGAAAGTGCGGTTGCTGCCGCGGGGGTTTGGTCTTGCTATTTCTTTATAAGACTTCATAAGACGCCTTCAAAACAATTTGCGGTACTGCTTGGTATTACGCTGGGACTCTCTTTTTTTATCAAATCAAGTGGACTTATTTTCATAGCCTCATATCTTCTTTTAACTATATTTCTAAAACAAAAATCAAAAATATACCTTTTTCTGACCATTTATTTTATTCTGGCGGTAAATTATATTATTCTTAGACAGCCGCTGTTTTGGCAGACGCTGTCTACCAATGATAGATATTCTTTGACCATTGCGGAATTGCTGCGTTTTCCCTTTACTCATTGGTTTGGCGCCTTACTTCAAAGCATTGAACTGGCCTTTTGGTTTCTTACTCCTGTCGTTTTTTGTCTGGCTACATTGGGTATCGTGATTGTGTTGCGGGGAAGCGATCGTTGGAAAAAAACTATCGCCGCCTGGTTTTTGATAAATATTGCACTCGTCATATTAGTCGCACGAGATCTTTCGCCCCGATACATTGTTTCTTTTCTTGCCCCAGTCACACTTTTTTGTGTTGTTGGCGTGAAATTTTTTGTAAAGAAGTATTCGCTAAATTTGTTTTTGGTTTACGGCATAGTCCTTGTTGTGCCCTTTTTTATTACCGTTATTCAGATTTTTTCTCCTCTTAAGTATTTTTCTGTTGCCAGTTCGGTAACTTCGCTTTCGCAAAAAAACGAATATGTGACAGAGTGGCCTTCGGGGTATGGTATACCGGAAGTCATAAATTTTCTAAATAGCCGCGCAAAAGACGGAGCTATTTTGGCAGGAGTTAGAATTGACGCGGGAAATCCGGAAAACGCAATTTTTACTTACTTTAATAGCTCAAGATTTGTAAGACCCATATATTTTGATGTCAAAGTTATACGAAGCGATGGCCTTGATTGTATTTCAGTAGAAAAACCGCTTTATTTTATAAGTCGCGATAATCAGCTGGCGGGATTGGATAAATTTCTTGAAGAAGTAAAAAGGGTTTACAAACCTGAAGGAAGAAGCTATATTGGCATTCATAGGTTAAAAACAAATTGCTGAGCTAATTTATGCGTATCGTAAAATTTATTTTTATTCTTCTTCTGGTTGCTTTTCCCATAGGTCAGATTGCCAGAGTAGAGTTGGGTGGGGGAGTGAATATACTTCTCAATGATCTTATTGTTTTTGCTGTTGTTACGGCATGGATGGCAACAAGGCTTTGGAAAAAAAATTTTCCCAAAACACAACTGACAAAACCGATTTTTATTTTTACTGCTGTAGCGGTAATATCTCTTGTTTTGCAAATTGGAAAATTTCCCCCTTCTTCTCTTTTCGCCTCCTCTCTTTATCTTATTCGATGGATTTTTTATGCTTGTTTGTATTTTGTGGTAAGTGATTTTGATAAAGCATTTCGAAATAAAATATCTTATGGACTCGTAGCGGTAGGTTTTATAGCGATACTTTTGGGTTTCGTCCAATATTTTCTCTATCCAAGTCTTCGTAATCTCTACTACGCCGGTTGGGATGAACATCTTTATCGTCTATTTTCCAGCTTTCTCGACCCCAATTTTGCAGGCGGCATATTCGTTCTCGTATTTCTTCTCGCGCTGTCACTTTTTTCCCGATCGGCTATTTTTGTGATAATAGCAGTTATCTCATTTGTCGCTCTTTTATTAACATACTCTCGCGGGAGTTTTCTTGCTTTTGCTGGCGGGGTGTTGATTCTTCTTTTTCTAACAGGAAGAAAAAAGTTCATTGTTGTTCTTCTGGCGATTTTTATCGTAGGAATAATTCTTTTACCAAAAAATCTTGCGGGTGAAGGGGTAAAACTCTTGCGTACTGCCTCTATCAATGAACGATTAAAATCAATGGAGCATGCTGTCGCTATTTTTAAGGACAGTCCTTTATTTGGCGTGGGGTTTAATACTTATCGCTATGTTCAATTTAAGTATGGATTTATAACTGAAGAAGAATTACAGCAAAGCCACGCGGCGGCAGGAGTCGACAATAGTTTTTTGTTTGTTTTGACAACCACAGGAATTGTGGGATTTACGGCCTATCTTTTTTTGTGGTTTAGAATAGTTAGAGTTTTTGGGAAAAATCCACTTATAGCGGCCAGTATTTTTGCTATATTTGTCCACGCGCTTTTTGTAAATTCACTTTTTTATCCGCAGATTTTAGAATGGCTGTGGATTTTAATTGGTATATCTACGGTTGAAAAATCACCTTAATCTGATTAGTTGTTTGATTGCCGGCTTTATCGGTAGATACAACTTTAATACTATTTTCACCTTCTTTAAGCGGGATGGCATAGGAAAACCCTCCGTTGTTATCAACAATCGGCAGGAAATCATTTATTAAAATTCGTGCGTCGGCTTCTGTTTTTCCAATAATTTTCACCTGGGCTGTTTTAGTTATCGTTTGTCCGTCGGTTGGTTCTTTTAGCTCAAGTGCCGGGGGTGTGGTATCATAAACAACTATCGCTTCGGTGCTAAATTGACTTTCTTTGCTATCAAGTTTGGCCCTAACTTTTATTTTATTTTCGCCAGACTCAAGTCTAACAGAAGAAAAAGCGAATTGAGACTTGCTATCAACAAGAGCGGTGCTTTTGGAGCTGCCGTTTATAAACAGCTCAATTGTTTGTCCGGTTGATGTAGCCAGGCCAGATACTTCAATAGCGGCTGTATTTGTAGCTTCAAACAACGGATTTAAGGTGGGAGTTAGAACAAATTCATTTTGTGAATTTGTGGTAGCTGGAATATCGCCGACGCTTTTTATTCGTCCCATAAGAAGTGAGAATTTGACTAAAAGCTGCAAGCCGAAAAATATTATAACCAAAAAAATAATAATAATTGCCACAACTGAAACAAAGGTATTTTTGTAGACTGCGCTTTTTACTTTTGCCTTAAGCCTCGATCGATATTCCATAAGAATCCCTCTGACGCTATGAGCCGACTGTCGGATTCGGACCGACGACCTACGCTTTACGAAAGCGCCGCTCTACCAACTGAGCTAAGTCGGCATCTCTTTAATAATATTATACACTAAAGAATTTGAATTGTTTGCTCATTCGACCAGATATTATTTTCTTCAATAATAGCATGAGCTCGCCAGTAGTAAATTCCCGATGTTGAGAGACGAAGAATGGCCGAAAAGGAGGCTGGAATAGTACCTTTGAAAATGGCAGATTTCTCCGGATAGTCGCTTGGTAATTTCGCCTCCGGTCGGGAAATTTTTCCAAAATGCACGGCAGTATGACTAATAGTGGCTATTTTGGGAGTTTCTACCAGCCAGGAGATAATAATATCTTGGCTGGCGCTCGCTTCTTTTGGAGCAGAGAGAATTTTGATAATAGCGCTTACGGTTGCGGAATTTTGAATTGGCGTTATTGATAAGGGCGGCAGTACGGTTGGTATGATAGTTATTTTATTAGTTGATTGAGATGATATATCTTCTGTTGTTTCGTTTTGCCCAAGGAGTCCAAAACGAAAAGCGGTAAAAATAAAAGCCGCAATAACAAAAACTACAAAAATAATCTTCATTGTCATTATGATACATTTTATCAGGAATTGCTGAATTTGAAAATGTCAGACGGTTATGTTATATTAAAGCGCTAAATGAAAAAAATACCAAAGAAAATTATTTTTTTATTGGCAGTAAGTTTATTGGTAGCAGTTTTTATCTGGCGGGGTGCGGTCGGCAAAGGGCAATCACAGCCAACATTTCAAACCGCCAAAATAGAAAAAGGCACCCTTGTTGTTTCGGTGAGTGCTTCGGGTCGGGTTTTAACAACAGGTATTATTAATATTACTACCAATGCTACAGGTTTAGTAAAAAAGGTGTATGTTGCAGATGGCGATAATGTAGCGGCTGGCCAAAACATTGCGGAAATTTCTCTTGATTTACAAGGTCAACAGAAGAACGCTCAAGGATGGTCAAGCTACCTTTCTGCCAAAAATACCATTGATTCTACCAATGCCACCGCTTACAGTCTTCGTTCCACCAAAGACACCGCCTGGAAAAAGTTTTATGATCTGGCCACAAATTCTACCTATCAAAATTCCGACGGCACTCCACGGGAAGACCTGCGAAATTCCTCGGCAGAATTTCAAAGTGCTCAAGGTGATTGGCTGGCAGCCGAAGCCAAATATAACAACCAGCAGGCAGTTTTAGAGCAAGCAAAGGCTTCGTTAAATAACTCGTGGCTATCTTATCAACTCACATCCCCTATTATTACAGCGCCCGGTTCGGGAACTATCGGTAATGTGACGCTTGTTGAGGGTATGGTTTTAGAAACTTCTACTTCTCCCCAAAGGGTAGCTGTGATTGAAAATTCATCCGCTCCAATTTTCACATTTAATCTGACAGAGATAGACATACCAAAAGTAAAAGCGGGACAAAAAGCCACTATTACTTTAGACAGCCTTCCTGATAAAACTTTTACAGGAAAAGTAGCGACTGTAGACAGAATTGGCACAACGTCCAATAATGTGACAAGCTATCCTGCAACAATTCAGCTTGACACTTCCCCGCCCGAAATTTTGCCTAATATGACGGCTAACGTAAGTATAATTACCGATACTAAAAGTGACGTTCTCTTGATTCCCTCTAGCGCTGTTGTCAAACAAACGGATCAGTCATTTGCCAGAGTATTAAAAAATGGCCAGGAACAACAAATACCTGTTCAAATTGGCATATCTTCTGATACGCAGACAGAAATAACCGCAGGTCTTTCAGAAGGCGATAAGGTTATTACAGGAACAGCTGCCAACTCCTCCGCTCAACAGAGAGGAAGTTTTTCTCCGTTTGGAGGCGGGTTTGGCGGTGGTCAAAGAAGATGATTGCGCTTTCTCATATTTCTAAAATTTACAGAAATGATGTTGTAGAAACAGTTGCTTTATCGGATATTTCTTTTGAAGTTAAAAAGGGAGAGTTTGTGGCTATTATGGGTCCTTCCGGTTCTGGAAAGTCAACCCTCATGCATATTCTCGGCGCCTTAGATACACCAACTAGCGGTACCTACATATTGGATGATGAAAATGTTTCTAAATTAAAAGATGATGAGCTGGCAGAAATTAGAAATAAAAAAATTGGTTTTGTTTTTCAGGCTTTTAATCTTCTTCCCAGAGTTTCCGCTCTAAAAAACGTGGCTCTTCCCATGGTTTATGGAAAAATATCAAAAGAAGAAAGATTAAGTAAAGCTCAAAAACTGCTAGAAATGGTGGGTTTGGGAGATAGACTAAACTATACTCCAAGCCAGCTTTCGGGAGGTCAACAACAGAGAGTAGCCATAGCTCGCAGTTTAGCGATGAACCCGTCAATACTTCTGGCTGATGAACCAACAGGTAATATTGCCACTACTCAAGCGGAAGAAATTATGTCTATTTTCCAAAACTTAAATGAAGAAGGTCACACCATAGTTATGATTACCCATGAGCCGAATATTGCCAAACATGCTAAAAGAATTATTCATCTAAGAGACGGAAAAATTGTTAAAGCAAAAAGATAGTTTATGTATTTTACCGAAACTATTATAGAAGCTATAAGCACCCTTACGCTTAATAAACTGCGTACCGGGTTGGCCACCTTGGGTATTGTGATTGGTATAGGCAGCGTGATTGCGCTTATTTCTTTGGGTCAATCGGGGCAAAAAGCAGTGGAAGCGCAAATTGAGTCTTTGGGGTCAAATCTTTTGACAGTTATACCGGGGGCAATTCGGCCGGGCGACATCAGAAGTGCTGCCGGTGCTTCAACCACCCTCAAACTGGATGATGCTAGAGCCATTGAAGGCAAAAAAATTAACGGAGTTAAAAAGGTTTCCGCCGAACTTTTGCGCAGAGCCCAAGTGGTAGCAGGCAGGAACAACACCAATACTCAAATTGTCGGTGTATTACCAAACTATCAACAGGCTAGAGATTTGCAGTTTACCAGCGGGACATTTATCACCGATGGCGACATCTCTTCTTTAGCAAAGGTGGCGGTTTTGGGCTCGCAAGTTGTAACAGATCTTTTTGAAGAAGGAGCAAACCCTGTAGGTCAAACTGTTCGTATTAATAAATTAGCCTTTCGGATTGCCGGCGTTACAAAATCAAAAGGAGGGGCCGGTTTTGGCGGAAATCAAGACGATATTGTGTTTATACCCCTTTCCACAGCCCAAAAGCAGCTTTTTGGAGTAGATTTTATTGGTTCTATTTCCATTCAGGTGGAAAATAAAGAACAAATGGATGCGGTGCGGGAAGAGGTTGGCTATTTGCTTTTGTCCCGCCACAAAATTGCCAATGCCCAAAATGCCGATTTTACTATTTTTTCTCAAAACGATATTTTGGGAGCGGCTCAACAAGTCACCGGCATTTTTACTTTGCTGCTGTCAGGGATTGCCGCCATTTCGCTTTTGGTAGGAGGCATTGGCATTATGAATATCATGTTAGTTACTGTTACCGAAAGGACCCGTGAGATAGGACTGCGCAAAGCTTTGGGGGCCAAGAAAAAAATTATTATCACTCAATTCTTAACCGAGGCAATCATTCTGACATTTGTCGGTGGAGTAATAGGAATGGTGGTTGGGATAGCCGCTTCATTTATCATCGCCAGTTTTATCAATCTACCTTTTACATTATCCGTCGAGTCCGTTTTTCTTGCCATCGGTGTATCAGCGGCAATTGGTATTATATTTGGTTGGTATCCAGCCCGTAAAGCCGCTAATTTACAGCCAATCGAAGCGCTACGATATGAGTAGCGTGAAGATCCTGAGTTTATCGAAGGGATTGAGGCTCTACGTTACGAGTAAAGCCGAAATCCTGAGCGAAGTCGAAGGATTGAGGCATTACGCTATGAGTAGCGCGTAGCTCCTGACGTACTGTTACGCAGACTGCCAGAGTTTATCCAAGAATTTAGCTCCTCACCTATTTTACCAGATTTTTTGTCTATGTTAAAACGGCGTTAGCTAACTGAAGTTAGTCTATCAAAAATTCTTGACCCATTCGACTTTGCTCAGGGTCAACCCTGAATTTGCTGAAGGGTTGACAATGGTTATTTTTTTTGTGATACTCTTATTAGACTTCTCAAATAACGGTCATAAAAAGTCCCGCTGCGGCAGGATTAAGTATATGGCTGGATGGTTTCTTATTTTCTTGACTTCTTTTCTTTTGGTGATTTCTGTTCTTCGTAATGACCCGACCTTAAAAGGTGTGGGTTCGCCAAAAGAAAACCAAGTACTTGGAGTTCATACTGTTATGGATGAACGTATTCCCCTTCTTAGGGGATACTTGCAAGCCAAAGACTCTCCGTTGGCTTCAAAGGCAGCAGAGATGGTAACGACTGCGGATAAGTATCAATTTGACTGGCGGTTACTTCCGGCGATTGCCGGCAAAGAAAGTTCGTTCGGTAAAAAAATACCCTGGGACAAAGAAGGGCAAAAACCTTCAAACAATGCTTGGGGTTGGGGAATTTATGGGGATCAAGTATTATCTTTTTCAAGCTGGGAGGAAGGAATTGAAACAGTTGGAGCCGGTCTTCGTAACGGTTATTTTGATAAAAACCTGACTACTATTGAAGAAATCATGCACTATTTTACACCAAAATCAAATGGCTCTTGGGCTAGGGATGTTTCTTCTATCATGGAGCAAATAGACAAGTAGTAAAGTCTTTCCTTATTTTTTAACTTAATTTTTCTTTCTGTTCTGCTAGATACCATTCCACTATCTCACTCTTTTCTAATCTTAAGGCACGGGCTATTTTTGGTAGAAGAGTTTTTCCCGGTAAGCGCTTGCCATTTTCCAAAAGAGTGATGTAACTTCTTGAAACATGAACCCTAGTGGCTAATTCTTCGGCAGTTAAACCCAGGCTTTCTCTTTTAGCTCGAATATTCTCTGCGAATTTCATATATCCCCTTTCCGGACAGGATTTTTCTCATATTGACAAGAATAATAAACAAGTTTGTTACTTCGTAATAAATCTTTGATATTGTGGAGTATATGTTACTAGTTTGTTATATATACTGTCAAGTAGGAAAAAACGTAGCAAATATCGTGTCTAAATTTACCACTTGACAGACCTACTATTTTCGTGTAAATTTAAAAAATAGGGTTACATTTTTGTAAGAGGGTTTAAGAAATAAAGAAACTTTAATATCAAATGAGATCAAATTTTTTGTAAGAAAATGAATTTATTACTGCCCATAAAACATTTTTTATTATCGAAGGACACTGTAGTATCCTATAGTACACCCCCCCCC